>Ga0307437_1002596_pt1 | contig 10982 bp, 11 predicted proteins | sample SalMarWE160390MG_FD_202146 | JGI IMG/M metagenome (GOLD analysis project Ga0307437, IMG submission 202146) | Salt marsh sediment microbial communities from the Plum Island Ecosystem LTER, Massachusetts, United States - WE1603-90 | ecosystem: Environmental > Aquatic > Marine > Intertidal zone >...
GAAATATATGTGAAGCTAACGTTCCTGGGGTGTTTAAGAGGGGTGAAACCCCTCTTTACCTTAAAAGGGCGGTGGGCGGGTATAGATAAAATAGGGGTGGGGTAGGGAAACCAAGACTAATTATTATTAAACCACCAGACTCAAAGCCGCCGGCACCACCCGAAAAGCCGCCGGGCATTCCCCCAAAAGCTCCCCGTCGGCATAGACCAGCATCGGCTCGGCGGACTCGATAGCGACATTAGTTGCCTTCTTCACGCTAACCTTGGGGTGATTGATGTGCGTCCCCTTATAAATCGTGGGGAACTCCTTAAGTATCTCCAGCTTACCCATATTGCCGATAACCACCACGTCCAGCAACTCATCGTCGAGCGCAGCATCGGGGGCGATGCGCATGCCCCCACCCATGTAGTTACCGTTGGCCACGGAAACAGTCAACACGCGGTGGTGTTCCTCTTCATCCCCCATTTTAAGCGTAATCGACTTGTTCTTATAAGTGACCAGCGTTCGCAGCATTCCGGCCACATAGGGTATGGTGCCGCCGAAAAACTTGGGCAATCGCTCGGTCTCCTTGACCACGGCGGCGTCGAAGCCCACGCCCGCGGAGTTAATGAAAAAGCGCTCGTGAGTCTTGCCGTCGCGCTGGTACTCCACCACGCCCACGTCGATAGTTAGTCTTTTAGAACTGGTCAGTTGGGAGCAGGCAGTAGTATAGTCCCGCGCCAGACCCGCCGAGCGAGCGAAATCGCTGCCCGTGCCCGTGCTCACCACGCCCAGCGCCGTGGTTTTAGCGTTAGTGGAATGGAGTATGCCATTGGCGACCTCGTTCACCGTCCCGTCCCCACCCACCGCCACCAGGTAGCGGTAGCCGTCGCTGGCCGCTATCCGTGCCAGTTCCATAGCGTGCCCCACGCCCTCGGTATAGTCGAAGTCGAAGGATAAGCCGATGCGCTCCAGCAGCCGGCTGATAACGGGCCACTTGCGACGGGTGGAACGGGCTCCTGCCACCGGGTTAACGATTACCTTGGTCTGCAGTTTCGCCATTTAGTTGAACTGCCTCCCGGCCTTAAGCCAGCTGTCGCCGGTTGCTGATAAAGAGGCTGGCGACGAAACCCACCGCCAGGTAGAGCGACATTGAGAGCGCGGAAAGGCTGACGGACGGGTTCTCGAATTCGAAGGGCACATCGCCCATGCCACCCATCCCCCCCATGAACGCCTCGTAGCCGCCGTAGATGGTGGAGATAGTGTCGCCGTTGGTGGAAAGCATAAACCAGTTCGGCTGCCCCGTCATCATGAGGACGGTATCGATAATCGAGGAAATGACCATGATAAAGACCAACGTGATAACGGTGGCGCTCATCGAGCCTTTCATTATCGCGCTGAAGAAGAAGGTTACCGAAAGCACGGCGCCCGCGTAGAGCAGGCACAGCCCGAACGAGGAAAGCGTCTCGATGGGGACGGTGCCGTATATCGCCAGCAGGGAAATAGTCACAATCACATAGCCCAGGACAACCAGCAGCGCCACCGCGGCGTAACAGGCCAGGTATTTGCCGATGACCAGCGTCGTCCTTTTTACCGGGTTGGTAAAAAGGATAAAACCGGTCTTGCTCTCGAACTCCCCGGCAATGGCGTCGCCGGCAAAGAAGATAGCCCCTATCGTGGCCAAGGCGGGACCGACGGAGAGCAGTGCCGCCATCACCATCACGCTATTCGGGAAGCCATCGCCCAGCACCGGCACCAAAATGAGCACGGCCAGCTCGGCGATAAGGGTAAGCGCCAGGATGATGTATAACCGCTTGCGGCGGATGTGCTTTAAGAACTCGTATCCGATAACTACTCTCAGTTTTTCAAATTCACTCAAGGGGTGCCTCCGTCAACTCAAGGTAAGCGCCTTCCAGCGACTTGTATTTTTTCTCCAGGGCGGTGATGCTGTCGTAGGCGAGCAGCTTTCCGTGGTCGATAATAGCCACCTGGTTGCATATCTGGCTGACCTCGGTCAGCTGGTGCGAGGCGAAGAAAATCGTCTTCTCCTTACCCGCTTTCTCGATGATATCCCGGAACTCGACCACCCCCCGGGGGTCCAGCCCCAGCCCCGGCTCGTCCAGTATGAGCACCGGCGGGTCGTGCAGCAGGGTCTGCGCCAGGCCGAGACGTTGCTTCATCCCTCGGGAGAACTTTTCTATCTTGACCTTGCTCCAGTCCTCCAGCCTGACCTGCTTGATGACCTCCTTGATGCGCCGCTTTAGCTCGTCCCCCCCCATCCCCCGCAACCGCCCCAGATAGCCCAGCGTCTCTTCGGGGGTGAGAAAGGAATAGAACTCGGGCGTCTCCACGATGGCACCAATTTTAGCCAGGGCCTTTTCCGGCTTCTCGGAGACATCGACGCCGTCGATGTAAGCCGTGCCGGAGGAGGCGCGAATAAGCCCGCAAAGTATCTTGAGGGTGGTACTCTTGCCCGCGCCGTTGGGCCCCAGCAGTCCCACGTTCTCGTTGGCGGGCACCGTCAGCGACAGCCCCTTCAGCGCCAGAAACTTATTATAATACTTGGTCAGGTTTTCGATGACAATAGCTTCACTCATTCCACAATCCTTTAATATTCATCGTTATCATTCTACCACAACTTACCCTAATCCAGGTAGCCTATCTCGGCAGGCGGCTTCGGTTTTATGTCAACCTCTATGCCGGCTTCCTTAAAAAGCTCGACAAAGGAGTCGTCGTTATACTTGCCGAAGCTCACGTAGCGCTTTATCTTGGCGTTGGTCAGCATCTTGGCGCAGAGCACGCAGGGCGTGTGCGTGCAGTAGATGGTGCTCCCCTCCAGGCTGACGCCGTGCAGGCTGGCCTGGATGATGACATTCTGCTCGGCGTGAATCCCCCGGCATATCTCCTGCCGCGTCCCCGACGGTATCTTTAGCTCGTCCCGCAGGCACCCCAGTTCCAGGCAGTCCTTCAAGCCCGACGCCGCCCCGTTATAGCCCGTGGACAGGATGTGCTTATCCCTCACCGCCACCGCCCCAACATGGTGACGGCGGCAGGTCGAACGCTCGGCGACCACCGAGGCTATCTTCAGGAAATACTCATCGATACCGGGGCGAACCGCTTTTTTCATTTCAGTAATGATACAATCCTCTCGACTTCTTTTATCAGCTCCTCGCGGGAAGACTCGTTGACGATGGTAAAGTCGGCCATGGCAATCGGCCCCCCCTTGGCGAGATTCTCTAATTCGGTCTTATCCCGGCTGGCGGCTTGCTCCGGAGTCAGACGCCGCTCCGACCTCCTGGCCAATCGGGCATGCCTCGTTTTGGGCGATGCCCACACCGCCACCAGGTAAAGGTTTTCCCCGTAAAGCCCTTTGAGATAGGTGTATTCCTCCCAGGAATAAAGCCCGTCGATGACAACGTTAGAGTTTGCCAGAGCCTTCTCGATTCTGGGCTGGTTGCGCTTGGCGTAGGCGTCCCGCCCCTCCCCCCGCAGCAACTCCCTCACCAGCCGCTCGTTATCCTCGTTCGGCTCCAGCCCCCTCTTTTTCATCTCCTCGTCGGTGACATCGCCGAACCTGATTCTTATGTAGCCGTCCCGCTCAAAGACACGGGAAACATCCGACTTGCCGGCACCGGCCATACCCACGATGGAGACGATTTTCATCCACCCCATTATAAGAGAACAGAGATTAAATAACAATAACTTTTAGCCTTGTTTAGTGTACGTCTTTCAGACCCACCCAATACCCACCCTACAGAGGTGTAACCTCTATATACTTCTCATTTTGGGGGTGTTTAAGAGGGGGCAAAGCCCCCTCTTTACCTTAAAGGGCGGTGGGCGGGTATAGATAAAATCGGGGCGGGGTGGTCATAACTCCCCAAATAAGAGGTATAAGAGGAGTTTAACTCCTATTGGGTGGGACGGGTGGGACAATAACACCTCCGCTAACAAGGCAGATGGGCTGGGCGTATCCACCTCCGAAAGAGATTCTAGAGTGTGAATACGGGGTCCCCGCAAAAACGAAGTTTTTGTGGGGTATAAGCCCATAGGCAACCGAAAACACCTGTGTTATAATTTACTCAAAGAGATGCCCAAGCGTCTTAACCTAGCCAAAGAAATAGAAAAGCAGCTCCCCGCCGAGCTGGTCAACTTCATGTGGATGGCGGGCGAAATCGCCCACACCCGCGGCGAAAAGCTCTACCTGGTGGGCGGGGTGGTGCGCGACCTGATGCTGGGGCAGGCCAACCTCGACCTCGACCTGGTGGTGGAAGGCAACGCCATTGAGCTTGGGCAGCAGCTCAAAAAGAGCGTCAAGGGCAAAATCACCACCCACCCCCGCTTCAACACCGCCAAGCTCCTATGGGACAACTGGAGCGTCGACTTGACCACCGCCCGCACCGAAACCTACGAGAAACCGGGGGCACTACCCAACATAACCCCCGGCTCGATTGACGAAGACCTCGGCCGCCGTGACTTCACCATCAACGCCATGGCTCTGGGCTTAAACCCCGGACTCTACGGCCAGCCCATCGACCCCCACGGCGGGCGCGACGACCTCAAGAACAAGCTCATCCGCATCCTCCACGAAAAGAGCTTTATCGACGATGCCACCCGCATCTGGCGCGGGCTGCGCTACGAGCAGCGCCTCGACTTCCACCTGGAGAAAAAGACGCTCGGCTTCCTCAAGCGCGATTTAGACATGCTCAAGACCATCAGCGCCGACCGCACCCGCTATGAGGTCGAATGCATCCTCAGGGAAAGGTTCCCAGAGAAGGTCTTTATGCGCGCCGCCGAACTGGGAGTTTTGCCCACGCTCCACCCCTCTCTCAGGGGCGACGGATGGCTGGCGGAAAAATTCGAGCAGGCGCGCAAGCTTAGCGCCCCCGCCCCACCCGAAGCCGGCCTCTACCTGGCGCTGCTGGCTTACCCCTTGGCTAAGGACGAAACCGACCGCTTTATATCCCGCCTCAGGCTGCCCAAGGCACTGGCGCAGATACTTATTGATAGCGCCGCCCTCAAGAGCAAGATGCGCCTGCTGGCCACCCCCGGCCTCTCCCCCAGTGGCATCTTCCGCCTCGTCGAGGCATATTCCTCCCCGGCTTTGGTGGCCAACTCCATCGCCACCGAGTCCCCCGCCGCCAGCCAGAACATACACCTCTACCTCACCCGCCTCAAATACATTGAAATCGCGCTCACCGGCGACGACCTGATAAGGTTGGGCGTCACCACCGGCCCCGAAATCAGGGAGATAATGGAGCGCCTGCAAAAGGCGCGTTTGGACGGCGAGATTGCCTCCAAAGATGACGAGGTGGAGCTGGTTAAGGGGTGGCTGGATAAACAGGACTAAGCTACCCCACCCCCCTATTCCACCTTCATAAACTTGCTTCTGGGCGCGCCGCAGATGGGGCATTTCTCCGGGGCTTCACCGGCCACGGTGTTGCCGCAGACCGAGCATACGTAGTAAGGCTCTTCCTTCAGCTCTTTGCCCGCTTCGAGTGATTCCAGCGCCTTCTGGTACAAAGCGTGGTGAATCTTCTCCACCTTGTTGGCGTAGTCAAAGCTGGTTTCCGCCTGCGTTTGCTTTTCCGCTTTGGCCTGCTCGATAAAAGCGGGGTACATCTCGCTGAACTCGTAGTTTTCCCCCTTGATAGCCTCTTTCAGGTTTTCCGCCGTCGAGCCGATGCCGTCCATGGCCTTGAGGTGATTGCGGGCGTGCACCGTCTCCGCCCCCACCGCCGCCCGGAAGAGCCGGGCTACCTGGAGATACCCCTCGCTCTCCGCCTTATCGGCAAAGAAAAGGTAACGCCGGCTAGCCTAGCTTTCTCCGGCAAAGGCTTCCTCTAGGTTTTTCTCTGTCTGGCTCACTTTGCACCTCCGAATATCAATCTTTCTTTTTCTTTGTCTGCCACGGCGTATAGTCCCGGTCGAAGATAAGCCCCTTCTTCTTTTCCTCCGCCCCGGATGTCTCCGACCTTAAGCGGGGTATCGTCTTCAACAGGCAAAGGACGGGCAGGACTATGGAATAGATAATGACACTCAGCTCCCCCCCGAAAGCCCAGACGAGCGGGGGCAGAAAAATGAACCCCACCACCGCCGACAGCCTCACGTTGCTGGTGAAGATGAGCGCCACCAGCAGGACGCCGAAGCAGATGGCAAAGGGGATGGGAGATAAAGCCAGCAGCACCCCCATGGTGGTCGCCAGCCCCTGCCCTCCCCGGAACTTCAGCCAGACCGGCCAGTTGTGCCCCGCCACCGCCACTATGCCCACGGCGAAGACCCAGTAAAGGTGCAGCCCCAGCCACTGGGCGATGAGCACGGCCAGGGCCCCCTTGGCTATGTCGGCAAAGAGCACGCTTACGCCGGGCAGGGTGCCTATCTCCCGCATGGTGTTGACCGTCCCCACGTTCCCCCCACCCACCTTCCTGATGTCCACCCCCTTCACCAGTCGCGCGATAAGGTAGGCGCAGGGGATAGAGCCGAGCAGATAAGCGATAACCATCGCCAGAACTATTTGTCCCGCCATTTCGAATCCTTAAATATTGCTTTAGCCCGATTATAACCTATTCAGAGACGAAAGCGTATCCGCCAGGTAACACTCCAGCCCCTGGTCCTGGCAGCGTTTGTACAAGTCCTCGGCTTGAGACTTGTCCTCCAGCAGGGTAAACAATGTCGGCCCCGAGCCGGCCAGGTGGACGCGTTCCGCCCCTACTTTTAGAAAATGCTCCTTATAGACCTTTAATTCTGGGAAGAAGTCGTAGGCGACATTCTCGAAGGTGTTAAAGAGCAGGTATGAGCCTACCGCCCCCCTTGTTAGCCCCACCACCATACTATCGGTAATCTCCCCGTTGCTGTAGTGGTTGGGCTCCAGTCTCTCGTAGAGCTGCTTAGTCTTGCCCGACATGGTGGGTAGCGGGGGTACGACCAGGACGACCCAGCTATGAGGCAATGAAGGCAGGGGGGCAACCTTCTCCCCCCTCCCCTCCACCAGCGCCGTGCCCCCGTAGAGGAAAAAGGCGACGTCGGAACCCAGCCTCGTCGTCAGCTCCAGCAATTGCGACGGCGTCAGGCTCGGCGGCCAGAGCTCATTAAGCCCCAGCAGGACGGCGGCGGCATCGCTGCTGTCCCCACCCAACCCCGAGGCAAAGGGTATCCTCTTCTCGACCTCTATCCTGGCTCCCTGGGAGCACCCCTTGACCTTCTGCAGCAGGACGGCGGCGCTCAGCACCAGGCTCTTTTCGGCAATAAAGTCGGGGGCATCGCTGCTGACCTCGATTTTATCGCTCAGGCTGAAACCCAGGCTGTCGCAGAGGTCGATAGCTTGAATAACGCTGCGGATGTTATGAAAGCCGTCGGGTCTTTCGCCCAGGACTTCGAGCGTCAGGTTAATCTTGGCGGGAGCCTTAACCGTCAGCATTATTCTCCCCCAAGACCCGCCAGAGTTCGGCCCACTCCGCGATGCTCAGCGTCTCCGCCCGCCGCTGCGGGTCTACTTTGGCTTTTTGCAAAAAAGGCAAGACCGCGCTCTTTTCCCGCCCCAGACCCTTGGCCAGCGAGTTGGCTAGCTGCTTGCGCGGGGCGGCAAAGCCCGCCCGCACGGTGTCGAAAAAGCCCGCCTCGTCAACATCCACCGCAGGCTTTGGATAGACATTGATCTTTAGTATTGCCGAGCTGACCTCGGGGGCGGGGTAAAAAGACTCGGCGGGGACGCTGGTTATTATTTTCGGCTCGCCGTAGAACTGGATGCCGACGCTGAGCAGGCTCATATCGCCCGGTTTAGCGGCGATGGCTTCGGCGACCTCCTTTTGCACCATGACCACCATCGTCTGCGGTTTAGCTTCGGCTTCAAGAAAGTGGCGCAGGGCGGGCGAGGTAATGTAGTAGGGCAGGTTAGCTACCACCTTATAATTCCGCCCCTTTACCAGCCCCTTCGGCTCGATTTCGAGCACATCGCCGTTGACGATAGTGACGTTATTAAAAGAAGCCAGCGTCTTTTTGAGCAAAGCCGCCAGCTTGTCATCCAACTCGATGGCAACCACCCCACCCGCTCTTTGAGCTAGCTCCCTAGTGAGGATACCCAGCCCCGGCCCCACCTCCACCACCAGGTCATCGGAGTCGAGCTCGGCGGCGGCGATAACCGTCTCCAGCACCCCGCCGTCAATGAGGAAGTGCTGCCCCAGCCCCTTTCTCGCCCTGAGTTCGGACTGGCGCAGCAGCCTCCTGGTCTCGGCCAAAAGCGGATTCGGGCTTCTATCCATCAAATCAATGAGGCCGTGCACCCACCCTCGACCCCGCCCAACAGCTTGCCCGCACCAGCCAGCTCCAACCAGGTAACCCTGCGGCACCCGGGGCTTCTATTTACCGCTGCTTCCTCTCGGACCTGACGGGATTCATAGCGCTCCGCCGCGCAAGACCCGGCCTTCAACACCGCTTAATCCAGGTAGTCCCACCAGACAAAGGCCTCAAGCGGGAATTCGACCCCGCTATAGCGGATTGCGAGTTCAGGGCACCGCTGGCTCCCCGTCTAGCACGACCTCAATGAAATGCTAAACGGTGCCCTTCCCTTTGTCAAGCCACCAGCGGTTTTTCCCCTCCACTCCCCAGGTTATTTTTCCCACACCACCCGGTTTAGCGTACGTGTTATTATCCCACCCCAGCCCGCCCTAATGAGTAAACTCCTTAACCTGGAGGATACGCCCATCTACCCCACCTTTTGGAGGATTGAAAGGGGGCTCTGCCCCCTTTCTACCTTAAAAGGGTGGCGGGCGGGAATAGATAAAATAGGGGTGGGGCGGAAAAACCCAAAAAGAAAGCCCCGAGTTTTAGCTCGGGGCTTTTCACCACAATAAGGTCTGTTTTTACTCTTTTGGCAGGGGTTTGCCCAAAACGGCTTCAAAAAGCTCCTCGTCTATGGGGTGCCCCTCGGCAACCATCCGGCGGTACTTGATAAAGTCGATAGTGTCCGTGCCCGTTATCTTCTTGGTATTAAAGGCGCCGAAGCCCAGGAAGGCTTCGCCCGTCATGTTGACCGCCAGCCAGTAACGGTGGTCGTTCTTGTTCATATCCCAGAAGAACTTCTTCTTCTCGCGGACACCGATGATGGACTTCATCAGGCAGCCCTCAAAGAGGTTGGTGAAGGTCCAGAGCATCTTGTTGACCTCGTTGTCGAGCAGGGTGAGGTCAACTTCAAGCGACTTGACCAGCTCGCGGGCTTTCTTAGCTTCATCGCCCCTGAGGAACTCGCCGTAGACAATCTCGCCGTCATGGATGTATCTGTCGGTATAGACCTGCGGGTTGCGGATGAACTTGCCGTCCTTTTTAAGCACGGGCACCACCTTGCTCAGGTAGTTCTTGCGGTGCATCTTGTAAGCGCTCCACATCTCGCAGGAGATACAGTTCCACATGGCGTCCTCGATGGTCAGCGCCCAGGGCAAGAAGTCGGAAGAGCCGCCCACCGGCGCCGAGCCGTGCCGGGGACCCGCCTGCCCGAAGATAGCCAGGTCGGAAGCCACGGCGATGTCGCAGGCACCGCCGATTTCCTGTCCTCCGGCGACGCTCATACCGTTGATGCGGCGGATAACCGGTTTCTGGCACATGAGGATGGAATCGACCATGCCGTTAAAGAGGTCCATATACTGGCCGTACTCCGTCGGTTTGGTGGAATAATATTCCGAGTATTCCTTAGTGTTGCCGCCCGTGCAGAAAGCGTTGTGGCCGGCGCCGGTAAAGACCACCGCCACCACGGCGCGGTTCTCCTGGGCGCGGTGAAAGCCGGCGATAACCCCCTTGACCATCTCGGTGGTGTAGGAGTTGTACTGGGCGGGGTTGTTCAAGGTAACCCAGGCGCTGTAAAGCCCCTCCACCGGCTTACCGCTGGGGTCGATGATGGGTTTCTCCTCGTACATGGTGCATGGCGGCTCGGTGCCGAAGTGCTCCATGCCCCATAGGTTGTGGTCCTTGATACCACCTTCTCTAGGTACCCAGTCTAGAGCCATTGCTAATACCTCCTCTATTTTTTAGTTTAAAAATCAGGGGTCAGGACGATTCTCTTGGTCAGCCCGCCCTTGTGGGCTTCCTCATAGGCTTGCTGTATGGTGCTCATCGGCCTCGTCTCGACGAAGGGCTCGATCTGTACCTTACCCTCCATGACTAGTTTAAGGACCTCAGGGTAGTACTGGGGCAGACAACCCCAGGAGCCCAGGATGTCGGCGTCGAAGGCCATCAGGCGGGACAGGGCGTACTCGTTCTTCTGCATGCCGAAACCACAGATTATTAGCTTGCCCACGAAAGACAATAACTCCAGGGCGATAGCCTGGCCCCCACCCGTACCCGTCCACTCGAATATCTTCCAGCCGTAGTTGGCCGGTATGCCCTTTTCTTTGCAGTAGGCGCGGAATTCGTCTCGTATATCGCGCGGGTTCTTATCCACCGAGCTGATAACGTGGGTGGCACCGTAGTCTAAGGCCCTCTTCAGCTTCTCCGGATTGCGGGCGATACCGATAACCTCTTTAGCCCCCAGCGCCTTGCAAATCTGGCCAGCATAGACACCAAGACCGCCGGTAATCCCGATAACGACGCAAAGGTCGCCGGGTTTGACCTCGGCTCTCATCGCCGCCTGGTAGGGCGAGGTCGCGGCGTCGGCGATGACCGCGAAATGGGAAAGCGGCACGCCCTTCCGGTCCGGGACCAAGCATAAGTCCTCGGCGGGGACGACGATGTGGCTGGAATTACCGCCGTAGATATCCATGCTGTTGCCCGGCATTTTTTGCGCCAGGCAGCGGTTACCCCGGCCCGCAGCGCAAATGGGGCACTTGTTACAGGGCATCACCGCCGGGATAATCACCTCTTTGCCGACCCATTTACTATCACCGGCGATTATGGTGCCGCTGATTTCGTGCCCCAGCGTCAGCGGCGGTTTGCATACCGTGGGCACGCCGTCATAAAAATAGCCCAGGTCGGTATGGCAGACGCCGCAGCCGGCAATCTCCACCAGCACCTCGCCGGGC
>Ga0307437_1002599_pt1 | contig 10974 bp, 10 predicted proteins | sample SalMarWE160390MG_FD_202146 | JGI IMG/M metagenome (GOLD analysis project Ga0307437, IMG submission 202146) | Salt marsh sediment microbial communities from the Plum Island Ecosystem LTER, Massachusetts, United States - WE1603-90 | ecosystem: Environmental > Aquatic > Marine > Intertidal zone >...
TATGCTGGAGCAGAAAATAAAGACGAAAATAAAAAAAGCTATCATTGTCAAGCCCATGACCGGGAGAAAAGTGATCCTCGAATTAGCAACAAAGCAATGCTTTTTATGAGACAAACTGGCTTAAACAAACTACCTCAAATGATTAATGTTTTAGGTGGAGAAATGAGTATCGTCGGTCCAAGACCTCTGCCTCTTGATTATATTGAAGAAGCGGAAAGCCTTTTTCCAGAAATTACCAGAGAATGGCGAAAGACCGCCCTCTCAATTAAACCTGGCGTAATTGGCGTCAGTCCGTTACAAACAAGAAAATTACCTATCGAACAATTTGATCAAAGAGCAGAGTTAGATATGATATATTTAGAAGAAGCAACTTTCTGGAAAGATCTCCAAATAATCTCTCAAGCCCTAGTAGCGATATACCAAAAATAGAGTTGGTTTAACTACTGTGCTATACTGAATCTATGCTCATTTTAGGAATAGACCCTGGCACTGCAGAAACCGGCTTTGGGGTGATTAAGTGTACTCGGAAAGAGATGAAACTAGTTGATAAGGGTATGATTAAAACCTCAGTTAATCACGATTCCCCCAAGCGATTAAATAGCATTTTCCAACAAACAACCATTATCCTTCAAAAACACAAGCCTCAAGTTTTAGCCATTGAAAGCCTGTTCTTCAATGTTAATGCCAAATCAGCTTCAGCCGTTGGTCAGGCGATAGGCGTGATTAAACTGGCCGCAGCGAGAAAAAAAGTAAAAGTTTATGAATATCCGCCCTTAAGAATTAAGATGGTTTTAACCAAGAATGGAAGGGCAGAGAAAAGACAGATACAATCAGAGGTAAGGAAAACTTTGAAGATAAGAAAATTACCTCGGCCAACCCATGCGGCTGATGCTTTAGCGGTGGCCATATGTCACTGGCAAGAAACTAGAAAAAAATGATAAAATAATGACAGAGGAAGGAGGTGAAGAAGATGTCAGAACCAAATGATAAAGAATTAGGAACACAATCAGAAGAAAAAAAAGAAGCAACTCCGCAAGAGCTAGCTGAAAGTTGGTTGAATTTCAGAATTGGCCAAGTTCGAAGGAAAGTAATTGATAAAAAACGATCAATTGAATTTAATCGAAGTTATAAGCCCTCTCTTCCGTCTACTCCAGGTGAGGGACCTGGTAGCATGGATTATTCAGATTACGAGGTAAGTCAGTTAGAGACCGAACAGTGGGATTATGAAAGAGACGATTTAATAGACGAGCTTGAGGGTGATCTCTACAGGCTAGATGACGAATTAGAAGGAATACACGCACAAACCAAAAAAGTGACAGAAGGCGACACAGAATTAATAAATTATCTTGCAGCCAAAGAGAAAGAGAGAAGAGCAGAGATTGAAGAAAAGCGTAGAAGAAAGGAAATGAGTAAAGCCTGAAAGCCACAGGTCTAATTTGTTACCAATTTAGCCGACAAGAAACAAGAAGTAGGTAGATAGTTTAAAAAGTTTAAAGTATAATAGTTAAAAGAAAGGGGGTGAGTTAAAAAAAATAATATGGCAGATACCAAAGCAGGCAACATAACTCACTATTACGATAAAATCGGCGTGGCGGTTGTTGATGTTTTAGCACCGCTTAAAGTGGGTGATAAAATAAAAATCACCGGCAGTACCGAATTTGAACAGGAAGTAGGTTCGATGCAAATTGAGCACGAAAATATTGATAAAGCCAATAAAGGTGACCAAATCGGAATGAAGCTTGACCAGCCGGTGAATGAAAAAGACGAAGTTTTTAAAATAGGCTAAGATGGATTGGAAACTGGCGCCTGAACTTCAAAAGAGGGTGGAAAAGCTGGCCAAAGCCCTCGAATTTTCTCATATTGATTCTAAAAGAGTTATTGCTTTTCGGAGTTTTGGTTCAAAATCTCGGGCAAGAGCCAGAATTTGGAGCTTTCCCAGAATTTGGCAAAAAGCTCTTAAAGTCAAACCCCATTATTGTTTAGAAGTTCTTTCTGAAAAATTTGATAAACTTTCTAAAGAAGACCAGGATAGAATCTTAATCCATGAACTGCTCCATATCCCCAAGAATTTCTCTGGGGCTCTCCTGTCTCACCGGGGTAGAAATAGAAGAATTGACAACCGAGCGGTTGAGAAGCTTTTTTCGAAGCTTGAAAGAAATAAGCAAATCGAATAGTATTCAAGCTGAGAAAGGACGGATTCAAAGACATTTAAGTCCGAAGAAGACGTCATCTAAGGCTTTAAAAGGTTTAAGATGATTATTCACGGTGACAACCAGATTGAAAGTCGAAAATTCCTGACCGAGCAAATAGACCAAGCCAAAGAAAAAGGTTTAGGGGTTGTTCGTTTTGAGGGCAAAGAAGTGAAAATGGAACAACTCCTTCAGGTTTTAGAAGGCAAATCATTGTTGGGCGAAGAAAATCTGGTGGTGATTGAAAATCTATTCATTAAATCTCCTTCTCAATCGATTATTGATTATTTAATCAAAAGCCAACCTGAAAACTTAATCATTTGGGAAGGAAAAGAAATCAGCCAAGCCAGAATTAACAAATTTAAAACAGCCACCAGGTTCTTTAAATTACCCCAAGTTATTTTTAAATTTCTTGATGCTTTTTTACCAGGAAATAGTCGTTATTCTTTAAGATTGTTAAAGCAGACCGTAACTCAATCTTCCGCCGAAAGTGTTTTTTACATGCTCGCCAGACAAATACGTTTTTTGATCATTGCCCAACAATTAGGCAAAAATGGTTTAACTGGACTTCATCCTTTCCAACAGCAAAAAATGATTGCTCAAGCAAAAAGATTTAAACTTAGTCAACTCCTGACTATTCATCGTAAACTTCTTTACATTGACTGGCAGCAAAAAACCGGTCAGGCTCCCATGGACCTGGCTGGCCAGCTTGACCTTTTAATAGCTTCTCTTTAGAATGGAAGCATGAGACTGTTTGGGACTAGCGGCATTCGAGGTAAGGCAGACGAATTCTTCACTAATCAATTCTGCTTCGATATTGGAAGAACCTTTGTTCAATTTTTAGATAATCACAAACAATCAGGAGCGATTGCCGTAGGTATGGACCCAAGGAAATCAAGTCCTAGAATCAAAGAGGCTTTATTACAAGGGATAGCTCTTTCTGGACGAAAATTATTTGATGAAGGAATCGTGCCTGTTCCAGCTATGAATTTAATCATAAAAGCATCTTCTTTAGCTGGGAGTGTGATGGTTACTGGCAGTCATATTGAAAAGGGTTCGAATGGGCTTAAATTTTTTGCTTTCAAAGAAGAGATTTTGAAAAACCATGAAAAAGAGATAACTCAAATATATGGAAAACTAAAAGAAAAAATTGCTTTTAAGAAAAAGCACTTAGAGATAAACAAGGAAAATAAAGCTACTAAACTGTATCAAGAAATGTTAATCCGTCTTGCCGCTAAGCCATTTCCCCAGTGGAAAGTTATTATTGATCCAGGTAATGGGGCTCAATCAAGAGTTTTACCTCAGGCACTGAGAAAACTGAATCTTGAGGTTGTTGCTATCAATACTGAACCAATACCGGATAAGTTCATGGCAAGAGACACCGAAACAGGTGAAACCTATCAAGAAGTAGCAAACTTGGTTAAAAAAGAAAAAGCTGTTTTGGGAATAATTCTTGATGCTGATGGCGATAGGGTGGTTTTTGTTGATGAAAGTGGAAAATATATTCCTGGTGATTACAGTGGGACATTAATTGCTAAACATGCTAATAGTCCTCTAATTGTGACTCCAATCAGCACTTCACAAGTGATAGATATGGTAAATAAAAGAATAATTCGTACTAAAGTAGGTGCTCCTTTTGTGATTGAAGCAATGAAAAAACATCAGGCAAGTTTTGGGTTTGAAGCTAGTGGAGGGGGAATCTCGTCAGAAATTATCATGACCAGAGACGGGGGTTCTTCAACAATAAAGATTCTTAATATCATGAAAAAGGAAAAAAAGTTGATTGGTCAATTAGTTGATGAGCTTCCCAAATTTTTTATTGTAAAAACAAAGGTTGATTGTCCTTGGGAATTAAATTCGCTTATCCTAAAAGAAGCAAAACGAAATTTTAAAGGTGTTAAAATTGAAGAGATTGATGGCTTGAAAATTTGGCTGGATAAAAACAGTTGGGTTCTCTTTCGCACCTCAAGCAATGCCCCTGAATTTCGGGTTTTTGCTGAAGCAATGAGTAAGCAAAAAGCAGAAAAACTGGTTGAAAAAGGAATTAATTTAGTAAAGAATATTATTAAGAAAGGAAAATAATGTCAATTCTTAATGACCCAAAGAAAATAAGAGAAGTTGATAAATCTCCTGTGATTGAATCAGTTGGTATGCTCCCTGACCAAATGAAGCAAGCCTGGAATGAGATTATGAATATTAAACTTCCCGTTGATGAATTCAAGAATATTGAAAATATCGTTGTGGCCGGAATGGGCGGCTCGGCCCTTGGCGCCAGAATTATCGATTCATTAAGTTTTGAGATTTTGGATTTACCTATGGAAATCATTACTGGTTATCATTTGCCCGCCTATGCTGATAAAAAAACATTGGTGATTATCTCTAGCTATTCTGGCAATACTGAAGAAACACTTTCTTGTTTTACAGAAGCGATTGAACAAAATTGTCAAATATTTATCATCACGAGCGGAGGCAGGTTAGCAGAAATAGCCAGAGTGAAAAAGATACCCGCTTATATCTTTGAACCACGGTATAACCCCGCTAAACAGCCTCGATTGGGTCTGGGCTATTCGATTACCGCCCAACTGGCTTTGCTTTCAAAACTCAAACTTATCAGGGTGACCGAAGGCCAAATTACCGAGACAATTAACTATCTTAAAAAGCTCAGAACGAAATTAACGATTGAAACCGCTCAGGAAAATAATCTCGCTAAAAAAATCGCCTCTTCCTTAGAAAGCAAGATTATTGTCGTTGTTTCAAGCGAACATCTTAATGGTGTTGCTCATGCTTTTAAAAATATGCTTAATGAAAACAGTAAGTCATTTGCAGTGAGATTTAGTTTGCCAGAAATGAATCATCATTTATTAGAGGGACTTGCTTTTCCTAAACAAAATAAAGACATTCTGAAAATCCTCTTTCTCGAATCCGAAATCTATGACCCAGAAATTAAAAAAAGGATAAAAATAACCAAAGAAGTCATAGAAAAAAATAAAATTCCCCATGTTTTACTAATGATTAGGGGAAGAACAAGGTTGACTCAGGTTTTCGAAACAGTTTATCTTGGTGGCTTTATTAGCTATTACCTGGCCCTTCTTAATGGGGTTGATCCAACCGCAATTCCTTGGGTTGATTATTTTAAAAAAGCTTTAAAAACAACTGCCCATGAAGAAAAAAGATAAGCAAAGCTTGTTGCTTCGTAATCAAGATATTGTTTGGTTTAATGAGGTTGATAAGGATGACATTGGCCTGGTTGGCGGCAAAGGGGCGAATTTGGGTGAAATGGCTTCCGTTCAACTTCCCGTACCCAAAGGATTTATTATTACCTCAAACGCTTACTTCCAATTCCTTAAAGAAAACAATCTTGAAAAAATAATCAAGGAAGCGGTTGAAAAAGTTGATTTGGAAAAACCGGAAACAATTAACCAAGCTTCAAAGAAAATAAAGCAGGCAATTAAAAAGGGAACCATCTCAGAAGAACTGGCTAAGAAAATCATTTTTTCGTATGCCAGACTGGGGGGAATTCTAAAAAATGCCTATGTGGCTATTCGTTCATCGGCTACGGCTGAAGATTTACCGACCGCCTCTTTTGCCGGTCAACAGAAAACATATCTTAATATTGAAGGTGAGACTAATGTTGTTCATCGGGTTCAAGATTGCTGGGCTTCATTATTTGAGGCAAGAGCAATTTTTTATCGCCAGGAAAACAAATTTAGCAATCTTAAAGTAGGGATTGCGGTCATTGTTCAAAAAATGCTTAGTAGTGATGTTTCGGGAGTGATGTTCACGATTGACCCTATTACCAATGAGAAAAATAGAATTGTCATTGAGGCAATTTACGGTTTAGGAGAATTAATTGTTCAAGGAGAAGTTATTCCTGATCGATATGTGGTTGACAGAAGAAGCTTAAATATTATCACCAGGGATATTTCCAAGCAAGTAGTTCAATTGACTAAAGTAGGCACTTTAAATAAACGAACCAGGGTTCCCAAGAGCTTACAAACAAAAAGAAAATTAACTGATAAGCAAATTATTGAATTGGTCAAATTGGGTAAAAAAATTCATCAACATTATTTCTTTCCCCAAGATATTGAATGGGTTTTGTTTAAGAATAAACTTCACGTTGTTCAAACCAGACCGGTAACCACCATCAGAAAAGAAAATAAAAAAATTAAAGAATTAGAAATTAAAAGAAAACCAATTCTCAAGGGATTGGCCGCCAGTCCGGGTATGGCGGCTGGACCGGTGCAAATTATCAAATCAGCCAAAGAGATTAGTAAAGTCGAGGCTGGAGAAGTTTTAGTGACTTCTATGACTTCACCTGATTTTGTCCCAGCCATGAAAAAAGCGGTTGCCATTGTTACCGATAAAGGTGGACAAACCTCTCATGCGGCCATTGTTAGTCGTGAACTGGGAGTGCCTTGTGTGGTTGGCACCAAAGAAGCCACTAAAGTGCTTAAAAATAAACAAATAATTACTGTTCATGGCGATAAAGGAGAGATTTATCAGGGAGGCCTGGCCATAAAAGAAATGAAACTTGAACCATTGAAATCAACCACTCAAACTTTAAATTTCAAGTCCCATAAATCATTTAAAACGGCTACCAAAATCTATGTTAATCTAGGTGAGCCTCAACTGGCTGGGGAAATTGCCCATCGTAATGTTGATGGAGTCGGTTTATTAAGAGCGGAATTTATGATTGCTGAAATTGGCACTCATCCCAAAAAAATGATTAAAGACAAAAAGAAAAAAGAGTTTATTGACCAGTTGACTGAAGGTATCGCCAAGTTCTGTCAAGCTTTTAACCCCAGGCCAGTGGTTTATCGGACCACCGATTTTAAAACTAATGAGTATCGCCATTTGATTGGCGGCAAATCTTTTGAACCAGAAGAGGAAAATCCCCTTTTGGGTTATCGCGGCGCCCTTCGTTACATTACTGACGAAGAGGTTTTTGAGATGGAACTGGCGGCAATTAAAAAAGTCAGAAACAAGCTTGGCTTAACCAATCTTTGGTTAATGATTCCCTTTGTCCGCACCCCTGATGAATTAAAAAAAGTCAAAAGAATTATTATTGCCAATGGCTTGAACAGAAGTCCTAGTTTTAAAATCTGGTTGATGGTGGAAATTCCTTCTAATATCATTCTTTTAGAGGAATTTGTAAAAATAGGCATTGACGGTATCTCTATTGGCTCTAATGACTTAACAATGCTTATCTTGGGAGCTGATAGAGATAATGCCGAGCTGGCTGGGATTTTTAATGAACAAGACCCGGCCGTTACTTGGGCACTGGAAAGAGCGATTAAGACTTGTCAAAAACTAAAAGTCACTAGCTCGATTTGTGGTCAAGCACCGTCAGTTTATCCTGACTTGGTAGAAAATTTAGTTAAATGGGGAATCACCAGTATTTCGGTTAGTCCGGATGCAATCGAAAGAACCAGGGAAATGGTTTATGAAGCAGAAAAAAAAGACAGCGAAAAAATAATGTCCAAAAAGAGCCTTCTCTAACTGGAAGCCTCTTTTTATTAAAATGAAGATTAAATCAATCAAAGCCAGAGAAATTCTTGATTCTCGCGGTAATCCTACCGTAGAGACGACCGTTGTTTTGGATGATGGCTCTAAAGCGGAAAATTCTGTTCCCTCCGGAGCATCTTTAGGCAAGTACGAAGCAGTTGAACTAAGAGATAATGACCCCAAGCGCTACAAGGGGATGGGAGTTTTAACAGCGGTCAGTAATGTTAACGAAATTATTGCTCCCAAATTACTGGGTATGGATGCCAATGAACAAATTAAAATTGATAAACTCTTAATTGAATTAGATGGTACGGTCAATAAATCAAAATTAGGCGCCAACGCTATTCTTAGTGTTTCCCAAGCAATTGTTGAAGCGGCGGCTGTCGGTCAAAAAATCCCTACTTACAAATATATTGCTTCTCTTTATGGTTCTAAATTAACTGAAAAAATGCCGATACCGACTTTTAACCTGATAAACGGCGGCAAACATGGCGCCGGCAATTTAGAGTTTCAGGAATTTCATATTGTTCCTTCAGCTTCAAAAACCTACCGTGAATCTTTGAGAATTGCCGAGGAAATTTACCAGACTTTAGAAAATGTTTTAATTAAACACGGCGCCGTTCATAGTATTGGAGACGAGGGCGGCTATGCGCCTGATTTGTTTTCCAATGCTGATGCTTTAGAATTACTGATGGAAGCAATTAAAGGAGCCAATTATAGATATAATTTTGATGTTTTTCTTGGGCTCGATGTGGCGGCTAGCTCTTTCTATAAAAATGAGAAATATCAAATCAAAGATAGGGCTTCGCCAATGCAAACTGATGACTTAGTCAATTTTTACAAAGAACTCAATCAGCAATATCCTCTTTATTCTTTAGAAGATGGTTTTGATGAAGATGATTGGGACGGTTGGATAAAGATTACTCAAGCTCTGCCTTCAACCATGATTATTGGTGATGATTTATTGGCGACCAATAAGCATCGGGTAGAAGAAGCAATCAAAAAGAAAGCCTGTAACGCTATTTTAGTCAAGCCGAACCAAATCGGAACAATTTCAGAAACGATTTACGTCGTCATGAAGGCGCGCGAGGCGAACTGGAAAGTGATTGTTTCCCACCGAAGCGGTGAAACCAATGACGATTTTATTGCTGATTTTGCCGTCGGTATCAACGCTGATTTTACCAAGTTTGGTGCCCCGGCTCGAGGCGAGCGGGTGGCCAAATATAATCGCTTATTAGCGATTGAGAAAGAACTTGCCGCCGAGGACAAAAGATGAATATTCCTAAACCGCTTATTCTTATTATTATGGATGGCTGGGGAATTACTTCGGAAACAAAAGGCAATGCTATTGCCCAAGCTAGAACGCCCAATATTGACCGCTTCTGGGCGGCTTATCCTAAAACCCTTCTCTCCGCTTCAGAAGAGGCAGTTGGTCTGCCTAAGGGCGAGGACGGCAATTCAGAGGCAGGTCATCTTAACATCGGCGCCGGCAAAGTTGTTTTACAAGAACTGCCGAAAATTAATTTTTCAATTGCTGACAGCAGTTTTTTTACCATTCCTGCGTTTTTATCTGCCATTGAACACGCCAAAAAGAATAAATCAGGCTTTCACCTAATCGGTCTTCTTGGTGCCGGTGGTGTTCATTCAAGCATCAGTCATCTCTTTGCCTTACTTAAACTAGCCAAGATGCAGCAGCTTAAACAAGTTTACCTTCATCTCTTCACGGACGGGCGGGACTCGCCGCCGTCTTCAGCGCTTACTTATATCGACCAACTTGATGAAGAAATCAAAAAAATCGGCATTGGCAAAATTGCTTCAATTGGCGGACGCTATTTTGGCATGGACCGAGACCACCGTTGGGAAAGAACCCAAAAAGCCTATGAAGCAATCGTTTCCGGTGAGGGAAAGAAATTTAATTCAGCCATTGAAGGTATTAAAGCCTCTTACCAAGCCAATAAAAACGATGAGTTTATTGAGCCCTTTTTGGTGACTGAAGGCAGTAAGATGAATTTAATTAGTGATCATGATGCGGTTATCTTTTTTAATTTTCGGGTTGACCGCCCTCGTCAGTTAACCAAAGCTTTTGTTTTGCCGGATTTTGAGAGATTGGTAATTAAGAAAATCGCCTTTGACCCTTACGCTGAAAGATATGGGGTAAAGCAATATCAACCCCCACAAACAGCAACGACTACTTTTGTAAGGAAAAAAACTCTTCAGGATTTACTTTTTGTGACCATGACCGAATACGAGCCAGGTTTACCTGTCAAAGTCGCCTTTATACCCGAAACTGTGAAAATACCTTTAGCCAGAGTTTTAGCAGAAAAGGAATTAAGACAATTCCATATCGCTGAAACAGAAAAAGAGCGCCACGTCACTTATTATTTTAATGGCCGTCGAGAAAAAGCCTTTCCTGGCGAAGACCGGGTGGAAATTCCCTCGCCTGATGTTAAAACTTATGACCTTCAACCGGAGATGTCTGCCTATGGAGTTACCGAAGAATTACTTAAAAGAATTAAAACAGGCTTTTACGATTTTATTTTAGTTAATTATGCCAATCCTGATATGGTTGGTCACACTGGGGTTCTTAAGGCAGGCATTAAAGCTTGTGAAGTGACCGATGACTGTGTCGGAAAAGTGGTTCAAACGGTTTCAAATCTCAATGGAGTTTGCTTAATTACCGCTGACCATGGCAATGTGGAAGAAATGATTGATTTACAAACAGGTGGGATAGACACCAAGCATTCAATTAATCCCGTTCCTTTTATTGTTGCCAGCCGGATGTTTAATCACCGAGGCAGAATGTTGCCTAAAGGAATTTTAGCAGACATCGCCCCGACTATTTTGGCAATAATGGGTATTGAAAAGCCAGGTTTAATGACCGGCAGGAATTTATTGAAAGAATGAAATGAAAAAGAAAATTATTAATATTAAGCAAAAAAAACTTCTAAGTAAACCGAATCTGGTTGATTACCAGAAAACCTATCGTAGTTTTGATTGGCAAGAGGCGGAAAAAGAACTTAGGTGGTTTCCCGGAAAAAAAATCAATGCCGCTTTTAATGCCATTGACCGTTATGCCCATGGTCCGGAAAAGAATAAAGTCGCTCTTTACTGGGAAGGCAAGAATGGTGAAAAAGAAAAATATACTTTTGCCGAGTTAAGCCGATTATCAAATCAGTTTGGCAATGTTCTGAAGAAATTGGGAGTTAGGAAAGGAGAAAGAGTTTTCTTCTTTTTACCTCGAGTGCCTGAATTATACCTGGGTTTTCTGGGAACTTTGAAA
>Ga0307437_1002602_pt1 | contig 10971 bp, 8 predicted proteins | sample SalMarWE160390MG_FD_202146 | JGI IMG/M metagenome (GOLD analysis project Ga0307437, IMG submission 202146) | Salt marsh sediment microbial communities from the Plum Island Ecosystem LTER, Massachusetts, United States - WE1603-90 | ecosystem: Environmental > Aquatic > Marine > Intertidal zone >...
GCACATCTTTCTGTTGATTTCGTCCGGAATCCGCCCGGCTCTCCGATCGGTCACATTCCCCTTTTTGTCAATGGTTGCGAAATTGACCCTGGCAGCGAGATCGCCGTCCTGAATGGGAAATTTGACTCCGAGGGCGGAGAGAATTCCCCGTCCGATGACATAGGTAAGGGGATCGTAGCCGAACAAGGAGAAATGGCCGGGCCCGCTGCCTGGAGTGATCCCGGGAGCGATCGGTGTTGTCAGCCCCGATTCCGAGCTTTTTGCGAGTGTATCCATGTTGGGTGTGTGCGCTGCTTCGAGCTCCGTTTTTCCGTTTTTCTGCAGCCCTCCAAGGCCGTCCAAAACCAGCAGTACCACTTGTTCATTTGATCGCTGTTTCAGCTGCTGAATGAGTTCGATTTTTTCCATAGTTCGTCTCCTCGTGGTCATTGTGTTGGTGAAAAGAGCATCCCCAGGTACTCATCGATATGGAACTCAATGAGGTCTTCCATCTTTTCTCCCGTCCCTGCGTATGAAATCGGTATGTTGAGCATTCCGGAGACTGCGCAGGCGATTCCTCCTTTGGCGGAAGAGTCGAGCTTAGTCAGGATGATTTCGTCGACGCCGATATATTCGTTGAACAGAGACGCCTGTGAAAGTGCATTTTGTCCTGTTGTCGCGTCGATGACGAGAAGCTTCCTCTGTGCTGCTTCGGGGAGTTTTTTGTCCAGTACCCGGCCGATCTTCGAAAGCTCCTCCATTAAACGTTCCTTTGTGTGCAGCCTGCCTGCGGTATCGATAATGAGATCGTGCACGCCTCTGTGCAGAGCAGCTTCGCACGCGTCGTACACCACTGCTCCCGGATCGGACCCCTGAAACTGCTTGATCACGGGAACGTCGGCCCGCCTGCTCCACTCGAGCAACTGCTCTATTGCCGCATCACGGTAAGTGTCTGCAGCAGCGATAAGCACGCGTCTTCCCTCCTGTTTGAACCTGTACGCGAGCTTTGCGGCTGTGGTGGTTTTTCCGGAACCGTTGACGCCGAAGATGAGGTACGCGCTGAGCCCGTCTGATGAGCCGTGGAGCGGCGCTCGTGACATTCGCTCCCTGATGAGATCCGTAAGCAGGACGCGGGGGTCTTGGTTCCCGGATGAAGAAAGCTTTTTGCGAAGCTCGGAGGCGATCTCCATTGTGAACTCTATGCCGAAATCCGCGGAGATGAGCAGTTCCTCGAGCTCATCGATGAGCTCGTTGTGCTGTTTTTTGCCGGAGAATAGTGTGTTGAGCTTTCGGCCAAAGTTGAATTTCATTTCAGAATTGAACCTCACCGATCCTGTACTGCAGTGTGATTCCAGAATATTTTTCATATGTCCGTGCAGGTTCTTCGTATACACGAAAATATTTTAGCATTCGGAGAAATGAAAAGCCAAAAATAATGCCGGTTGCAGCGGCGGATGAAACGGTGAGCACCGAGTAGGTTCGCGCGGTTGCGCGTGATCTGTCCGAACGGGTTTGATCGACTCCCTCATACAGGTCGGCCTTCTGTTCGAAAAGGGTTTTTTCGACGCCGAACAGTACTGTTGCTCCGAGCATTGCGAATCCTGCGTAAGAGAGAAGCTTTGCCTGCTTTTTATACTTTTCAGCGCTGTCGTAGCGGGCCTGTGTGATGTCTGAAGGAATGAGCTTCACATCGATAACATCTGAGACGTCTTTCTGGCCACGGCGCTTTTCAATATCCATGCTGTGTATGACTGCATCCCTGTACCCGTCACGCCTGAGTGTAATTGTAAAAGATTCTCTTGTCACGTCGATATCGAGCGGTGTGTTTCCCAAAAACCGCTCGTCAAGATACACGCCAGCCTCGGGGGTGGAACTGATACGGATCTGCCGGAGCGGTTCAGGCTTTTTCATTACCACCTGTACAAAAAACCCGTCCTCTGAGAGCGAAAAGATGTCGGAATATTCGAGATACCCCTCGTTTTTTACGGTGATCCTGTGGAATCCTGCAGGCAGGAGGACGCCCTCCGCCCTCCCGATGCCCCGAAGTTTGCCGTCGATGAAAATCAGCGACTCCTCCGGTTTGGCCTCGAAGGTGGCGGTGTGGGTTTCGTAGCGGAGAAGCTTTCTGAAAAACGGGGTGAGGTATGAGCTCGGATTGTTGAGCGCTGTGCCGAGTGGGAGCGTCAATGGCGGCGAAACAATGGTTTCCCCGCTTATGGTATTGCGAGCCGCGAGCATGATCTCAACCTCTTCTTCGGATATCACTCTGAATGAGCCGCAAATGTTTATCGGCCAGTGTTCCTGCGAGGGTCCGCCTCTTTCGACACGCGGAATCATGCGGTAGGTGATTCTTTCTCCTGCGTGCGAAAACTCCTCACTGTACTCATCGGTTCGGGAGAGGTTTTTGAGAAAAGCGCGTTCTTCATCCGTGAGGGTGAGAAAGGGAATAGCACGGGCATAGGAGTATACCTGAGTTCGGATGCTTTCTGAAAGGTACCCGTATTCGCCCTCTCCCTGATTTTCCACAGGGCAGATGTTGACTTTTCGATGCTGGAATATGTTGAAGCTGCAGTGGCCTGCCCCCGTTGCAAGAAAAATGGAGAGGAAAATGCACACGAAGGAGTACTTTTTCATCTTATCTCCGGACATTTGCCGTGTTCTTCAGCGCCGCATCGATGAAATGGTCGATATCACCGTCCATGACCGCAGCAGTGTTCCCCGTTTCCACACCGGTCCGCAGGTCCTTTACCATGGTGTATGGATGAAACACGTACGATCTGATCTGGTTTCCCCACGATATGTCCTTTTTCGTCTTTTCCACTTCCTCTTTTTCCTTCTCCTGCTCCTCCTTGTAGTGCTCGTAGAGCTTTGACTTGAGAATTTTCATGGCCATGTCTTTGTTTTTGTGCTGGGAACGTTCGTTCTGGCACTGAGCCACGATTCCGGTCGGAAGGTGTGTGATGCGCACAGCGGAATCAGTAGTGTTGACATGCTGGCCGCCGGCACCCTGCGAGCGGTAGGTGTCGATTTTCAGGTCCTTGGGATCGAGCTCGATCACGATCGCGTCGTCGATTTCAGGGATACAGAAGACTGATGCAAAGGAGGTGTGCCTGCGGGCGTTCGAATCAAACGGTGAGATTCGAACGAGCCGGTGAATTCCGATCTCTGTTTTGAGATAACCGTATGCATACATGCCGCGCACGTACACCGTCACGGATTTGATCCCCGCCTCTTCTCCGGGGAGTATGTCAACGATGTCGGATTTGAATCCTGTGTTTTCCATCCACCTGAGGTACATACGAAGGAGCATGGACACCCAGTCACACGCTTCCGTGCCGCCAGCGCCTGAGTGAATCGTGAGATACGCGTTCGATTCGTCGTTTTCTTCCGTGAACAGAGACAGCTTCTCGATCCTGTCGAGCTCGGTGCTCAGATCTTCGATCCCTTTCCTGAGCTCGGGTTCGAGTTCCGTTTCGTCCTCTTCGAGGGCAAGAGAGTAGAGTTCGTAGAGGTCGTCGGCCCGTTTTTTTATGTCAATCCATGGCTCAGTGACTGACTTGATTCGCTTGATTTCCCTGGTAATTGCGGTCACACGGTCCCTGTCGTTCCAGATATCCGGCTGCGTCAGCTCCTTTTCGAGATCTTTTCGCTTTTGAACGAGTGCATCCACTTCAAAGGCGATCCCACCCTTCATCCGCGATGCTTTTCACCTTTTCAAAATCGTCTCTGTAATCACTCAGCACCACCATCACCCCTTTCGTGTGCAATTCTCACCGTTGTAATCTGTGTACAACTTATTATGCTTCCATGGGGAAAGCAACCACTTTTCACGCGCGCCCGCTTTCCAAAATCCCTTGACAGGGCCGAAGCGCGCACATATATTGCCTGCGATACAATGAAGACCATTGATGAAGCGCTCGATTATCTCTACAGTTTCATCAATTACGAGACGGACTCCTCGTATTCTTACAGGGCCGAAAACTACAACGTCAAACGTACTCTCAGGCTGCTGCACCTGCTCGGGAATCCGGAAAAATCGATGCGGATCATTCATGTTGCAGGGACCAAAGGCAAGGGGTCGGTCTGCGTGCTCATAGATGCGGTGTTGAGGTCACAGGGATTTCGTACCGGGATGTTCACCTCACCCCACGTGCAGCGCGTCAATGAAAGGATTTCATCAGGCGGAGCCCAGATCACCGATGAAGAGTTCGTCGATCTTATCAATCTGTTCCCTCCACTGATCAAAACATTTTCAGGCGACGATGTTCCGACCACCTTTGAACTATTGACCGCAATGGCGATCTTCCACTTCGAAAAGAAGGGTGTGCAATACGCGGTTGTTGAAACCGGGATGGGGGGGCGCTTTGATTCGACGAATTTCGCAGACCCAGAGGTGTCGATCATCACTTCTATCAGCTACGACCACATGGACAAGCTCGGTTCTCGTATCGAGCAGATCGCAGCGGAAAAAGCGGGCATCATCAAACACGGCAGGCCTGTTGTCGTCGGGTATCAGCGCTATGGTGTGAAAGACGTGTTTCAAAAAAAATGCACCGAGACAGGCAGTTTGTGCTACCTTGCCTCAGAGCTCTGCTCCTACAGGATTAGGAAAATGACTCCCGAGTGGACCCGTTTTTCCGTTACGATCGACGGGCTCGAGTTTCGCGATCTTCTGCTTTCCTTTCAGGGAGAGCACCAGGTGGAAAACGCCGTGTGTGCCCTTCTCGCGCTCAAGATTCTCGGCCTTTTGCCTGACAAAGAAACACTGAGAGAGACGCTGAGCTCGCTTTTTCTTCCCACCCGTTTCGAGATTATCGTGAAAGAAAGGCGATTTCTTCTCGATTCGGCACACAACGAGGATTCAGCGCGGGCAGTCTGTCTGGCCCTGAAGAAGGTGTTTCCGCGCACGCGGGTAATCACTGTTGCCGGGATCGTGAAGGGCAAGGATGTGGCGGGGATTCTCAGACACCTGGCCGCGGTGTCGGATATCGTGATCATAACGGAACCGATCACGCACAAGGAGCTCGACACCGCCCTTGTGTACGGCGAAGCGTGCAGGGTTTTTCTACAGGCAGTGTTGAAAAAAGACATCAGGGAAGCAATCGGGCACGCGTGCGGCCTCGCAAAAAAACGCGACCTCATTCTGATAACGGGTTCCTTTTACACGACATCACCTGCCAGGGGAATCATCGAGACTCTTTAGAGAGGAGGAGAGATGAAAACCATTCTCGCGCCGTTTGATTTTTCTGATCGTTCAGAATACGCGTTCAATTTCGCAAAGGAGTTTGCGAAGGCGTTCGGAGCACGGCTCATTCTCTTTTTTGTGATTCCACGGGAACAGGCTCTGTTTGCAAAGGAATTCATGGTCGAGACCGACTTTTCAATTCCTGGCTATTCTGAGGAGAAATCGATCAGGGGAAAAAAGGAACGTGTGATCAAGCAGTTCGAGACGATTATCCGGAAAAACGAGGTCCAGGACATCGAGGTGAGCGCAGAAGTGGATGTGGGAAATCCGGCGGAAAAAATCCTCGAGGCAATCGAAAAGTTCAATGTTGATCTCGTGGTGATGGGAACGCACGGCAGAACAGGGATCAATCTCGCCCTCATTGGAAGTGTTGCGGAAAAAATTGTCAGACAATCGCCGGTTCCGGTGACCACTGTCAAGGCACCCGGCTTTCTGAGAAGCAGGGACACACTAAATGGACCCATCTAGATGAAGCGTTTCTGCAGTTTTTTCTTCACCTCGTCGCAGATGGCGAGTCCTTGTTTCATCCGTTTGATTGATGCTGCAAGCTCGAGGTCCTTAAGGCGTTTTTCCGGCACAACGGGCGACTTGTCGACCCGAACCATCATGAAAAGGGTCGAGGCCTTTTTAAGATTTTCTTCAATTTCCTGTATGTTAGGCGCGTCCCTCTCGTCGTCGAGCTGCTGCAGGCAGTTCTGGGCAAGCGCATATCCGAGATTGCTGCATGTAAGGCGGTAGCTGATTTCGTCGAGCTGCTCGTGAGACAGAAGATTCCTGTCGCATTCGTGCGCTCTGGTGAGAGAGTCGATCGCGCGGTCAAATTCTTTTTTCTGAAGGTAGAGGCAGCCCAGGGTGTCGAGAATCGCCGAGCGCATGGAGACCGTCTCATCACTGTTTTCATCGAATTCATTGAGAAGTGTATCTGCGATGGTGGTAAGTTTGATCCCGTAGTCTATATTGCTATTGAGTTTTGAAAAGAGATACCCGATGAAGTTCAGGACCGATATCTGAAGGTGAATGATTTCCTTGGCTATCAGCCGGTCGTTGTTTTCGATCTTCTTGTCGATGATGGTGTTGAGCCGCGCGAGAATGAGCTTCGAGAGGAACAAAGACGTGTTATAGTCTCCATTCTTGAATGCCCTGTTGGAATACTTCAGAAGGGAATCGAGATCCTTGTCCTCAAGGGAGAGTGCTGCGTCCTTGAGCACTGATTGGAAGATGGTGACGTAGTTTTCCCGCATTTCGCGGTTCTCGAGGAAAACCGAAGTGAGAAAATCGTTGACCACTTTGCCGATACTGTACAGCTCATCATCCTCAATATCCGGAAAACACCCGTTTTCCAGCTCGAGAGAGAATCCTCCCGTCTTTCCCGGAAATACAAAGAATTGGCGTCTGCTGCTCTTTTTTTCTTCCATATCAATAAAGGCTGACCAAGGGAGATGAAACGAATATATAAACCGCTTTTGGAAAAGTCAAAAAAACTTCAGCGTGTACAGTTCCGCTCACCCGGTACGGGAAGCGGTGAGAAAAGAAAGCCTAGCTGGATATGAAGAAAGAAAGTGCGAGGATCTTGTCGATGATGTGGATGTTTTCCACGGGGAAATTATTCGGCAGGTCCAGATCCATGGGGGCGAAATTGAGAATACCCTTGATTCCGTTCTCTACGAGAACCCGTGCAACCTCATTTGCTGCTTCTTTCGGAACGGCTACCACTGCGATGTCGATCCTGTGCTCCTTCACAAAGGGTCCGAGCTCCTTCGCGTCGTAGATCGGCACGTCGTTGATTTTTTCGCCGATGAGAATCGGCTTCACATCGAAGATGGCTGTGAGCTTGAAGCCTGCCTGGGTGAATGCGTTATATCTGATGAGTGCCCGTCCGATGTTTCCCGCTCCCACGATGACGAATTTCATCGGTATGTTGACATGAAGGATGTTCCCCAGCTCATTTTTTAATTTTTTTATGTTGTATCCGTATCCCTGCTGACCGAAATCACCGAAATAGCTCAGATCGAGCCGTACCTGTGATGCGGATGACCCCATGAGCTCTCCGAGCTTTCTGGAAGATATCTTTTCCATCTGGTTTTCGAGCCAGTCGAAATAGCGGTAATACCGCGGGAGCCGCTCGATGACGACCTTTGGAATAACGGATCCATCTTTTCCCTTTATCATGCGTTCGTCCTTTTTTTTTTAAAAAGTACATATATTGTAAAAAAGAATAAAATTTTGTCAATATCTTTTCGCTTCGTCTTTATCCGGCCTGAATTTCCTTTGATTCTTTCCCGCAATCTGTTATATTGCATATTGTGTCGGGGGTGTAGCTCAGCTGGGAGAGCGCTTGCTTCGCATGCAAGAGGGCGGCGGTTCGAGCCCGCTCACCTCCAGAGAATTGAGTTGACTCCACTTATAAGGAAATCCCTTCCCCATAATACGTCCCATATGTATCCTGATCCTCGAAATCCAGTTATAGTGCAGGGAGACAATACGATATTGCTTGAGGTCCAAAATCCCCTTTTCGCCTCAGCCCGCGATTCTCTGCTCAGATTTGCGGACCTCGAAAAGAGCCCGGAGTACATCCACACCTACAGGCTGACTCCGGTTTCTCTCTGGAACGCTGCATCGAGCGGAATGACCCACGGTGAGATCATTCGGGAGTTGAGACGATTCGCAAAATACGAGATACCTGACCACGTGTCCACGCAGATCGGCGAGTGGCTTTTACGGTACGGCAGGCTCATGCTCGTAAGACGCGGCGACTACCTTTACCTCGAATCGGATGATCCAAGCCTTTTTTTCGAAATCACGCAGAACAAAAAGATAAAAAAGTACATACACAGAATCGAATCAGGGAAAAGCGCGGTTCTTCTCGAGTGGTCGAGAGGGCAGGTGAAAATGGAGTGTATCGGTCTCGGGTATCCCGTTGTGGACCGGGCCGGATACACACACGGTCTTCCGCTTCAGATGGAAACGCAAAAACCCCTCCAGTTGAGAGCGTATCAACAAGAGGCGGTGTCTGTGTTCATGAACTTCGAACAAACAGGGGGAAGCGGAACGATAGTCCTGCCCTGCGGCGCGGGAAAGACGGTGGTGGGAATCGGAATCATGGAGAGGATCGAGGAGACGACGCTGGTTTTGGTCACCAATATCACCGCAGCACGCCAGTGGATTCGGGAGCTTGTGGCAAAGACCACGCTGAACGCGCTGGACGTCGGAGAGTATTCCGGAGAGTCCAAAGAGGTGCGGCCCGTGACAATCGCCACATATCAGATCCTCACCTACAGGAACCCTAAAAACGAGTTTGTACACCTCTCGCGGCTGAACAGCGAAAACTGGGGGCTCATCATATACGACGAGGTTCACCTTCTCCCCGCACCGGTGTTCAGGTTCGCCAGTGAGGTGCAGGGGAAGCGAAGGCTCGGCCTGACTGCAACCCTGATCCGTGAGGATGGGAGGGAAAAGGATGTATTCTCTCTCATCGGTCCCAAAATCTTTGACATGCCGTGGAAGGTGCTCGAAAAACAGGGGTGGATATCCAAGGCGGTTTGTGTGGAGGTCCGCGCCGAGCTTCCTGAAGACGAACGTTATTCCTATGCGCTCGAGAATAAACGAGAGCGGTTCAAGCGCGCTTCGCTCAATAAAAACAAGTATGAAATCGTCGGCCAGCTCCTGAAAATTCACGCCGGGGACAGCGTGCTCGTCATCGGGCAGTACATCCGGCAACTCGATCACATCGCGGGGAACGCAGAACTGCCGATAATCACGGGAAAGACGAAGACAGAGCAGAGAGACCGGCTCTACGAGCAGTTCAGAAAGGGCGAGATAAAGACTCTGGTTGTTTCAAAGGTTGCGAACTTTGCCGTTGACCTTCCAGACGCAAATGTCGCGATACAGATATCCGGGACCTTCGGCTCGAGACAGGAAGAGGCACAGCGGCTCGGCCGGATCCTCAGGCCCAAAAAGTCGGGGCAGGCGCATTTCTACAGTGTAGTCACCCGTGATACTTTGGAGGAGCTCTACGCGGAAAAACGACAGCTGTTTCTCACGGAACAGGGATACAGTTATTCGATAATCAATGGGGACGAAGTGGCAAAAAAAATTCGTCCCGGTTGAGTGTGCTCGAATGAGTTTTTATCATTGAAATTATTAAATTTTGTTTTACAATACTATTTTGTATACGGTAAGGGTTTTGAATGAACAGAAAGATCTGTACTGCGCTTTTTTTATTCTTCCTCATGCTCCTCGTTTTGGCTCAGAGCTGTGCGCGAAAGGAACCGGTTGAAATCTCGCTGCCTGAAGGGAAATCTGCGGAGATCGTCTATCTCGTGGGCGATGTGTGGGTAACCACATCTGCTGGAGCCTGGATAAAGGCACAGATTGGAGATATTCTTCCCGAAGGCGTTCGTATCAAGACCAGTGAAAACAGCTACTGCGAGCTCGTGATCAGCTCGGGGACGATTTTTCGTATGAAGGACAGAAGCGAGCTTCTGCTCGTAATGCTCCCGGCCGATGAAAAAGAGAACAAATCCCGCATTCAACTGATGAAAGGTGAGCTCTTGACAAAGGTGCTGAAACTCACCTATGAAAGCCAGGACACGGTCGTTACTTCATCGATGAACCTCACTGTCCGCGGTACCGAATTTATCGTTCGTGCTGTACACGATCTTGCTGCGAGCTACACCGAGGTGCTCGTGGCCCGTGGAGTGGTCAGGGTGCGCATGAACATGAAAGAGGTCTGGGGCCAAGTATATCCACGGGAGTTGAAGCCTGTGGTAAACAGGATCAGGAGGGGCGTGAAGGTCAGGTCCGGCTTCAAGCTTGAAGTGTACGACGGGAGAGTCGAGGAGCTTTCCCTCGCCATTGAAGCAGCTGCCAGGTCCAAAACAGTCGATGCGCGGCAGATTGCCCGGCTCAAAGAGGATGCGTATCTGCTCGCAAAACCGCTCACCGATTACGAGAAGAAACGTGTGCAGGAGCTTGATGACCTGTCAGTGAGCTTCCAGTCGGGAAAAACAGCCTGGATTTCACCGAACTTCGACGGAACGAACGATGAGTTCGTCTTCAGCGCAGGGGAACTGGCAGGGAATAAGACCGACGGGTGGAAGCTTGTATTCCTTGACGGAAAATCACGGGTGAAAAAGGTACTGCGGAACAGATTCGTGCCTGTAGGAACGCATGTGCAGATACCGGAGAGCATCACGTGGAATATGGTCGACGCGAACGGGACTGTGGTGGGGGACGGGGAATACGGATACACCTTTTACACCATCGATAAACAGGGGCGAGAGCACCTGCGGCTCAAAGGAACGATCATTGTAGACACAAAGCCTCCGGAGATCGGTGTGGTGCCCAGAGGCACCACATTTTCGCCGAACGGCGACAAGGTAAAGGACACGATACAGATCGACATAGATGCAGAGGAGTCGCTCGAGTGGGCGTGCGTGATCACCACACCTGAAGGGATTACCGTGAAGGCGTATGAGTGGGGGACGGATATACCCGAGGTGTACGAGTGGGACGGGACAGGCGAGAATGGGAACGTCCTGCCCGAAGGAGTGTACAACATCACATTTTCCGGCAAGGACAGGGCCGGAAACACCATACAGTATACGGTCAAGGAGATTGTACTCGACGTCAGGGAAAGAAGCGCAACGGTCGACATCGACCACCAGGTTTTTTCTCCAAACGGAGACGGGAAGCTCGATCGAGTGATTTTTTATCCCCTCCTTTCCGACAGGCGAAGAATCGACACG
>Ga0307437_1002603_pt1 | contig 10969 bp, 10 predicted proteins | sample SalMarWE160390MG_FD_202146 | JGI IMG/M metagenome (GOLD analysis project Ga0307437, IMG submission 202146) | Salt marsh sediment microbial communities from the Plum Island Ecosystem LTER, Massachusetts, United States - WE1603-90 | ecosystem: Environmental > Aquatic > Marine > Intertidal zone >...
GCCGGCCTTTCATCATGTACCCTTATCCTGCTCATTGATAACTCGCTCAATTTCCTCCCAGAAGAAACCCTCCAAGCTCAAGTGCAGATAATAGCAGGATACCATAGTGACCAGTGTACAAATATTTTCAAATCGCTGCAGCCGTATCGCCCGCCTCTCATCTTTCGTTAACCTGTGTGACATAGACCAGGAGGTATGTTCTGCCAGCTCAACGAGCAGACACACTGACTGTCCAGTAGCTACAGGTTCAACTCGATCCTGGTGCGCCTGTTTCAAAAAGAAGATCGCTTTCAGCGGCACGGCATGATTTACATCCCATGTGCCACCTGGCCCGTCGGACATAAAGTTGCTCCAGGTCGGCCAGGGATGGGCCCAGTAGGCACCCTTCTCATCACACACCACCAGTGTGGTATCATCGCTCGAAGAGCACCATGACGATGGAAGTCGCCGACTGGCCGTGGTCTTACCCACCCTTCCTGGTCCGGCCAAAATTACGCCCCACCCATCCCTCTCTGCAAGCGCACCGTGCAACAAAAACCCGCCCCGGGTCTGTGCCTGTCGGGCAATGACCAGTGATAGCTGATGTAATTGATGGGCTAGCATATCGTTGTTCCGCGCCGGAGAGACAATGCACGCAAAGGTATTATCATCGTTAGGAGGTAAAACAGTCCCTGGAGTAGCTAATGTGGACCCACGATCGACGTAGGCGGGAATTGTATAGGCGCCATGACCGTCCGTCAAAACAAGCAGCCAATAGGCCGGTGCATGGTGAGGGCGAAGCTGCATCGCCTCAGCTAAACGAGAGCAGATGGCTGCGGCCATATCATCGCCAGCCACAATGCCCCATGTACTGCCATCGGCCAAAGTCAGATCGGCAAACTCTTCCTCTCTTGAAAGGAATTGAGGTTGCATAGCTCTATTCTCGGTTGTGCTTCCGCTTATCCGGCAGTGCCACGAACGCAACTACTTGCCGTAGTACCTCGTCTGCACATTCCAGATGCTGTGCTACCTGGTCTGCAAAGATTGGACGCGTTGCCGCCTTGCCGACAGACGCTTGCGGAGCCGCCAGACCGGCACGCCGGGCCCTCGCCTTTGGCGAGCTCGCCCAAGGGCATCACCTTCGGGGCCTGATACGTCGGCTTGTCTTTGTTATCGTTTGACATAGGTATGCCTCCTTAAAGCTCATTGAACATTTATCTTAGCGTTTCCCTCCGGCATCACCTTCACGAGGCGTGATTCTGGAAAGAGACTAGCCTCGTCGGCCTGCCGACAGAACCAGAACGGTGCCCAAAGACTCTTCGTCTCATAGTAGTTCTGGGCAATACATGAACCGAGGCAGCGATGCTTCATCAGGCAGCGGGCGCAGACACCCTCTAGTCGGGCGGGTATCCCCTCACGTAGTTCCTTGAGAATCTTGTTTTCCTGCCACACCATCTCTAGCCGATCCTTTTCCACCTCGCCGAAGACCAACTCCGGCACATGTTCGCCGATGCCACAGAGGGCATACTGTCCGGTGGGGATAACACCCAGGATGCCGAGGATACCGCAGGTGTCACAGCCGTCTCTCGAGGCCATGCGGCTCAGTGGCTGAAAGGCATGGGGGTAATCGAAAAAGAGTTGCACCTTTGTGGTCGGCGCCAACTCCATATCCACGTGCCTGCCTAACTGGATGAGCTCGGCAATGCCCAAGGTCTCATCCTTCTCATGGAGCCGCTGGCCCCGGGCCGTGGGTTGCACGATATTGAACTTCACCGATGAGGCCCCTAACTTTTCAGCCATGCGGACCACGGCCTCCACCTGATCGGCATTGCAGCGCATGACGGACATGATGATCTGCGGCGCAGTGTCGGCCGCTGCGAGGTTTCGGACTGCCTGTTGGGCCTTTTCGAAACACCCTGGTACACCGCGCACCCACTCGTGCGTAGCAATATCGGCACCGTCGATGCTGACCGATACAAAACGATTGGGAACCTTAGCGATCTCCCGTGCCATGGCTGGTGTGCACAACACGCCGTTGGTCTCAAGGGTCAGGCTTAATTTCTCTCGCCTCACGATATCCAGTAGCTGCTGGATTTGGGGATGCAGGAGTGGTTCACCTCCAGTCAGTTTCACACCACCCAGCCCCAGGGGCTTGGCCTCGCGGATGACCGTCTCGAAGAGCTCCACCGCCAGAGTGGGATATGCACTGCCGTCTGCGTCAAACCGAGGCGCCAACCAGCAGTGACGGCAGGCCAAATTACACCCCTCGGTCAAATAGAAGTAGATCTGATTCAATAACCAGCTTCCATTATCAGGGTGCTCTGTCATATGCTTATTGCTGGTATTCATTTTCGACATCTACAGTCCCTCTGAGTACTTACGTTTGAGGTCTTCCGGCTGCGCTTCTATCGGCAATCTTCCTCCTTCTGCCAGATATCGTCGCAGACAGGCATCAGGGCTGGGGTGGTCGACCTGGCCCAGCATTGTGTAGGCCAGTCCCGGACAGTTGCCCGTGCAGTAGGGGATGTAGGGACAGCCATGACAAAACTCAAAATCGGCCAAGGGGATGGTATGCCGCCGGCGCAACCGGTCCAGGTCCGGATGATTCTTCCATACTTTAATAAGTGAGTCTAGGTTGATGCGGCCCAGCTCCATGTGCGGCAGCATACTGCACGGTGTGATGACCCCATCGGCGCGCACGTTTATCTTGCTGTTATGGCAGCCACAACCGGTCAGGTAACCACCATTGGGAAAGGGCGGAGCATCTTTCATCCGCGCCTCCTCCATCTGACTCCACATCTGCCCCTCAGCCAAGGGTCCGGCCTGGGCGTCGATACGTCCATCATACTGCTCCGAGAGACGCAGCAACGTCTCCATAGCCTCCTGTCGGTCTTGAGTCGTCAATATCACCTCATCGGCATTCAATCGACACGAGCCAAAATAACTCGCAGCGTTGGTACTGAATCCCGCTAAATCTAAGTCCTCCAGGAGCAGGTGGGCAATGGCCTCCAAGTCGTGGACATTATGGCGGTGGATGGTCACACGCACCGCAACTGGTATATTATGGCGCTGCAAGGTGTGGATACCCTGGATGGCAGCGGTAAATGATCCTTCCCCGCGGCAGGCATCGTGGGTCTTGGGACCAGAACCATCCACCGATACCTGGACAGAGTTGCAGCGGTCGGTATCGGCAAGAAAGGCGGCGATTGTGTCGTCGATGAGGGTCCCGTTGGACAGGATGGCAAATCGCATCCGGTTGCGCACAATCCCCTCGATCAGTTGGGGCAGGTCCTTGCGGATAAAGGGTTCGCCCCCCTGCAGGGTGACATCCATAACGGCGCATTTCCCCAATTCATCGAAGAAGTGCAGCCATTCTGCCGTTGAAAGATCATTATAATCCACCGCCGGGTTATCATAATAATAGCAGTAGCGGCACCGCAGGTTGCAGCGTGAGGTGATCTCAATGTCCACACTGCGCGGCGAGCGCATGACCTTCAGCGCCGACTGCCCTATCTTAGGGGACTCTTCGGTCACTGACCCTACCCTTTCAGTTCATAACCCACGAACCCACGCTTAGCCAGGTCTTTAATAAAGGCAGTCATATCTTTGGTGGCGGCATCGGGTACGTCTGCAAACTGATCCTTGATCTCCCCTATGATTTCTTCAAGACTGCGTTTACCGTCCATCAGCTTCCATACCGCGACCCCCACGGGGTTGGTGCCCACGGCATCGGCGGTATCCGGGTTGAAGAGGATGGCCCAGTCGTCGAACTCCTCTCTGAGTACCACCGTGGGATTGGCCATCGGCCTATCGTTGTTTCCCTTCACCGTCTTTTTCTTCTTCTCATCGGCCATGTTCATCCTCGCTTGATCAAGCAGAAAAATAAGCTATCAATAAAAAGTATACCACGATCACCATTAAAATCTACTAAACTCCGTACATCGGGGGCAGACCGGGAAATAGCCCCGCTCCTTGAGGAGGCGGCGGAACCGCACCCCCTGCTCGCCGTTCCATATCTCCTTGAAGGGGGCCTCACACAGGTTCCCCATCGCATACCCCAGGCTGAGGCAGGGCTTGACCGTACCATCGGGTAGCACATAGGCCACCATCCAGGGACTCAGGCACCTGCGCTTATAGGAGGTGGGAAGGAAATCAAAGGAACTATAGTACGCCCTGATCTCTTCATCGGTGAGGTTGGGATAAAAGAAGGCTCGTACTGCGTTTTTCCCGTGTTCAATCTGGCGCTTCTGCGCAATGATCTGCTCCGGGTCTATCCGGGGGAGTTCATCCCTGATGAACCCCGCCCAGTCAGGGGAACTGCAGTTGAGGGCTGCCTGGGTGATCCGCTCTGTTTCTGCGAAGGCCCCCCGATCGACAAAGATGAGGTGATGGAGGGTGATCGTCTGGGCCCCGAAGCGGGCCGCCACCTCAACGATATCACCCAACATCGTGTGGTTCTCCTCCCATATAACCGTATTGACGTTCACCAGGGGTCTCTTCTTTCCATATTTTTTTTTCACTGCGTGGAGGTGCTCAAATCCCTCCAACGCCCTGTTAAATACCCCCTTCCCTCCCCGGATGGCATCGTGCACCCCGGCGGGACCGTCCAGGGAGAAGATGATCTCGTCCAGGCCCATCCTAACCGCCTCCTCGGCCCTCTTCCGCAACAGGGTGCCGTTGGTGATCATGTTACAGCGCAGCCCCGCCCCCTTGATCCGCTTGAGGACCTCCCCCCACTGGGGGTGGAGCAGGGGCTCGCCGCCAAAAAGGGTGATGGTGGGGTGAAAGACCCGCACCTCTGCAATGAGCCTTTCAATGAGAGAGACATCCAAATTTAGGCTGGTGAGTGAAGGAGGGAGATCCTTCAAGCTCCCCCGCTCGCCCCACAGCCCACACATCCGACAATGCAAATTGCACCGATAGGTGAGCAAGAGGGAGATGGTCTCAGGGGGTGCGCTCCTCCCATTACAAAGGCGATAACTCAGGTAGGATAAGAGCCGCATCCGGGCCGCCCGCAGGGCATAGGACGGCTGCTGAGAGGCCTTGACGATGATCCTCCTGATATTCTTGATGGGTATCATATCTCACATATTAACTCTTGTCTGTGCAAAACGTCAAGCTTTCTGTAACTTACCAACTTTCTCCTGAGAACAATACTCTGCAATATCTTTGCCATGCTCCCCTTTATTTGGTATAACACCCTAGAGTCCCGCCCTACTTTGTATAAATCAGGGAAGGCGGCCCCGCTCCACAGCACAAAACAAGGAATGCGGGGTCCCGCAAGCGGGAGATGTCGCAGAGCGACAGAGCGGGCTTGAACCCTTGAGTCTTGCAATTTGCTTCGCCTAAAAGCAAGGTTTTTGTTCCTCAAATTGGACAATAAACATGAAGACCACGAGCGCCGAACTTATCAAATGCGTCTATCCCACGGATGGTTATCCACCAAGCCGCTATCCGGAGGTGGCCTTTGCAGGGAGATCCAATGTGGGCAAATCCTCCCTTATCAACACCCTGGTAAACCGCAAGGGCCTGGCCAGAACCAGCTCTGCCCCGGGCAAGACCCAGTCCATCAACTTCTATCTGATCAATCGGTCTTTCTGCCTGGTGGACTTGCCCGGATACGGGTATGCGAAAGTCCCGCAACAGGTGCGCAAACAATGGAACCCCTTGATAGAGGAGTACTGTCGAAATAGAAAAAATCTCTGTGGGGTGGCGGTCATCATCGACGCGCGAATAGGCCCCACACCTTTGGATCTCTCCCTTATTAATTGGCTAACGGACCTCTCGTTGCCCGCTCTATTCACCATGACCAAGATCGATAAGCTCTCGAAGAACAAGATTGCCAAGGCCCTGCAGCAAACCGCACGGGCCCTTTCCATGAGGCCGGAGCGGATCGTCTCCTTCTCCGCCCACACCGGGGAAGGAAAAAAGGATTTATGGCAGAAGATTGTGCACCTCCTTAATGTGAGCCATGATACCAAAAGAGTGCACCTCATTAATGTATCAAAGCCCTGATAAAAAAGTGTGCATCTCATCGGTCCATCGGAACCTTGACAGGAGGGGGAATTTTGTGATAGTTCACACAAAGCACACAAAGCAAATAGCAGGTGAAGGGAGGAGCAACCTTGTTTAAGATATTGGAAAAACGAGAAATGGCGGATAACACCGTTTGTCACTTCAAGATCGAAGCCCCCTTGATCGCCAAAAAGGCTCAACCGGGACAGTTTGTGATGCTCAGACCCAATGAGACGGGCGAGAGGATACCTCTGACCATGGCCGGAACCGATCCGGCACAGGGGACTATCGATATCATCTTCCAGGTAGTGGGAAAGACGACGGCCCTGCTGCGCACCTTTCAGAAAGGAGACGCTATCCTCGACATCATCGGCCCGCTGGGAAGGCCGACCCACTTGGAGAAGCTGGGCACGGTCATCTGTGTGGGAGGCGGGACAGGGATCGCCGTATTGTACCCCATCACGAGGGGCCTGCAGGAGACCGGAAATCACGTCATCTCCATCATCGGGGCCAGGACCAAAGACCTCCTGATCATGGAGGATTACATGAAGAACGTGAGCGATGAACTCCTTATTACCACCGACGACGGTTCCTATGGAAGACACGGTTTTGTCACCGATGCCCTCAAAGACCTACTCGATGAAAGAAAGGATGTCAAGCTGGTGGTGGGGATTGGGCCGGTCCCCATGATGAAATTCGTCTGCAAGACCACCCAGCCTTACGGCGTAAAGACCTTGGTGAGCCTCAACGCCATCATGGTGGACGCTACGGGGATGTGCGGTGCCTGCCGGGTCACGGTGGGGGGCAAGACGCAATTTTGCTGTGTCGACGGGCCGGAATTCGACGGACACCAGGTCGACTTCGATGAGTTGATCAAACGTCAAGCCGCTTATCTGAAGGAAGAACGACAATCCTATGAACACTTTCAAAAAGAGCACGGACAATAGAGAGGAAGACCATGACGGAGCAGAAGAAAAAGGAAAAAAAAGAAAAGATACCCAGGCAACCTATGCCTGAGCAAGATCCCAAAAAGAGGAGCAAGAACTTCGACGAGGTCCCCTACGGATACACCCCTGAGCTCGCTCAAAAAGAGGCGAGACGGTGCCTCCAGTGCAAGAAGCCCAAGTGTATAGAGGGGTGCCCGGTAGGGGTAAAAATCCCCGAATTTGTCAACCTGATCGCCGAAGGTGACTTTATCGGCGCTGCCAAGAAGCTGAAGGAGGACAACAGCCTGCCCGCCGTCTGCGGGAGGGTGTGCCCACAAGAATCACAGTGCGAGTCCCTCTGCGTCCTGGGTAAGAAAGATGATCCTGTGGCCGTTGGGAGGCTGGAGCGCTTTGCGGCCGACTATGAAAGGGCACAGGGGGTTGTAGAGCTGCCTCAACTCCCGTCGCCGACGGGGAAAAAAGTGGCAGTGGTGGGATCAGGGCCGGCAGGACTCACCTTGGCCGGTGACCTCGTCAAGTTTGGGCACCAAGTAACCATCTTCGAGGCCCTCCATAAGCCAGGAGGGGTCTTGGTCTATGGAATCCCGGAATTCAGGCTCCCCAAGGCCATTGTAGAGGCCGAGGTGGACTATCTTCAACGGTTGGGAGTAGAGATCAAGTACAACTACGTCATCGGGAAAATCCTCACCGTGGACGAACTCTTTGAGATGGGATACGACGCCTGCTTCCTCGGGGTGGGCGCGGGATTACCCGTCTTTATGAACATCCCCGGCGAGAACCTCTGCGGGATCTATTCTGCCAATGAGTATCTGACCCGTTCCAATCTCATGAAGGCCTACCTATTCCCTGAATATGACACCCCTATCGCCAGGGGGAAAAATGTAGTGGTGATTGGAGGAGGCAATGTGGCCATGGATTCGGCTCGTACCGCCCTGCGGTTGGGAGCGGACAACGTCCATATCGTCTATCGCCGCTCCAAGACGGAGCTGCCAGCCAGGGCCGAAGAGGCCCACCATGCCGAAGAAGAGGGTGTCCAGTTTAAGTTCCTGACCGCTCCCATACGCTATATCGGCAATGAAGACGGCTGGGTCGTGGGCATGGAGTGCATCCAGATGGAGCTGGGGGAGCCCGATGACTCTGGCCGCAGAAGGCCGGTGCCCATTGAGGGTTCCAACTTCACCTTGGATGTGGACCAGGTAGTCGTCGCCATCGGTACCGGTGCCAATCCCATCATCACCTCCACCATCCCCAATTTGGAATTGAACAAATGGGGGTATATCGTGGCTGATCCCGAAACGGGCAAGACCTCGCGCGAGGGGGTCTATGCCGGCGGCGATATCGTGACCGGATCGGCCACGGTGATCCTGGCCATGGGCGCGGGGAGAAATTCGTCCCAGGCTATCCAGCAGTATCTGACGGGTAAGGGTTAATCATAACAGCCATTCTACCCTTCAGATGTCGGAAATGGTAGGTTTCAAGGGGACAAACGAGAATAAGACAAGCCCCGCCATGAAGGATATCAGTCAAGGTACACCCGCTCCATTTCTCTATAGGGTGGAGGAGCAGGCATACCATTCGTACCATTACATAGGAGAAATTATAAATGTCATATAGATCCGAGATACAAGACAACATCGGTATCTTCACTATTGACAACGCCCCGTCGAATTCCATTTCCACGGAAGCGTTGAAGGCCTTGGAAGCGCTCATCGATCGTGTGAATGCAGAAAAGGATCTCAAGGGTATTGTGCTGACCGGTACGGGCCGGTCTTTTTGCGGTGGGTATGATCTCGTCACGTTCACCAGCTTTGAAGGGCCGGACGACATCGTCAAATGGTTCTCTGACGACGAAGAGATACTGTTCAAGCTCTTTACCTGCTCGAAACCGGTTGTGGCGGCGGTCAACGGCCACGCCACCGCCGCCGGCATGATCCTCGTGCAAGCCTGCGACTACCGCCTGATCAAGGATCACCCGAAGGTCAAAGTGGGAATGACCGAAATCAAGCTGGGCATGGCCTTGACTCCGTGCCAGGGCGAGATCATGCGCTTTGGGCTCGACACCGATAAAAATTGGCGAGAGGTGATGTTCAAAGGCCAGCTCATTCCGGCCCCAGCTGCCGTGGAAATGGGAATCATCGACGAGCTCGCGGACGAAGCCGAGTTGCTCGAAATGGCCAAAGCGAAAGTTTGTGAATACATCGACACGCCCACCAGGCCATTCATCAAGCTCAAAGCCATCCAAAGAAAATTTGCCGCGCGACAGGCTCGCGAACTAATAGATGCCTACGAATACAAAGGCGAAGTCGCCACTTTTACCAATCCGGTTGTCATCGCCGGATTGAAAAAGACATTGGAAAAGATCCTGGCGGCCGGCAAATAGCGCGAGCTTGACAAAAAACAACGGCTTAAAACGCCATTATATATAAAAAAGTAAGGCGAGTTTTGTCGTCTTTTCTAACAATACTATACAAGCGTCCGCCCCTTGCTCGAAGGGGCGGACGCTCCATGACGGATTTTTACTTCTTATACTTCTCGATCATCCAGGGCGGTATCTTGATGGGGACCACCCCCTTGTACGTCACCTCAGGCGAGTCTGGGTCCAGCTTCCACTTGTTGGGCCAGACACCTAGCAGCTTACCATCCTGCCATTGAACAGCGACACCGGTCGCGAACCCTGGGCCCCAGGTGAGGTCATGGAGGTGTCGGCCCTGAGAATCCTTCATATATTTTATTATGGTGGTAGCGCTCTTGTACACACGCTCCTCCAGGATGGCCACTATCGCGTCAGGATCGAGGGCCCCGACCTGCTCAATGGTCGGCGCAAGGGTGTAGACAATAGCGTCGTACGTAGATGAGGTGTAGGTCGGCGTCTCGCCGAATCTCTTCACATACCCCTCAATAAAGGCCTTGGTGTTTTCATTGGACTCTATATTACGGGCATAGGTGGCCGAGGTGATTACATAGTTGCCCATTCCCCGGGTGGCCCGCCAGAAACCATCCTTCGAGGCCTCCACGTTGATGCCCACCTGCATGGCCGGGATCTTGAGTTCCCCTGCCTGTCTGGCAAAGGGGATGCCCACCGACGAGGAAAACATCGTAAAGATGATATGGGCCCCTGACCGCTGGATCGCGGCAAGCTCGGCAGTAACATCCGTGGCTACTGGAGAGGGTCTCCAAATACCTGCTATCTCCATACCCATCTTGGGGATAAAGATATTACACACGCGGACCATAGGTTCAGCCCACGCGGCCTTTTCCAAGACGATAGCGACCTTTATCGTGGGTATGTCTAAGTTCTTTTTCATTAACTCTGCGACGGTGCCCACATGGATAAAGGCCGTTTTGACAAGGTAAGAGGCATTAAACGGGGAACCCCGAAACCAATACTTGTAGAAATCGTAGTCCCTGGCCACCCGCGAGCAGAGCTCATTAGAGGCAGCCCCAATGCCGATAAAGATCGTCTTGTGGTCCATGGCAATGTCCTGCATGGCCAGGACCGCCTCACTCCGAAAACCGCCCACAACGAAGTCCACCTTGTCCTTCGTGAGGAGCCGCTCCATGGCATTGGTGGCGTCCGTGACGCTGAGAAATTCGTTGGAATCCGCCCTAAAAAGCTGAATCTTCATCTTTTCATCGCCGACCTGAACGCCCCCTGTGGCGTTGATCTCCTCGGCGGCCATGAGCGCCCCGTTCCAATGGCTCTTGCCCTGAATATATTTCATCGGGCCGATCACGCCTATCTTGATCCTCTTGGCCTCCTGGGCTCCCGCAGGAAAACTCATGGTCGCCACGAGCAAGGCCGCCACTGCGATACCCCATACAACATGACGCGTTTTCATGATTTTCCTCCATGTCGAGACTAGGATTTGTTAGTAGTATGCATTATGCAAGAAACGTGCTCAGATGTCAATTGTATGTACTCGTTCACTACATATGAGACAAATGGGCATGTGAGAGGTAATTAGCATTGACAATGCCATTGTCTTTAAGGAATTGCAAGGGGGTCTTATATCCCAGTGCTTGGTGTG
>Ga0307437_1002606_pt1 | contig 10960 bp, 6 predicted proteins | sample SalMarWE160390MG_FD_202146 | JGI IMG/M metagenome (GOLD analysis project Ga0307437, IMG submission 202146) | Salt marsh sediment microbial communities from the Plum Island Ecosystem LTER, Massachusetts, United States - WE1603-90 | ecosystem: Environmental > Aquatic > Marine > Intertidal zone >...
AGTAAAGTCTTCCCCTTCGACAGGAGCAGGGGGTAAAGTGCTGGCAGAAGAAACAACCAGATTAGGGCTCATAGTACTTAGAGCAAGAATGGCAAGAGCGGTCTCATACGCGTTATCATTCCAACTCCCTGTAGAATCCTGAGAAGCAATCAGAAATTCTTTCGCCCTATTTCTTGCAATAAGCTGTGAGCTGTCAGCTGTGAGCGGATGTGACAGGGCAATCAAACTCAATGCGCTTTCATATATGGAGGTAGTATCAGTCCCAAAACTACCGTTTGTGTTCTGCTGTTCTACTAACCACGATGCTCCGTTACTGATTTGTTGGGAGAGAATAAAATAGGTTTGGTAATATTCAAGAGAAATAACACATAGAGCTGTTAGGTATAAACTGGCAATATTTTCATCATTATATCGCCAGAATCCTGCTGTCTTCTGGTTGTCCATTAAGTATCCAATTGACCATCCGATATTTTCGTTTACCGGATAAACGGATTCATGTAAAGAAATAAGGGCAAACGCTGTACTCAATACATCTCTTTCTTCTTTATCAAAAGTAAAACCACCTAGAGGAGGTGAATAATAAGTTAATAGAGTATCCTGTAAAGTAGATATATCTATATCGGAAGAGGCAAGCGCTTTTATTTTTTGAGATAAATGGATACTGTTTTCAGCTTCTAAGCTATCGAGATAAGTAATACCTTTAATATATGAGCTGTCTGATGGATTTAAAGCGCCGAGAGCCTCACAAACAGTTGCGGTTGATACATAAACACTTACAGTAGTATCTCCTCCCCATGAACCATCATCATTCTGAGAGTCCTTTAGCCATTGAAGTCCGTTATCAATGGTAGTATTGACATCGGTACTGTAAAGATTTAAAGAAAAAACAAGTAATACTGCTATAAAAAGTTTAAATATTTTCATCTCGTACTCCCTCTTTTTAATTTTTTTTCTTATCAAAAACAAGATATTTTTCCTCCCACTTCCATTCGGGCTGGAAGGCCGCTTCGGTGATGATTACAATTTTGTCGTTATTTACTAAGTCTTCTATCTTGTCCTTCACTTCTTTCGGAATATCCAATTCTTGTAACAATTCTTCCTTATTACCCTTACTAACCCAAACCACAGGATATAATAACAAAGGTTTTTTCATTGAATTATATTTATATTTATTATAATATGAGCTGAACTTTCTTCTTTGTACAAAGTTCATATCAGGGAAACCTCTAAATATACTGCACATATATTTTACCTTTGGCGGTTTTTTATCAAAACTTTCTATAACAACATATTTTTCAGGATATTTCCAATCAGGTTTGAACGCCGCCTCCGAAATTAAGACCCCATCTCCATCTTCAATTATACATTTTATTTCTTCCTTAACCGATTCTGGGATATTTGCTGTTTTGATGATATTTTCGTAATTGTTTGATGTTATATAAAATAATGAAGTATTAAAATCGAAATCTCCATTCTTTGCCCATTTTTTATAATATGACATATATCTGATTTTTGCCGATTTGTCACCAAATGAGAACTTCGGTTTCATAATCGTAGGCATTGACTTTCCTTCAAGGAATATACCCTTGAGATACTTTACATATTTCTTAACAGAGGGTTTTTTTAGCCCTAAGATACAATGCAAAGGATATAGGATTAGAACGAATATAATACTGCCGATTCCAATTCCTATATAATATAAGATATATCGCAAAAAATTAATATTATTTCTTTTGTTATCAAAATCAATTTTTTCTTTCTTCATATCTTTAATCCCCCGGGGTTTTACTGATTTTCTTGGTGAGAATCTAACCACCTTCTTAGAGTTTCATTCAAACACCATATCAAATTATAAGGATACTCAGACGGCGGAGGAGTCCCTGGCATTAAAGATTCAATTACCTTTAATACTATTGGCCCATAGACCCCTACGTAGTAAACAACAGAAGGCCAAACCTCATAAATTGCATTGAGTGTAAGCAGCATTGTCTCTTGAACAATAGCCATAAATTGCTCGGCACCTTTTGTAAAACTATCAAAATATATTATCACCGAAATGATAGAGGTAATGGCACTTATAATCGCTCCCACAAAGGCAGTTATAAAGCCAGCTATAACAGGAGCGAGTAAAATCGCCGCTGCAACTATAAGAGCTGTTATAAAAAGTATCTGTAAGATAGCCCAAGCCCACGCAAGAAACCCTCCTCCGCCAATACCTTCAATCATATATGCCCCTTCTCCAGTCTCTGGATTCATAACAATATATCCTATACCTTCCCTGCCATTATACCGAATATTAGAACCAGGAATAATTACTTCCATACCTCCGTTAACGGCACACTCAATTGCCGATTTTACTTTATCGGATATTTGAAGAAGTGGCAATATTTGGGGGATATTACTTGAATTAATAGTATATATAGGAATTTGCTGCTCATTAGCTATTGATAATATTCTTGTAGCAGATAAGGCTTTTGTGTTTTTCATACTGAATACCTGTTCCAGTACCCTCGCCTCCATCTCTGAGCCCATTATTCCTGATTGTATATTGTATGATTTCTTTTTATTATTATCACCATCTTTTCCAAAAACCGCTTCCATATCCCTATCAACATCTATCCTGAATCCATCCGTCGAAATCGCGTAGGGAAATCCAAGTATGGAAGTTACTTTTATTGAAATAGTTGCTATTGCTTCTGAAGGAACCCTTTGATGAAAAACTTCCATTTTCCTTGCGAATAATTCATTATAAGTATCGAGTTGATAATAATATGAAAGAGAGGTAAGATTCAATAGCTCTCCTACTATATCATAAGAAGTTAATAAAGAAATGTTTTGACTTTCCATTTGATTTTTTACTTCCTGATATTTCTCTATTCTACTATTCATCACCTCGTTTGGTATCCTGGAAATATCAAAACCTATTCCATACATCGAGCCCACTATTGCAGAATTTTCTACTTCATCGCTCAATCCCGTTGGCGATCGAAATATGAGCCTATAAGTTTGTTCCTTTCCCATACCAATTGTAGAACCTGTAGCCACTGCTTCATTCTCTATTATTATCTGTGGTTTCATATTAATCAAATAAGCAGATATCGCTGAAGGGATATTTGTAGTATCTGTTAAGGTATCTGGAACTTGAGATAATAACAACTCTTCATCATTAGAACTGGCAGGTGCATACGCAAGCAATATCCTTTTACCTACTATTCCTACAGTAGGAAAAGTATAAGATATATCGGTCCCAATATTCCTTTCACTCATTACTTCTATTGTTATCTTATACCTGAGGTTCTCAGACACTTCAGGATATTTATCTATGTTTCTCGTAACCTGATAAGGAAGTACAGGAGAAAAACCACCGCTTTCTTTTGGTTTTATCCATTTGAAAGGAAATACCTCTCCAATGGTAGCACTATCTCCTAAATTTTCATCTGTCCAATTTTTCAGATTCGTACTATAATCCTCTAATGTCTGATTTATTATTGTGGTATCCATTCCCGTAACTGCACCTGTTATTGTGTCGATGATCGCGGAGGCGCGAATTTCTTCCAATAAACTATCTACATTTAAAGGAACTTGCTCTTCCAATTTTACCGGATCATTATATTCAAGTATTTTATAACTGGCATCCATCGGTATCCAGGTTGTGTCTTTGCTTACCGGATTTCTTTTTCCTAAATCTATATCGTAGTTAAGCTGCGCCTCAACCCAACAGTGTTCCATCCTTAACCCATATGGTTTACCATCTACAACTAACATCCTAATCTTGTTTCCCTCTTTTTAAGTTTTCTTCTTATCAAAAACAAGATATTTTTCCTCCCATTTCCATTCAGGCTGGAAGGCCGCTTCGGTTATTATTACGATTTTGTCGTTGTTTACTAAGTTCTCAATATCTTTCTTTGTCTCTTCCGGAATACTTAATTCTGGCAGTAATTCTTTTTTATTTTCTTTATCCACCTGAACCACAGGATATAACAAAGGTTTTTTTATTGAATTATATTTCCTATAATATTCTCCTAATCTTATGTCTTGTTTTAGGTTAAACCAAAGAAACAAACTAAATCTTCTATACATCATTTTATGCATATATTTTATTTTTGGTGGTTTGTTATCAAAGCCTTCTAAAACTATATATTTTTCAGGGTGTTTCCATTTAGATGTGAATGCTACTTCCGAAATCAAGACCCCATCTCCCTTTTCTACTATATCTTTTATTTCTTTCTTAACCGATTCGGGAATATTTGCTGTTTTGATGGTATTTTCGTAATTGGTTGATGTTACACATAAGAGAGGAGAATCGTATTCTAGAGTGTTTGCCCATTTTGTAGAATATGAATTGTATTTTAATCTTGCTGCTCCGTCCTTAAAGAAATTCCACTGTTTAAAAGGATCAGATATTGGTTTTCCTTCAAATATAACTACCTTAAGATATCTTATATATTTTTTAAGAGAAGCTTTCTCCGTTCCAAAGACCCAATTGAAGGGGTACATAAATATTATATATAAAAAACAAAGTATTACTATGCCTAGGTACACTATTATAATTCTAAGAAATTTCATTTATGGTCCTCCTTTATATTCAAACTCTGCTCCTCAAGGAGTGCTTCTTTCTTCGCGCCAATCCAACCATTTTCGAATCGCTTCCCCTATACACCAAATATAATTACCTGGGGAATCAGCAGGAGGTGGACCTCCGGGAATGGCAGCTGGAAGAGCGTAAAGGTATTGCAATATTGTAGGACCATATGTGAGTATAAAGCCTTTAATAATAGGCCAATAATAAAGAGGAATATCTCTCCATAACTCTTCAAATGAACCTACAACGTAATAAGCCCCTGCCCAACAAACACCAAAAAACGCTATTGCTTCAGATATAAAATTAATTATAGACGCAATTGTAGGGCCTATTAAGATTCCTAAAATAATAAGTAAAGCTATAGCTCCAGCTACAACACATGCTTTCAAAAATATAAGAAATATATCAGCTAGCACGTATTGCCAGAGAGCCCAAGCGCCACCAATGCCTTCTACCATATAAGCTCCCTCTCCGGTTTCGGGATTCATTGCAATATACCCTATACCTTCCCACCCATTATAATTAATATTGGAACCGGGAGTTATCACTTCCATGCCTCCGTTAACGGCACACTCAATTGCCGATTTTACCTCATCGGATATTTGAAGAAGTGGCAATATTTGGGCGATATTACTTGAATTAATAGTATATATAGGAATTTGCTGCTCATTAGCTACTGATAATATTCTTATCGCGGATAAAGCTTTTGTATTCTTGATATTAAATAGCTGATCCAATACTCTTGCCTCCATCTCTGAGCTCATTAGTCCTGATTCTATATTATATGATTTTTTTCTATAGTTTTCACCGTCTCTTCCAAAGACCGCCTCCATATCCCTATCAACATCCATCTTAATTCCATTTGCCGAAACTGCGTAAGGAAGTCCAAGTATGGAAGTTACTCGGATTGAAAGAGATGTTATTGCCTCTGAAGGAACTCTCTGGTGGAATACTTCCATTTTTCTTGAGAAGAATTCATTGTAGATATCAAGCTGGTAATAGTAAGAAAGAGAAGCAAGATTAAAAATCTCGCCCACTATATCATAAGAGGTTAATAAAGTGATGTTTTGACTTTCTATCTTCTCTTTTGTTTCCTGATATTTTTTTAGTCTTTTTTCCATCACTTGATTAGGTATTCTAGAAAGGTTAAATCCTATTCCATACATTGAGCCAACTATCGCAGAATTATCTATTTCATCGCTTGTTCCCGTCGGCGAATGAAATACAATGTTGTATGTTTGTTCCTTTCCCATACCAATCGATGAACCTGTAGCCACTGCTTCATTCTCTATTACTATTTGAGGTTTCATATTAATTAAATAAGCAGATATAGACGAAGGGATATCTGTAGTATCAGCTATGCTATCGGGGAGTTGAGATAATATCAAATCTTCATCGTTAGCACTGGCAGGAGTATAAGCAAGCAATATCCTTTTACCTACTATTCCTACAGTAGGAAGAGTATAAGATATATCTGTACCAATATTTTTTTCATTCATTACTTCTATGGTTATCTTATACCTGAGATTCTCAGGTGCTTCAGAATATTTATCTATGTTTCTTGTAACCTGATACGGAAGTACAGGAGAAAAACCCCCGCTTTCTTTTGTTTTTATCCACTTAAAATGGAAAACTTCACCAACGGTAGCACTATCTCCTAAATTTTCATCTATCCATGTACTTGACCTTGATTCATAATTTTCTAAAGACTGGTTTATTATAGTGCTGTCCATTCCTGTAATTGCTCCTGTTATGGTGTCAATAATTGCGGAAGCACGAATCTCTTCCATTAAACTATCTACATCCAAAGGAACTTCGTCTTCCAATTTTACCGGGTCATTATATTCAAGTATTTTATAACTGGGATCCATTGGTATCCATGTAGTATCTTTACTTACTGGATTTCTTTTTCCTAAGTCTATATCGTAGTTAAGCTGCGCCTCAACCCAACAGTGTTCCATCCGTAACCCATAAGGTTTTCCATCTACAACTAACATCCTCGCGGGAACTCCCATGGTTTACGTTTTTTTCTTATCAAAAACAAGATATTTTTCTTCCCATTTCCATTCGGGCTGGAAGGCTGCTTCGGTTATGATTACGATTTTGCCCTCATTTACTAAATCTTCTATTTTGTCTTTTACTTCTCCCTTTATATACAAAGCAGGAAAAAGCTCTGTAATATTCTCTTTATCGATAATTACTATCCTATTAAATCTGTGTTTAAATGGCATCTTTTTTAATCTCTTTTTATACTCCAATATGCTCTTTTTAAAACTACGAGGGAATCTTTCTGGAGTAAATAAAGGTAAGAAAAGCTTGGAATATTGATATTTCATCTTGATTTTTTCTCTTTTGAAAGGAGACTGTATAATTTCTCTATCCTTTTCATTTAACTCAAATACTAAATATTTATTATCTGATTTCCATTTGGGATTATAGGCTGCTGCTGATACTATAACTGTATTTTTTTTATTACTTCCAATTAAATCATTTATTTCTTTTTGCGCATACTCAGGAATCTTTAATAAAGGCAATAATTCCTTATAGTTATCTACATCAATTTTAAAAATTCTGCTTTCTTTATATGGAATATAACTTTTATTAGCGTTCATGTAATATTCTTTAAGTTTCCTTATATCTCCTGGAGGTAAAACAAAAGATGGCCTATCATAATTTTCTTCTCTGTATTTCCACTCTAAAACGCGAGCGACTCCATCTGCAAGATTTACGCCCTTTTCTCCTTTCTCGTAGAGTACCTCTTTTTTTTCGTCCCAGATCAGATATTTTGCATCCCATTTCCATTCGGGTTCAAAAGCGGCTTCGGAAATGAAAACTACTTTGTTTTTAGCAATAATTTGCCTTATTTCATTTTTTATTTGATTTGGGATTCTTAAAACAGATAAAATTTCCTCAGAATTTTTACTGTCTACTCTATCTGTAAAATAACGGGCTCCTATTGATACGACTTTTCTTAAGTAATTATTGATTGCACCCGGATACTGCTTGGGGAATCCCTTACCATGGTACTTTGATTTAATCTCTTCCTCTTTTTTATCGCTCGGCTCAATTATTTTTGGAAACATATCCCTATGAATTTTCACCCTCCTTGCGCCTTTTTCTCTTCAAAGATTTTTTGTATATTAAATAGAGTTTGGACCCAAGGATTTGGTTCTGATCCTAATAGGAAAACAACCCATTTTATTATACTCGGTAATTTTTGCAGAATCCAGTTGCATAAGGGATAACCTATTTTATCAGATATAATCCGCATATAGTCTAACAGTTGACCCATTAACTTAGTTGCATCTCCAGTCATCCAAAAACTTTTAATGAAAAGGGGTAAACTCATGGCGCTTATCTTGGCTATTAATACAGGTATAAACTGTAATAATAGTAATCCAGCACAGATGGCTCCAGCTACTACACACAACCAGAGGAATACATATCCAATCCACCATAAGACGTACCATATGCCTCCGCCAATTTCTCCTTCAACCATATATGCGCCTTCTCCAGTATTGGGATTTATTGCAATATATCCTACGCCTTCCCAACCATTATACTGAATATTAGCACCAGGTACAATTACTTCCATGCCTCCATTAACAGCACACTCAATTGCCGATTTTACTTTATCGGACATTTGAAGAAGGGGAAATATTTGGGAGATATTACTTGAATTAATAGTATATATAGGAATTTGCTGAGCATTGGCTATTGATAATATTCTTGTAGCAGATAGAGCTTTTGCATTTTTTACGCTGAATACCTGTTCCAGTACTCTCGCTTCCAATTCTGAGCCCATTATTCCCGATTGTATGTTATATGATTTTTTTCGGTTATTTTCACCATCTCTTCCAAAAACGGCTTCCATATCCCTATCCACATCTATTTTGAATCCATCTGTTGAGATTGCATAAGGAAATCCAAGAATAGAAGTCACTTTGACCGAAAGGGATGCTATCGCTTCTGACGGTACTCTTAAACGGAATACATCTGCCTTTCTTGCAAACATTCCATTGTAAGTGTCAAGTTGATAATAATAGAGAAGAGTGGTAATATTTAATAATTCTCCAATTACATCATAAGATACTGATGGAGAAATATCTTGATTGTTTAATTTTTCATTTATTTCTTCATAAAGTATAATCCTATTCTGTATTATTTTGTGCGGTATCTTAGAAAAAGCGAATCCTATACTATACATAGAACCAGCTATTGCAGTATTTGTTATTTCATCTTCGATCCTAGCCGGAGAATGGAAAATTATCTTATATTGTTGCTCTTTCCCCATGTTTATTGAAGAACCCGTTTTTACCGCTTGATCCTCAATTACTATTTGAGGTCTCATCTTAATTAAATAGGCAGGTATTGCTGATGGTATATCTGTTGTATCTTCTAAGGTATCGGAGAATTGAGATAATATCAACTCTTCATCACTTGAAGTAGATGGTGTATAGGCAAGTAAGGCCCTCTTTCCATACATTTCTATGGTAGGAACTATGTAAGATACATCTGTTCCTATATTCCCTTCGCTCATTATTTCTATGGTTATCTGATGCCTGAAGTTTTCGGAAATTCCCGTATACTTGCCAACAACCTTTGTGACCTTATAGGGGGGTACAGGAGCAATTCCATCACCCTCCTTTATTTTTATCCATTTAAAAGGGAATATGTCTCCGAAGGTAGCACTATCTCCTAAATTTTCATCTATCCAATTATTTGTCCTTGTCCAATAATTTTCTAATGCCTGATCCATTATTGTTGTGTCCATTCCGGTAACTGCGCCTGTTATTGTGTCGATGATTGCTGAGGAGTTAATCTCCTGCATTAGACTATCCACGTTTAAAGGAACTTCATCTTCCAAGTTTACCGGATCATTATATTCAAGTATTTTATAACTGGGATCCATTGGTATCCAGGTTGTGTCTTTACTCACTGGATTTATTTTTCCGAGGTCTATATCATAATTAAGCTGTGCCTCAACCCAACAATGTTCCATGCGTAACCCATAAGGTTTGCCATCCACGACTAACATTCTCGCGGGAACTCCCATGGTGGCAAAAATATTTCCCGCGACCCAGGGATCAAGAACACCCAACCATCCCATTGCCTTATCTATCGGAACGATAATTTCTCCGTAAACATACCTCGCTTTTATTCCGGAAGTACGTAATAGAGAAATAAGCAGTGAGGCTAAGTCGAAATCATTTCCGGCTTTTTCATAAAATGTTTCCTGTGCTCCTTTAAGACTGCCATAGTACGGCTCATATTTAAAACTGTTCCTTACATATTCATATATTTTTATAGGATCGTGTTCAAGAGCAGTTGCAAGTGAATCGATCTCGGAAGTAAATTGTACCTCCATTGTTTCTTGTAAATATTCATTCCCGGATTGCGAAACAAGTAAAGGCAACATTGAAATATCGCCGGCATAGGCGAATAGCGTGTTGCTCAGGGAACTACGCGTACCGCTTTCCGCCATCCGCTCTCCGCTACTGTCAGAAGGAAGGAACAAACCTTGAGCGTCCTGCTTATCAATCTTCTTCAGCTCTTTTTTCTCAAGGGGTTTATACTCCTCAGTTTGTATTTCCTTAACAGGTTTTGAACGGTGAGGTAATTTATTAGGGTCAAGTTCGGGAATTTTTCTTTTATAAGTATTTTCTTTGATAAATCCCTTTAATCCGTTTCTTGAAAAACTTCTATTTAACCAATTTGAGTTTGTGTACGAATTAACCCTACCTTCAAAAGTCTTGAATCTTTCTTCATACTTTTCTACAAATTCCTTGTGCCTTTTTAATATTTCGGGAGGTAAATTCTTTTCTTTTAAGGTCTTTTCAGTTTGAGCGAATCTCTTTCTGATTTCTTTATCCCTTTCCTTAAGCCCACTTAATATTGTCCTGAAAGCGTCTTTCCTCAAATCATCAGAAAAATCCTTCTCCAGAATTTCTTCTGCTTTGTTAAGGATTTCATCAAAATCTTTATCTTCAAGGGAATTTAAGATTACACTGAGTTTTTTACTCTGGGCTTCTTCTTTAAGATCTTTTGCTTGCGCGTAAGCGTCAAACCCAAATGCGAAAGGCAAGAACACAAACAGACTAAACCATAGGACAGATTTAAATAACTTCTTACGAAGTATTCTAATCATACTACAACCTCCTCAAAAATATTAAATAAAGGTAATAAATGTTTTATCCATGTCAAGGACAAATCGACGATTGCTGAATCACCGGGTAAAAGACTATCGATTGCACCTTCCCAGAGTGTGAGAGTATCAAGCATAAATTTTGTCTCAAAAACATTCGCTTTTTCAGTACCTATATTTTTAATAACTGCGGAGAGAGTAAAGTCTTCCCCTTCGACAGGAGCAGGGGGTAA
>Ga0307437_1002610_pt1 | contig 10951 bp, 12 predicted proteins | sample SalMarWE160390MG_FD_202146 | JGI IMG/M metagenome (GOLD analysis project Ga0307437, IMG submission 202146) | Salt marsh sediment microbial communities from the Plum Island Ecosystem LTER, Massachusetts, United States - WE1603-90 | ecosystem: Environmental > Aquatic > Marine > Intertidal zone >...
ATTGATGGAGAGGAAGTGTTGGTCGGCGAATGGCTGACGGCGACCCAGGCGCGAGCTTCCTGGACCAGCAGCCCTCTCCTCGTTTTCATCGCCGAGCATCACCTGCGGACAGACCTGTATCTCCCCCCAATCCTGGCTCTTTTGGGCGATCGAGCGCTGGACATCATCCAGGAAGAGGATCGGGAGTTGTTCGCCCGCGCCCTGGAGAGTCACATAAACAGCTAGAGGAAAGGAGACGACTATGTCTGAAGAAACTGCTTTAATGACCCAGGGACTCACCAAGTCCTACGGCAAAGTCAGGGCCCTGCGGGGCGTTGATCTGGAGGTGCAACGCGGCGAAATCTTCGGTTATCTTGGGCCGAACGGGGCCGGAAAAACCACCACCATCCGCTGCCTGCTGGACCTGATCCGCCCCAACGGTGGCACCGTGCGGGTGCTGGGCATAGACCCCCAGACCGACCCCGTCGCCGTGCGCGCCCGCACCGGCTACCTGCCCGGCGAACTGCAACTGGATCCCAACATGTCGGCTGAGGGCGCGCTACGCTACTTCAATGCCCTGCGTGGCAACAAGGTGGATTGGGGATTCGTGCGCCAGCTCGCCCAGCGGCTCGATCTTCCTCTCAAACCCGCTATCAAGAACCTCTCGCATGGTAACAAGCAGAAGATAGGCATTGTGCAGGCTTTGATGCACCGCCCACAATTGCTCCTGCTGGATGAACCGACCCTCGGCCTGGATCCGCTGATGCAGCACGAAGTGCTGCGCCTGATCACCGAGGCCAAGGAGGATGGCACCACCGTCTTCTTCTCTTCCCACATCATGAGCGAGGTAGAGGCCGTGACGGAGCGCGTGGCCATCATCCGCAAAGGCGTGGTGGTGGAGGTGGCCGAGCCGGCCTCCCTGATTAACCGCGCCCTGCGCCGTGCTCATGTTCGCTTCAGGCAGCCGGTGGATACCGGCCCGCTGGCGAACGTGCCTGGCGTGACGGTGCTATCGCAGGACGATGGAACGAGCGTGCTGTTGCAGGTGGAAGGCGAGATGGACGGACTCATCAAGGCGCTGGCCGCCTTCCCGGTGAGCGACTTCGAGACCGAGCGTCCATCGTTGGAAGAAATATTCCTGGCCTACTACGAGGCCAGTGACGAGGAGGCAAGCTAACATGTTGGCTGAATTCAAACACACCCTGCGCCGCATGCGCGGTCAGATGATTGGTTGGGGCATTGGCCTGGCCCTGTATGGTTTGTTGATGGTGTCTCTCTACGATTCCATCGTGGGCATAGAAGGCTTCCAGGAACTCATAGCCAGCTATCCCCAGGAGTTGATGGCCTTCTTTGGCGACGCCGACTTTCTGGCTATCACCACTCCCAAAGGCTACATTGGCCTTTACTACTTCAACTACATGACGGTCATCATTGGCATCTTTGCCGTCGGCGCGTGTGCCAGTCTGTTGGTTGGCGACGAGGAAAAGGGCCTCCTGGACCTGGTGATGGCCCATCCCGTCAGCCGCACCGCGCTCTTCTGGGGCCGACTGCTGGGATTCGCGGTTGCCACGGTGTTGATCCTGCTCGTGGGTTGGTTGAGCTGGCTCATTCCCTCCGGAAGCTCTAGTATGGATCTCCCCTGGATCGAACTCCTGCGGCCCTTCCTGCCCTTGTTTGCCGAACTGCTCCTCTTCGGCACGCTGGCGCTGCTGCTCAGCATGGTGCTGCCCTCGGTGCGCATCGCCGGCATGATCACCGGAGGACTCCTGGTTGCCAACTACCTTCTCATCGGGCTGTCCAACATCAACGAAGACCTTAAGTCCCTCATCGAGTTCACCCCGCTGCATTACTACCAGGGTGGCGACGCCATCACCGAGTTGAACTGGGGCTGGCTGGCTGGCCTGCTGGCCGTGTCGGCGGCCTTTGCCCTGCTGGCCTGGTGGCGCTTCCAGCGACGGGACATCCGCGTGGGTGGGGAGGGGGGCTGGCGGCTGCCTTCGCTGTCCTTCCACCGTAGGGCGGGGAGTGAGGCATAGCTAAATAGCACGGATTTGCGGCCCAGTCGGGCGAGGTGTGCCTCTGCCCACTGGGCCGCTTGGGTTTTCAAAATGAATCGGACGGAGAGTGAGTTATGATCGAGAAAAACGAGACCAGCCATAAACCAGTTGGCACCCGCGAATGGTACGATTTCATCGGCCAACTGGCGGACGCATTGCCAGGCATGCACCTGGGAGGGCAAGACGCCACGCACGCGCTGCTGGAACTGTGCCAACTGGATGCGACGAGCCGGGTCCTCGACGTTGGTTGTGGCCCCGGCAACACGGCCTGCCTCATTGCCGAACAGTATGGTTCGCGAGTCCTTGGCATAGACATATCCGAGGTCATGATTGCCAAGGCCGAAGAGAGGGCGCGCCGGCAGGGATTGCTGGACAAGGTTGAGTTTCGGGTGGCCGACGCGTTCCAGTTGCCTTTCGAGGATGACTGGTTTGACGAGGTGATCGTCGAATCCGTCCTGACGCCGCTGCCCGGCGACAAGAAACAGGCACTGGCGGAGATGGTGAGGGTCGTCCGAGCCGGGGGGCGGATTGGGGTCAATGAAAGCACCGTTGATCCGTCGGCGCCGCCGGAGTTTTTGGCGCTGTTCGCCGAGCATCCGGCCATTCATGGGTACTTCACGCCCCAGACACTACGCAGCCTGTTCGAGGAATCAGGACTGCAAGTGGTCCAGATGACCGAAGTCAAGAACGTGGACGCCCCGAGCCCGCTCAAGGAGATGGGGCTAAGTGGCTTGCTGTCCTTTATGATCCGCGTCTATCCGAAGATCCTGCTCAAACTGCTGCGCGATGCGCGATTCAGAAAAGCCAGCAGCATTGATGATAGAATCACGAAGCACGGCAAGCAATACATGGGCTACACTCTGATCGTTGGGCATAAACCTGGATGTTGAGCATCACCAAGAAAGGAGGATAAGATAAGGATGGAGAACGAACATTTCTTCGATTTTGCGGCCGAGGTGGGCCTCACGAAACATCTGGGAGGCGTCGGGGCTACAGAAGAACTCATTGAGCTATGCCACATAGGCGAAGGCAAATACATCCTAGACGTTGGCTGCGGCGCTGGGGTGACGCCTTGCTTCATCGCCAAGAGGTGTGGCTGCAAAGTGGTCGGTGTGGACATTCTGGAAGGGATGGTCGAGAGGTCCAGGGAGAGGGCGAAGAGAGAGGGGTTATCGGATCGGGTTGAATTCAGGGTAGCCGATGCGCAAGACCTCTCTTTCGAGGATGACCTTTTCGATGCCGTCATCACCGAGTCCGTAACCGCCTTTCCAGAAGACAAACAGAAAGCGGTCAACGAGTACGTGCGGGTGACGAAGCCGGGAGGATACGTCGGGCTTAATGAGTCAGTCTGGCTGAAGGTGCCGCCTCCGCCAGAAGTGGTCGCCTGGGCATCCCAGGATGTGGGTGCCAACGTGCAACCTCTGACTTCTGATGCCTGGGTGGGATTGTTGGAGGGTGCTGGGCTGAGAGAAATCGTCGCGAGAGCCTATGCCATCAATGTGCGAACCGAGGCCAAAGAGATATTCCGGCGGTATGGCTTTGCAGGAATGTTGGGTATTTGGGGCAGAATGCTGTCCCTTTACGCCAGAAGCCCAGCCTACAAGAGATTCGTAAAGGGAGTACGAGAGGGTGGGGTCGCGCCCGACAACCTTGACGAATACTTCGGATACGGAATATACGTCGGCAGGAAGTAACAAGGCAGATCCGTAGATTCGTAAACTCGCGAATTCGTGGATGCACACACTGGTGCGAATCTACGAATCCCGAACCTGCGAATCTACCATTCCGAAGGAGGGGAAAATGGACGTTAATGTTGAGCAACCAAAAGGGGCATTTGAGGTAATCAAGGCAGTTGGTTGGAAAGCGTGGCTCAGGTTTGCCGCATTCACTCTGCTGCTGCCCGCGGTCTTGTTCATCGCGGCGGGCCGTCTGAATTGGGTGTGGGCATGGGTCTATGTCGGCATCGTTGTGTTTTTCACACTTGTTAGCCGGATTGCCGTGATGCGCACAAACCCGGATTTGCTAGCGGAACGCGCCCAATCCCTTGATCGGGAGGATGTCAGAGGCTGGGATCGGCTGATTCTCTTCTTCCTGCTCCTGGTCGGCCCGCTGGCTATGATGATCGTGGCCGGTCTGGATGAGCGCTTCGGGTGGTCGCCGCAGATTCCACTCACTCCCCGGCTGGTTGCGCTGGCCATCATGGTGCTGGGATACACTGTGGGTACTTGGGCCATGGCAGTGAACAGGTACTACTCGGCTGTGGTGCGTATCCAGAAAGACCGCGGCCAAACTGTCATCACTGATGGGCCATATCGGTTCGTGCGCCATCCGTCTTACGCCACTGGGATTGTAGCCTCCCTCATGATTCCGATTCTACTTGACTCGCTGTGGGCGCTAATCCCTACCATTCTGGTAGCGTTAGGCACAATCATCCGCACCGCGCTGGAAGACAGGACACTGCTGGAAGAACTCGACGGCTACGAAGAGTATGCTGCACAGGTGCGCTATCGCTTGCTGCCGGGCATCTGGTAGCCACCGGTGTGCGAAACAGCTAAAACATCATTCAGGAGGGTCAAAATCAACGCCAGTACATCTGCAGAGCAACCAGAGGGAAAACCGGACACAACCGTCGTGATGGCGAAATACATACTACAGCATGGCCTCTTCGTACTGATTCAGGTGGCGAGCCTGGTCATCGCTTCAGGCCGCCTGGACTGGGTGAGGGCGTGGGTCTACATCGGCGTGCACCTGGCCGGCCTGGGTGTCAACGCGCTCGTCCTGATCCCAACCAACCCGGAGCTGGTGGTAGAACGTGCCCGGTTCAGGGGGAAAAGAGACCTGGATAGAGTGCTGGCCGGCGTAATGGCCTTGTACGGCCCGGCGGGTATATGCATCGTGGCCGGGCTGGATGTGCGCTTCGGATGGTCGCCAGGGATTCCGCTCGCGCTGCTCATCGCCGCGTTGGCTGTCATGGTGCTGGGGTCCCTTCTGACTACCTGGGCCATGGCATCGAACAGGTTCTTCTACGGCACCCTGCGCATCGCAAAGGACCGCGGCCATACTGTCGCCACCAGCGGACCTTACCGCTACGTGCGCCATCCGGGCTACGTTGGGATCATCGCGTTCGATCTCGCAATGCCGCTGATCCTCGGCTCGCTATGGGCGCTCATCCCGGCAGGGCTTACGACATGCATTATCATCCTCCGCACGGCGTTGGAGGACCGGGCGCTGCACGAGGAGCTTGAGGGCTATCGTGAATACGTCCAGCGCGTGCGGTATCGCCTGCTGCCGGGCGTGTGGTGACACGTAAAACGTGAAGACGTGATCGGAATATCACATTTCACGCATCACGTTTCACGGGGATAATTCTATGATCTTCAAGAATCTCTTTCGATGCAAGGGACGCACTATTCTGACGCTGGTGGGCATTGCCATTGGCGTGGCCGCCATCGTCGCCCTGGGGGCCATGGCGCAGGGGATAAGGGCCGGCTTTGGCGCTATGAGTCGGGGCAGCCAAGCCGATTTGGTCGTCACCCAGTGCGGCTCGATGAGCGCTGTCATGAGCAGCGTGGACGAAACGGTCGCTGACGAATTGCGCACTTTGCCGGAGGTGGCGGACGTGGATGGCATGCTCTTCGGTAATGCCATGATTGAGGGGACCGACTATCTCTTCATTTTCGGCTACGATCCCGATGGGTTTGCCATCGAACACTTTCGCATCGTCGAGGGGCAAGGGTTGGCGGATGCGCGGGGCGTGCGCGGGAAACCCCTGATCATGGGACAGCGGGCAGCGCAGAGTAAGACAGGGAGCGCCGGGGGAGAGCCAGGGAACTGCTGGAGTTGGTGGGCCTGGGAGACCGCCTGCGACATTTGCCCGGTACCCTCTCTGGTGGTGAGTGCCAGCGGGTTTCCATCGCCCGGGCGTTGGCCAATAAGCCCGCGTTGGTTCTGGCCGATGAGCCTACTGGCGACCTGGACTCCCAGAGCGGGGCAGAGGTGATCGCCCTGATGCATCAACTCCACCGCGATCTGGGCACCACTTTCATCGTCGTCACCCATGACCCGACTGTGGCCCGTAAGACAGAGCGCATCGTGGTGTTGGATTCGGGGCGCGTCGTGCGCGAGGACGTGGTTGGTGACCCCTATAGCGAGGACTTGAAGATGCTCAAGAATTCCCCCCTGGGGCAGGCAGTACTGGAAGGCGCAGAGGCGGATCTGGCTATCGAAGGGACGGTCCTCTATCGCAACGGCCAGCCGACGGAGGCGGGGCATTTCTTGAGGGAGATGCTGGAGAGGATATAAGTGTAGAGGCGGTGTCTCGCCGCCATTATCTATACCCACAGGAAAGCCCCTGACAGCAAAGGCGCTGTTAGGGGCTTTCCCGTGTGGGACTGCTCCGTAGCCCACCCAACGGGCGGCGTGGCGCGTTCTACCTGATCTAGGGGAATACCCCCCGGGTGCGCCACGCATTGGCTACCCTGTCCACTGCCAGCATGTAGGCTCCCAACCGCAGCGGCACCTGTTGCTCTTGGCTGAAGTCCCACACCTCTTTGAATTCTTGGACCATGATGCGCTTTAGATTGTGATTGACCTCAGCCTCATCCCAGAAGAAGCATTGCAGATCCTGTACCCACTCGAAATAGCTGACCACCACTCCCCCGGCGTTGGCCAGGATATCGGGCACGACGATAACACCTCGATCGTTCAGGATCTCGTCGGCTGCGCGGGTGGTGGGGCCGTTGGCAGCTTCCACTATCACCTTTGCCCGGATGTAGGGTGCGTTGTCAGCGCGGATCTGATGCTCCAGCGCAGCCGGGATCAATACATCCACCTCGCTTTCCAGCAATTCGTAGTTGCTGATCTTCTCCACACCTGGCGCCTCGTATCCCTCCAGCAGTCGCCTGGGATGGGCAGCCACGTGCTGGTTGATGCTGGCAATGTCCAGGCCTCGCGGGTTATAGAGCCCGCCGCTGATGTCGCTCACAGCTACGATCTTGCAGCCCATCTGGTCCAGGATCGTTGCTGCGGCAGAGCCAACATTGCCGTAACCTTGCACCGCCACTGTTGTTTCCGAAAGCTTCTGGTGTTTGCGCTCCAGGAGTTCTGCGGTGACGATGGCTACTCCTCGGCCAGTCGCCTCCTTGCGTCCCAGCGACCCACCCAAAGGGATCGGCTTGCCGGTCACGGTCTCCAGGTTGGTCCTGCCCTGTATCATGCTGATCGTATCGGCCATCCAGGCCATGGTTTGGGCGTTGGTGTTGACATCAGGCGCCGGGATGTCCCGCTTCGAGCCGATGATGGGCATAATCATGGCCGTATAGCGGCGCGTCAGGCGGCAAACCTCGTCCTCGGACATCTGCATTGGGTCAAACCGCACCCCACCCTTGGCTCCGCCGTATGGGATGCCCATTACAGCGCATTTCCAGGTCATCAGAGCCGCCAGTGCTTTGACCTCATTGAGGTTCACGTCGGGATGATAACGGATGCCACCTTTGCACGGTCCACGAGCACTGGAGTGCTGGACGCGATAACCTGTAAAAACCTCGATGCGGCCATCGTCCATCACGACCGGCACGGCCACCGTAAGTTCCCGCTCTGGCTGACGCAGGATGGCGTGGATGCCAGGGTCCAGGTTAAGCCGTTGGGCTACATCGTCGAGCTGCGTTAGAACTGTATCCCACAGGTCTTCCTTGGGCGGCTCGGCCGCAATGAACCTGGGACGAGATTCGACCAGTATTTCTATAGATTGTTTCTCCACAAGTTACTCCTTGCGATTGCTCTACACTTCGACGGTATCCGACTATTTGAGAGAACAAGCACTGTACTGAGGCGTTCTCATTCGATACCTCGCCCTGCCCTCGATTATCGCTCCCATACCTGAGTAGGCGGATGGTAGAGTGAGGAAAACAGCGCCCCGTAGCCGGTGCGGTTCTCTGCATCGGCATCGTCCACCACCTGAACGTCCAGCAGGTGCATCAGCTTTGCCTTATTGATCAGGTCGGCGCAGCCTTGAACGAGCGCACGTTCCAACGCTGCCACCAGCGATTCCAAGGCGGCCGTCTTCCGTTGAGCCCAGACGATCAGATGAACCGGCTCCGCTGGTATCATCTCGCCGAAACAGAAATCCTCGGGTGTAGCATCGTAATCATAGATGTAGACTGCCTTAACGGATTCATCCCATGTACCCAGGTATTCGGCCACCTGCCTGGCCAGACCATAGTGCCAGTATCCGAAGGCGGCGCTATCGCCCTGCCGCAGGCGAGCCACCACGGCCTGAGGGCTGTCAAGCCCCATCTTCTGGGCACAGAACTCCAGCGCTTGGATCAGGACCACTTCAGCCATACTGGCCACATCCGGTAGTTGCAGCGGGGGCGCTGTGAACTTGACATCCACCACTTCAGTTAGAATAGAGACTTCAGCCATTTTGCGTTCCTCCTTTTTTGATTTGCTTTTTCGATTGGTTCCTGGCTGACTGTAGTCCCATTATAACAAAAAATCCATGAAAATCTCATAGAAAGTCTGCCCCACTTCCTGAAAAATCCATAAAAAAAGGCGGCCCTCGCACCAGCGAGGCCGCCGCTACCCCAAAAGGCCTCCGAGGTTTCCGAACCCTCGGAGGCCTGGACTGAGAACTAATCCAAAGCCGTTGCCATCTCTCCTTCGGGGCAAGCCAGCATATAGCCGATCCCCGGTGAGGTTAGTATACACCGGGGATTTGAGGGATCCGCTTCTAGCTTGCGTCGCAGGTAGCGGATGTAAGCCCGCAGGTAATCAATGTCGTCCCGATACTCCAGCCCCCACACCGTCGTCAGCAGGTCTTGGTGCAAGACCACCCGGTTCGCATTGATGGCCAACTGACGCAATAGCGCGTACTCAGTGCGGGTGAGCGATACCTGCTCGCCGCGTACCTTGACGGTGCGTCGGGCAAAGTCAATCTCGATTTCTCCGCATGTGAGTGGGGTGGTAACCATCTCTTCAGGTCGTTGGGTGCGCTGTAAGACTGCCTTAACCCGAGCAATCAGCTCTTTGGCACTGAAAGGCTTGGTCAGGTAATCGTCGGCTCCCGCATCGAAGCCGCGCAACATGTCACTCTCTTGGGCCTTGGCCGTGAGCATGATCATCGGCACGTCGGAGAACTCTCGGATGCGGCGGCATACCTCGTAACCATCCAAGCCATGAGGAAGCATGATGTCTAGCAATACCAGATCGGGCTGCTCCAAGGCTACCATCTCGATAGCAGGCTCGCCGCTGGCGGCGGCGAGCACCTGGTAGCCCACTGTTTTCAGCACCTCGCTGACCAGCCGCACCACCCGTGGCTCGTCGTCCACGACCAGAATCTTCTCCTTGTGGGGCGCTTTGCGATCTCTCATTCTGTCTCCTGTTCCCCTACCTCTTGACTCAGGCCTCCTATAGGGAGTGTGAAGTAGAACGTGCTGCCTTCTCCCACCTGGCTTTCGGCCCAGATGCGACCGCCGTGGGCCTCCACGATGGTGCGGGAGATGGGCAATCCCAGTCCTGAGCCAACGACGTGGCGGCCCAGGCCCGAAGTGACTCGGAAGAACTTCTCAAACAGCCGGTTCAGGTGCTCAGGGGCGATGCCCACTCCCTGATCGGCCACACTGATGACGATCTCATCTCCGCGCATCTCGCCCCGCACAACAACCACCCCCCCTTGCGGGGAGTATTTGACTGCATTGTCCAGCAGGTTGCGCAAAACTTGCACAATTCGGTCGGGATCGGCGTCCAGAATGGGGAAATCGCTCGGGAAATCAATCAGGAAACGGTGCTTCTGGGTGCGGCGCGCTATGTCGTCAGTCACACCCTTGGTCAGATGTGGCAATCTCACCGGCTGGAGTTCGAGCCTCAATAAGCCAGCGTCAATGATGGACGACTCCAGCAAATCGCGGATGAGGTCTTGCAGGACATCACACTCCTCATTTATGATTTGCAGGAACTCCTGCTGGGTCTCAGGGCTGAAGGTAGATTCCTCCATGAGCAGAGCCGTAGAGTAGCCCTTGATTGAAGTCAACGGGGTGCGCATTTCGTGGGCCAGGATGGAGATCAACTCTGCCTTAAGGCGGTTGGCCTCGCTGAGAGCTTTGGTAGATTCCATTTCCTCTCTCAAGCGGGCATTTTCGATGGACAAAGTGATCAGGTCAGCCACGCGCTGCAAAAAGGCCCTGCCCTCACGAGTAAAGCTGGCAGGCTGACGCAGATTGAGGAGTGTCAGGACGCCTACTTTTGTCTGCCCCGTGATCAGGGGTACACAGATGGCACTCAATGGCTGCCTCAGACCAGCGGTCGCTGCTCTGAAGATCTCGCTGTTTGCTGGCGTTATGTTTGCCATTGCCGCAGCGGTAGCCTCTGGGGTAGAGTATAGCTCAGCCTGGCCGGTCCGAAATACCTTGCCGCTCATCGCTTCACCAGGGGCTAGCCTGAGTTGCTTCAAGATAGTGAAATCGTAACCTTGCGCCCCCTTTGCTTCCAGCCGCCCGTCAGAGGGGTCGTAGAGCCACAGGCTACCAGCGTCAGCCGCCTCTAATGTCTTGATGAGGCAGGTCAAGAACCTCGGCAGCATGGTCTCCAGAGCCTGCTCAGTGGCCAGGATCTTCGCTATCTCGAAGACGGTCAACAGCCTTTGATCCTTAATCGCCGGTTGAGCTTCTGCAGATTTAGCATGACTGGCCGATGCCAGGTTATTCTTCGAGACTGCAGATTGATCGGACATTGCTATCAGTGCTCACTTGCGGGCCAAGGAGCTAGTTAGCAAGCAGAAGGCTACTCTGCTTCCCGCTTGGCCTCTTCGATGATTTTCTGCGCGACGTGGGTCGGCACCTCCTCGTAGTGAGAGAACTCCATGCTGTAGAGCCCCCGACCCTGAGTGATGGATCTAAGATCTGTGGCATAGCGCTGCA
>Ga0307437_1002615_pt1 | contig 10944 bp, 10 predicted proteins | sample SalMarWE160390MG_FD_202146 | JGI IMG/M metagenome (GOLD analysis project Ga0307437, IMG submission 202146) | Salt marsh sediment microbial communities from the Plum Island Ecosystem LTER, Massachusetts, United States - WE1603-90 | ecosystem: Environmental > Aquatic > Marine > Intertidal zone >...
AGACGGGCCGTGCCGGTGATGACGTTGCTGATTGACACCATCCTGACCATCGGCTTTGTCATCACGTCAGGCGGCCTGACGAGCCCATTGCTGTTCTTCGCACTGTTTCCCATCCTCACAGCGGCGCTACGCTTTCCCTGGGTGGTGAGCCTGCTGATCGCTATCCTCGTCGTGGCAGGTTGCGGGTTCGCCGGCTACCTCATCACACCACCCGGGACATCCTGGCCGGCCCTGTTCCCATTTGCAGCCCGCTCCCTGGTCCTCCTGCTGGCAGCCCTGATAAGTGGCTTTGTAGGCAGGCAGATGAAGCAAATCATCGCGCGCGCACACTGGCTTGAGGAGGAGGCCGAACTGCGAAAGTTGCGTGCCGCTCAAGAACATTCGCGAGTGATCTTCGAGTTGGCGAGCACGCTCAGTGCGACGCTAAACTACAACAAAGTGTTGGAAGCGGTGCTCGACGTAGGCGGGGCCGGCATGCGAGAGTTGGGCCGCCCGGACTCAGTCCACGTGAGCATGGTGATGCTTTTCAGTCATAATGACCTGCGCATTGTGGCCGCGCGTCATCTGCCGCCCCGCGACCAGAAAGCCGTGTTCCAGGGCAAGAGCGGTGTCCTGGCCCAAGCATTGGCGACAGCAGAGGCCGTGGTAGCCGATAATCCGGCCGCAGACCCGGAGTTAGGCCAGCTTATCACGATGCACAGTTGCCAGCAGGCAATCGTCGTGCCGCTGCGGGCCGGGTTCGAGAACTTCGGCGCAGTGGTCTTCGGCAGCCCCCATCCTGGCACCTACACAGAAGACCACCGGGAGCTGCTCATCGCCATTTGTAATCAGGCCATTGTCGCGCTTCAGAACGCCCGGCTTTATCAAAGCCTGATGGAGGAGAAAGAACGTATCGTGGCAGTAGAGGAAGACGCGCGCAAAAAATTGGCCCGCGATCTGCACGACGGCCCCACGCAGAGCATTGCGGCCATCGCGATGCGGCTGAACTATGCACGGATGCTGTTGGAGAGGGATCCGCAACAGACGGCTGAGGAATTGGTGCGGGTCGAGGAATTGGCACGCCGCACGACGAAGGAAATCCGCCACATGCTCTTCACGCTCCGACCGCTCATACTCGAAACACAAGGACTGCAAGCAACATTGGAGCAGTACATCAGCAAATTGGCCGAAACGGACGCCACGCCAATCCATCTGGAGGCAACACCAGAGATAGACCAGTTGCTGGATCAGAACACCCAAGGAGTGATCTTCTACATCCTTGAGGAGGCAATCAGCAACGCCCGTAAACACGCCAAGGCCAAAAACATCTGGGGGCGGCTCTACATTCAGGGCAATACCTTCGTCGCTGAGGTAGAGGACGATGGCTGTGGATTCGACGTGAATGAGGTGCAAGTGCGCTATGACGAGCGCGGCAGCCTGGGCATGATCAATATGCACGAGCGGGCCGAATTGGTTGGCGGCCAACTGACCATCGCTTCAGCCTCAGGCGAGGGAACTCGGATCACGCTGACCGTGCCCCTGAGTAGGAGGTAGGCACGTGCCTGGACCAACCCTGGTGTGGAGCGAAGGCTGGCTGTGGCTGAGCGGCTCGCTACTCCTGGCCGTCCTTTCGGCGAACATGGCCTGGTTTTTCCGCCAACCCCGCTCTGGTATGGTAGGTGAGTTCGTCACCCGTCTGGTCGCTTGGCGCTTTTCCCCGTGGCTGCTTCAACTCCTCCGTCTGCTGTACTACATCGGCGTGCCATTCGCCGCACTCCTGTGGGGCCACAACGCGGTCGTCGGGCGGCTGCTGGGGCTACAGCACCTCGACCTGCCCATGCTGAGTGACGAGGCGACCGGCGCCGCCGTCGCTGCCAATTGGCTCGACTGGGCTCACGACGTGGGATGGACAGCGGCACTGGGCATCGGCGCGTGGGCACTGTTGGCACTGGGCTGGTGGGCCTACCGTCGGGCCGTAGTCGCCGCTGATGAGGGGAGTGTGGTTGCCAGGACCAATGTGTCCGGCTGGGTGCTCTTGCGCGAGGCGGCTCACCACGAGGTCCACTGGGCCTTCTACCGCAACGCGCCCATCCTCGCGTGGGGCGCGTATGGGGGGGTCTGGGGTGGGCTGGCGCTGGTGGCGCTGGAGGCAGCGCTCAATCCGGCCTGGCGCAATGGCCTGACCGACCCGCAGCAAGCTCCGGCCCGGTTGCTGCGCGGGGCACTGGCCGTTGTCAGCAGTGTGCTATTTCTGCTGACTCAGAATCTGTGGCTGGCGCTGGCACTCCACTGGGGGGTATCGTGGGGGCTGGCCGCACTATGCCAGGCGCACCTGAAATCCGCGGCATGGTTTGGCACATCAAGGCAATAACAACGCCAGGGCAACCAACACCGCCAACATCGCTACGGCGATGATGCCGATGCGTTTGAGGTCAGCGATAACGTAGCGGTACTCCTCCCGAAGATCAGATGCCTGGGGCGCAGACGGTCCCTGAGCGCTAATGATGGGGGTATCGGCGATTTTACTCTCCCTCATTCCCGGCTGTACCATCTGAGCCGGCGAAAGGCGTATTTGCTGGCCCTTATTCTTGACGCGACGTGACTTCTTCGCCATAATCTCCTATCCTCTCCCCTCTCTCACGGTCGTAACTCAGCAATGACAACAATGCGGTGCGTGTCAATCCCATACGGATAGCAAGAAATGAGCGTCAGCACCGGGCTGGAGGTAGATTTCATTACGCTCACCTCTGTCGGCTCAATGATGCGCTTCTGGGTGACGACATAATGGTAGACCTGGCTGGCGGTGTGGACGAAGACCTCATCGCCCAGGTCAAGGTCCGACAGATCACGGAAAATCTCGCCAAAGATGTCGTTGTGGGCCGAGATGACACAGTTGCCGCCCTCACCAGGGTTGGCACTACCGACGTGATGACCGGCCCCCTGCCTAAGCGATTCCCAGTCATCCCCTTCCACGACCGGGGCATCCACTCCGATGGCAGGAATCTGGATGCGGATGGCCTGCTCTGGCCCCGGCGTGGGCACAGGCAGCGGCGTGATCGCCCCCACCAAGTCGCGCAGGTGGGCGGGGATCTCTTCGGGCGCAGGATCGCCAGGCGAATCGGGCGGTGTGTGGCCTCCCGGCAGCATCACCACCTGGATGAGGGGAGTGGGCGTGGGAGCGGGCAGTCGCTGGGCCTGAGTGGAGGCCTCGTTAATCTCGCGCAGCGTTGCCAGCGAACTGAGTAATACGAGGACCAGCCCTGCCAGCACGGCCAACTCCACCACCAGCAGGCTCTTGTCGCGCAGCCAATCCCAGCGAATGTGACGCCGACGCTGGGCGGGTTTCTCCTCCGCAACCGGTTCGTCCAGCGCATGAGCCCGGTACTGCGCTGTGGCCCCCGCGCCCTCGAAGCGCTGATAGTCCATCGGCAGGGGCGAAGGCTGAGGCTCAACCGGCTCTGGAGCCAACGGATCGAGGGTGCTTGTCTCGGCCTCCCTGCCCAATCGGCGCAGACGTTCCAGCCGCGCCTTCCGCTTACGGATGCGCAGAATCTCTTCCAGTTCTTCTATGGATAGTTCGTCAACTGTGCGACGGTCTTTCATCGTTTGACACCGCGAGGCCTGGCCTCACATCCAGTTCTGCGAAGAATGGATCAGGGTCGAGGATGCCTGTCGTGCACCACAAATATGGCATCCGACACGACGTTATAAACCTGCCCGTCTCTCCATTGAAATTCGATGTCTCGCCCAGGGTTCGTGCCTACCTCGTCGAGATATACGTGTATACGGTCAACCAGCAGTGGCTTGGCACGTTTCAGTTTCCAGGAGTCGAAGTGGTTTGACTTGTCCACAAGTATCAGGAATAGCCGATTCGCAGCATCAAAACGACGTGTGCCTTGTTGCTCATATAGCCATCTGATGAGAGTCGAAGGGTCAAGAATAGACTCCTCGAGTACTCTGTCTCTGGTATTCTTTAACTCTCTCAAGCGACACGTAACTTGTTGGGAAGGATGATCTGCCAATTTTACCCACAGATCTTCCAGGAGCCGCGTCTGTGGCATATTTCGATCGTAGCGAACTTCAAACTCTCGTGCCAAACCCTTGAGAAGCGTGATTTCAGGACGCAAACCCTGGGCTCTTCGCCTTTCAGCGATATATCCCTCTGGCAGATACGTGACCTTCAAGTCGAACGGCACCTCGCTGATGAAGAAGTCTATCTTCTTAACTTGCCCAACAGCGGGAAGAACGCTTGGGTGATCTCGAAATACGTCTTCAATGATGATTGATGTCCAGTGATTATACCACGAGCACAAGACATACCCTCTCAGACTGACTTGAAGCTCGTTGTCAATCTTCTCACATAGTTCATCGTACCTTCGCGTCCTCTTCACGTAGTTATTTACAATCGTCCTTTCCAGGCCGCTTTGGTGAAGCCCACCCCAATCAAATACTTGCAGGCGGTACAGTTCATTGACCAACTCATCCTCCGTCTCTCTCCGCACCGCTCTCTCCTCCTCGTAAATCTCCCGGATGAGGTCGTTGACAGTCCCCATATCAACTTTGGCCTCATAGACCTCTCTGAACATCTGTCTTGCAAGGGTGCTCCGCGAAGTAAGGCCAACCCTATCAAAGAGCCTCTCGAGATACCTCTTGCGGGACAGAGATCTAAGTTTCAGGTAAAGCAATCCATCCGGGGTTTGACCAAGTTCTCGAATCCTATCTTCCCGGAACTTTTGTTCAGCGCTCTGAAAATCTAAAGGCATCTGTTCTTCCTCGCTTCTCAGGGAGAGCACTTGACCACCCCTCAATGTGTTCAAGTTTGTGGACTCGATCTGCACCTGATGAGTCAGCCCCCGGTTTCTGGAACACTAGAGCAAAATCATACTTCAAACTGCCCTTTCTGCTGTCTTGCACAACTGACCCGGCAGAATAGGACAATGGAAAATATCCCCTGTATTCAAGGCAACCATCGGCAGACTCCTGGAGAGATGCATGCAAATATTCCCAACTTAACGAGCCGCGTGCATTGAAAAGCAATACTAGAAAGCGACCTCTCTTCAAAACCTTTCCAGCAAGAGCAAGAAACTTCCTCATAGCGCGGTTGTACTCTGCAAGCCCTTTATGTCTTTCCCTGGCGTTAGAGACCACAATCTCCCTCTGGAAGTCTACCGTGTACCCAAGAATAGCGTTCCATATCTCGCAGAGTTCAAGATAGGGTACCCGATCGCTGTGTGGGGGGTCAGTCAAGATCAAATCAATCGAGTTAGCAGGAAACTGTCCGAGCGCCTCCAACGCATCGTCGCAACAGAGAGAGCCCATCGCCTGGCCGCACAACACATCAAAAGGATGTTCTGACAACGAGCAGGGCGCCGGCAATCCCGGTTTTCCCAAGGCATTAGCGAGTCTGTGCACCCGCCGCGCAAAACAGTTCCATACGTTGATCTCAAAATGGAGTTCGGGACGCCAATAACCGACCACCCAACTTCCTACCTCGATCCTGGAGGAAGAACGACCGATTGTTTTGCCCCGGCCCGTGATAGCAAAAACCATACGACTCATTTGGCCACAAGCGGCAGTCAGACACAAGCGAAAGATAGGCTGCGTGGGGGAGGGCAAACTGCAGATTGCATCCAGTAGCAAGTCCATATTTCGCAAGGCGCGGCCGGTGAAAATGTCATTCAATGTCAGATTGGGAGACGCATTGATCCGAGAGTTTGTAAAGAACCGGGGGGACCGAATGTGGCGCGATTGATACCCCTCATAATTCTCAAATTGTCTAATGTCGTGCTCCGTTGGCTCGTATACTCGTCTTCCCTTGTTCACTACCCATACTTGCTCGAGTTCGTGCTTCTTCCAAAGATAGTGAGTCGCAACGTCGTCGGCACCGTCTCTCTTATAGGACTCCTCAATTTGTCTACGCACGCGCCTCTCAATCTCGACAAAGCCTTCCTCGACAATATCAGCGTCAGGCGGTGAGACTACAAATTTTGAGATTTCGACGGCAACCGGATTGAGATCAATGCCGATGAAGCGTCGTCCAAGACGGGCGGATTCTCTTGTAACTACGCCCGAGCCCACAAAGGGATCCAGGATTACTTCACGTCTATCGGTCAGATTCTCAATCACATAAGAAACCGGCTCAAAAGGCTTCTTTCCCCAGTACTTGTGGAAAGCATACAGCCCACGATACCCTGACGGGGCTGATACCTGAGCAGTCGTTATGACTGCCTCCGTTCCTTCGAGGGGTAATCGAAGCTGACGATGTGAGTTGCTCACTATGCTTTCACCCTCGCCACCGCGAACACCTCTCGCTCGAAGAACCAGCGGAAGGGCGGCCAGTTAAACAGGATATGGCGGGCCGCCGCCAGCAACTGCCCTTCGTCCCGGTTCTGCGGGGGTGTATCCAGCCACACCCGGGCGCGGAACCCCGCTCGCCGCAGCACCCGCCACAGGCTCAGTGCACTCTGCTCGTTCACGTGTACGTCGAGGTTGGCAGGGATGATGGCGCGGGGGTCCTTTGGATAGTTCGCCCCCTGCCCCATCAGCGTGCGTACCAGCCGCACCAGCGAATAGGCATAGCGGTCGTACCAGACGTTGGGAGCGGTGTGGATGATAAGCCGGCCATCGGGCCGCAGCACGCGCCGTGCCTCCGCCAGCGCCTGGTCCAGTTCCCACGGGTGAAGGTGCTCGACCAGATCGAACATCAGCACGCGGTCGAAGAAGACAGCGGGAAAGGGCAGCACCTTGGCGTTAGCCCGATAGACGCCCACAACGCCCCGCGTCTCTTCACTGGCCGTCACCAGCCCCTGCGCCATACGCAACGCCACCGATGCGTAGTCCACCCCGTAGGCCCGCGCTCCCAGCCGCGCACAGTGGCGCAAAATCTCGCCCCTCCCACAGCCGACGTCAAGCACCCGCATCCCGGACGCGACCTCGGCCACCTCAAAAGCCTGGCTCAGCCGGCGCGAAAGGTGCGCTCCCTCACTGGCTATGAACTCTGCGTATCCCTCACAGGCACCTAAGAAATACCCCTCATCGTATCGCTCGGGGCAAACCGGTTTGCTCTTCTCACTCCCCAATCGCGCCTCACACACAAGGTCTCATATATAGACAATGGAATTATAATCTACTGCTCAGGCCCCGTCAAGCGCCGGCCCCACTCAACCAAAGCCCGTCCCAACAGGCCAACTTCTTCCATCCGCAGAAGAGCGGCCAGCACGCCATAGATGGCGATCCCGACGAGCCCGCCCCCCCCTACCAGCAGCACCTCGCCCGCTAATCCGGCGGGCGTGACCTGTGCCAGTTTACCCGTCGCTATGTGGACCACGCCCCCCATCATCGTTGAGGCGACCACCGCCTTGACCACGAGCCCCCACACCCTATGTCCCTGCAGGCCACCTGTATTGTGCCGGAGGAGCACCAGCATCAGCAATGCGTGGGCCATCCACTTGAGCGAGTTTGCCAGTATCAGGCCGTTCAGCGTGAGGGGCATGAAAAGCGTCGGGAACAGGGCCAGAATCACGTACAGGATCACCGTCGCCACACCCACCAGCGCTGGTGTCCAGGTGTCCTTGCGAGCGTAGAAGGCGAAGATGAGCGGCTGATCTACAGCGGCGAAGATCAGCCCCACTAGGTGGCAGCGCAACGCCGTGACCGTCGCCAGCGTATCGGCGGGGGTGAAGTCCCCATGCTCGAAGACCAGCGCGACGATGGGGGTCGCCAGCACCCAAAGGCCGACCGTCGCCGGGATGGTCAACGCCAGCACCAGCCGTAGACCCCGAGCGAGCGTGGCCTTGAAAGGACCGGGCTGCCCGTCGCTTGCCTGGCGGGAGAGGGTAGGCAGGATGGCGATGGAAACAGCGGTGGCAACCAGCCCCAGGGGGAACTGGATAAGCGTGGCTGAGTATTTCATCCAGTTGATGCTCTGATCGCCGGTGCGGGAGGCCAGATTGTAACTGAGCGCCACGGCCAACTGATCCACCACCAATCCGAGGAAAATGGGGACGTAGAGGCGCTTGATGCGCCGCAAGGCTGGATGGCTCAGGTCGAGCGCGAAGCGCCACCGGGCATCACGCAGGCCAGGCCACTGGAGCACGATCTGAAGTATGCTCCCTACCAGCAGCCCAACCGCCAGGCTGGCCACACCCCACCGCTCGTTCAGCAACAGCGCGGCGACGACGACGGCCGCGTTAAAGGCGACTGCGGTAAAGGCCGGGAAGGCAAAACGCTTGAGTGCGTAGAGCGTCCCTGAGACGACGCCGGCCAGGTTGAGGAAAAGCACTGCCGGCACACAGATGCGCAACAGCCGGGCCGCCATAGCCTGCAGGTCGGGGGTCAGGCCGCCGCCCAGCAGCCAGACGACCTGGGGGGCCAGCACCTCCACCAAGAGGACGAAGGCAGAGAGGATAACGACGACCAGGCTGAGGAGACTGCCGAGCAGGTGCCACAGTTCGGCGCGGCGCTCGGGGACAGTGTAGTCGGAAAGAACAGGCACCAGCGCCGCGTTGCTCATCCCACCCACAAGGAGGTCATAGATTATCGTGGGGACGAGGGCAGCCACCTCGTAGGCGCTCAGTGAGCCGGCGGCACCAAAGAGATCGGCCTTGACCGTATCGCGCACAACACCCAGCACTCGACTGGCGATGTTTCCCAGTGCGATAATCCCGGCCGCCCGCGCGACCTCCACCTCTCGCTGGAACGTCGTCTCCTGCGTTTCGTCCAACCCATTCCTCTCATCTCGTGCCTTCACCAATCAACTTCGACCCAAGCACGCCATTCTACCGCGATTTGGGAAGAACTACAAACACGAGAGGACTGCACCAGCCTGAAGCGCCGGTGCTGGGTGGACTCGCCAGGACTGCCTGTTCACGGCGGTGCATAGCACCCCAAAGCGGGGGGATAGGTCATCCCGCGAGAACATACAGGGACGCTCGACATCGTCAAAGAAGACCTGGAGGCGTGGTACACCCTGCTGGCCTACCAGGTGGGAGGCGAGGACCTGGTTGACGAGATCGGCGGACCGGTGAAGTTGGTCTTCCCCGCCGACGCGCGAGAGACCTACGCCGACGACCAGTGGATGTGGTGAGTCGTCGAGGTGCAAATCCAGTAACACAAGAGCAGGGTGGAGCCCCTCCTTCCTCACATCTGGAGGGGCTCCCATTCACTCTATCGCCTCGCCTTGTCGTTCTGCGTTCTTATCAACTCAAGCATTTCCGTGTGGTTCCTATTCTCAATATGCTGCTGGTTGTACACTCGGCCCATCACTACCGCTCAATTCCCTTGCGCGCTACCACGCCCTGCTGGTAGTAGTGCTTCACCTCCCGCATCTCCGTCACCAGGTCGGCCCGCTCAATCAGTTCCTGCGGAGCACGGCGGCCAGTCAGGATCACCTCCACGTGCTCTGGCCGCTGACCCAGGAACGCCAGTACCTGCTCCACGGTGAGCAACCCGAACCAGATCGTCACGTTGACCTCGTCCAGCACCACGATGTCATACCGGTCTGAGAGCATCGCCTCCCGCGCCCGTTTCAGTCCCCGCTGGGCCTGGGTCACGTGCTCGGGGGTGACCTCCTCCCGGCGGATGCAGCGCACGTCCCCGTACTGCTCAATGGTGATGAGGGGATGGTCGCGCAGCGCCTCCAGTTCCCCATAGTGCTGGCCTTTCATAAACTGGCCGATGTAGGTGCGCATGCCGTGGCCGGAAGCCCGCAGCGCCAGGCCCAGGGCAGCCGTCGTTTTACCTTTGCCGTCTCCCGTGTAGACCTGCACGTAGCCTTTTGAAAGATGATCGCTCGCTTTTTGCATCGCCACCTCATTGACACTCATACCTAATTGTGGTGTCGTATAAAAGGATACGTATGGCGCTCGGTGTCTACAAAAGGTCCAAACTTGAACTGGCTGGCCGGGCGAGCCGACTTATTTGGCAGCGAGGTGCTACGCCAGCGCCCACACCCGCCCGTTGTCTGCCCCAGTCGCGCATAGCCCTGCCAGCGGGCAGGCGGCACATCCGCCGCCGCACTCCCCACCCACACGCTTTAGATACCCCATGCGGGCCAGGTCCTCCAGCATCGCTTCCACCAACTGGGGGGTCGTCTCCAACTCGCGGGCCAACTCGGTCACCCGATGAGTACCCCCCATCCGCAGCAACTCCAGCAGCCGGTTCAACATGGTCGCCTACTCCTCGCTCTCTGCTCCTTTGTTCCTCGTAGCCTCCCGCTGGACCACCCAGCGGGCCAACAAACTTGCGATCACCCCCGTGATAGGCACCGCCAGGATCAGCCCTATGCTTCCCACCAGCGTGCGCACGATCTCCTCGGCGATGGGCTCGCGGTTGAGCCGCCGCCAGAGCGGTTCCTGGTAAATCATGAAGGCCAGCATCAGGGGCATCGAGGCTCCCACGTAGGCCAGGAGCAGCGTGTTGACCATCGCCGCGATGTGATCACGGCCGATGTTGAGGCTGTGACGGAAGAGGGCCAGCCAGCTCAGGTCACGGTTGGCGTTGACCAGTTCGAAGATCGCCGACGACTGCCCCACACAGATGTCGTCCAGCACACCCAGGGAGCCGATGATAATCCCGCCCAGCACCAGCCCGCGCAGGTTGATCTTCGGCCCCATGGCCATCACCAGGTAGCCTCCCTCCTCGCTCAGTCCCGTCAGGCGGGCCCAGCCGACGAACAGCCAGGCCAGCAGCCCCGTCAGCGTCAGACTGATGGCCATTCCGGCCAGCGCCGCGTGCGCCTTGGGGTTCCAGCCGTAGGTCACGTAGGTGGACAGCGCCAGCATCACAATCGCACCGGCGATGCTGACCAGCACCGGGTCGCGCCCGGCCAGGATTTGCGGCAGGATGAACGCAAAGAGGACCACCACGCTGCAGACCGTCCCCAGCAGCGAGCGAGCGCCCCGGCCGCGCCCGACCAGCACGATGAGAGCAGCGAAGAGCACCACCAGCCAGAACAGCGGCCCGGTG
>Ga0307437_1002619_pt1 | contig 10935 bp, 10 predicted proteins | sample SalMarWE160390MG_FD_202146 | JGI IMG/M metagenome (GOLD analysis project Ga0307437, IMG submission 202146) | Salt marsh sediment microbial communities from the Plum Island Ecosystem LTER, Massachusetts, United States - WE1603-90 | ecosystem: Environmental > Aquatic > Marine > Intertidal zone >...
GTCATACCCGTCTATTATTTCCTGCAAAAGCTCGCGGATATCAACCTCGATCTGCAGCTTCTCACCTATCAGAACATCATCAATCGGCCTTTGACCTACTACCTGCCTCAAAGCTACCTCAGCAGCATCCACAAGCGCGCCCTGTGGCCTTTCCAGATCCTTCACATTGAACAAAAACTTCGCTGGGTCCTTGACCAGGTACTGTACTATCATCTGCGCATCGATTATCTGCTCATCACCTGTCAGCATTAGCGATTCTTCCGGCACAAATCTATATTGTGCAGGTGGTCCAGGATTAACTGTTCTGAAGCCGATTTCGATCCGTCTTACCTGTTTTACCTTGACCTTATCAACCCTCTCAATCGGCAGGGGTAAACGGTAATGGGGGCCTGGCTGTGTTACTTTCGTTGCTTTACCAAATCGGCGCACAATCCCCTGTTCGTCTGGCCGGACAATGTATATTCCCGACAAAAGCCACACCAACACTACTGCAGGTATTATCCACTTCAGCCAGGCCAAATTGAACCTAAAGTCCGGACCGAACGGCAGCCTGACTTCTCTATCTTCCTGTTGCCTGTCATACTCTCGTGCCATAATCGCACCTTTCCGGCAAAATACTTCATTCTGAATTCATCTCGATTCCAGCCCCGATTTTAGCCTCGCTCATAACGACGTCAAGCAATATGTATAATCTTTGCCGAATTTGCTGGTAAAAGCCGGCAGACCTTGGACAGAGGTATAGATATCTTATTTGCGACCTGAACTTGACTTGCTGGTCGCGCTTTTCAGATACGCTATTTCTGAACTGCTCAGTTCTCTATATTTGCCTACACCCAGACCCCGAAGATTCAGCTTTCCGATGTGGGTTCGTTTTAGCCAGATTACCTTGTGCCCTACTTTTACCAGCATTCTGCGAATCTGGCGGTTGAGACCCTGTCGAATAGTAATTTCAATCAAAGACTCTTTATGGCTGCGTTTCAATATTTTTACCGATGCCCTGGCCGTTTTGCCTTCAGCCAGCCAGATTCCCCTTTTGAACTTTTCGACTGCTCCGCCATCAACCCGGCCCTCAACGTTAGCAAGGTAGGTCTTAGGCATCTTGTATTTGGGATGTGTTAATCTATTTGCCAGTTCACTGTCATTAGTGAGGATAATTATCCCTGTGGTGTCGGCGTCAAGTCTACCGACAGAAAAAACACGTTCACGGCAGTGGACAAGATCAATCGCTTTTTTCCTGCCTTGTGGGTCCCTGCTGGTGCAAATGACCCCTTTGGGCTTGTTCAAAAGAAAATAGACTTTCTGTGCAGGCCGAATTCTCTTGCCAGCTATTGTTATAGCATCCTTTTCAGGATCGACGAATGCTGGCAATTCATCTACTACTCGGCCATTGACTCGAACGACACCATCAAGTATCAGTTCTTCGCATTTTCTGCGAGAGTCAATACCGGCAGCAGCTAAGAATTTCTGTAACCTTTGTTCTGCCATAATAAGTCGATGGTTTGTAGTTTTAAGTCCCTAGACCGTGAACCACGAACCTACTCAAGAAGCCAGAATGTTAGGAAGACTGATACCGAGCTTATCGCCATATATAATTAAGACGCAAAGGATAACCCAGAGCACAAAGCCAATCTGAAATGGTAAATCATGGAGGATAAGCTCAACCGGCCCGGTGAACTTGCCCTTCTGGATGAGTGCACTGAAACGAAAAACACAGTACAAAACCAGCGGTGTAGTGTAGACTAGATTATTGGTACCGAATATCTTAAAAGTTCTATCATCCATCGCATAAAGAAGAAAACATACAACTGCCAAGCCGCTAGTGACATCCACCATGTGGCCCAGCAGCTCTGGCGTGTAACCTCCAAGCGTTTGCCGAAACGAATCGCTATTCTGACCAAGCTGGGCTATCTCACCACGGCGTTTGGAGAAGGCAAGAAATAGGCACAAAGCAAACGTACAGATGATCAACCACGGTGAGATAAGTACTCCTATCACTACGGCTCCAGCAATGGCCCGAAGACAAAAGCCAATTGATATTACCACGCAATCTAAAATCATGATCTGTTTGAGCAAAAATGAATATGAAATCATCAACACAATGTAGGCCAATATAATCACTGCAAGTCTATAAGTAAGAAGGTAGCTGCAGACAAGTGCTGTGATGGTGCAAAGTATAAGTATTATGGCTGCAGATTCGACTGTTACAATGCCTGCTGCGATTGGCCTTTGGCGCTTCTCGGGATGAAGCATGTCTGCCTCACGGTCGACTATATCGTTGAGAATGTAAACAGCCGAGGCTGCCAATGAAAAACAGAAAAAACCTCCAAGAGCCCTGGACATAGCCAACAACGAATCCTCGACTGGTCCAAAGAGCTTCTTACCGAAAATCAGAGCTGCAAACACAAAAACGTTCTTGGTCCAATGCCAAGGCCGCATTATCTGCAGAAATCTCATATTCATACCTTTCTGTGTTCGATCACTATCAGCTAATCCATCAACAGTTTTGCAATTTACTACGTAAAGATATCGACATATAGGCCTATAGACGATAACATTATAGTCGCGCAGAAATGAGTTGTATAGCATGTTAATATAGGCACATAATAACGCCCAAATACATGACGCTAACCAAGAGATGATTACAGTCGTAGTTTTTGATCTGGACGACACACTCTATGACGAAATTGAGTACTGCCGTAGTGGCTTTACAACAGTCGCAAAATACCTGGCTGACACGCAAAGAAAACTACCTGTCGAGCGCATCTTCACTGCATTTTGGCAGCAATTTACTGCCGGTAACCGTACAAAGACATTTAACACCGCACTAGACGAGCTCGGCGTAAACTGCGATGACACACTCATCCAACAACTTGTGCAGGTCTATCGAAACCATGATCCACAAATAACGCTGCCACAGGACAGCCAGGACGTACTTTCACAACTCCAAAAAAAATATACCTTGGCTCTATTGACAGATGGTTTTCTGCCAGCTCAACAGTTAAAAGTACGCGCACTGGGAATCGAGAAATACTTCAAGTCAATGGTCTACACCGAAGAGCTTGGAAGGCAATTCTGGAAACCTTCGCCGGTTGGCTTTGAACAATTGTTGGCACAGTTAGATGCGAGGCCCAAAACCTCGGCATACATTGCTGACAACGCGGAAAAAGACTTTATCGCGCCGAATAAGCTCGGACTTGTGACGGTCCAGGTAACCCGGCCAGCACACATACACACCTCCAGTTCGCCGGATCCCGATGCTGCCGCAAAATATAAAATTGAAGGAATAGGCAAATTACCTAAACTCTTGGCCACGCTTTGAAAAAATGGCGATTTTCCCACGTGCGTTGCTTGTTACCATGGCGCACATTGTTTTTACTTGACTTAGAGCCGTTTTCAGGCGATAATACAGGAAAAATGGCAGCGATGGGTAATTTTTAACTATTTTCCAAGGAGTTCTACTATGCCGCCAGGCAAACGACAACAAAGCAGTGCTATGCTCTACACGCTCATAACATTTGTTGGACTTTTCATTGCCGCGACTACTGTTGCAGTTATTTACTATGTCAGAGCTGAAGAATATAGGACTAATGCAGCCACATTGGAGAGCCAAATCAACGAGTTAGCAACCAAAGATGAAATCCGAAATCTAGGAACCTTGGTAGGAACAAGCTTACCAGGTAAAAGCAGACTCGGCACAATGGTCGATTACCTGGATAAGACAGCGTCATTGATTATGGGCAGCCCTCTCGATCCGACATCTGCTGAAGTGAAAATCAACAACGCTCAAATCCGAGCAAACGAATCCATCAAGCAAGCACAACAACATATTGAGTCGGAGATACTCGATCCCAATACTACGGGGCTCGTCTCAACAATTGACAAAATGTATATCGAATTAACAAACGTCACGAACGCAAGAACTGCTCTGAAAGAACAACTCACAAAACTGCAGCAACAATTTGACGATGCCAGACAAGCCAGCCTCGAAAAAGAACAGGAACTAACAACCGAAAAAGAAACATACTACCAGCAGGTCATGGACATCACTGAGGAGCACAATAAGCTTAAGAGCCTTATGGAACAGACGTCCGAAGAGCGGGTCCAGACTCTGATAGCCGAACTGCAACAAAAAGAAGATAACTCCAAAAGACTGAGTGACGAACTATCGGAAACACAGGCAAGACTGGAAATGACAAGTGGCAGACTAAACCGAATGCTGGAAGAACTTCAGAAAATAAGACCGCAGCCGGACCGTGAGGTGACTGCATTTCAGCCAGATGGTGAAGTGGTTTTAGTTGATGAGCAGATGAAAGTCGTACACTTGAGTTTGGGAAGTAACGATGGTGTCTACCAAGGCTTGACATTCTCAGTATATGACAAAAACATGCCTATTCCCAAGAGTGGTGTGGGAAAAGCCGAGGTCGAAGTATTCGCTGTCGACAAGAACATTTCAATAGCACGTATTCTACCTCCTATCAATTATGAAACAACCCTCGCTGAACTGCATGTTGAGTTTACTGATTCAACTCAAGTCGCGCAAATTATGCTTTCGCTTGAAAAGCCATTCAACGAACGAGCTCAAGATTTTGAGGAATTTGCCAGGGGATCACCAAAAAAACTTAAAATTCTCAATAACCTCGCAACAGCGCACGAACAACGAAAGAACAAAAGACCCATTGCGACAGAAGATTTCGTATTGAATCTGATTTGGGACAAAGGCAAGACAAATGAATTTGCAATCGCTGGCGATTTCGATGTTGACGGTGACGGCTACTTTGATTATGACGCTATCGACAAGATAAGAAAACGCATCGTAGACTGGGGTAGTACAGTTGCAAACGAAGTATCCGTCGAGACCGATTATGTAGTTCTTGGCATTAAACCCCCGCTACTACAACGGCCTACAATTGAGGATTTGGAATTGGATCCAATGGCAGAGCAGAAGTACACTGAAGCGCAAGAAAGAAGGACACATTACGAACAAATCCAGAACAACGCACAATCTTTATCTATTCCTATATTCGGATATGAAAGATTCCTTTATCTGATCGGCTACAAGGAACAAGCAAGCAAACCTGGCGCATTTTAATAAACCGATAAACCCTCTCGTATAACTTTCAAGTCGCTGGCCCACCGTCTTTTTAAGGCGTCCATTCTACAGTACGAGCCACCTAATACCTGCCTGGCTCCACACCAATTGAGGCCACAAAAATGTCACCTGTGTACAGACCTGATTTTGCCGGATTCGTAAATCCCTTTTTAACCGCGACGAACGTCACGGTATATGCTGCCTTGATAGCGGCACCAAGCGGTTCACCAATATCACAATCAAGCCCGGAGGGAGTATCCACAGCCAAGATTGGACGATCCAGCGCATTTATCGTTTCTATTAACGCCTTATACCCATCGCTAAGCTGACCACGCAAGCCCGTGCCAAAGACGGCATCAACAACCATATCAGCACCCGCTGCTAAGGTGTTGACCTGACCGGCGAGACCGCCGGTGTCCAGTCTAAGCTGCTCAATCGGCTGACCCATCCGTTCCAAGATGTCAAAGTTTATCTTGGCATCACCGGCGATCTTTTCACGATCTCCACATACGATAATAGTAACTTTGAATCCTTTATTGAGCAGATGCCTGGCAATCACATATCCATCACCACCATTGTTGCCTGTCCCACAGAATACGCAGATTTTAGGCTCAGAGACACCAGCCAATTTCTCCCCGATAAGCTCAGCACAACTACGGCCAGCGTTTTCCATCAGAACCACACCAGGTATTTTCAGCGTATTTATCGCCCAGCTATCAAACGCGCGAACTTCTTCTCTGCTCATCACAAGAGATTTCTTTTCCGACGAGTATCTTTCCATAACTATTCCTTGTGAATCATAGACAGCCCTTATACCAAAATGGTCTATGGCCGATCATGGCTCGGGCCAGCGATGAGCTTGCAAGTATTTGTCCACATCTTCTGCATCTTTGAAGGTTCGTCCATAATCAATCTCGTAGTATCGTTTGTATTGCTTAAACATCTCGTCTGTTACGAAACCCTTGATGGCTGTGTTCTTATGAAAACTTGCTTGCGGGCCTAACGGTATATCTTTTATTGTTCTTTTAACACAACGGTAGGATGGGCAACTTTTATCCGCCACAGGCGGATGTTGCCCCGCCGTAAGGTGTCCCCAAGGGAATGCTCTTCTTTTTATTCTCCAGTAAATCCCTCAATATATATAGTTAAACATCCCCAAAAATTTCAAGTGTAAAGTTGTGGTATCGCTGCACGATTGAATTCTAATTTTAACCACGAATTGACACGAATTTATTTATCGGTCAAAAACGCACTTTGGGCCTTATTAAGGCCGATTTAGTAATTCAATGCAGAACAGTAAAACTCACCAGCAGCATTTCGTCATCCATTGGAGCGGTTTGTTATAAAAAATATTCTTATTTCATTTTCTTGTATCCAAACCACTTTGGTTTACTACCAAACTGGTTTATTAAAACATCTATCTTTGCTTTATCGCCAGATTTCCAAGTTATTCTATCATAAAACGTGGGCTCTGAATAAGGAGAAGTCTTTTCATCGTAGCATGAAATAGTCAATACCCGGTCGATAGGAATATCAACACGCTTTTTCCCTCCTAAAGCATCGCCTTCAAACGAACCTTCTTCCCATCCTCGTGGTGTTAAGTGATAGTCTTGCCGTTCTTTGCTGAATGACATATTAGATCCTCCTTTTCTAATCGGCTTATAATATTACGATTTCCACTGATTTTATGCTGGCATTATGCTAATATCACAAAAAAGTACCGGACACCTTTATTCTTTCGTTTTGAATCCTTTGTCGCCCTTTTCGATAAGCCCTTTTTCGATGAGACTTTTCAAATGGCTATAATATGTGCTGGACAAACCAGCTTCTTCCATCAACCTTTTCATCGTCTTCGGTTCTGTGCTCAGAACAGCATTTATTTTAGCTTGGTTGCTGCCAAGACGACTACCAAATCTGTCAGTGACCCGTCCTTCACGTTTCCGTTTGTATTTCCTCTTGTACCACGAGAAATGTGACTTATTGAATTTAGTATCTGGCTTTACTTCTCTGGCAATATATTCGCACTCATGATAAGTGACGTTATCAACACCCTTATCATCAAAAAGTTCAAACAGTGAGTGCATAATTCCTCGTCGTTTCTGTGGTCGTTTTGGCAGAGCATCTGGGATCACTATTGTTTTAGTCTGTACTGGCTCAAACATGTATGCGTTCATTTCATCAGAAAGGCCTTTACGTTGGAAAGTCTTGAATTCGACAACTTGCACCTCTCCCTTAATATCGTCTATAGCTTCGTCCAATTCTTTTGTCTTCTGGTCTATAGCGACAACAATAAGCGGCTTTTCAGAGACCAGATCAGAAATGAATTTGTAGACTTCTCCAGTTTTGATCTTCTGCTTCAATCTTGCCTTGAGAACTTCATCGTTATCAAAGACATCATATAGAATTTCTACAAGTTTCCTTCTGGTTGAGCTATCTGCGATCCCCTTATTGAATTTGCTGAGCTGTGGAATGATGTGGTCATAAACTGGATGGGAGGCCAGTTCGACTTCCACAATGGCCCACCGAGGTTTTGGCGTGAAGAAAATAACATAGCCATCGGGTATTGATGCGACACCAGCTTTTGACCTTATCTTTTTCTTAATATCAAAATAAAACGAATCCGGCCCAAACATCTGTTTGCTATTTGACTGAATTGCTTTCTCAAGCCAAGCTTCGCTCTCGGGCGTGATTAACTGGTATCTTACACCGTCGATTAGTATTATTGGTAAATCCGATGACACCATATTTATTTCTCACTTTCATTGAGGTCATTTATTATCTCGCATAGGATCCTCGGTGAACCCTGTGCACTTTGTGATCTTCAATTATACTTTTTTGGGCAAAAACGGCAACGAAAAAAGACGGACTTCACCCTGCCTACAGGTGGCAGGGCTAAACAATATAAATTTCTCTGTGCAGCTCTGTGTTCTCCTTCGGCTGCGAAGGCGGATTGACAGAAGCTCTATGGACAATTACAATGTTCAACTGGATTTCGTTCATTGTTCTGTGTTCGTTGTTCATCCGGTTTGTTGATTGTTCTTTGTTCGTTGTTCATCGATGAACAAATAAACAATGAACTATGAACTCTCGTGCAAGATATGCAAATTTTATTGACAAATGATGACGGTATTTTTGCACCTGGCCTGGCAGCAGTTTATAAAGAACTTGTAAAACTCGGTGAGGTGATCGTAGTTGCTCCGATGGACAGCCGGTCTGGTGCCAGCCATAGCGTCACATTTTCCAAGCCATTAGTATGCAACAAGGTAGACATCAACGGCCAGTTCACCGGCTTCAGTGTTCAGGGCTCCCCCGCCGATTGTGTAAAATTAGCCTGTATGCAATTGCATGACGGGCCGATAGACCTGCTCGTGGCAGGTGTAAACAATGGGGCAAATGTCGGCGTAAACGTTTATTACTCCGGCACAGTGGCCGCAGCAATGGAAGGCGCTTTCTTAAGAATTCCATCTGTCGCTATAAGTCTTGCCTGTGAAGAGAATATGGACTTTGAACAAGCTGCGATCTATGGGGTAAAAGTCCTGAAAAAACTCATGCCCCTTTCAAGCGGCGACGTTATAAATATTAACATTCCCCTCTTATCGAATGGCCCACCCAAAAGCATAAGGGTTGTTCCGCAATCAACCACCGGCTTCCATGAATACTACATCCCACAGAAAAATGGACAAAGCCAAACGCTATTCAAATTAGCCGGAGGCTCACATCGTGACGAAGAAACGCCGACCGATACTACATCACTTACAGAAGGTTTCATAACTGTTACACAATTAGTCGCGGACATGACGGATCACGAGAAGACCAGCGAATTAAAAGCTCGTCTCGATGGGACCACACTTTAAGGAGAATAAACAAAGAAAATGACTAAAAACAAAACCTCGCAAATCTGCATTATGACCGTTACAGGCATTGATAAGGTCGGCATCGTTGCCAAACTGGCAACAGTCATGGCTAAGGCTAACATAAATATCGTGGACATAAATCAAAAAATTATGGAAGACTACTTTGTAATGACTATGGCTGTGGACATAGTAGATGCTACCGTCGATATGGAAAATATCAAAAAGCGACTCGACAAGGCAGCCGAAGAAATGTCCCTTAAAATAACCTTCCAGGATGAAAACATATTCAAGGCTATGCACAGGATCTGATTATGCGAGTATCGGTTGAAGAAGTATTTGAAACCGTTAATATGACGCTTGATCATCATTTTGATATTCGCACTGTAACTCTGGGCATCAATCTAAAAGATTGCATCGATCGTAATTTTGATAAATTTTCCAGGCGCCTGCAGATGCGTATCGTCGAAAAAGGCAGGCTGCTGAACAAACACGCACATCTGATAGAGCAAAAGTACGGCATCCCAATCATCAATCGACGAATTGCTGTTACGCCTGCCTCGCTGCTGCTGGAGCCTTTGCCGCGTACTGCGACCACCGCAGTAAAAGTAGCAAAATCGCTCGACACAGCCGCTAAAAAAGCCGGTATCGACTTCATTGGTGGATTTGGCGCAATGGTACAAAAAGGCATGACAGCCTCTGATGAAAATCTGATCGATGCAATCCCACAGGCACTTTCGAGGACAGATAGAGTTTGTGGCTTTTTGAACCTCGCCTCCACTGTCGCAGGCATAAATATGAACGCCGTGGCGAAATGCGGTCACATACTCAGAGAATTAGCCAAGCGTTCGAAGAACGGTATCGGTTGTGCCAAAATGGCTGTGTTTGCCAACGTGCCCGAGGATAATCCTTTCATGGCTGGCGCACACCATGGCATCGGCGAACCCGATTTTTCGTTAAACATAGGCATATCCGGCCCAGGTGTTGTCCGAAACGTTGTTCTCCAAAATCCCGACTGTGACTTGACACAATTGTCGGAAGTCATCAAACGAACTGTCTTCAAAATCACACGCGCCGGTGAACTTATCGGCCGGGAAATGGCAAAGCTGATGAATGTTGATTTCGGTATTGTTGACATCTCATTGGCACCTACCACTTCAGCAGGCGACTCGGTCGCTGAAATAGTCGAGGCGATGGGCGTTAAGCAAATGGGGCTTCCCGGCTCAACAGCCGCTTTAGCAATGCTGGTTGATGCCGTGAAAAAGGGCGGCGCCATGGCTTCCGGAAACGTTGGTGGCTTATCGGGCACCTTTATCCCTGTCAGCGAAGATTCCGGCATGATCCGAGCTGTCAAAGCCGGTACTTTAAGTCTGGAAAAGCTTGAGGCCTTAACAAGCGTATGTTCGGTCGGTCTTGACATGTTTGCTGTGCCAGGCGACACACCAGCCGAAGTAATATCGTCGATAATCGTTGATGAACTTGCCATCGGCGTGATAAATAATAAGACAACCAGTGTCCGCGTAATCCCTGTACCTGGCAAGAAATATGGTGATATTGTTCATTTCGGTGGATTGCTGGGTTCGGCTCCTATTATGAAAGTAGCTAAAACCGCCTCGCCGAAATTTATAGCCCGCCGTGGACGAATACCCTCGCCGATACAAGCCTTGCGAAATTGAAAAAACAAAACAGATTCGACAAGGCAACGGGACGCGGCATCCATTAGTCTTGAAATAAAACATTGAAAAAGCACAAGATATAATAAACCGAAATGTGCATAGAAAACACCCCATAGCAGAAAAAGCGGAGTTGTCCCAATCATAGTTGCAGGTTCAATGGCTACTCCTGTTGCTCATAGTCTACGCTGCCTTTGATTCTTCTACAACACTTTCCTCTTCAGCCAACTCTTTCAGCTTCGCCTCCAGTATCCACAACTGTTGATAACCCATGATCCGCTTGAATCTCGCCTCCATATCCATCAAAGAAGCCGCAACCCAG
>Ga0307437_1002634_pt1 | contig 10890 bp, 8 predicted proteins | sample SalMarWE160390MG_FD_202146 | JGI IMG/M metagenome (GOLD analysis project Ga0307437, IMG submission 202146) | Salt marsh sediment microbial communities from the Plum Island Ecosystem LTER, Massachusetts, United States - WE1603-90 | ecosystem: Environmental > Aquatic > Marine > Intertidal zone >...
TTGACTATCCTTGCTGCACGTTCATTTGGGTTGGTAACCATGCCTACCTTAAGACGATTTTGAAGCACCTTAAGATCCTTCTTATATTGGTCTATCGATTGCCTGTCTTTGTTCAACTGCTCGCTATCGGCTGGGGGCTTTTTAAATCTCGATTTTAAGTTTTTAACCTTCACACGCTCAGCCGTTAACCAACCGGTGGTGTCTCTTCGCTCTCTTGAAATACGATAGCACCTTTTTGAACAGGCTAAACTGGCCATTGCCAAAGCATTCAGGCTGCTGTCATTTCGGGTCGGGTCAATTTTTGCCAAGCCATCCAAATCGATAAAATCCTTAATAAGTTCGGCAATCTTCTCTTTTCTCCACCATTCTGCTTTTGTTATGTTAAAGTTGACGTGAAAATATCCAGCCCAAACCTCAATATTAGGCAGATGTTCACTTACATAAAACGTACTGACATAAAACTTGTTATCAAGCATCTCAGCATCGTCTTTAACAGTCGGCTTGTCTTTTAGTGAAATCCGTGCCAAGGCAAGCTGCTTATTATCACTATCCAGCCATCTGTATCTCAGCACACCCGTGTGAAATGGTGTGCTTACATAGGTACTGGCCACGGTCGGATATTTGCTCCCAGGTGAAAGACAATACGTCTTCATAGCTTTATCAAAGGGTTTTTGCTTATCCTTGAATTCCTGTTTTAACTTGTCGATTCTCTTTCTAAAGGGCTTGCCTGCATTCAATTCCTCTTCGAGAATCCTTTCCCGGTCGGCTTCATACTTATCCACCAGCCTGGCCCGTTCCTTTGGGTCGGTTATCCTGGCTGCCTCAATATAGGCTTCATGCGTTGAAATTTGATACTTGCAAAACGTAATATTAATGTTGATATCATGTATTCCCTCATCATCAGGAACAGGTTTTTTGAACCAGCGAATTTGTGCACGGATTGGCCTGAGCCGCTCGTCCAAATCACTCGTTGCTGCCTTCATCTGGCCCGTGATTTTTTCGAACTGGTTATACGTCTTCAGGCTCTGAGAAATCAGAGTGCTGACGTCGGCATTCTCTACAGCACAAGCACTTGCTGCGACCAGAAAGATGATTGCGACTTGAACAGTAAGGACACGCATAATTTAATCTCGTCCGTTTTTTTTGTCTGCTTAGAAGAGCCACGGGGTATTGATATCGGGGTTCTGGAGCCAGTCGGGATATTTCTGATTGGGAATAATAAAGTGGCCCGGCACGGGGAACTGTGAGCACAGCAGCAGGACTTCTCTTGCGACCTCTTCGATTACGGATTCATTGTCGATATTGTCGATGACTTTATTAATAAAGCCGGCGATAAGCTCGGCTTCCGTCTCTTTCATTCCTCGCGTTGTCATAGCCGGAGTACCCATCCGAAGCCCGCTGGGGTTAGCCGGCGGGGCCGTGTCGCCAGGAATGGTATTATAGTTGCACACGATTCGTGCCCGGTCGAGTGCCTTGGCCGCCTTCCTGCCGGGTACATTTTTATTTCGCAAATCGATGAGGATTAGGTGATTGTCGGTCCCGTCGGACATCAGCTTAAAGCCGAATTCCATTAACCTCCGGGCCAGTGCCTTTGAGTTCTTGACGATTTGCCTGGCGTATGCGACGAACTCCGGCGTGTCGGCTTCGGCCAGCGCAACGGCTATGGCCGTAAGTGTATGCATATGTGGGCCGCCCTGCAGGCCTGGAAAGACGGCTTGGTCTACTTTGTCTGCGTGTTCGGCCTTGCAGAGCAGCATGCCGCCGCGGGCGCCACGAAGCGTCTTATGGGTTGTGCTTGAGACGATATCGGCGTATGGAATGGGGCTTTTATGGATGCCCGCTACCACAAGCCCCGCAATATGGGCTATGTCGCTGACATGGTATGCGCCGACGTCTTTGGCAATTTGCCCGAATATCTCAAAGTCGATTTCGCGGGGATAGGCCGTAGCGCCGGAGATGATAATCCTGGGCTTGTGCTTTTTGGCCAAATCGGCGATATGGTCGTAGTCCAGCCTGCCGGTCGTGGGATTAACGGGATAGGATACGGACTTGAAGAATTTACTGGACAGAGATACGTTCCAGCCGTGCGTCAGGTGGCCGCCGTCGGTAAGTGACATTCCCATAATCATCTCGCCGGGCTTAATCAGGGCGGCGTAAGCGGCGAGGTTTGCGACCGAGCCGGAATAGGGCTGGACGTTGGCGTGGTCGGCTTTGAATATTTTCTTGGCCCGTTCCTGCGCCAGCCGTTCGATAAGGTCAGTTACCTGCTGGCCCTCATAGTAGCGTTTACCGGGGTATCCTTCGGCGTATTTGTTGGTTAGGCAGCTTCCGCTGGCCTGCATAACGGCCCGGGACACATAGTTTTCGGACGGGATTAGACGGATGACGGCACTTTCTCGTGCGCTTTCCTGCCTTACAAGCTCGTAAATCTGCGGGTCATACTGCTCAAGAGCTGATACCATACTGGGTACTCCTTAAACTGCTTCGTTCGGTGTGTTTATAGCATAGGTGCGGTTTTTGTACAAGTATTTATTTGTTGACAAATTTTAGCCGATAAGTAGTATACAGGTTTAATGACAGGTCGGTATAAGGAACCAGTTGGAACGTATGGCAGAGCCAGATAGTGCAAATGCGGCGAAGGCGCAGGCTTTTTTCGACAGGGCCCTGCAAGCCAGAGGTCGAAGCAACTTCGACTACGCAATCGAAATGTATCTTGAGGGGCTTCGCCATGAACCGGATGCGCTTGAGCGGGGTCATCTTCAGCTTTACGAATTGGCACTGCTTCGTCAGGGTAAGGAGGGCAAGAAACCTTCGATGGTGGAGAGGATGAAGCGGCTTCGTGGTAAGAATCCTCTTGAGCAGATGCTTAACGCGGAGTACCTTTTCGCGAAGGCCCCGGACCATCTGTCTTATGCGGAGGCGATGCTGAAGGCGGCGGTGGCGGGCGGTTATCGGAACACGGTCGGTTGGATAGCGAATCTGGTATTTCAGGCAAATAATGCAGCCAAAAGGCCGTCGGCACACACATATATCCTCTTAAAGGACTCTTACAAGACAATAGGTCAATTCGACAAGGCGATTGTAGCGTGCCAACTTGCCTCGAAACTGAAGCCAGAGGACGCTGACTTGGCCGACGAGTTCAAGAACCTTACGGCAGAACTGACTATGGCCAGGGGCAGATACGACCAGGAGGGTGATTTCAGACAGTCCATCAAAGACCGAGAAGTACAAGAAAAACTTCAATCCCAGAAGGCCGTGGTCAAGACGGAGGATTACCGGATGTCTGCAGTAAAGGATGCCCGGAAAGAATACGACCAGGACCCGAATCTGCCTAAGAATATATTCAATTTGGCGGATGCTTTGACCGACTTGCAGGAGGATAAGGGGGAAAAGGAGGCGGTAGAGCTGCTTGAAAAAGCATATAAAAGTAAAAGCGATTTCAGCTTTAAGCAGCGTGCCGGGCAAATCAGGATGAAACAGCTCAGGCGCAAGATAAGACAGGCCAAGACGGCTGTTGAGGCCAAGCCAGAGGACAGTGAAGCCAAATCGCGTCTTTCTAAACTAAACGCCTATCTTAATAATACCGAGCTGGAGCACTATCGACTGTGTGTGGAGAACTATCCGACCGACCTTCAGGCCAAGTACGAGTACGGAACTCGTTTGATACGCAATAAGAAGTATGACGAGGCAATCCCTCTATTCCAGGAGTCACAAAAAGACCCTCGGCATAAGATATCTTCGATGGACAAGATAGGGCTTTGCTTTTTCTACAAGGGCTGGTATGCCGATGCGATAGATATATTCACGCAGGTGATAGATTCTTATGAGATAAAAGATGATGGCGTTGCGAAGGAATTGCGGTATAATCTGGCGCGGTCTTATGAGCAGAAGGGTGAAACGGGCAAGGCACTGGAGATTTATCGCAAAATCGCCCAGCTTGATTTTGGTTATCGGGACGTTCGGCAGCGTGTGGACAGGCTTCGGGGCAAAGGGGTCGGGCCGAGTACGGGGCAGGGTGAGACTGATTAGTACAGACGTTTATGGAAGATTTATGATGGTTTTTTAGGAGTTTACAGTGGCACATTCGTTATCAGCGAAAAAAAGAGTAAGACAAAACGTCAAAAGCAGGACGATTAATCGCGGCCGTAAGAGCCGGATTAAGACACAAATCAAACATTTCGACGCGGCGGTGGATGCCGGTGACGTGGAGGCGGCGAGCGAGCAGTACCGGCTTGTTGTGCAGAAACTGGACAAGACCGCTGCGACGAGCACGATGCATAAAAAGACCGCGGCACGCAAGAAGTCCCGCTTAGCAAAGCAACTCAACAGCCTAAAGGCCAAAAAGGGATAACAGTCGCTCGTCGCTCAATAGGCGATTTCAAATCTCAGATTTCACATTTCAAATTGGCAATGAGATTGCCGCGTCGCTTCGCTCCTCGCAATGACATTTTTTTAGTAGATTCCTCGACTGCGCCTTCGGCTTCGCTCGAAATGACATAAAATTGGTGTGCAGTGCACATTCTACCCCTGAAGGCGAAAAAGGGATAGAACGTCGCACTTGCTCCCTTCGCCAAGTGGCTTGCTCACTCCTATTCAATAGTTGCGATTTTATGTTTTCAGTGAGGCGGCAAAGTCTTCCACGAATTTTGCGCATTTAGCGACGTCTTCGACCAGCTGCGGCGACAAATGCTCGTATTCAATCGTCATCATGCCGCGGAACTTCTGGGCATGCAACTCCTTCAAGACGGCAGTGTAGTTTGCCTTGCCAGTACCGAGCGGGACATCGCGCGCCTCGGGTTTGCCCGACTCGGCAACGTCCTTGAGGTGCATTGCGATGATTCGTTTCTTTGCTTTCTTCAGGCACTCGACAGTGTCCAGGCCTGAGCGGACCCAGTGGCCTGTATCGCAGCAGAAACCGATGCGTTTGCTGCGCCCTTCGCAGACTTTGAGGACATTCTCCGGCTGCCAGTACTTCGATTCCGGCGATTTGGGGTGGTTGTGTATGGCAAGGTTTATCTTGTACTCGTTGCAGAGCTCATCGAGCTTTTCGAAGACCTCGGCGGGCGGCTCGGCAACAAGAGTCTTGACGCCCATCTCTTTGGCGAAGTCAAATATTTTACGGAAGTTGGCGGTGTTGCCGTCGACGGGGGCATAGTAGTTGGGCATCCTTATTCCGTAGTCTTTTAATCTGGCTTTCATCTCGCGGCGGACATCCGGCGGGAGCGCTTCGCTGGTCATCAAATCCGGTCGCTTTTTGTCCAACGGTAAAAAGAAGCATGGCTCTACGTTTCGAATGCCCAATGAGGAGATTGCTTCGAGGGCCTCGTAAAAGCTTCGGTCACGGAAGGTGTAAAGCTGGCATGCGATACGCCAGCCGATTTTCTGTGCGCGGGGGGTACTAAGCATGGTCTTTTGTTTGGCCTTTTGTTTTTCGCCGGCTTTGACGGCTGCAGCGGTTGTCAAGGCGGTACCTATGCCCGACATTGCTGTTCTTGCGAAAAATTCACGGCGATTGAATTGATTCGACATCATAATATATCCTCCAATATTCTTTCCCGTTTTAATGGAAATCCGTAGGGCCATTCTTTCAGGTAAGTATGTCCTGACTGTTTGCAGGCGATTGTACAGGATGCCGCAGATTTGTCAATAGCCGTCGGCAAGAATTGATTTGGCGCTTTGTTGATTTATTAGTAGAGTGGTGGAATGCTTGAGATATTCAAAAGAAATATAGTGAAGCTATTGAGGCGTAGAGATTACGAGCCTTTGAAGCTATCGCAGGTGGCGAAGGCGCTGGGGGTCAGCTCGGAAGATTACGCGGAGTTCAAGCGGGCTTTCGAGGAGCTTCGGCGGGCGGGGCATGTTGTGCTGGGGGGGCGGAACCTTGTGAGCCTGCCTGCGATGTCGGGGCGGGTGATAGGGACATTTCGGGCGAACGCGAGAGGGTTCGGGTTTATAACGCCTTTGGAGCCGAATGCGCACGGGGACCTGTTTGTGCCTCCCAATGCAACGGCGGAGGCGATGACGGGGGACATCGTTGCCGCGAGGGTGAGGAGGAAAGGTAAGCGCGGGGAGCAGATGCAGTACCGGGGGGAAGTGGTCGAGATACTGGAACGGGCGCAGAACAGGTTCGTCGGGACGCTGCGGAAACAAGGGGACGGTTGGATTGTACAGCCTGACGGGACGGGATTTATCGAGCCGATTTCCGTTGATGATGTCGGGGCCAAGGGAGCGAAGCCAAAGGACAAGGTTGTGGTCGAGATACTTTCGTATCCGAAGGAGAAATACCTTGCACGTGGTGTGATAGTTGAGGTGCTGGGGAAGGCGGGGCAATACGAGAGCGAGATACTGTCGGTAATCCGCCAATTTCATTTGCCGGGCGAGTTTGATGGAGAGTGCAGCGAGGAGGCACATGAATCCGCCAGCGGTTTTGAAGCCGAAACAATCGAGGGAAGGGAGGACATAACGGCAAAGGTGGTAATTACGATTGACCCACCTGATGCGAAAGATTTCGATGATGCGATAAGTATTGAGAAGGATGATAAGGGCAACCGGGTGCTGGGGGTACATATTGCCGATGTGAGCCATTTCGTGAAGGTGGATTCGGCACTGGATGTCGAGGCGAAAGAGCGGGGTAATAGCATTTATCTGCCGGGAAGGGTTATACCGATGCTGCCTGAGGTATTGAGTAACGGGGTGTGCAGTTTACAGCCGGGCCAGAAGCGATTTGTTAAGAGTGCGTACCTGACTTATGATGAGCAGGGTAATATTCTGTCGCGACGTTTTGCCAATAGTATTATGAAGTCGACGGAGCGTTTGACGTACCAACAGGCGGACAGGATATTGAAGGGGCATAAGAAAGACATAAAACCGGAAGCGGTTGAATTGGTGAAAGAGATGGAGAGGCTGAGCCGGGCGATTGAGAAAAGGCGGGTGAAGAACGGTATGCTGCATCTGGATTTACCGGAGACGGAGCTGATAATGGATGAATCGGGGCGGGTAGTGGATGCCGAGCCCGCGGACGACAGCTATCCGCATACGATTATAGAGATGTTTATGGTGGAGGCGAATGATGCGGTGGCTGGGCTGCTGGACAGGTTGAATATCGGTTTTATGCGGCGGATACATCCTGAGCCGGATGGTTTGAGCATGAAGAACCTGGCGAAGCTTGTGCGGGCGTTTGGGTATAATCTGGGTCGAAATCCAGACCGCCGGGCGGTACAGGATTTGTTAGCGGCTGTTAAGGGGACGGACAGCTCGTTCGGTGTGAATCTGGCGGTCCTGCGAAGTTTCGAAAAGGCGGAGTATGCGCCGCTGAATGTCGGGCATTACGCGCTGGCTTCGACGCACTATTGTCACTTTACCAGCCCGATACGGCGATATGCGGATTTGCTCGTTCATCGGATACTGGAGTTCTATCTGCAAAAACGTATGGACTTAGCGAAGAACAGTTCCGTCGAGATGGATTTAACGGAGATTGGGAAGCATATCAGCTTTACGGAGCAGCGAGCCGAGGACGCCGAGAGAGAGTTGAAGGCCGTTCTGATTCTGCAAATGCTGAGCAGTCGTATCAATGAGGAGATGGACTGCGTTGTTACCGGTTTGACGAGCTTTGGGGTATTCGTGCAGTCGCGGAAGTTCGGGATTGAAGGGCTTATTCAGATGGGTGATTTGGGGCCTGACGAGTGGGAATATAACCAAAAGGCCGCGTGCATTGAAGGGCGGCGGACGGGACGAAGTATTCGTATGGGGCAGGCGTTGAGGGTGCGTATTGTTTCGGTGAATGTGCCGGCCCGTCAGTTGAATGTGGCGCCTGTTGAGCCGTTGGCTAAAGAGCCTGTTAGAAAGTTGAGGGATTCAAAGAAGTCACAAAAAGGCCGCGTGCGGAAAAGGAGGGGTAGAACAAGGTGAGTAGGTGCAGGCCGGTGTTAGTCGGTGTCTGAGGGCGGGGGATGTATGGCGGAGGCGAAATCTGCTGCCAATCTGTTGATGCTTGCTTTGAAGGCGTATGCCGCGACTAAAGCTGCAAGTGCGAGATTTATGATGTTTTGAGCGGTAAGCGCTTGCACGTTCTCCCAGCCTTCGTTGAGTATGTCTTCCTGCATTAGGCAGTGAATATAGGGCCTGAGCAAAAGCAATATCATCAATACATAATTGATTGCACTTTCGAAAAGTGCGACGACGGGGGAATACCGGGGGAAGATGTACATGCAGAGGCCGCAGAGGATGCAGAAGCCGTAATAAAGATATTTGTACAGCGGCATAGCGTCAAGTGCAGATACACGGACGTTTATTCCCGCAAGGTAGTCGAGCAGGATGAATAAGGGGGTGGCGTAATAGTACCATTTCGCAATGAAATATCTGTTGTATCTGCCCATTTTATTTTAGAGTCGATTGGGCCGCCATCCCCAAGCTGCGCTTTCCGCTTTGAGACGCCTTTCGGCGGAGGCTGCCACCCGCCGAAGATTTTATCGGACGGAGTCAGCTTATAGCCGCTTCCGGGTTCAATAGCCTTATATGTATCATTTTCTATTCGTTAGTAGATATCGAATCAATAATCCACTCCTGCGCGTTATGATTAAGAGCCTTTTTGCGTAGCCTTTACTTGCTGGTCCTGAGACATCCCGGCTAATTTTTCGACTTCCTTGATATCGAGTTTAATTGCCTCGGCTACGCGACGGCCATAGTCCGGGTCAGCCTTGAAGAACAGGGCGTTTTGTCGCAACTGGATTCTCTTTTGAGCTTTGCCAAGGTGGTCCGCGATGTTGCCGATGAGGTTTGTTCTATCCTGGTCGGACATGACTTTGCTGTAGAGGGTACCAGCCTGCACGAAGTCGTCATTGGGATGTGTGAATGGGTGTCGGCCAGCTTTGCCGGACAGTTCAAAGTCGGGCTCGGCTGCGGCTGGGTCGGGAGCAGGTCCGTCGAGGCTGTTCGGCCAGTAATTGGGTACGTCGGCTGCATTGTCGTCAACGCGCATAGCCCCGTCGCGCTGATAACTGGTTTCAGGGGCATTTTTGGGGGCGTTGATGGGGATCAGGTGATAGTTTGGGCCGAGCCTGTGAAGGTGGGTATCATGGTATGAGAAGACCCTTGCCTGCAGCATTTTGTCGGGCGAGATGGCGATACCGGGAACGACGTTACCGGGGCAGAAAGCGGCCTGTTCGACTTCTGCAAAATAATTAATGGGATTTCGGTTTAGAACGAGCTTGCCAATCTTTATTGGTGGCACCTCTGCATGAGGCCAGACTTTAGTGATGTCAAAGATGTCCCAGGGGAAATCCTTAGCCTTTTCGGGAGTGAGAATCTGCATTTCAAGTGTCCAGGCAGGATAGTCACCTGCCTCGATGGCTTCATGGAGGTCACGAGTGGCGTGGTCCGGGTCTTCGCTGCAGAGGCGTTTTGATTCGGCGCGGGTGAGATTCTTTATGCCCTGATCCGTCTTGAAGTGGTATTGTACCCAGACATACTCGTCCTTATCATTGTACCATTTGAAGGTATGGCTGCTGTATCCATTCATGTGGCGATGGTTGGCGGGAGTACCCCTGTCTGAGAACAGGATTGTCACCTGATGAATGGATTCGGGTGTGAGGGACAGGAAGTCCCAAAACATATCCGGGTCGGGCAGGTTGGTTGCAGGGTGTCGTTTCTGGGTGTGGATGAAGTCCGGGAACTTGAGCGGGTCCCTGATGAAAAATACGGGCGTGTTGTTTCCTACGAAGTCATAATTTCCCTCTTCGGTGTAGAATTTTAAGGCAAAGCCTCGCGGATCGCGTGCGGCGTCGGCTGAGCCTTTTTCGCCGCCCACGGTGGAGAAGCGGGCGAATACTTCAGTGCGTTTGCCGACTTCCGAGAGAAACTTTGCCTTGGTATATTTGGTTACATCGGCGGTCACCTCAAAATAACCATGCGCTCCAGCTCCTTTTGCATGTACAACTCTTTCGGGAATTCGCTCGCGGTCGAAATGGCCCAATTTCTCGAGCAAGTGTGCATCCTGCAAGAGTACAGGCCCGCGTTCACCTGCCGTTAGGCTGTTCTGGTCGTCAGGCACAGGGATTCCAAAAGCGGTGGTCAGCCTTTTTTTTGTTTGTTTTTTTTCTTTTTTCATTTTCAGTCCCCTTTCTTAATTTTGTGATGAGCTTTCAGTTTTTCCTTCTGGCTCAAGGATGTTAGATTCCGCGTATGCAAATGGAATTATAGCTGGACTGAGTGATAAGGCAAGAAGAAATATTAAATATCAAAAATCAAAATGCAAAAATACATATTAAAATGCAAAATGGTGGATGAAAGGGAGGGAGATTCAATGCGGAGGCCAGAATCTTGCCCTTCGACTTCGCCCAGGGCTTCGGCTTATTCAGGGCAGGCTCTTTCGCACAGGATGACAGTGGGATAATGTTCACTGCTATGAGGCAGGAATTTACCCCTCCCTCACGGTCGGGGCTTTGTAGGATGGATTAGGGATTTGTGGCTCGTAGCTTGTGGTTTCTTGTGTTTTTGTTCAGGAAGGCCGAGAATCTGAGGAGCTTTCGCGGAGAAGTATTTTAGCCAGCTTTTGGTGATGGCGGAAGGCAGGTCGGATTTCTCATTGTAGTCGTTGATGGTTTTTCCCCAGTAGAAGCCGATATAACCATCGGCGAAGCTGTGTGAGGCGTCAATGAACACGGCCAACTCGTCGATGCTGCATTGCAACGGGAACATCTCCTCGATGACGAGGGGCTTGCCTATATCGTAGGCGGAAAGGGCGGTGAGGGCCTTGTTGGCCTGGCCTTTTTTAGGATAGAAGTGGACGCAGGCGAAATCAAGATTTGTGGAGACTTCTTTTGAGTAGAAGAGCGGTTTTGCTTTTGGGAAGGTGTGTACCCAGGGGATCACCCCAACGGTTATCAGGTGGGG
>Ga0307437_1002644_pt1 | contig 10859 bp, 10 predicted proteins | sample SalMarWE160390MG_FD_202146 | JGI IMG/M metagenome (GOLD analysis project Ga0307437, IMG submission 202146) | Salt marsh sediment microbial communities from the Plum Island Ecosystem LTER, Massachusetts, United States - WE1603-90 | ecosystem: Environmental > Aquatic > Marine > Intertidal zone >...
GTATCCAGGCAAATTACCAAAAAATGTTCCTTCTTCTTGCCTTTCAACTGGCTCTTCACCACAGCAACCACATCCTCCGGGGACTTGAGCACCGGCTTGGGTTTCTCACCGACATCGGCTTCCAGCCGCTTACTCAATTCAAGGGCAGCTTTAATTTGCGCCGCCTTGGCTGGCCCGATACCTCTCGTCTGGGTCAACTCCTCCACAGAAGCATTGGCAACACCTTTGAGATTGCCAAACCGGCTTAACAGCTTCTGGCTAGTCACCATGACGGACTCATTTTTAATTCCTCGACCCAGGATTAAAGCTAAAATTTCCTGGGCGGAAAGAGCTTCACTGCCCAGCTTAAGCAGCCTCTCCCTGGGGCGCTCACTGAGGGGTAAATCGTGAACAGTAAAGGAATCTTTCATGGCTTATCTTACATGGTTGATTTCCCAGACGACCTTCGCCAGGTCCAGTCCTCTAGAGCCAGAGCACCCCACAAAGCCAGTGCTGTAGCTAATGCCGCTAACACGGCAATCAAAGTGGGATGTAACCATGCCCTTTGAGCCGGAACTACCGGGGTCGTCAGCGTTGCTCGCCAACGAGCATCAAGACCATCCATATCAAAACCATAGACCTCGGTCAAAGCTTCATCGTAAGTACTACCCTGCTTTAAAAGAGCCAATAAATCGAGCATCTTGTCTTGTCCGTAATTATCCAAAAGGTACTTAACAAGGCTATAGCTTTGAGCATAGGAAAGGCAAGCTATTTCGTAGTAAGCGGAAAAGGGGCTACACAGGCTGCGCACCGAAATAAGTTCATCCTCCAGAATAGCTTCTTCTAGGTAGGAGCGAAGAACAGGTTCAAGCTCGCCTTCATTATGCATAGCTAACCCTTCGTCAAGCCAGAGAGGAAGCTGGCCATAGGGGCTAAAAGTTGCCTGATGAACAACAAGATGCGTCAACTCGTGAACCAGCGCCCTCTTGCCCCAATCAAGTTCGTTCGAGGGAATATTAATAGCGATTATGCTAAATTCAGTAAAGGCAACACCTCCAGTCCATTCCTGAGGAAAAATCATAGCCTCCTGTAAATCACTAGCGGAGGCATAAATATATATCTTGATGGGCTTCTCAGGATAGGTGCCAATATCCTGGGTCAACCTAGCAAGTCCTTCTTGGCAAGCATCCATCAATTCCCGGGCGAAGGAATCACCGCCTTCATACCAGAAAAGCGACAGCTCGCCACCCTGAGGCACGGTAATAGTCAAGCTCTGCCAAATATAGCGGTCATCATCGAAATGCATTATCTCGGGGGAGGTCTCAAATTCGTTCCCGGCATCATCCTCAATTAGCCACCAATATGTGACTTCAGCACCAGGAGGCAAGCTTGCATTCCTCATATCCCATACCCAATTAGCCTCCACCTTGCTTGCTGGAGTAAAACCAGCCCAACCCTCACTGACAACTTCAGCGTAATTCATCTTATCCACCTGGTAATAAAGACGGACATCAACGATATCAACATAGCTTTCAGCCTCAAGGGTGAACACAACCTGGCTTGGGAAACTTACATCTACATCGCTAGCTATAACTGCAATACCAGCCTCGGCTGCGACGAGGGAGGGACTCAAAAGCAAGAATAGCGCCGAAGTTATTAAGGCGATGCGTCTAAACCAACTCCAAAAAGTCACAAGACTTTTTGGGGACCCCGAATAATTTTTGCTTAAGTTAACCGGGGTCCTCACGAAAATTGCAGAATCTTCGTGGGGTGGTCTAATCATTTCTCCACTTTGGACCGAAGGTAGTTAGTGATAAATCTATCTAGCTCTCCATCCAATACAGCTTCGGCATCGTGAACCTCATAATCGGTGCGGTGGTCTTTCACCATTTTGTAGGGATGAAGAACATAACTCCGAATTTGATTTCCCCAACCCGCTTCAACACGCTCGCCTTTTAGCTTTGTTCTCTCCTCCTCTTTCTTCTTGCGGTCAAGTTCCAGGAGGCGAGAATAAAGGACTTTCAAAGCAGCTTCCTTATTTTGGTGCTGAGACCTCTGACCTTGGCAAGTAGCTACCAGCCCTGTAGGTAAGTGAGTTATCCTGACAGCGCTGCTTGTCTTCTGCATATGTTGCCCGCCAGGACCGCTGGACCTGAAAGCATCTATTCTCAAGTCTTCTGGGTTTATTTTGACGTCCACTGTCTCTTCAGCTTCAGGGAGGACTTCCACCAGGACAAAAGATGTGTGGCGGGCATGGTCAGCATCAAAGGGGGAAAGGCGCACCAGCCTGTGCACCCCGTGCTCACCTTTGAGATAGCCATATACACAATCGCCCTTAATCTCCACGATAGCGCTTTTGATACCAGCCTCTTCTCCAGGGGAGACATCTAAGACTTCAGCCTGACAATCATGTCGCTCCGCCCACCTCAAGTACATCCTCAGCAACATATTTGCCCAATCCTGAGACTCCGTGCCACCAGCACCAGCATGAAGGGCGAGCATGGCGTTTCGACTATCGTAATCGCCAGCAAAAAGCTGTTGGCTCTCCAACCGCTCAAACCGAGAGCTTAGCTTTTTTAGCTCCAGTTGTATCTCTCCCTTAAGAGAGTAATCTTCCTCCTCGATAGCCAGGACAATCATTTCTTGAAGATCGGCAGCTTTCTTCTCCAGCTCGCGCCAAGCATCGACCAGATTCTTCTTGCCTCTGAGCTCCCGCATGACAGCTTGAGCTTCAGCCGGGTCACGCCAAAAATCAGGTTGGGCTGACTCCGCCTCTATCCTGGCAACTTCTTTTTCCTTACCAGGGATGTCAAAGATGCACCATCATGTCTGAGATTTGGCGAAGCAAGGCTTCTAGATTTTCCTTCTCTTCCTGCATCTAAAATACTCCTTAACCGAATAACTTCCCTTGGCAGCTTGGTTCGGAGGTTAACATTCCTCCGGCAGCGAGGTGAGCCAAACGGGTAGGATCAGGAAGTCTATAACCACGGCAGCACTTTATCACCCATTGTAAAGCCGATGCCAGGTCAATTTCATGGCCCACGGAAACATATATCGGCTTCACTCCAGATTTAGTCCTTAACGCTGCTCCAATAAGCTCCCCATTATCAAGCAGTTCAGCATAAGAGCCAGCTTCTTCTCCCAGGGACTGATGCCGGCCACAAAGGATAGATTTTGCACAGCCTATAGTAGGCAAATCAAGAAAAAGTCCCACATGTGAGGCTAGCCCAAATCTCCTGGGATGAGCAATCCCTTGACCATCGATCAGAATAAGGTCGGGGACATTACATAGTTTTTCACAGGCAGCCAGAATTAAGGGAGCTTCTCGAAAAGACAATAGCCCAGGGATATAGGGAAGTGTAATCTTACCTTGAGCTACCTTTACCTCGACTATGCTAAACTCAGGATAACGGAGAACCACCACAGCTCCACTTGCTACGCCCTGAGCATCAGGAGAAGATATGTCAATACCGGCAACAAGCCGTGGGTCAATAACTTCGTTTTCAGTTACCACCCTTTTCGCCAGGCTCAGTTGTATTTCCCTCGCTCGGGCAACACTCACCTCCCACCCGTGTAATGCATGCACTCTCACATCTTGAATTATAAAGCATTCCACTGTAATAACAAACTTTTAAGCTGCTGATATGTAAAGAGCGTGGATTCTTACCAGGGTATCAATATTGGCAAAAGCGAACCAGTCTGCTATAATCACAGACATAACCAATCATTAGTCACTGAAATGATTATCCACCCGATTGCAGAAACAGCTTATGCACAAACGTCTAGTACCAGCCCAATAAGCTATCGAGGAGCTACGATATGCCTGAAGAAATCACCAATAGTGTAAAGGCCCTCGAGGTCGAAGCCGAAAAAATACTCGAAGAGGCAAAGACCAGGACTAACGAAATCATCCTTGAATCTAAGGAAGAGGCTAAGAAAATACTTTCCTCTCAGCTGCCGCTCGATGAGGTGAAACCTGAGTGTGACAAGATTGTGAGTAATGCTAAGGCAGAAGCCGATAAAAGAATCAAGGACTCTGAGAAGAAAGCTGCTGAAATCGATGCCAATGCCGATAAGAAAGTGAAGGAAATCACGGAGCTCCTGGTGAACATTGTCAGGGGGAAAAGCTGACATGCCGGCTGTAATCGTCAATACGCCTGACCCCATGGTTAAGGTTAGGGTAATGACTCCCAAGGACTACTCGACTGAGACCCTCAAAACTTTACACAGAGCTGGTGTTCTTCATGTCGAGGAAAGCGAAGAGCTAAAGCCTGTGGACAAAGAAGCCATTGAGCAGGAGAGAAGGGAAGTCGGTGAATTATTAACCAGCATTAGCGATGTATTGGCCTATATCCCAAAGGGGGAACGAGTATCGCTGGGAGACGATGTAGAGGTTATATATAACAGGCCCCTCGACGAGATTGACAGCGAAGTAAGGGCGTTATGTACCAAGCTTGGCAAAATGCATAAAATAGCGTCCGCACTCAACGAAAGTATTGAGGAATTAACGGAACTAGGCAAGTATCTTGGCCCTCTGGGACAGCAGGCTGATGTAAGGTTAAGAGATTTAGATTTTTCCGGAAGTTATCTTTTCTCCCGGGTCTTTGTGTTTCCCAGCGAGTTATTTGAAACTCTATACGCTAAATTTAAAGATCACCTGCTCGAAAACATTGTGACCGCAGTAGAAAATGAGACTATCTTATATGCCATTGCCAAAACTGAAGACCGGGAAACGATAGCATCCGCGGTCAGAGACGGCGGGGGTAAGGTTCTACAGATACCAGAAAAAGATTTGACCCTGAGGGAATTTCTTGGAGTAATCGATGGTAATATTCACAGTTTTGAAGAGGAACTGGGCAAGCTTCATGCCGAGATTGAAAGTAAGACCAGGGAGAATCTGGAGAAGATCGTCCTTTTCAGGGAGGCATTATCAGCCGAAACAGAAAGGTTAGCAGTCTTAGCCAAAGCCAGTGAGGCCAAATACGTCAGATTGATCGAAGGATGGGTCCCAGAGATTAATGTTGAAGCTGCGATTTCGGAACTCAGGGAGAACATAGGCTACGTGTTCATCGACACAAGGAAGCCAGAGCAAGCAGAAGAGCCGCCCACCAGGATGAGAAATGCGACCGCCCTTAAGCCGTTTGAAGTCATTGTAAACCTGTTTGGTACCCCGAAGTATAATGAATGGGACCCTACTCCAGTAATAGCATACTCCTTTGCCTTTTTCTTTGGCATCATGTTGGGAGACGTAGTGTACTCTGCCCTCCTCATGCTGTTTGCCACCTTCGGCCTGCGACTTCTCGTTGATGACCCCAAAACTGAAGGTTTCAAGCTATTCCAAAGGATAATTTACGTAAGCGGCGGCGTTGGTCTGGTTATTGGTCTGCTTACGGGAAACTATTTAGGCAATTTCTACGAGTTCTTTGGAATCGAAACTTTGACGCTTGTCGAACAAATTAAGTATTGGCTTTCAGACCCCGTGCACTTCATAGGGCTCTCTTTAGTAATAGGTCTGGTTCATGTGAATACAGCTCACGTGCTCGCACTTGTTAGAGGAATAAGAGAGGGACAGAAAGCGATAGTGCCCAACAAAGCCGGGCTGTTTCTACTTCAGATCGGCGCCATACCCTGGATTATGCACGTCATACTCGGCATGAATCTTCCCCTGCTGACTGGACAAATATATTCTATCCTGTTATATGTTGCGATTCTGGGTGTAGCATTGATCGTCGCCTCTTCCTTCATGGAGAAGGGTGCCTTTCTGGGCAGTATCTTCTGGCTATTTGATATCACCGGCATAATGGGCGACGTTATGTCATATGCCAGGCTGGCAGGTGTGGGGCTGGCCACATATTATCTGGCATACTGCTTTAACCTAATGGCAGATTTATTGTACCATATGATGCCTGTCGGCATAGTCCAGGCTATCGTTGGCTCCTTAATATTTATATTAGTTCTGCTTGCTGGACATGTACTCAACTTAGCTCTCAGCGCGATAACTTGTTTTGTACACTCCCTCAGGCTATGTTTTGTGGAGTTCTTGTTCAAGTTCTACGAAGGAGGGGGCAGGGCGTATAGTCCATTTCGGTTGAAGGCTCGACCTGTATCTGTCAAAGTGTGAACGCAGAAAGAATATTTTTAATTAACGGAGGTGTAAGATGTTAATCAGCCCCGAATCCCTGGCAGTCGTAGGAGGTGCTATAGCGTTAGCCGGTGGCCTGGCAGGGTCTTCTATAGGCATCGGTATCGCTGGCTCGGCTGGGGCAGCTACGCTGTCCGAGGAACCAGGACAACTCAGAAATGTCATTCTTTTGGCGTCGCTACCGATGACCCAGACCTTCTATGGCCTCATAACACTGATACTTGTTCTGACTACGGTACTCACCCGACTCGGCGCCATGACCGATGGTGGTGGTATGGGTCTCGCAGTGTTGGGCATCGGCATCATAACCGGCGCTGCTGAAGCATTCTCGGGAGCATACCAGGGCTCTGTGTGTGCTTCGGGTATCTCACTTTTGCCCAAGACAAAGGGGCGGATATTGACTAACGCCATGATGTTGGCCGTGTTCGTCGAGCTAATAGGCGTGTTCGGACTGGTATTCGCCATAATGTCATTCGCCTTGTTAGGACTTTTTGGATAATGGCATCTAAAATGGAAAAAATAAGTGAAGCTGTTGTTAGCAAAGTGAAGCTGGATGCCCAGAGCATAATAAAAGAAGCTGAAGAAAAGGCGAAAGAAGAGATAGAGAAAGCTAAAAAGCAGAGGGAGGTGAGATTCGAGGAAGAGAGGGGCAGAATGCTGGGAGAGGCAGAAGAGGAAGCTGCCAGAATTTTGGCTCAAGCCTCTATCAAAGCGCGACAGCAGATATCGGGTGCAAAGGCTGACGTAATCGCTAAGATAATTAATGCGGCGCGGAAGGAACTTTCCCGAATTTCAAGCGATGAAAGCTACTTTCTAAGCTTGGCCAGGGAAGCTATAGCGGGGCTCGGCACAGACAAAGCCAGAATTTACGTTTCTCCCAGAGATGTAGGCACTGTGAATAAGTTTCTTGAAGCGGATAAGGAATTGTCCGGCAAGATATTGGAGGTCAAGGAGACCAATTGCCTGGGAGGGGTCATAGTTGAGGATGCTGAGGGAAAGCTCAGGATAGATAACACTTATGAAACCAGACTCGAGATGCTGCTACCAAAGTTATTGCCCAAGATAAGCAAGGAACTCTTTGAAGCTCCGTAAGGAAACGTCGTGCTTAATCCAAGATACGCATTTATATCTGCTTGTTTGAAGGGCGAGGAACCCAAGACTGTCACCTCCGAACATGTAGATAAAATGATGACAGTGTCCGACCTCCAGGATGCGCTGGCAATCATCAGAGAGACCGATATAGGAAGCTATCTGGAGGAATCACCTCTCAAAACTTTTGATGATTTAGATGAATGCTTGTGGCGCTATCTCGCGCAGCGCATTAGGTATGTAGAATCACTTAATTTCCTGCCCAAAGAGATACCGGAGGTATCCAGAGCATATATAGTGAAGTACGATGTCTCAAATATTAAAGCTGCTCTACAAGGCATCTCAGGTGGCGAAAAAACCAGTATGATACCGGTCGGGATTATCCATAATAATGCATTGCTAGATGAACTCCTTAACGCTGAGGATGTAGATGCCATCATCCAGCTACTCATCAAGTGTAAACTGGGAGATTACGTGCCTGCCCTGGAACAGTACAAAATAGATAAAGGCGCAAAGTCGAAACTCCTTGTTGAGGCTAAGTTGGACAGTGAGTATTATAAAAACATGCTAAACATGGCGAGAAGAATAAAAGATGGCTCTGTACTTACCAAGGCCTTTGGCTTAGTGATAGACCTAACAAACCTGCAAATTGCCTCGAGAGCTATAATCGAAGGCACAGGACCCGATGCTGCTGAATTTATTATTGCCGGCGGATATAGGATTACAGACAAAGCCATCAAAGAATTACTACCCCTCAAATTGACGGACATACCTGCCAGGCTGGAGGATACCCAATATCACGATATAGCAAACGAAGTAGCCAGTAGTTATGATAAAACTAAAAACATCACGGCTGTAGATGAAATTATCGATAAGCATAAGTTCAGGATGCTCAAGGAAATGTTGTCCCCAAGAGTGCTATCCCCCCTGGTGATGGCCTGGTATTTAATCCTCAAAGAGGTTGAAATACGGAACTTGCGGCTAGTTCTAAAAACAATAATTGATGGTGTTCCCGTTCAGGAAATAAAGGATTTTTTGGTGCTGTGACATGATGCCTATCAAACATCTAGATATAGCCGTCATAGGAGACGAAGAGCTGGTCAACGCAATGAGATTGGCCGGTATCAGCAAGTATTACACGATAAAGGGCAATCATGATGCCCGTGAAAATGCAAGGAAAGCTCTAACTGAGCTGCTAGCCGAGCCTGATATTGGCATAGTAATTATATTGGAAGACTATGCACAATATGTTGAAGACCTGATGACCCAAGTTAGAAAAAAGAAGGGAACGACTCCCGTAATTGTCGAAGTCCCATCGAAATTTGGCACAAAGTACCCGGATACTAGGGAATATTACAGGGCTCTTATCAGAGAATCTATAGGGTTTGAAGTAGAAATTTGAGATTATGGCAAGAGTAGGAGGATAAAGACATGGGCAAAATATGGAGAGTTTCGGGCCCTCTAGTTATCGCTGATGACATGAAAGGTTCCCAAGTTTATGAAGTTGTCGAAATAGGTGAAGAAGGGCTTGTCGGGGAGATAGTAGGACTGGAAGGGAACAGGGCGATAATTCAAGCACACGAGGATACTCTGGGGTTGAAAGTGGGCGAGGTGGTGAGAGGAATGGGAAGAGTGTTAAGTGCCGAGCTAGGCCCTGGCCTCGTGGGCTCTATTTACGATGGGCTACAAAAATCTTTACTCACACTGGGTGAGAATATTGGCCCGTTTATGAAACGGGGTGCCAAAGCTTCAGCTCTTCCCCGCGACAAAAAATGGCAGTTCACACCTAAAGTCAAGGCCGGGGATGCTGTTAGCCAAGGGGGTATAATAGGCGTAGTGCCCGAGACTAATCTAATAGAACACAGGATAATGGTGCCGGTGGGAATCAAAGGCACGATAAAGGAGATACGCCAGGGCGACTACACCGTCGAAGAGCCTGTAGCCTGGATAGAGTATGATGGTGAAGTAAAAGAACTCACGCTGATGCAAGAGTGGCCAGTAAGAAAGCCCAGACCCTATAAGCAGAGGTCCGATCCTTCGGGTTTGCTCACTACTGGCATGCGAATTCTGGATTACATGTTCCCTTTAGCTCTCGGTGGCAAGGCTTCGATACCCGGCGGATTTGGTACCGGAAAAACCGTTGCCTTGCAGCAGCTGGCCAGATGGGCCCAGACACATCTGAACATCTACGTTGGCTGCGGCGAAAGGGGTAACGAGATGGCAGACGTGCTTAGTAGCTTTAGAGAACTCAAGGACCCTAACACAGGAAGACTGTTACAAGAGAAAGAGATCTTTATAGCTAACACCTCTAACATGCCTGTTGTGGCTAGGGAAGCAAGTATTTTTGTTGGCATTACTATGGCTGAGTACTTCCGGGACATGGGTTACGATATTTTGCTGGTTGCTGATTCGACTTCGAGATGGGCTGAAGCCATGAGAGAGATGAGTGGAAGACTGGAGGAAATGCCAGGGGAAGAAGGCTTCCCTTCGTATATGGGCTCTCGCCTTTCTTCTTTTTATGAAAGAGCAGGAATGGTTGAATGCCTAGGCAATCCTGAAAGAAAGGGCTCAGTAACAGTAGCCGGCGCTGTGAGTCCCCCGGGAGCTGACTTCAGCGAACCGGTAACCCAAAACACACTTAGAATAATTGATGCCCTGTATGCCTTGGATGTTTCGCTGGCGAACAAGAGACATTTCCCAAGCATAAACTGGCTTACTAGCTATAGCCTTTACGTAGATGCAGTTAAAGACTGGTGGAATGAGCACGATCCAGGATGGGAAGATACCAGAGCTAGTGCCTTGAGAATATTGCAGCAGGAGGCTGAACTGGAGGAAATTGTGAGACTCGTAGGTCCCGAAGCTTTACCCGAAGGAGATAAACTACTGCTTCTTATCGCCAGGATGATACGCGAGGACTTTCTCCAGCAAAGCGCCTATAACGAAGCCGATTCCTACTGTACGCCAGCCAAAGCCGGCCTCATACTTAAAACCATAATGAAGTTTTATGAACTAGCTCAGGAGATGTTAAATTCGGGGGCAGGCATTGAGAGCATCCGCTCATCGCCAATGGTGTACAGAATATCCAGGATGAAGGATATACCCAATGAAGTCTTTGAACAGAGAGTCAAGGAATTGTGGTCGGAGATGGAACAAAGCTTGGTAACTGGCAAACGCGTTTCCTGAGAAAAGGAGGGCTTTTATGGATTTCTCCTCACTTTACGTTAAAGAAGGAAGAGCGATTAGTAAGGCTAAGGGTGCTTTGCTCGTAGCTGAAAGCATACCTGGCATAAAATTTAATGAGATGGTTGATGTTCAACTTGGGAATGGTGAGGTGAAAAGTGGTCAAGCAATAGACATCAGTGAGGAAGCAACTATAATCGAGGTATTTGGTGGCGTCAGCGAAGTGGACCTCATCGGAAGCAAGATAAGGTGTAAAGGCGAAACTTTAAAGTTGCCAGTATCTATTGACATTTTAGGGAGGATCTTTAATGGGATGGGAGAACCAATAGATGGAGGCCCGCCGGTGATCCCCGAAGATTACCCGGATATTAACGGTGAGCCCATAAACCCCGCACTCCGCCAGCCTCCAGCAGAGTTTATTGAAACGGGAATCTCGGCGATAGATGGCTTAAACGCATTAGTTAGAGGG
>Ga0307437_1002652_pt1 | contig 10837 bp, 8 predicted proteins | sample SalMarWE160390MG_FD_202146 | JGI IMG/M metagenome (GOLD analysis project Ga0307437, IMG submission 202146) | Salt marsh sediment microbial communities from the Plum Island Ecosystem LTER, Massachusetts, United States - WE1603-90 | ecosystem: Environmental > Aquatic > Marine > Intertidal zone >...
CATTTTTTCTTTTAATCCTCTCGTGACTTTGGTAATTCTTTTTCTCTCTATTCCTGCTTTTTGGATTGATGCCAAATTTGTTAGAGAGGATTATCATTTTGAGAATAAAATGACGCCTCTTTACCGCATTTCTAGTTGGCTTGAACATTATCTTTTAACACCTCGAAATATTCTTGAAATTAAACTATTGAGGCTTTCCAAACCTTTTTCTAAAAGAATGATGGAAATTTTTAATCAAATCTTTTCCGGCAGACTTAACCTTGAAAAAAGGAAAACTTTTTGGAAGGTGATTGCCTCAATTCCTCAAAATATTTTCCTTTTGATTTTTGGAATTTATGTTGCCTTTTTTGTTTTTGCTAAAAGATTGACCGTTGGTTCAGCAGAAATGATTCTTCGAGCCATCGATTCTTACAGAAAGAATCTTACTGGTTTAGTAAAAAATTTCTTTGAACTTTATGAAAACTATTTGTATGTTAGTGACTTGGTGTGGCTGCTTTCCCTTGAGCCAGAGTTGGTGGTTAATAAAAAAGGAAAAAAATTGGCTAAAAAACTTAACCAGGGCATTGAGTTTAAAAATGTTTGGTTCCGTTACACCGAAAAAAGCCCTTGGATATTAAAAGATATTGATTTGAAAATTAATCCTCAAGAAAATGTGGCTATTGTGGGAGAAAATGGAGCAGGCAAGACAACTTTAGTTAAACTTCTTTGTCGATTTTATGATCCTCAGAAAGGAAAGATTTTACTAAACGGAACTGATCTTAAGGAATATTCTATTGAAGATTTTTGGAAAAACTTGTCCGTTCTTTTCCAAGATTTTGAAGTTTATCCTTTTACGGCCAAAGAAAGCATTGCCTATGGGGATATCAGTAAAATGAACCAGGAAGGTCTGATTAAAAAAGCGGCCCAAAGGGCCAAGATTGATGATTTTATTGAATCTCTTAAATTGAAGTATCAAAATCCTTTGAGCCCTCAGTTTGAAAAAGGTATTCGGCCATCAATGGGCCAATGGCAAAGAATTGGCTTAGCCAGAATTTTCTTGAAAGACGCCCAAATCATTATTCTTGACGAACCCACTTCTCACGTTGATCCCAAAGCCGAAGAAGAGATTTTCAAAGAGATTATAAGTTATTCAAAAAAGAAAATGCTTTTCTTGATTTCTCATCGATTTTCCACGGTCAGAAAAGCAGACAGAATTTATGTGGTCGACAGCGGCAGAATCATTGAGGAAGGGAGTCACGAAAAACTAATGAAGCAAAAAGGGAAATATGCTCAACTTTTTGAACTCCAAGCAGAAGGTTATCGCTAAACTATGAACTTCTTGCCTTTCCCAAGAACAATTTATAAATCTATGTCAAAAATCAGTGGCGAAATTGTAGTCAAAGAGCAATTTGGCAGATACACCCTTCATGTTCAGAATTTGATTCAATCAGGAGGAATAATTAAAGGGATTTGGAAAAAGCCATTGAAAAAAGTAACGAAAGCAGAACGAATTTTAGTGTTTGGTTTGGGTGGAGGAACAGCGGTTCAATTAATAAAATCACGATTTCCTAAAGCAAAAATAATTGGCATCGAGATTGATGAAGAAATTATTAAGATTGGCAAAAAATATTTTGGGTTAGATAAAGTTGAAGGCTTGAAAATAGTTGACGGGGATGCGATTAAGTGGGTAAGAAATTATCAAGGTGATAAATTTGATTTAATTTTAGTGGATTTGTATCTTGGCAGTGAATTTCCCGAAGAAGCGATGGGTGATGAATTTTTGAAAAAACTTAAAAAACTTCTTCTAAAAGATGGGGTGGTTATTTTTAATTGGTTGAAGAATAAGAGTGAAAGAAGGTTGTTTGAAAAATTGGAAAGAAATTTTGCTCAAGTCGAAAAAATGAACACGGCTACTAATTTATTTTTCTTTTGTCATTAGACAATAAATCCCTTTTGTTTCCGGAGCCACCTTAACCATTTGTAAAGACGATTTTCGTACTCCTTTTCTTCCTCAGGTGAAAATTCGACTCTTTCAATCATTCTCTGAGGAGAAGTCTCTTTACCATAGATAATAAAGCCTTCGACTGGAGTTTTTGGGGGAACAGCGGCTTCGATTGAAATAACTCCTCCCGTTTTTCTTTTTTGAAGGGTTTGGTAAGAAACTCGAGATAGTCCCCTTAGGTTAAGCCAGAGTTGAACCCTGTCGACCAGATGCTCCTGGGTTTGAGAAAGAGGTTGTTTTTTAACCTTAAGATCGTAGACTTGCCAGTGGGCAAATTGTAAACGGCTTGTTTGGATATCAGGAGTGGCCGTAGCAACAACTAAATCTGGTCTGCCATTAATTTGGGCTCTTATAACTTCTCCTCCTCGTTCATTGTAGAAACGTTGAATCAAAGAAGGTTCTGAAAAAATTCCTCTTCCATAAACCCTAACTCTTGAGAGATGGCCTGTAAATATTTCGACTAAATGTTCCAAGGAAGTAATGCTTGCCTGATTTAAACTATCCCATTCTTTCATCCATTTTTCATCATATCTTTCCGCCGCAGATGTCATTACTTCTGGACTTTCATCAAAAAGATAATCATCATGATTTTCTTGGAGGAGCAAAAAATGCCTAACTCTTTCAAAAAGAAAGGTAAGCTTGGCTCTTCTTGCTTCCTCCTCTTCATTTTTACTGAGCCAAAAATTTCTGCCTTCTCTGAAAAGAAATTCACTTGTTGATTGAAGTTGAAGTTTTCTTAAAGAAGGAAATTGATGAGGAAGGTGGTCTTGAACTGCTTCTTGAATTTGTTCTTCTGGTGATTTTTTTCCAGACAATGAGTGTTTATCTAAAAAAAGCAAAAGAGCAAAAGTAGTATGGACTGCTTTTGCGTTGAGCGCCTTGGGCTTGTAAACTCTGGGAGTATTCTCTTTTTCTCTTTTTTCTTGGACGAGTAAGAAACCAGGATTATCAACAACAATCACCCTGGCCAAATCAGTAAGGGAGACTTTGATGAATTTTGGTTGATGTTTAACCTCGAATCCCTCAAGGCTGGCTTGACGATAATCTTTTACTTCTGTTTCCAACATCAGGCGCTATTATACTACGCTTCTCGGCTTGTATAAACTTTCCGATTATAGCACCAAGTTAGAAGAAGAGTAGAAGCTGTGATAAAATTAAACAGTTATGATTAAGTTTCTGGACCGTTTTCTTGATTCCAATGAGAAGCAGCTGAGAAAGTTGCAGCCGATGGTGGAGAAAATCAATTCCCTTGAGCCGAAAATGAAAAAGCTTAAGGATGACGAGCTTTCGTCCCTAACGGCGGCTTTTAAGGAGCGAATAGCGGAAGGTGAGACTCTTGATGATTTGTTACCCGAAGCATTTGCCCTGGCTCGAGAGGCGATTCGGCGAAAGGTGGGCGAGCGAGCCTTTGATGTTCAGTTAACAGCGGCGATTACTCTTCATCAGGGCAGAATTGCCGAGCAGAGAACCGGAGAGGGAAAGACTTTGTCGGCGGCCATCGTTGCTTATCTTAATGGTTTATCAGGCAAAGGTGTTCATATTGTGACCGTTAATGATTATCTTGCCCGCCGAGACACTGGTTGGTATGGTCAGGCGCTTCAATTTGCCGGGCTTTCCTTGGCTTGTATTATTCATGAACAAGCTTTTCTTTTAGACCCGGAATACATAGAAAAGCAACAGGAAGATGAGAGATTAAAACACCTCAGGCCAATTAGCCGTCAGGAAGCTTATAAGGCTGATATTACCTATGGAACCAATAACGAGTTTGGTTTTGACTATCTGCGGGATAATATGGCTTTGCGCTTTGAAGACCAAGTCCAGCGCGGTCATCACTTTGCTATTGTTGACGAAGTTGACTCAATTTTAATTGATGAAGCCCGAACCCCTTTGATTATTTCTGCTCCGGATGCTGAACCTACCCAAAAATATTACGAATTTGCTGAATTAATAAATAATTTGTCGGCGGATACTGATTATGTGATGGATGAGAAATCAAAGACCGCTAATTTAACGGAACATGGGATTAAAAAGATTGAGAAGCGGTTAGGGATTGACAATCTTTATGAAAAAGATTTTGACACTATTCACCATATTGAAAATGCTTTGAAAGCGAGGATTCATTTTCTTCGTGACCGTAATTATGTGGTTAAAGATAATCAAGTGGTGATTGTGGATGAATTTACCGGGCGGTTAATGCATGGCCGACGTTGGTCCGAGGGTTTACACCAGGCGGTTGAAGCCAAAGAAGGCGTTAGGATTCAACAGGAATCAGTTACTATGGCGACGATTTCTTTTCAGAATTATTTCCGGATGTACCAAAAGTTAGCGGGGATGACCGGCACAGCCGCTACCGAAGCCGAAGAATTTGTCAAAATTTATGATTTGGAAACAATGATTATTCCCACTAACGAGCCGATGATTCGGATTGATAAGCCTGATTCGGTTTACAAAACGATGCGGGCAAAATACGCGGCCGTAGTTCGGGATATTGAGGATTGCTGCCAAAGAGGCCAGCCGGTTTTGGTGGGGACAACCTCGATTGAGCGCAACGAAATTATTTCTAAGTTTTTGGATAAAAAGGGAGTTCCCCATAATGTTTTGAACGCCAAACAGCACGAAAAGGAAGCAAAAATAATTGAAGAAGCGGGCAAGTTGAAAGCAGTCACCGTCGCCACCAATATGGCGGGGCGGGGAGTAGATATTGTTTTAGGCGGTTCAAAAGAAGGTAGGGAAATGAAAGAATGGCAAAAAGAGCACGACGAAGTAGTTAAATTAGGTGGACTTCATGTCATTGGCACCGAGCGGCATGAATCAAGGCGAATTGATAATCAGCTCCGGGGGCGCTCCGGACGTCAGGGAGATCCCGGTTCTTCAAGATTTTTTGTTGCTTTGGAAGATGACATTATGCGTCTTTTTGGCGGGGAAAAGATTGCTGGTCTAATGGACACTCTTAAGTTGCCTGAAGACCAGCCGATTGAGCACGCCATGGTTTCCAAAGCGATTGAGCAAGCCCAAACAAAGGTCGAGGGTTTTAACTTTGATATGCGGAAAAGAGTGGTCGAATATGATGACGTCATGAATAAGCAAAGAGAAATTATTTACAACAAAAGACAGGAAATTCTTAAAGCAGCTGACAAAACTAATGGGGAATTGAAAAAAGAGATTCAGGAGAAAATGATTGGTGATGTGGATAACTTGGTGGCTCTTTATGCCCCTGAGGGTTTGGCGGAAATTGAATATGACCAAATTACTACTGGTTTTTGTGAGGTCTTGCCTTTAGACAACAACTCTCAAGAAAGATTAAAAAGCCAGTTAAAAGGACTTAAAGATGTTGAGAAAGTAAAAGAGCTATTGGGGAAATTAGTTCTTGATGCTTATAATTCGCGGGAAAAGCAAGTCGGCTCGGAAACAATGCGCCAGATTGAGAGATTTGTTTATCTGCGAACGATTGATCGCCTTTGGGTTGATCACTTGGATGCGATGGATGATTTACGGGAAGGCGTCGGTTTGCGCGGTTATGGACAGAAAGATCCTTTGGTGGAATACAAAAAGGAAGCTTTTACTTCTTTTGAGCGTTTATTGGGTTCAGTGGACCATGATATTATCAGGCAAATCTTTAGGGTTCAAATTGGCCAGCCTCAGCCTCAAAGACAGCCGATTCAAACTAATATTGATGCTAAAGATGGTATTGGTTTGACTCCCCGGACTGAGCAAACAAAACCAAGGATGGCGAAAAAGAAAAGACCTGGTCGAAATGATCCCTGCCCGTGCGGTTCAGGTAAGAAGTATAAAAAGTGCTGTTATCCGAAATACGGATAAGTTGGTACTTGACTTCATCTCTCTTCGTCTTTTAACTTTACTATAGGGAATAGATAAAATTTTTATGAGTCCTAATTTACTCCAGAGAGTTAATTACTCTCCTAAGCGTTTGGCTGACTATCGCTCGATTACACCAGGAGTGGTGGACAAAATTCGTCAGCTGGCTAAATCTCTTCAGGGTTTGAAAATGGTCCATCTTAATGCCACTCCTTTGGGAGGTGGAGTGGCGGAAATGCTTCGCTGTTCAGTTCCTCTTCAGCGGGACATTGGCTTGGACTCAACTTGGTATGTGATTCCGCCAAAGAAGTCTTTTTTTGAAGTAACCAAGGAGATTCATAATTTTATGCAGGGAAAGGCTGGAGATTTGACTGAAAAACAGAAAAAAATTTATCTTGATTACAACCAGCAGATTGCTGGTTTGTTAGCGAAAATAAAAGCTGATGTCTTTCTTGTTCATGACCCTCAGCCAGCGGCGGCTTTAAGCTTTCTTAAAACCCAAAAACCTAAGTTGTCAATTTGGCGTTGTCATATTGATACTTCTCACCCCAATAAATCGGTTTGGAATTTCTTGATGCCTTATCTTAAATCCTACGACCATTTTGTTTTTACAATGCCTGATTACATTCATCAAGATTTCCCTTTGGAAAAAGTAAGCTTTATCACTCCGGTGATTGATCCACTTTCAGAAAAAAACAAACTGATGGCTAAAACAAAAGCGAAGCAATGCTTAAGAAAATTCGGCATTGATATTCGTAAACCCCTAATTACTCAGGTTTCTCGCTATGACCCTTGGAAAGATCCTAGGGGAGTCATTGATGCTTATCGTTTGGCTAAGAAAAAAATTCCTAGATTACAACTGGCTTTGGTGGCTCAAAAGGCTAATGATGATCCTGAAGGAGAAAAGGTTTATCAGGAGATTAAAGATTATGCTCAAAATGGGGAAGATATTTTTTTACTGGTTAACTTGCCTAATAATGACCGAGCCGTCAATGCTTTTCAAGCCGCATCGGATATTGTTTTACAGAAGTCAACCCGCGAGGGATTTGGTTTAACGGTGACCGAAGCGATGTGGAAAAAGGCAGCGGTTATCGGCGGTAATGTGGGTGGGATTAAGCTTCAGATTGAAGATGGCGTTAATGGTTTCTTAGTCAATTCTTTTCAAGAGGCGGCTGAGAGGATTATTTGCCTCTTTAAGAACCCCCAAATTAAGAAGAAAATCAGTCGAGCCGCTCACGATTCTGTCAAAAGCAGATTTTTAATGCCTCATAATCTTCTTAATTATTTAAATCTCTTAAAGCCTCATTTTGAGTGAAACCTCCCCCAGCATGGAGACTGGGAGTATTTTGAGCGGTGCGAAAAATTTAGCGAGGTACACCGAGTGTCTTTTGTCTTGCAACCGATGAAGTAAAGCTGTGGTAAAATAAGAGAGATGATGAAAGATAGACTAATAAGGATTTTTGTTATTGGACTAATAGCCTTGGCGGTCATTGGTCTTGCCAAGGGTTTGGCTGATTGGCAGAGTCAGTCAAAAGTGGCTGGTGAGTCAGTTAGCCTACCCCAAGTGCCAATTAAAGAAAAAGTGGAGGATTTGGGTGAAAGGGTGTTGGGAGAAGCAGTTAAGATTTTACCGGGAGCGCCGGATTTGGGAGCTGACCAAGATAACCAAGAAACAGAGCCGATTGAAGAGCCAGTAAAAAATATTGAGGAACAAACCCAAGTTTTGATCGAGGCAATCAAGAAGTTACCTGAAGACCAAATCGAGGCAATTAAAAAACAACTTTACCAAGAGATTTGTGAGGGAGTTTTGAGTGAGGAGTAAAATGGAGGATTTTAAAAAACGTATTGAGACACTAAAACAAAAGTTTAACCTTGACCAGTTGCGAAAAGAGATAAAAGAGATTGAGATTGAGTCAGCCAAGCCTGATTTTTGGCAAGACCATGAAAAAGCTTCTGCCAAAATGAAAAAAATGGCCGAAATGCGAAAAGAGATTGAGGAGATAGAGAATTTAGAAAAGCTTTTAACAGAACGAAAAGAAACGGAATTAAAGAAGAAGCTAGACGAACTGGAAACAAAAACCTTTCTCTCTGGAGAGTATGACCACACCAATGTTGTTTTTTCCATTCACGCGGGCCAGGGCGGGGTTGAGGCTATGGATTGGGCGGAAATATTGGAACGAATGTATTTAAAATATTTTGAGAAAAAAGGTTGGCAATACGAAATTACTGATATTACTCCTGGCGAAGAAGCGGGAATAAAAAGTGTGACTTTGAGAGTTAGTGACAGTCTGGTTTATGGTTATCTCAAGCATGAAGCCGGTACCCATCGTTTGGTTCGCCAGTCGCCTTTTAATGCCGATAAGCTTCGCCAAACCTCATTTGCTTTAGTTGAAGTCTTGCCTGTTTTGCCAGGAGCAGAACTGGAGATTAACCCTGACGAGGTTGAATTTGAGGCTTTTCGGTCTTCAGGCCATGGAGGCCAAAATGTCAACAAGGTTTCCACCGCAGTGAGATTAAAACATAAGCCAACTGGGATTACGGTTACTTGTCAATCCCAGCGTCATCAAGAACAAAACCGCCAAACAGCAATGGAGATTCTTCGTGCCAAGCTTTGGGAAAAAGAAGAAAGAAAGAGATGGGAAGAGGAAAAAAGACTTAAGGGCGGCAGGACCAAAGCTGCCTGGGGAACCCAAATTCGTTCTTATGTGCTTCACCCCTATAAAATGGTTAAAGATTTGCGCACCGAATATGAAACCAGTGATGTTGATTCGGTTCTTGACGGTAATCTTGATGACTTTGTTGAGGCAGCTATTAAAACTATGCTATAGTGAGTGTGTTGTGCACTCACTATACGAGCCGATAGGCGAACTATAGTAGGCTAGAAGGTAACTATACGAGCCGATAGGCGAAGTCTAGTGAGTTTAGCGGAAGGGGGTGATTATGGTAGAAGAGCAATTACAAAAAGTCGAAGTTCAAACTGAGCAAGGAGAAAGTTTGATGAAAAAAATGCCTGGTCCAGGCAGGAAGTTTAATTTCAAAGGAAATCTTGTCCCTGCCTTAGTGATTGTGGCCATTGTTCTTGCCGGGGCAGTGAGTGGTTATTTCTTAGTCAATCGAGGGGTTACTTCACCAGGGGGAGAAGAAACAGCCTTGACCGGAGCTAACGTTATCCAGGGTCCTAAGGAGGTGGGAATCAAGGATGAGACTGTTTTTCGGGATACCAGCCAAGGTCGAATTGAAATCAATGATAGTGAAGAAATCACCGAAGGTTCCCATAGATTAATTCGTCCCGGAGGAGAGAGTCAAATTGCCTATCTCACCAGTTCGGTTTTGGATCTCAATCAATTTCTTGGCAAGTGTGTTCAGATTTGGGGAGAGACTTTTGCCGGCCAAAAGGCAGCTTGGTTAATGGATGTTGGGCGAGTCAAAGTGCTTGATTCTTGCCCTGAAGGTGTTTGATTCATCGGCTGCAAGCCCACTAGTTAGCGGGCGCAGTTCGCCAACTAGCGAATAGCGCAGCCACGAACAAACCTGAAGGTTTTTTTGATGGTTAAATTTGATAAAGTCACTAAAAAATTCGGCGAAATTGTGGCTCTGGAAGGAGCTTCATTTGAGATTAAACCAGGAGAATTCGTTTTTATTACTGGGCCATCAGGCGCTGGGAAAACAACCATTGTGAGATTGATTCTTAGAGAATATCTGCCGACTTCAGGAATAATCAAGATTGGTGAGGATGATTTAGTTAAAATGAAGAAAAAGGATTTGCCTAAGTTAAGACAGAAGATAGGCGTGGTTTTTCAGGATTTTAAATTGTTAACAGACAGGACTGTTTGGGAAAATGTTGCTCTAGCCTTAAGGGTTCTGGGTAAAGATGAAAAGGAAATTGAGAAAGAAATAACAAAAATCCTTGGATTAGTTGGTTTAGAAGAAAGAGCTGATCTTTTTCCGTCTCAGCTGGCTGGAGGAGAATTGCAAAGAGCCGGTTTAGCCAGAGCCGTGGTTGGTCAGCCGGAAATTATTATTGCCGATGAACCGACTGGGAACTTGGATTTAGCCACTGCTTGGCAAATTATTAAATTATTGCAGAAAGTGAATAAAGCGGGCAAAACAGTGATTATGGCCACTCATAATTTTGAAATTGTCAACGCCATGAAGGAAAGAGTGATTGAGCTTGACAAGGGTAAAATTATTTCTGATAAAAAGAAAGGCAAGTATAAAGTAAAATAAGAACCTCCGACTCTCGTCGGAGAACCTTGTTTTTCGCAGGAGCTCAAAATGAAACAACTACTTAGAATTACTTGGACTCATATTCGTCGCTCACCATATCAGTCTTTAGCGGCGGTTTTGATTATGACTCTGACTTTCTTTATCATTTCTGTTTTTACTCTTTTTGGGGCAGGCTCTCAGGCAATTCTTAATTATTTTGAAACCCGACCTCAGGTAACTGCTTTTTTTGAGGACCAGGTGACACTTGAACAAGTTAATTTACTCAAAGCTAAATTAGTGGAAACGGATAAGATTAAGGAAATAAGATATGTTTCTAAAGAAGAGGCCTTAGTTATTTATCGCGAGCAGAATAAGGATAATCCCTTGCTTTTGGAAATGGTAACCGCCAATATTCTCCCTGCTTCTTTGGAAGTTTCCACTACCAGTATTGCTTATTTAGGTGACGTGGCAGGCATTCTTCGCCAAGAACCGGGGGTAGAGGAAGTAATTTTTCAACAGGATGTGGTTGAAGCTCTTCATAAATGGACCACCAATATTAGATTAATTGGCATTGGTCTTACCACTGCCTTTAGTTTAGCTGCTTTGCTAACCATTTTGGTGATTATTGGGATGAAGGTGGCTTTAAGAAAAGACGAAGTTGAAATCATGGGTTTAATTGGCGCTTCAAGGGGTTTTATTAGAGCCCCATTTCTCTTGGAAGGAATTTTCTATGGAGTTTTGGGTGCCTTTATTGCCTGGGGAGTGACTTATCTCTTACTGCTTTATGCGACTCCTTTTTTAGTTGGTTTCCTGGTAGGAATTCCTATTCTGCCG
>Ga0307437_1002653_pt1 | contig 10837 bp, 10 predicted proteins | sample SalMarWE160390MG_FD_202146 | JGI IMG/M metagenome (GOLD analysis project Ga0307437, IMG submission 202146) | Salt marsh sediment microbial communities from the Plum Island Ecosystem LTER, Massachusetts, United States - WE1603-90 | ecosystem: Environmental > Aquatic > Marine > Intertidal zone >...
TAAATATTATAAATAGAATATTACTGGGGTGTCTTCTTGATTATTTATAAATCATGTCAAATAACCGGTCTAGGGTAGAATAATAACCTTTAAAGATTTTATCAGAATTGGTCTACCGATAATGCTGATATCCATTATTTTATCTTCTGTTTATCTCTTCTTAAGGTATTTATTATAATATTTACAATTATTTTTATTAAAAACCCACTTTAGAAAGTATTTTCTTTTCTTCTTCATTTGTTTTTGACTCAAGCTCGTGCACTTGTCTGGAAATTTGGCTTACAAAATTTTCATCTTTTATTGACTGCAAGTTTATTTTCACATTATATAAAGCTCCAAGAACGGCAGTCCTGGCCATCATTGCAGCTACTGCTCCATCGCTAATGGCGTTCTTATTTCCCTTTTCTACAACCTTTGAAGTAAATTCCATTAATTTAACCGCGTCCTTAGCTACCTCAAGAGGGATTAAGGCAGCGTTTTTAAATTCTTCCTGAATAGCCTGCCTTCTCTTATCTATATCTCCCGGTGTATTTTTGGGCAATTTGAAAGCTCCCATAACTTTTTTAAAGGCTTCAGCATCTTTATCAATATCCTTTAAAAATTTCTCCCGATATTCAGATGCCTCTTGAGTTATCTGTCTCATTTCTTCTTCCATTTCTTCAAAACCTTTTCTGCCTACAGTAAGATTTGCTACCATTTCCGTTAGAGCAGAGGCAAGACCTGCACTTAAAGCAGCAACGCTTCCTCCTCCGGGAACCGGGGCACGAGAAGCTAACTCTCCTAAAAAATCGCGGACACTTTTATCTATCAACATATTTTTTCAACTTTCCTTTCTTTGTCAAAGACAATTCTCCCATTCTTAATTACTTTTTCCACACAACTTACTCCTAAATGATAGGGAATGTATTTATAAGAAGGAAATTCCAGAATAGAAATATCTCCTTTCTTCCCAACATCAATACTTCCTATGATTTTCTCCCTGCTTAACGCGGCAGCACCATTAATAGTTAAGGCGGAAACTGCTTCCTCTGCACTCATATTCATATAAATTGTAGCTAAAGCAAAAATTAAAGGGATCGATTCGGTAAAACAACTTCCCGGATTCATATCAGTAGCTAAAGCTACTGCACATTGTTTGTCTATCATATATCTTGCTTTAGGGTAGGGTTCTTTTAAGCTAAATGCTGTTCCTGGTAACAAGGTAGCAACTACGCCAGCCCTCGCCATTTCCTTTATTCCTCTCTCGGATGCCTGCAACAAGTGGTCAGCAGAGACTGCCCCTAATTCAGCCGCTAATTCTGCTCCTCCTAATTGTACTATTTCATCAGCATGAAGCTTTAATCCCAGGCCTATCTCTTTTGCTTTCAACAGCAATCTTTTAGATTGTTCTAGGGAAAATACATTTTTTTCACAAAAAACATCGCAAAATTCCGCTAACTTTTTTTCTGCTACAACAGGAAGCACTTCTGTGATAATATAATCAATAAATTTATCTTCTTCATCCTTATATTTTTCAGGAACCGCATGAGCCCCTAAAAAAGTTTTAACTATATCTATGGGATGAGCTCTGTCTAATTCATCCATAACTTCTAATTGTTTTATCTCGGTTTCATAATCAAGACCGTATCCACTCTTACCTTCAACAGTAGTTACTCCTAAAGAAAGCATTGAATCTAATCTCTTCGTTCCGGAATTATATAATTCTTTCTTGGAAGCAACTCGGGTGGCCTTTACAGTGTTAATAATCCCTCCTCCTCTTTGCATTATATCCATATAGCTTATTCCGTTTAATCTCCAACAAAATTCTTCAGCTCGATATCCTCCAAATACAAAGTGAGTATGAGAATCTACAAATCCCGGTAAAACCGATTTACCGGATGCGTCGATTACTTGATAATCCTTTTCTTTAAAAGTTTCTAATATCTTATCGCTCTTACCTACTGCCTTGATTATCCCATCTTCAATAATTAAAGCTCCATCGGGAATTATTTTTAAATCAGACATCTCTTTGCCTGCTTTAGCTTTAAAACCACTGCAGGTTACTACTTCTGAAGCATTTTTAATTAATATATTTCCTTTTTTCATAATCTAATAACCTTATTCCATCATCTTTACTTCTAAAATCTGTTCTGTAGAAAATTTTTCTAAACCCAGATAATACACGGCTGCATCAACTAGTGCCTCTACGGGGGCAAAACCGACTATTTCACTCCCGATTATATTTACCCCATATCTTTTGGCCTCAATTCTCACCAATTCAAAAGCTCGGTAAAGTGGAGTTTTAGTATAATCAGTCATATTAATTGAAACTTGCATAATTCCTCTCTCTTTTAATTCAACACCCATCGCCTTACAATATCTCAACCCGCCATTTATGTATCTGATATTTCGGGCAATATTATTAGCAATCTCTAGATTATTAGTACCCAGATTTATATTATAAGCTATCAACGGCACCCTTGCTCCAACAGCAGTGACTCCGGCAGTAGGATGAATCTCTACAGGTCCGTAATCCGGTTTCCACTCCGGCTGTTTTATTTTCTCGGCCATTCCTTTAAATTCGCCCTTTCGAATTACAGAAAGATTTTCCCTATTAGGAGAAGTAGCCGACTTTTCGTATAAAAATATAGGTAATTTATATTTTTCGGAAGCTATTTTTGCTACTTCTTTAGAAAGAGAAACAGCCTCCTCAATAGTAAAATTCTTTATAGGTACAAAGGGAACAACATCAATAGCCCCCATTCGGGGATGCTGCCCTTTATGTTTTCTCATATCTATAACTTTTATTGCCTCACCTATAGCTTCTATAACCGCATATTTTACTGAATCAGGTTCCCCTATAACTGTTACTACAAGCCGATTGTAATCTTCATCTCTTTCGTATCCTAATAATTTAACACCTTTTTTATTCTTAAAAAGTTTTACTATTTTTTCTATTTTAACCAAATCTCTGCCTTCACTAAAATTAGGGATGCATTCGACTATTTGTTTCCTGTTTTTCATTTTAGTTACCTGCCCTTTCTAGATATATTTTCACAATTTAATCTGCTTTTTTTAAATCTTTTTGTAATATAACTTTTTTTATTAAATCTTCATTAACCAAATAAGGAATGGTGATGTGATCGCCTACTTTATTTTCTTTATTGTGTTTTATGGCAGTCTCCACAGCATGTTCATTTCGAGCCCAGGAGCGTCTGGCAACACCCCCTAAAACATCCCACGATACGGCTTTCTTAATTATTATGTCTACCCTTTCGTTGCCATCCAGTACTAAACCGAACCCACCATTGATAGCTTTCCCAATCCCAACTCCGCCACCATTGTGTAAAGTAACCATGGTCATTCCTCTGGCTATATTTCCGGCAAAACATTGAGTGGCCATATCTGCCGTTACATTGCTACCATCTCTTATATTGGCAGTTTCTCTAAATGGCGAATCTGTCCCTCCCGAGTCATGGTGATCTCTGCCTAACATTATGGGACCAACCTCTCCCTCTCTAACCATCTCATTGAATTTAAGAGCAATTTTTATTCTTCCGGCTGCATCTTGATATAAAATCCTCGCCTGGGTTCCGACTACTAATTTATTCCTATCTGCATTTTTTATCCACATATAATTATCTCTATCTTGAAATCTTCGGTTGGGGTCTATACACTCCATTGCCGCTTTATCGGTCTTTAATAAATCTTCATGTTTGCCACTTAAACAAACCCATCTAAATGGACCATAACCATAATCAAATAAAAGGGGACCCATTATATCTTCTACATAAGAAGGGAAAATAAAACCATCATTAGGGTTCTTTCCATTCTTACAAATTTCTTTCACTCCTGCATCATATACTGCCTTCATAAAACTATTCCCGTAATCAAAGAAATATGTACCTCTATTGACAAGCGCTTTAATTAATTCGAAATGATGAGCTAAGGATTGGTTAACTAATTTTATAAATTTTGTTTTATCTATTTTGAGAAGTTCTGTTCTTTCTTCAAAAGTCAGTCCTTGAGGACAATACCCTCCTTCATAAGGAACATGACATGAAGTTTGATCTGATAATAGATCAATTTTTATATTTTTCTCTAGGGCATATTCGAGTAAATCAACTATATTCCCATAAAATCCAATAGAAATACTTTCTCTCTTGTCTATAAATTCTTTGGCAAGTTTAAAGGCTTCACTCGGGTCTTTCACTATTTTCTTAATCCAACCCTGGTCAAACCTGGTCTGAATTCTGGAATAATCAACTTCGGCAATTATTCCTACTCCATTGGCAATTTCAACAGCTTTGCCCTGTGCTCCGCTCATTCCTCCCAGTCCTGAACCTAGAAATAAATATCCACCAAGATCGCCTTCGTCGGGTAAATTAAATTTTAATCTGCCTGCATTTAATAAGGTATTATAAGTTCCATGAACTATTCCCTGGGGACCAATATACATCCACCCACCTGCGGTCATCTGTCCATAATTAGTTACACCTAAAGATGTGGCTTTATGCCAGTCATCCTGATTATCATATTCTCCAACTAATAAACCATTTGTTAAAATAGCTCGAGGAGCATTTGGCGAAGATTCAAACAATCCAAGGGGGTGTCCTGATTCCATAACCAGAGTTTGATTTTCAGTCAATGCTTCCAAATATTTTTTAATAAGCCTATACTGCATCCAATTTTGACAGACCTGCCCGGTTTCCCCATAAGTAGTTAATTCATAAGGATATAAAGCAACATTAAAATCCAGATTATTATCTATCATGACCTGCATAGCTTTTCCAGCAAGACAATTTCCGCTATATTCACTAACCGGCTTCCCGTAAATTCTCCCTTTCGGCCTAAAACGATATCCGTAAATTCTCCCCCCACTTAAAAGTTCATCTAAAAATTCGGGAGCTAATTCTTCATGCCATTTTTCCGGGATATAACGTAAGGCATTCTTTAAGGCCAACTTAATCTCTTCTTGATTTAAAACAAGCTCTCTTTTTGGTGCTCTTCTTATTCCTTCTATAAATTCAGGCATTTCTGGCAGTTCATCATCCAATTTAATAGTCATCGCTTTTGAAATCTCAAAATTTGACAACATAATAACTATCACCTCTTCTAAAATTACTATAATTATGCTAATTAAGATGAAATAAGGAAAGCCTATCCTCCCAGATAAGCTTTCCTTATTTCATCTTTTTGTTTAAGAATATCCGCTCTATCCTCTAAAACAATATGACCGGTTTCTAATACATAACCTCTATCTGCAGCAGCGAGAGCTTTCTTAGCATTCTGTTCTACTAAAAGTATGGTTATCCCCTCTTTATGCATCTTTTTAATGGAAGCAAATGCTGTATTTACCAAAATGGGCATAAGCCCCATACTTATCTCATCAATAAGAAGTAATTTGGGATTTAACATCATTGCCCTGGCAATGGCTAACATTTGTTGTTCTCCTCCGCTCATAGTCCGAGCTAATTGCTTTCCCCTTTCTCCGAGTTTGGGGAAAAGAGAAAAAACCCTTTCTAAATTTTGTTTTAAAACTTGCTTGCTTTTTATAGTGTATGCCCCGACTTTTAGATTTTCAATTACGGTAAGATCGGGGAAAACTCTTCTTCCCTCAGGAATATAACTGATTCCTATCTCTGCCCGAACCCAGGGTGATTTATTAGTTAGATCGGTATCTTCAAAATATATTCTCCCTTTTCTAACCCTAATTAATCCCATAATGGCTTTCATTATAGTAGTTTTTCCTGCTCCGTTTGCCCCAATTATAGTGACAAATTCCCCTTCCTTTACAGAGATAGATACATCACTGACTGCTTGAGATTCTTCATAATATACATGAATTCCCTCTAACTTAAGCATCTTCTTCCTCTTCCTTCCCCAAGTATGCTTCGATCACTTTTTCATTCCCCTGAATTTCTTTTGGTTTTCCTTCTGCAATCTTTTCTCCGTAATCCAAAACTATCATTCTGTCACATAAAGCCATAGCAATAGGCATATTATGCTCCACCATCATTATGGTAAGTCCTTCTTTTTTTAATTTTTTAAACAATTGTATAAAATCCTTTACAGCATCATGACTTAAACCGGCACATGGTTCATCTAACATAATAATTTTGGGTTTTATCCCTAAAGCTCTGGCAATTTCTAATCTTTTAATATATCCTAAACTTAAAGCTCCTGCTTTCTCTTTTTCATATTCTCCCAATTCAACCATTTCAAGAAATTTCTTAGCTTTATCTACAGTTTCACTCACCCGGCTATTTTTAAAAGATCCCCATATACTTTTATACCTATTAATTCCAATTGCCGATATTACATTGTCTAAAACGGTCATATCACCAAAGGGTTTTACTATTTGAAAAGTTCTGGCAATACCCAACCTGGCTATCTGAAAAGAAGTTAATCCTTGAATTTCTTTATCTTGAAATATTATTTTACCTGCATCGAGATTATATACTCCACATATGGTATTGAAAAAGGTAGTTTTTCCTGCTCCATTTGGTCCAATTACTCCAAGGACTTCTCCCCTCTCTACCTCTACACTCACTCCATTAACCGCTTTTACTCCTCCGAAAAATTTTTTTAAATTTTCTACTTTAAGAATTGCCATTTTACATACCACTTTCTATTTCTTTTTTAGAGTATGTTTTTTTGAATAATTTATTTATATTAGTCCATAAAAAACTTCTTTCCCCTAAAAGACCTTCGGGTTGAAATCTCATGGTAAATACCAATAAGGCACCATAGATTAACATCCTATAATTCATTGCGAATCTAAATACCTCCGGGGCAAGACCGAGAACTATTGCCCCCATTATAGGACCCCTGATAGTACCCGAACCTCCTACCATGGCCATAGATAAAATGGTGATAGAAGTTACAAAAGCAAAATCCACTGACGAAATAAAAGTCATATAATGAGCATAAACACATCCGGCTATTCCCGCAATAGCTGTACCTAAGATAAAAGCTACTACTTTAAATTTTTTAATATCTATTCCTATTGATTCAGCTGCTCCCTCATTATTCCTTATCCCTCCCATGGCCAAACCAAACCAGGATTTTTCTAATTTCCGTAAAAAAAGAATAATCGAAATAATTAAAAAAATTACTAAAAATAAATAGCCTAAATAAGTTATTTTCATTCCAAAAATATAAGCTGAGGGGACAGCCATCCCTAAAGAAGCACCAAAAAAAGGGATATATTGAAAAATGGCCACTACCACAAAATTAGTTCCTATAGTAGTGATAGCTAAAAAATCATCTCTCACTCTTAGGCTGGCAAGGCCTAAAAGCGCCCCAATAAAACCTGCTATTAGGCCGGATAAAGGAAGAGATAATAGGAAAGGCACACCATATTTTCCAGTAAGTATAGCTGAAGTATAAGCACCTATACCGAAAAAAGCAGCATGACCTAAGGTAGGCTGTCCTATATAACCGGTAATAATATTTACACTTAATGCGAGTATAGTAAAGATACCTATATTGATAGCCACAACAACTTCATACATGTTTATTTAACCCAACTTTAAATATTTTTTCTTACAAATAAACCTTGTGGTTTAATTAATAACATAATAATTACAACAATAAAGGCTATAGAATCTCTAGGAAGGAAGAACCCGATGTATCCCCCTACTAAAGTTTCAATTAATCCAATTAGCATGGCTGCGACTACCGCTCCCACAGGATTTCCTAATCCTCCTAAAACAATAATGGCTAACATTTTATAGGCCGGAACGTCACCCATTGTAGGGGAAATAAAATTATACATTATCCCTATCATAATTCCTGCTGCAGCCGCAAAGCTATACCCCAAAAAAAAGTTAAAAGCAACAACTACATTTACGTTAATTCCCATGGCTTTAGCTATTTCTAAATCCTGAGCTGTAGCCCTCCAGGCCAATCCAATTTTAGTTTTAGTTATTAAATACCATAATATAAAAAGAAGAATAGCAGTAGTTAAAAGAACTAATATCCATACACCCATAATAGTAAGATTTTCTGTTTTAATTCCCGAAAAAGGTAGTTTTAAATCTGCTGGAAAATCTTTTATCTGAGGGCCCGCCCACAGTCTTATAAAATCCCCCAAAAAAATAAATAAACCTATACTAGTAATAAGGGATATTAACGGGGATTTGCCTAATAAAGGAAGATATAAAAACTTCTGTACGAAAATACCCCAAACACCCATAGCTATCATTCCTATTAGAAAAGAAAGTAGTAAATTTCCAGTTGCCACATAAGAAAAAAGACCAACATCTGCTCCTAAAGCATATGCTCCAGCACAAGCAATGTCTAAAATCCTGAGAATGCTATATATGAGTGTGACACCCATCGCGGTTAAGGAATATACACTGCCAACTACTATTCCGTTAATTATTTGCTGAATTAACATCAGATTCCTTTTCCTTTCCTTGGTTATGAATATTCCGGCGAGACAGAAATAAAAAAATCTGGGAATGCCATTACAAAAATTGGAATTATCCGTAAAGTTCTATTGTCTTTTAATAATAAACCTTACGGATAATTCCTTAATTTTTAGTTATTTAATAAATTTTGTTGGTTTTAACCAAGTATTAATGTTATAACTTTTTATTTTGTTTTTATAAGGTTGGGGGAGCAACAACTTCCGAATCAGTAATTTCCGAAAAATAATGGAATTCTCCATTTACGACCTTTTGAACCTGTACGGTTTTGGTTACTTCTCCTAATTCATTATAGCCCTTGATAATCCCGGTCACTGCAGGAAAATCTTTAACTTTATAAATTCCTTGTTGTATTTCCTGTGGTGAAGTACCATAATTCTTCATAACATACCCAAGAACCGTAAAGGCATCAAATACTGATGCTCCAACCATATCGGGAGCATAACCGTATTCCGCAGTAAATGCTTTTATGAAATTTTGTACTTCCGCTCTTTCACTATCTCTATCAAGATTAGTGGTAATAACTAATCCGTCCGCTTTTTCACCAGCTACCTTTAAAAACTGCATAGTAGAGTCCACACCTTCGGTGCCCAGCTTTTGACATTCTAAACCAATTGCATCTGCCTGAAGAATAATCTGTGCTCCTTCTCCCGCATAGGCAACCAAAAACAGAATATCAGGATTTTCTTGTTTTATCTTAGTAAGAGCGGGTGTAAATTCTCTTTCTCCTATAGAAAAGGAATCTACTGATAAAATTTTAACGCCCTTCTTTTCTGCATATTCAATAAATGATTTAGATAACTCGTTGCCAAAGTCATTATCTACATGAATCACGGATACGGTTTTAGCACCCAAAAGTTTTATTGCAACCTCAGCTGCTGCTCTTCCTTGAACAGTCCCCACAAAAGACTGCCGAAAAACATAATCTCCGGCTCTAGTTATATCGGGATGAACTCCATATGCTGAAATCATAGGAATCTTTGCGTTTTGATAAGTCTCAGCGGATGCTCTGGTGGTATGGCTATAAGAGCCACTAACTGCGGCAACTACTCCGTCTTTAGTAGTAAGCTTCTGAGCAATACTTACTGCTTGAGGTGGAGAGAAAGCATCATCGTAATAAACTAACTCGACTGGAACTCCGTTTATTCCCCCTCCTTCATTTATTAATTTTATCGCTAATTGTGCTGCCTGCAGACAACTTTCTCCATCAGCAGCAGCAGGGCCAGTTATGGGAGCAAAAAACCCTAATTTAATAGGTTTTTCAGCACCACACACTATTAAAAAACTCGATACCAACAGAAAAACCGTTACAAGTCCCATCAAACCGATCTTCTTAAAATTAAACATAAAAGAACCTCCTTAAAATTTTAATATTTTAAAAAAATCATTAAGTAAAACATTCATCACCTGTTGCCAGCATGCCCTTCTTAATTCTACTCAAAATATAAAAAAAGTCAAAAAAATAGTAAGCTTAAAATCACCAAGAAAGAGAACGCTCTTAAAAATATAGATTATATATTATTAATTTGAATTTACTACCTAGGTAAGTAAAATTTCGTAAAATATACTCGAGTTATCTATCTCTTCAATTTTTAAATTTATAGGCAACTCAGAAATTAGCGAAGTAAATTCAATTGGCCTGATGGTGGAAGCTGTAAATCCATCTTTGGTGACAATTATCCCATCACTAGTTGCTGTTAAATCAATTTCTCCAATTAGTCCTGCTTTAGATTGAAGAATAAACCAATTCAAGCGGTCTTTCCAAAATTTATCTGAATAGCTCGAGAACATCACTAATCCTCCCTTTTTAGTAACCCGAGCAGCTTCTCTAATTAACACTTTCTTGTCTACATTAAAGGCAGAAATTCCATTTTGAATACAGATAACCACGTCAAAAAAATTATTTGGAAATTCAAGATTAATAGCATTCATCTGGAATAACTGGTAATTTAAATTTCCTTTTAGCAGTTTTTTCGCCAATTCTAAACTGGTCTTTGATATATCAATACCGATTACTTTTTTTGCTTTTTTACAAAGCTTTTTAAGCACTCTTCCGTAACCACATCCCAGTTCCAAGACAATATCTGAAGATTTAATCTTATCCAAAACATATTGAATTTCAGCATTTAAATACTGCTTTACCCTAAGAGGAGCAATCTGATAACATTGCCTTAATTGTTCTGCTGAAAGTTTGTCTGAATAATAACTCTTATTCTTCATACCGCAACTCCTTAGTGCTAATACAGTTATCATTTCTGTTATTCCTACCCCCGTTTTCCCGAGGATAAACTTCAGCAGGAATTCAGTCCTTATTTGCACCAAAGAATCATCCTATGATGCATTGGTGTATTTTGACTCCTCTATTTATAAATCATGTCAAATAATCGGTCTGCTGTCTCCTGATCTAAATCTTTGAGAATCTT
>Ga0307437_1002656_pt1 | contig 10828 bp, 10 predicted proteins | sample SalMarWE160390MG_FD_202146 | JGI IMG/M metagenome (GOLD analysis project Ga0307437, IMG submission 202146) | Salt marsh sediment microbial communities from the Plum Island Ecosystem LTER, Massachusetts, United States - WE1603-90 | ecosystem: Environmental > Aquatic > Marine > Intertidal zone >...
GATAAGTCGCCTGAGTCGTCAAGAGGCTAAAGAGAAACTCAACGACTTCCTGCTCTATGAATCAGGACTTGACCGGGAAACAAAGGAAACCTTATATAAGCAGCGCGTATTCCTTGACTCAGATACTTTGGTGGTAGGCCAGACCGGATTCCTGAGCCCTTCGAAGAACTCTGAGTTGCTTTATGCTGCCAGAGATAGCTTGCAGAAGGCTATCCCTCATAATAGAATCATAGCGGTACGCATTGGTAGCTCGAGAGATGAATTGCAGAGAATTTACACCGCAAAGCTGCGGAGAAAGCAGAATGGCAGAGATAAATTTCTTCTCGAAATTCGGCTGCCTCAGGATATACTTCCTCTAGCGCAGCGGGCTTTCGATGTCAACTTCTACTGGCCCAAGGAATGCACTCAGAGTGGTTTGCTAGCACACGCTTTAGGTGTCGGTGCCGTAATCGCTGGCCGTGATTTGGAGGGTGTCGGGGAGACTCTGAAAAGGGCTGGGGAGCTTACCAGCACCAGCCTGAAGCGCCTCTTGCTGATGACCAGAGATTTACTCTCAAACCGTGAGCTTAGAGAAGAGCTGGAGAAGAGAGTGCTGGAGTACACCAAGGAGTTCTCCTGGGAAAAGCAAGCCCGAAAACATTATGAGCTGGCTGAGCATATTCTGTCGGCAGTACCCAGCTAGTCAGTGCCCCAGATGGTGGGGACTTTAGCCTAACCACTACCGAGCCTATCTTCTTACCTATTCAATAAATCTCTGCGGGGCGGTATAATGTTGTTTGGAGGAGGTTGACCGTGAACCAAGCCGGCATCACCTGGGAAAGAGTAGAGGCAGTATCTTTCGAGAAAAGCGAGGAATGCTTCAGAGAGGCTATAGCAGAGCCATTAAGCCAAGCTGAGGAAATAGGCGAGGCTGGGGTCGTGGTGGGGGTTCCCTTCTATGACGAAGCTGACACTATCAAATCAGTGGTCAACACGATAAGAAAAGGGCTGGAGGAATTTTATCCTGGTCAAAAATGCGTTATTGTGGCGGTTGGCTCCCCGGCAGGTGGGAAAGCTCTCAAGGTAGTGAATGACCTCCCCCAAAGCAGCGAGATAAGCCAGATTGCCTTTTTACTGGATGATGAAAGGATAGATGGGAAGGGCTGGGCTTTACGAGCAATTATGGAAGTAGCCCGAATCCTTGGTGCTGACCTAGCCATCGTAGAAGCTGACTTAAGAAGCCGGGAGAAGGATGGGGAGACGGAAGGGCTTGCCCCAGATTGGATCAATCTTCTCCTTGAACCCATTAAGCAAGAGAGGGCAGATTTTGTTATCTCCCGATTTAACCGCCATTACTTTGAGTCCCCCATTTCCACTCACGTGCTTTATCCCCTGTTCACAGCAGTCTATGGTTGTCCCATTCATGACCTGGTAGGGGGACAATGGGGGATTTCTCACCGCTTGCTTCGAACCTATCTGAAAACCTCGTGGAGTACCGATATCGGCGGGTATGGTATAGATAGCTGGCTGGCTACCACGGCTATTACCAATGAAGCCCGAATTTGTGAAGCTAACCTGGGAATAAAGGTTCACTGGCCAACGGCGGGAAAGGCAGAGCTGGTACTGCGAAAGCTAGCCAGAGTGCTGTTCGAGCAAATCATGGCTGATAAAGAATGGTGGCGAGAAACAGAGGCGATTGGCGAGCCACCTTCACTAAAGCCTCTGGCTACCTTTGGGGTCAGGAAGGCACATCAACCCGATAAGATGCAGATAGTTCCTCAGCAACTGATAGCTAGATATAAACGAGGGTTTAACGAATTTCATTCCCTTTACCAGAGGATTCTCCCGCAGGAAGTCTACCGACAACTGGAGGAGCTGGCTGGAACTGAGATTAGGCGGTTTGTCTTCCCGGCTCGGTTGTGGGCACAAATTGTCTATCACCTTTTGCTGGATTTTGCTTTTCGCAGGGAATTTGCCGAGGACGACCTGCTGAATTCCTTTATCCCTCTTTATGAGGGGTGCGTGGGCAGCTTTGCTCTGGGAATACGAACCCTGAAAAATAAGATGAAACGCTCCCTCCCTCAGGAAGCAGAACATCTAGCATCTTTGGAAGCCCAGGGGCAAATAGAGGCGCTGGCGGATGAATTTCTCCGCCAGAAATCAGACTTCCTAGCAACGTGGGAAATGAGGGAGGAAGCCTTTAAGCCTCCGGTGCCTAAAGTGACCTACCGCGAGTTCATTCCCGGGGTCCCCTTAGTAGTGCCCTCAGAACTTACTACCCCGAAGGGGAAGGTAGTGGCTACTGCCAATGGTATCTATGATTCCATCTTTGATAGATACAAGAGAGAATTTGAACAATTTGTTTATGAGAAGCTGAAAGTCCCCCGAGATGCCAGTTCTCTGGAAATAGCGGAAGGAATAAGGCATTTCATGCACCAGTTGGAGGTGGAGATAGACCAGACACTCCTGCCGGGAAAGCTTTCCACTGTAGAAGGAACGCAGGAGGTAACCGAGGCCGTATTCCACCATTTCCCCCATCAGGATAGCTTCGCTCTGGTTCCGGAAATGGCTTCCAGATTTTTGCGGCAGTACCCCCCCTACAATCTTCTGACCAAGCTAGGCTATAGCAACCTTGATGCGCTGCTCAGCCAATATGAACCAAATGATGCTTTAGCCCTGGCTGGTTGGTCAGAAGAGCAAGAATATGTGGAGCAGATATGGGGGCTAACCAAGAAAAGTGTCCGCCCAGAGCATTTTGGAACCCGCCCCGTGAAACTGCTGGTGGTCCCCCATAAAGAATTCCCCTCGCTGGTAGAGATGAGAGAAATCGGTGCTCTTAGCAAGATTACTGGGAGGGTAGTAATAAGTAATCTGCACAAGGGCATGGGCGGCGAGTTCCCCAAATTGCGCTACTTTACCCATATTGCCAAGGCTATTATCGAGATCGAGAGGTTCGGTAAGATATGGCGAAGGTTCGCCGGGGAAAGGAAAGACTTCGGGGAAAAGGTGATAAATTCATTAGAGGGTCATTGGGGGAGAGAGCCACTATCAGCCCATAATGTTTTTGAAAACGGGCATCAGCGGGTGCTGGTAGAACGACTGAGAGAAATGGCTCAGCGAATCACCCAAGAAGCGGATGGCGATGTCTCTCACTTGAGCCTGGCTGAACACCTCCAAATTATGGCTGATTCGTATCACATGGCTTTTGTCCTTCCCGATGGCACCTTCATCCCCTGCTCCGCCTGGACCTGGGCGAGTTATAGCTTTAATGGAGGAAAAGGATTGCCTCCTCCTCTTTCCCAGCATGTGGAGCGGGATTGGTCCTCACGGGAATTCCTCACCGAGTATTTCAAAGCGGGGGGAGGCAAGGAGGAAGCAATAGAGGAAAAGATTATAGATCTTATGGAAGAGGGCAGGGAATGGGAGGATTTAGCTCCGATTCTATTTGGGGAAGTAAAGGAAGCCGAGGGGGTAGTGCCAGAACAAATTGTCACCTCTGAGCAGCCGCCGGCAGGAGCCCTGAGCCGTTTTGCTGCCAATCCCATAGTTGAGTCCATTAAGGAGCACCCCTGGGAATCAAAAAGCGTCTTCAATCCAGGTGTCATAAATCTAGAGGGCAGGGTTTATCTCATTTATCGGGCTTGGGGAGAGGATAACATCTCTCGCCTTGGACTGGCGGTAAGTGAAAATGGATTTAAGTTTACCGAAAGACTCGAAGAGCCAATATTTGAGCCTAAGAGGGAGAGTGAAGCCAGAGGGTGTGAAGACCCTCGGTTAACCCTCATCGATGGTCGCCTTTATATGGTGTATACCGCTTATGACGGCTTAGTGGCTCAAATTGCCCTAGCCTCTATCGGAGTTGATGATTTCCTGAATTATCGCTGGGGAGCCTGGCATAGACACGGTCTGGTTTTCCCCGGCTTCACTGACAAAGATGGTACTTTATTCCCCGAACGCTTCGATGGTCGGTTTACCATGCTTCACCGCGTTGACCCCCATATATGGATAACCTTTTCTTCCCATCTGCGCTGTCCCTGGCCCCGGAAAGAGCACAAAATAGTGGCCGGGCCATCGACTGGGATGAAATGGGATGGGAGGAAGATTGGTGCCGGCGCTCAACCGATTAAGACTAAGTACGGCTGGTTGCTCATAACTCATGGTGCTGACCATACTCATGTCTATCGGCTAGGGGTGATGCTGCTTGACTTAAGTGATCCACGAATCCTCCTTTATCGTTCACCCAATTCTATTCTTGAACCCACGGAGAAGTGCGAAATAGGAGAACCGGGCACGCACTGCGTGCCCAATGTGGTTTTTACCTGTGGGGCAGTGCCACGTGAAGGTAACAAAGAGATGCTTGATGCTGAGGACGAAGTGTTAGTTTACTACGGTGCCGCCGACTCAGCGGTGGCTGTGGCTACAGCCAAAGTTGCCGACCTTATCCCTGAGGAGTTCCGAATTGCTAACTAGCTCTAAGGAGGTAAAATATGTCATGTAAAGCGTATTATTCGAGTCCCGAGGGTAACCTTCAGCGTGACCTCACTGGGGAAGAAATTAAAGTCGCTTCTAAGTCTAGGCAGGATTTGATCTGGGTGGACATCGTAGAAACTACAGAAGAATATGGTAAATTCTTGGACGTGTAGTTAATACGTCAGACGCCTACAAAACCATTACGATCTATGATCAATAGGTGTAACAATTCATCTTTTTGTGCAACTAGGAAACAACCTACCGAAATGTGACATGACCACCCAACCATACCCCCCTATATATAAGAAATCACCCTTCGCCCGCCCTTATTCCCTTATTATAAAGTCCATATTATAATAAGAATCTCTATCACTTTTCTTATATATAATAAGACCTTACATATAATAAGAAATCAGACACCAAATCCTATATATATTATATAAAGGATTCGTCCGGCGATTCTTTACTATATAAGAACCCCAAGCCGTCGCGGACGGCACCCCTTTCTGATTATTCGATTTTCTCTTATAATAAGAGATGCAATTACAATCTCGTATTAACTTGATCAGGGGCAAAAATGGACAGGTATTGTGTGCGATGTAAGAGAAAGTTAGCACCAGACAATACTGGCAAGATATGCTTGGTCTGCGCCGACGAACTGAAGGATGTGGTGACTGAACTCCCTGAGCTCTTGGATGTTGAAGACGTAAAGAAACTCTTGCATCTTGAGAACGCGGAGACGGTGAGGCGGAAACACCTAAAGGGCAAGTTGCCGCCTTGTATTCAGGGCCAGAAGAAGTTGTTGTGGTTCAAAAATGACATCATGGATTACCTGAAGTATGGCAAGGCGTTCCGCTCAGTTGCTTCCGAGGAGATGCAGGCAATAGCCATAGCCCAAAAATTAGGCTGGCCTGTAGAGCAGATGACCGGCTACGGCCTAGACTCTCAAAACCTGATAGACCAGCTTAAGGAATTCGGCTATCTCAAGGACGAGAATAATCCGCCCGATGAAAACAAAGGCTAAATCCTAAGCCTGTCCGCTACCCCGTATCTCAAGTGCTGCGCTCTGACATCGCTGTCGGCCAAGTTCGAATAGTGTCTGGTCATCACCAAGCTGCGGTGGCCCAGCTTCTTCTGCAGGCTGAAGACATCACCCCCGTTCCTCAGGTACATGACGCTGCTGGTGTGGCGGAACTTGTGAGCATAGCAGCGGTCCAGCCCGGCTTTCTTGCCGTACTTATTAATGAGCTTTTGTATCCTGTTGGCCGACAACAGTTGTCCGTCCCGTCTCAGCCAGAAGTTATCAGTGCCCACCGGCTCCGGGCAGCACTTCATCTGGTATTTCATTAGCGCCTTAGCTACCCGGCGCCCGAAGGGAACGAAACGCTCCCTTTGCCCCTTACCCATGACTCTGAGCAGGTTCTGTTCGTAGTCGACGCCGTCGGCCTTGAGATTGGCCAGCTCGCTGAGCCTGATGCCGGTATCGATAAGGGTCAGCAGCAGGCAGTAATCCCTGAATCCCTCGCTGGATGCCCGGTCTGGTTTCGACAGCAATTTGGCGAGCTCTCTTTCGGAGAAGGTGGGGATTACCGCCTCCGGCACCCTGGGCATCTTCACCTTGGCCAGGACGTTTGTTTCAATAAAGCCCTCTCGCTTCAGGAAGCCGAACAGTGCCTTTATTGCCCGGCAGTAGGTCTCAATGGATTGTACCGACAGTTTGGCCGTCTGTGGCTTATTGTAGGGGTGATGAGCGAACTTACGCCTGTCCCTCAGGGCGATAATAAAGCGGCGTAAATCGTCGGCGGTGATAGCGGCTATATCCGGCTGGTCGGGACCCAGGAATTCGGCAAAGTAACTGGTGCTGGAGATCATCCAGGTGACGGTCTTCGGGCTTTTGCCTTCCGCCCGGGCGTAGGTCTGATAGGCTACCAGTGCATCCTGAAGTGTCATAACCTCGGCCCCATTACACCGGCAGTCTAAACCACGGGCGGGTGCCCGTCTACGACTTTGTACTACTTTGCGTGCATTCTGGGAAGCATTTTGGGTAAAGCAGGTGCCCCTTTTGGGATCAATTTTCTCGATGAGGTCTGAAATTGTAGCTAAAGTGGGCGGTAGAGGACTCGAACCTCTGACCCCCTGCGTGTAAAGCAGGTGCTCTAACCAACTGAGCTAACCGCCCGCAGTGGCGCGCTTGGCGGGGCTCGAACCCACGGCCTCAGCCTCCGCAGGGCTGCGCTCTATCCAACTGAGCTACAAGCGCCCCAGTGAAAATGGTGCCGAAGGAGAGATTTGAACTCTCACGCCCTTACGGACACTACGCCCTGAACGTAGCGCGTCTGCCATTCCGCCACTTCGGCATCAAGACACAAAGGGATTATACCCGCCGTAACTTTAGGCGTCAAGGGAATTTTGGAGGAGCAGGCCCTAGCGCTTGGTGTATTGAGGTGCCTTGCGCGCCCGCTTGAGCCCGGGCTTTTGCCTCTCTTTGACCCGAGGGTCTCTGGTGAGCAGCCCGTTCTGGCGCAGTACCGGCTTCAGGCTTTCGTCGGCTTTCACCAGGGCGCGGGCGATACCGTGAGAGATGGCGCCGCTCTGCCCCGTTATGCCACCCCCCGCCACCTTGACCACGGTATTATACTTGCCCAGGCTCTCGGTAACCAGCAGCGGCTTGGTTATTATGCGGCGGTGCTCGGCGCGAACGAACAACTGCTCATAAGGGATGCCGTTGATGATAATCTCACCGGTGCCCGGCACCAGCCTCACCCGGGCAATAGACGTCTTGCGCCGTCCCGTTCCGTAAAAATAGCTTTGCTTCTTCTCGGTCTGAACCACTCTCTAAGCCCCCTTTGAGCTAGCCCCGGTCTGAGCCAGGTGAGGATGCTCCTCGCCGACATAGACCTTGAGCTTTTTCAGCATTTTAGCCCCTAGACGATTGTGGGGCAGCATGCCCTTGACGGCATGTTCAATCACCCGGGTGGGATGGGTCTGCATCAACCTCTCCAGATTGATAGTTTTAAGCCCCCCGGGGTATCCCGAATGACTGTGATAGAGCTTCTGCTCCGCCTTCTTGCCGGTAAAACGGACCTTTTCGGCGTTGATAATGACGACGAAATCGCCCGTATCCAGGTGGCGGCTGAAGGTCGGCTTATGCTTGCCCATGAGCAATTTAGCCGCCTCGGTGGCCAGTTTGCCTAAGATTTTGCCCGAGGCGTCAATCACGTGCCACTGGCGCTCAATCTCAGAAGCTTTGGTGCTATAGGTTTTCATCACTATTCTCCAAAGGAGCGGGGTAATTCACCCGGTTAAGAAATAGCCCGCAAGCCGGGGCGGTCGGTCCCGCCAGCGCCGGCTCCCTGGCTTCGAGTAGACTATTAAATTCATCGAGGGTCATCTTGCCCTGGCCCACCCTGATAAGCGCCCCCACTGTATTGCGCACCTGGTGCAGCAGGAAGGAGCTGGCTGATATGTTAAAGGCAACCAGCTCTCCGTCCCTGGTCACCTCGGCGCGGAAGACGTGCCTCACCGTGCTCTTAACGCTAGCCCCGTTGCGGCCGGCAAAAGAAGCGAAGTCGTGCTCGCCGACCAGCGTCAGGCAGGCCTGGTTCATGGCTTCGATATCCAGCTCGCTCGCCACCAGGTAGGCAAAGCCCTCCCGAATCGGGGAACGGGTGGGGCGGTTCAGGACATAATAGCTGTATTCCCGGCTGATGGCTTCCCGCCGGATGTTGAAAGCATCGTTTTTTCTATAAGCCGCCTTGACGGCGATATCGGTGGGCAGATAGTGGTTCAGCCCGCTGACAAAGCTAGTTGTGGAAAGCGCCGACCCCGTCCGGAAGCTGACCACCTGGCCACAAGCATGGACGCCGGCATCGGTGCGGCTGGCGCTCATCACCCGCCGCCTCTCCCCGGTAAGCTTGGTCAGGGCTTTTTCGACCTCCCCCTGAATAGAGGGCAGGCCGTCCTGCCACTGGAAGCCGTGGTAATGAGTGCCGTCATATTCCATAACTAATAAAATCTTGGTGGTATCGGCCACATAAACCTCCCTACTCGACCAGCTCTAGTTGCACCATCAGCGCCCCGTCGCCCAAGCGGGGGCCAATCTTAGTGAGGCGGGTATAGCCGCCCGGGCGCTCGGCGTACCTCGGGGCAAGGTTAGTGAACACCTTATCTACCACCTTCTCATCAAGGATAAAGGCCAGCGCCTGTCGGCGGGCGGGCAGTCCCCCCTGTTTGCCCAGGGTAATCATCCGCTCCGACAGACCGCGTACTTCCTTAGCCTTAGCCTCGGTGGTGGTAATCTTCTCATAGTTTAAGAGGTCGGTGACCAGGTTTCGGTAGAGCGCCTTGCGGTGCGCCGAAGACCGACCCAGTCTCCTACCAGCTACATTATGCCTCATATAGTTTAGTCTGCCTCCTCACTCTCGTCCTCTTTGACCGCGGGCGCCAGGGAAAGCCCCATCGACGCCAGCTTCTCCTCTACCTCCTGCCGGGACTTCTGCCCGAAATTATGCAGGGCGAGCAGCCCCTTCTCGCCGCGGCTTATCAGCTCGCCCACGGTGGCAATGCCGCCGCGCCGCAAGCAGTTCATAGTGCGCACGGAAAGGTCAAGCTGCTCCACAGGCATATCGTATTTCTCCTCGCTGATGGAGGCGCGGATCATCTCTTTTTCCTCCTCCAGGCGGGAAACCTTAGCGTAATCGATAAATGGCATTAGCTGCTCCACCATAATCTCGGCGCCGCGGCTGATGGCTTCCACCGGTGTTATGGTGCCGTCCGTCCAGACCTCCAGGTCCAGCCGCTCCCGTCGCATCTCCCGACTGACGTGAACCGGCTCGACGTTAAAGTTGACCTTTCGTACCGGAGTAAAGACGGCGTCGATGGGAATCGTCCCCACGGGCATGTTGTCGCCCGACTCCGCCTCGCGGTAGCCCTCGCCCAGCTCGACATCGAGCTCCACCAAGAGCTTGGCTTCGGACGAATCCAGGGTGGCCAGGTAAAGCTCGGGGTTGGCAATCTCAAAGTCGGTGGAGACGGCAATGTCGGCAGCGGTAACCCGCTTCTCACCCTCCACCTCCAACACCAGCTTGCCCGGCTGTTCGGAAAGGGACTTTAACCTCAGCGCCTTAATGTTGAGCAGAAACTCGGTGACGTCCTCCTTGACAAGGGGTATAGTGGAGAATTCGTGCTGAATCCCCTCGATTTTAACCCTGGTCACCGCCGCTCCGGGAAGGTAGCCCAGAAGCACGCGCCGCAGGGCATTGCCCAGGGTAACGCCAAAGCCCTTTTCCAACGGCTCGACGTGGAAACGGCCGAAGTTATCCTGGCTGTCCACACACTCTATATTGGCGATAGCCAAACGAGACAACGTGCTACCTCCCTATCAGGTGACTTACCGTGAATAAAACTCAACTATGCTCTGCCCCTGGAACTTAGCCTCGACGTCCTCAGGGGTGGGCGTAGATAAAACCCGACCCACTAGATTTTCCCCGTCCAGGCTCAACCAATTGGGGATAACCTTGCTTTCGATATTGTCGGCCACCTGCTGGTAATAACCGGTCTTGGTGCTCCTCTTATTCCAGCCGATGACGTCGCCTTCCTTGACTAAAGCGGAAGGTATATCGTTCTTACGTCCGTTAATGATAATATGCCCGTGCTGGACCAGCTGGCGGGCCTGGGCACGCGAATCGGCAAAACCCAGCCGATAGACGACATTATCCAGCCGCCTCTCCAGCAGCACCAACAGGTTTTCACCGGTGATGCCTATCTGCCGTTCCGCCTGCCCGAAAAGGCGCCGGAACTGCCTTTCCAGGATGCCGTAGCTATAGCGGGCTTTCTGCTTCTCCCTAAGCTGTGCCCCCCGGTCGGAGAGCCGCCGCCGCCGAATGGGCTGCTGCCCCGGTGGCTTGGCGCGCCGTTCGAAGGCGCACTTGGGGGTAAAGCAGCGACTGCCCTTAAGCATTAATTTCTCGCCGCTGCGCCGACATAGGCGACAAACCGCTGATGCGTATCTGGCCATTTACACCCGCCTCCTCTTACGCGGCCGGCAGCCGTTATGCGGGATAGGCGTTACATCCCTGATGCTGGTAACGTTAAGCCCCGAAGCCTGCAGGGAACGAATCGCCGCCTCGCGCCCGCTGCCCGGCCCCTTAACGTAGACCTCCACCTGGCGCAGGCCGTGCTCCATACCCTTGCGCACCGCGTCACGGGCGGCTAACTGCGCTGCATAAGGGGTGCCCTTGCGCGAACCCTTAAAACGGGCCGAGCCCGAGCTTCCCCAGGCGATAACATTGCCCTGGGGGTCGGTAAGGGTAACTATAGTATTATTAAAGCTGGACGAGATATAAGCCCTCCCCACAGGGATGGACTTCTTTTCCCGCCT
>Ga0307437_1002665_pt1 | contig 10803 bp, 6 predicted proteins | sample SalMarWE160390MG_FD_202146 | JGI IMG/M metagenome (GOLD analysis project Ga0307437, IMG submission 202146) | Salt marsh sediment microbial communities from the Plum Island Ecosystem LTER, Massachusetts, United States - WE1603-90 | ecosystem: Environmental > Aquatic > Marine > Intertidal zone >...
ATGCCAGACTGATTCCTGATCCGGTTTGGCTATTATGTACTTGTCCCAGGTTATCTTGAATCCGAAAGGGGTCGTAATGCTCTCCAGGTCTTCCCCTTCCAAATTACCCAGGATGCCGTGGTAGAGGTTGACGTCACCCTCAAGCCTTTCAGCCATGTTCTTCAATTTGACGTTTTCGAGTTGCAGATTGTTTTTCTCGATTAGCAGTGCTTGCTTATCGGCTGACAGCGTCTCTTGCAGGTTACTGTTCTCAGCTTCAAGATTGTCGACCTTCTCTTGGCATTCTGATGAAGCGGATGCTATCATTGCCCCGCTGAGGCTGGTATCCACAGCGTTGGTACCCAAAATAGCGATAGCCAGCAGCAGAACCACAACAGCCGGAATCGCATATCTGCTAAGTCTCCCTTTCACGTCTTTTGCATAGTCTCCCTCTTGCTCGTCGAACTCTTCGGAATCGCTTTCTTTTCCTCTTTTCATTTACATAACACCTTAATACTATTTTGTCCGAAAAAAATTTAAAGCTTGAATCAACCACCCATCTTTTCGGGCGATTCATGACACAATTTCAGAACCATTAAATTTATAAACCTTTGTTACTCAATAGTAGTTATGACTTTAAATATCAGCAGGAATAGCGCAATCGCAGCGTTCATAGTAGCCTTTTTCTACCTGTTGTGCTATGCCAGCGCATACGAATACGCAGAATGCCCGGACGTCGCGCAGGTTCATAACGCATACTGGAACCATCCCGTCCCGTGCGCGGGCGGGGTTTACGCACCCGGCTCGCTGCATTTGAAGTGGGCGGACGCACCGTTCAGCAATGATACCGTGGAAGTCCAGTCCGTTTCCCTTGTATTGAGAGTCAAAAGCACCGGAACCTATATGACCATACAGGTGTGGAACGGCCATGCATGGTCCTTTGTCTCCGGCGGGAGGATTGATTTCCTGGGGGATTATGTTTACGATTTGACGAATATGCCAGGGCCTTATGCTGATGGCAGTTACAGGATCAAGATAGCCAACGATGGCCCAGAGGAACTGGAGATTGAGCAGCTGCAGCTGCAAATTTCGTACGAGAGCAACCTCAAGGAACTGACCGTGCTCGTGAGAAACTGCGAAACGAATTTCAGGATTAAGGACGCCGAAGTAACCGTGAACGGTGAAACGGTGGAAACCGGCAACGACGGAGAAGCCGAGTTCACACTGCCGAAGAACCGATATTACGAGATAGAGGTGGGCGGAGAAGACTACCAGAAGAAATATTCAGGGATCTATCTGGACGATGACTATGACCTGGAGGTCTGCACATACAAGATAGAAAGGCCGGCTGTGGAAGTGCGGGATCTTGAGGTGGAAGATGATGTGATAACGTTCTATCTGGAAAATATAGGGAACGTTGAAGAGACAATCCAATATAATGTAAAGGTAAATGATGACATCATAGCCGAAGGGTATGTGACCCTGGACAAGGGAGACGATGAGGAAATCGTTGGCAGCTATGATTTTGAGCCAGGCAGGCACAGGGTAAGGGTCAGGGCGGAAGTCAGCGGATACGCCGATTCCGATTCAACGACGTACTGCGTTACCGGCGAGACCGAGAATTACAGGTGCAGTGGGAAAAATGTCGTGCGAGAAATAATAAAGTCTGGTTGTGTAAGCTATTGGGAAATGGTTGAGCAGTGCGATGAGGCGTGCAGCGAAGGCGTTTGCGTAGCTTATGGTGAATATCCCGGCCAGGCCGAAGGCACTTGCGGAATCGAGATAACATCCCTCAATTACGCCGACAACGTGGTTGCGAGCGAGATCGGGACGTTCGGCGTTCGGGTTGAAAACAACGGCGAGACCAGCAGGACCGTGGAACTCAAGCTGTATGTCGATGGAAAGTTCAAGGACAAACTGGGTCTGAGGATCGCGTCGGGAAAATCCGCTGATGCTAATTTCCAGTTCAGATTAGCGGCCGGTTCCAGGCTGGTCCGGATTGACGCTGTTGCATGCGGCTATGTCAGTGACACCGTTAGCGAAATAATAAATGTGAAGGCCAGGCCGACAATAACGCCGTCAGAGCCAGACGAAGAGCCTGAGGTGCCCGTGTCGCCGCCCCTGCCATCGGAGACCGCACAGAGGTTTTACATTCGGATTACTCCAAACGAGCTCAGCGCCGCCCCCTGCGAGGGCGTGGCATTCAAGGTCACGGTACAGTCGTCCCAGCATGAACAATACAGTGTGATAGTCACAGGCGTTCAGGCCGATCTGCTGCGCTATCCCAGCACAGTGACAGTCTGGGGACTTGATGAATTCTATGTATTCATAAAAGCGCCCAAAGAAGAGGGCGTTTACCCCATAAAGGTAAAAGTCTGGCTTGGCAGCGAAGCCACTGAATCCAAGGTGAAACTCGTTGTCGGGACAGGCGCCGGGACATCAGCAGGCCAGGGAACGGACGCGCTGACGGGATTCGTCACATACGCGCAATCGGGGTGGGTCACGTACGCCTTCATCGGCATAGTCATGGCAGCTGTGTTCATAGTGCTGTTCATGAGATTCTACATGCAGGAGCAGGAATACGATTTCGCATCGCTGGAATACAATCAGAACGTTCGCCAGGCATCGGTAGGAGAGTAGTATTCTACCCCTTCTTTACAATATAGGCCTGGCTGGCGGATTGGGACTCCATCCCCGTTTCACCGTACCACACCGGCCGTTCCATATCCGGCATGACGGTGCTGCGCCACTTCTCGTCAGTGAGCCGATCTGACATGGGCCAGCCGAACTCGTAATAGCTGAACATCGGGCCCATGGCGATGCCGATCCTGCCGTCCTTCGCCTTGTGCGCGACAACGACCCAGTCGACCTTGCCCGTCCCGACCTCCAGCACCAGCTTCGTGTTGGCATCCGTGTGCACGTCCGCGATCATGCTGGTCTTGAATGCATCGTCCTTGCCTTCCAGGGAAGTCTTGGACTCGGTGCCTGGTGCGGCGAGTCCGGTCGTCACCGTGACCGCGGACGCGAGGTCCTCTATGATGGAGTCGAACACGGCGTCGATGCCTTTTATGTAGTCGTAATCGTCCTCGGACAGGGCTTCGCCACGCAGCTCAATCTCAGAGATCCCCCTCAGCCTCGCCATCATCTCTGAGCTGCGGTCCAGGGCATCAGCCACCTCCTCGGTTAGCACGCCCTGCTCCTCAAGGCCCTGCTTCAAGAAATCGACGGCGTACTTCGCCCGGGCGAACAACTGCGGATTGGGCTCCACGTAGCCGTAGTATTTCGCGGCCATAGGCGGCATGGCCTTGCCCTTTGTTGCAACGGCCCATGTGTAGCTCTGCTTGACGTACAGTATGGTGTCATGCCTCAGCTCCGCCCATGACGACAGGGACGTTATCAGGTCCTTCAGCCTCCAGACATCGGTGCTCATCCAGACGGGATAGCCAGCCGGCTTTTGCTCCATGACGGGCTGCAGCATCCACAACCAGGCGTTGTACAGGTTCCGCGACCAGTTTGGTTGCGAATAGCTGCTCACAATATCCTTGAGCTCATCCATCTTCTCATCATATCCGCAGTAGCCGTTCTCGCTATATTCGAGCAGCAGATCGCCCGCTTCGTCCGAGCCCAGGGCGTTCATCACGTCCAGGCCGGTAGGCATGAACCTGCACACGGAGTAGACCTGCTGGATATTCGCAGGCGGCGTGTCTTTGCCGCATCCGGTGCAGCCGCAGTACAATTCGATCGCGGAGTCGCAGACCTCGTTCCAGTACTTGAGCCTGTCCTCCTCCATGTTCTCGCATGACTGGTAGAACTCCTTTGGCTGCGAGCACACGGGCACGGGACCCAGGCAACTTCCGCTAACGCAGTAATCAAGCACCTCGTCATAATATCTGGAGCTAGGGTTCGGCCCCACATTCTTGTAGACCAGATCCCCGAGAATCTGGGAGTCCAGCGCATACCTCTGGCCCAGCAACCGCATGCCCTGCGTGGCGTCCTTGAGGTTTCCCACAAGGTCTATCTCGAAGCCACCGAGTATCTTGGGGCCCCTCTGCTTTCTGATCTCCTCTTCCAGCTGCTCCGCTATGTCGGGGCTGATGGTGGTGTCCTCGTTAAAGCCGTAGCCGAAAACAGCGTTCACGGCCCTGTCGTAATCATAGAAGGTGAGGTCGTCGCTGGCGCCCGCGAAGAAGCCCGTCACGCTGTATATGCTGTTCCACAGTTCGTATGCCGGGACCTGGCTACCCTTGTACTCCGCCGTAGCGTCTTTCACGCTGTCCGTTAACAACACCGCTTGCTTGGTCCAGCCTTCCCCCCTTGCCTTGAATGTCATCCTGCCCAGCCACATCATGGCCTTGAAATACCTGCGCAGCTCCTCGCTTGCGGTGTAATGGCCCCTGGGGATGTACTGGGAGTAGTCCTCGCAGTAGCATTTCCTTGAGCACACCTCCCTGAAGAGCTGCATGCTGTCCCACGTCTCGCCCTCGTACTGGATATTCAGGCCCTTCAATGCCTGGTTGCATGCATCATCAGGATTGAACGCGAGTTCCCTGCATACGGGGTCGCAGTCCTTGCTGAAGAGCGGGCACCGTAAAAACCCTTCGTGTTCCTCTATCCTGCTTATCTCCTCGTTCACTTCGGCCGAGACGAACGATGGGACAGGGTATCCGGGATCGAGCAGTCGCCTTGCGACCGCGAGGTATGCGACGTTCCTCCTCGCCTGCTCTCGCAGCCCTGCGTCCTGCAGGCCGTTGTACTGCATGATCGATTCTGTTATCACAGCGTCCAGGAAGGAGCGCAGCATGGGCGACAGCTCTTTCACCTCGAGGTTCTTCAGCATCTCGTTGAACTCTATGTGGAACAGGTGAAGTATGGAATCTGATGTGATGAAGACTGGTATGTCATCGTGGCTCAGCCTGGCGTACGCATTGGAAAACATGTCGTATTCGGTCCCGGGGATTATGACGACGCCGTTGTCGAGCAGCAACCGTTGCTGCTCGCTGGACATGGCCTTCCCGAACCGATCTACAAAATCCCTCTGGTAGTTCTCCGGCATCTCGGCCAGCGGCAGGGTGTATTCAGGGTTGTTGTAGAATTGGGTCACAAAGACGTATTCCGGCTGATCGTAGGCCAGGGTCGCTTCCCTCAACTCTCCGGCCGTGTAGACCGGGGATTTAGCGCCTACGAGGATCGTCGAGGAAAAGGAGTAGTAGACCGCCGCTACGACCAAAAGCATGACGATTCCGAAAACCGCCTTTTTGCCTCTCATTGTGTAAGAATTGAGTTTTATTGTTTATTAAATATTACAATATCTTTCGGTTTTTTGGCAAAAGAGATTTTTTGGAAAAACACAAAACACTTTACAGATACGATTCATGTAACTTCCACTTTACATACTAGGCTAGCTCACAGATAGCTACAGATAGACTTAAAAAATTTACTGCCCATTTCTTATTAATGAAATATCTTTGTTCAGCGTTCCTGATTTTCACACTGTTTTCGCTGTCCCCGTCAGTCTTTGCATACTCCGATGCCGGGATAGAGATCCAATGCAGGGTCAATGCGACCTGCCCATGTTCAACGCTCACCCCAGACGACATCAATGTGCTTGTCACGAACCTCGGCACCAGCAGGGAAACATATCAGCTTTCACTGGATCTGCCTGCCGGCGGGCTCTGGTCAGGGTTCATCCCCCCAACAATCACGCTTTCCCCGGAAGAGCAGGGCAGCGCAGGAGCGATTTTCATAACCCCCTCATGTGGCGTTGAGCCCGGCATCTACACGCTGGGCGTGGTAGCCAACTCAACCATTTCCGATAAATCCTTTAGCGAAGAGTTCGAGATCGAGGTTCTGCCATGCCACTGGCTCGAGATCGAGGCGGACGAATACGAATTGTGCCAGGGGATCGATTCGTCATTCGATATCGGTATAACGAACGATGGCATCAGCGATGAAAAGATAAAGGTCTCGGCCAGCGAGGAATGGGTCACTTTCCCTGTCAGCATGATCGAGGTCGAAGAAGGAGAGAAAAAAACGGTCGAGATGCTGTTTTCGCCTCCCGCTGACGAAGCCGGGATGAAAAACGTGACGATCAGTGTAGAGTCATTGACATCCTATGCAAGGAGGGAGAAAACGATACTCACGAACATCAGGGAATGCTACTCCGGCGCCATTTCGATCGAGCCGATGCGCCGGGACGTCTGCCCATGCAAAACCGCAGGCTTTTCGCTTAAGATAGGCAATACAGGTTTGCTGGAAGACACGTATGTGATCATGTACAACAACCAGAGCAGCGAAATTAGCGTCGGGCCCGGCGAAACCGGGCGTGTCGAGCTGTCTGTTGATGTCCCGTGCGACAAGGAACAGGGAGATTACCCGGTTTTGATAACAATGGACTCCCGCACACCCGGCAAAACGAGCGTTACCCTTGGCGTGTTGCCTATGAGGGATTGCTACTCCGTTCTGCTCTCAACAGAGAACAGCACCAAGACCGTCGCCGTCGGCAAGGCCGTCACTTACCGTTTCACCATCACAAATAACGGGAAATTCAGTCAGGTTTACGAGCTGCTCATAGACGCTCCCGGTTGGGTGCATCTGTCAGACTCCCGGCTTGAACTCGAACCTGGGGGGGGTGGGGATGTTTATCTGTACGCCGCGCCCAATTACTACACCCAGGCCGGAAACTACTCCGCTGCGGTGAGCGCGGTGTCGGAGATCGAGCAGGCCGGACTGGAATTCAAAGTGAACGTTCTGTCCGGGTTTTCCTTTGACATAAATGAAACACCTGAGGGTATTCTGAGCGCCTCCAACATAACGATGAACATATCCATACCCACCGGCGGCATCATTGCGGGTGAGGATGAGAAAGAAACGTCATGGACACAGATAATGATGCTGACCATACTGGCCCTGGGGGTTGTCATAATACTGATTCTGAGATTCGTGATAATGCTAAAGTGACACTCCCACCCATAACCCATAAACGGCGTGGGTTTTCCCGCCAAGCTTCTGATAAGCCTTCAGCCCCAAAGCTTATCTGAACGCCAGTCCCGCAACACTGTACATCGTTGAGATGCTAACCGCGAAATATCCCAGCGCGTCCCATCTCCATGAATCGCTATTGACGAAACGTCGCAGCAGGAATCTGGCCAGGGCCGCCCTCGGCTTCGAATAATTTTTCTCGATGTATTTTTCTATATCAGCATAAGACAAGCGCATCCTTTGCCTCGCCCAATCCACGATCACCGGAATGGGGATATATCTCCCATGCACTCTCACCCTGCCTTTCTTTATCTGGCGCAGCGCGGAGTCGGGATCGTCCGCTTCGATGAGGTTCGCGGTCATGCCGAGCATTGGCAGGCTATGGGCGTCGGATCCGCCTACAGCGGGAATGGACCTTTTTCTCGCCTCCATTCTTGCCAGCATGTTCTCTATCCTGGTCAAGTTCATGGAGTTGAAAACCTCGACCGCGTCGGCCTTGGCGAACTCGTCCCCTATACCTTCGCTCCTGATATCAAAGGGGTGGGGGGCGATCGTTATGCCGCCCTGCTCATGTACCAGTTCCCCTGTCTCCTCAAGCGTGAGCCCCCTCTTTACAGGATCGTTTATCCCCAGGGCGATCAAGTGACCGCTGAGCGTTGAGATCTCAATTCCCGGGATGAAAACCATTCCCTGCCTTTTTGCCGCCTGGCTGGCATCACGCCATCCTGCGATGCTGTCGTGATCAGTTAGCGCGAATCCAGCGAAGCCTAGCTTATGCAGCGCACGTACGATCTGGGACGGGGATGCCAGCCCTTCCCATGGTATCTTCCTGCCGTGCGAATGCCAGCTATGGCAGTGCAGTTCGAATTTCATGCTAGATTATTATTTGCAAATGTTTTTATATCGAAGCTGGCCATTATGTAGCATGGATGTACCATGCATGAAAAGATCGTGCTGCTTGGTTTCGCCCTGATTTTCATAGGGATGCTGGTGATAATCATCGGCTCGTCCCTGGGCGAAAAGGGGAAGACGGGTACGGGGTTCGCGTTCGGCGGATTCATAGGTCCCATACCGTTTGGCTGGGCCAGTGAAAAGCCATGGCTTTACTTGGTTGTTGCGATTTCGGTGATAATGCTGCTGTTTTTCTTGCTTAGCGGAAGGGTTCTGCATTGAATTCGTTCTGCCCCGCCTGTTGATTTTTAAAGGCATTTTCTGTCAACCCCCCTTAAACTTCGCTTTTTTGGATGGCCCCCCGGGAAAAACCCGATACCGGCATGCATAAATGACAAAATTGATAAAAATCCTTATTTTTGTCTAAAAAGTAATTAAAATCGTTTTGGAACAATTATGAGCATTTTGAAACTCTTATTTGAAAAATAAAGCGTTTTTGACAAAACCGATAACAGTTGTTGCAACTGTTTCGCTAAACCTTTATATAGGGACCCTGCCTTAGTATTTACTATTGCCCGGTGTTGCTATTTGCAAAAATACGCATATCCGGTCTTGAATTATAGGAGGAATAAAATGGAGATTAAAAGAGTAATTGCGGGTGGCTTGGCAGCTTTGGCTGCAGGAGCTACCCTAGCGCTTGGAGCAGGAGCAGTAACACTTGGAGACTTTGTAACAGTGACAGGCAACACCATGACATCTCCCTACATCGTGATAGGGGGAAATGCTGCAGCGGAAGACACGCTCGCAGCTGCTGACATCGGCGTTGCGCTGGGAGGACAGGCCACGACAACCGTGGTTGTGCCCGGTGCGGTGGGAGTCCTGTCAGTTACCGATGGTGCAGCAGTCGAAACAAAATCAACAAAACTGTATGTCGGCCAGCAGCTTGACAACATACTGAGCAAGTTTACAGTGAAAGAGTTGCCAACTCTTCTTGCCAGCGGTGTGGTGAAGCAGAAAGACGGCAAAGAGGTTGACTACGGCCAGCGTATTTACACCGGAAGCCAGGTAGTTCAATTCAACAGAGAGATTAGCGACTGGGACGACCCGGCATTAAACGTCGAGTTGGTCAAGAACGCCAACCTCTACACATATCTGGTGAAATTCAGCCCAGCGATCGATGTGGAAGAGATTGAAAACAAGGATATAACATTGCTGGGAAAGCCCTACATGTTCTCTGACGTAGCGGCTGATTTGACCGGCACAAAGCTGACCTTGTTCGCTGCTAGCCAGACGGAGTCGGTAGCTGCAGGTGAATCTGTAACAGTGACCGTACTGGGTACCGACTATGTCATAACAGTGGTTGGTATCAACACCGAGGGCACCGCAGCCACGATCGATGTCAACGGCGAGGCGTTCGAGATAGACGAAAGCGAGGGCGAACTCGACATAGAGAAAGGGGACCTCAAGGCACACGTGAAGGCCATACGCGCTTTCAAGTTCCCTGCAGAGGCTGGTTCAGTGGAGCTGTTCATCGGCTCTGAAGAGATGGTACTGGAGCACGGTGAAGAGGTTTTGCTGGGAGACGAAGAAGTGGACGGCACATCAGTAGCTATAGACAACACCACGACCAAAATCAGGAGTGTCAGCATCACGTACGCCATGGAAGACAAGGAAGTGCTAAAAGCCGGCGAATCTTTCACGGAGCCGGTATTCGAGTCTTTCAAGGTGGCGTTTGGCGGCATCTTCCCAGATCTTGACGCAGCTTCGAAGGATCTGATCGAAGTAGAGTCGAGCAGCGACACAGACGTCGACATAACATTCACCAACAAAGACGGCATAGAATACGACGAGACCTTGCTGTGGTACAACGACACGAGCAATGAGATCGAATTGACTGACGGCGACTACGCAGTGCATGTGTGCAACAACGAAACGGTTCTTGAAGGCGAGTACATAGTGGTCACGGACGAGGAGTACACATACATCCTCGTGTTTGACGACTACACCTCGGACGATGAGGCGGTACTGAAGGACGTCTCGACAGGCACAGAGTATCCGATCACCGTAGACGATGTGGGTGACAGCATAGGCGTAGGAAGCATTGACATCGAAGTGACAGGATTTGACGGAACAGCGGAGAGCGTAGCTCTGAACACAACAGCAGCAGGCATTTCAGAAACGTCAATAAGCTTGTACACAGAACAGGGTGCTTCGTTAGTGTTCGGGGTGAATTGCAGCAGCGGAGACTTCAAGGACTATATAGAAGTAACCGAGTCGGAGTTTGAAACTACGGACGCGGCTACTGAAGTTACCTTGAACGTTTCATTCACCACAGACACCTCGGCAGACAATGTAGAGGCAATCGATGTCCAAGACGTCGGAGTTTTCGTTTTGGTATCCGACGAGGAAGGTGACTACGAATACGGTGTCACGGAAGGTGGTACCTATGCGGTCAGGGACAAAAGCACCGACAACGAAGTAGTGACAATCTACACGCCAGACGAGCCAGCTCCGGTCACCGTGGCATTCGGTTCTGATCCGAGTTTCGCCGCTGGTGAAGGAGTGACAGCAGGAACAGTCGAACAGGCAGTGCAGATAAAGAACAGCGTCTCAAAGATGGAATCAGAGATTACCACATCAACCCTTAGCAGAGATCTTGTCCTGCTCGGAGGACCTTGCGCCAACAGCCTTGTAGCAGAGTTGCTGAACATGTCAGCAAGCAAGCCTCAGTGCGTGGCTGACTTTACAGCCTTGTACCCGACCGAAGGTGTGATCACAGTTGTGAGCGATGCCTTTGGCTCAGGTCAGAAAGCACTGGTCATTGCTGGTGTTGACAGGACGGCGACAAGAACTCTTGCCGTCAAGGTAATGCAAGGAACCGTCGAATACAGCGCTTAAAGCCAAAAACTTGTTAAATAAGAGGGGTTTTCCCCCTCATCCTTTTATTTTTTTGTT
>Ga0307437_1002675_pt1 | contig 10785 bp, 8 predicted proteins | sample SalMarWE160390MG_FD_202146 | JGI IMG/M metagenome (GOLD analysis project Ga0307437, IMG submission 202146) | Salt marsh sediment microbial communities from the Plum Island Ecosystem LTER, Massachusetts, United States - WE1603-90 | ecosystem: Environmental > Aquatic > Marine > Intertidal zone >...
AATCCGATGATGATGCCCCCCACGATAGCCCCGCCGATACTGTCCAGCCCCCCCAGGATAACGACGGGGAAGACCTTCAGTCCTACGGAGCTCAGTTCATGAACGTTGACGCCATGCATGATCCCCAGAATGATTCCACTCAGAGCGGCAACCACCGCAGCGATGGCCCATGAGAGGGCAAAGACCCTCCTGACGTGAACCCCGAGGGAAAGCGCGGCGGTCTGGTGATCTGCCACGGATCGCATATAGATGCCCTGAGAAGAATATTTGAAGAAAAACCCAAACACACCCAAACACAACAAGCCGATGATGAAGGACGCAACGTATGCCGATGGCACATTGATCATCCCCCGGTTAATAGTAAGGGCCTCGGGCAAGAAGCTTGGATATTTGAAAAAATTACCGCCAAAGGCAAAGAGCATCAACCCCTTGAACATGACAGCCAACCCGACGGTCAGCATGATGACCTCAATAAGGGCTTCGCCGATGAGGGGTCGGAGGAAAAACCGTTCGATGATAAAGCCGAGGGCAAAGCATCCCGCCAAGGTCAACACAAAGCACAGCACGATGGGCAGCTTGGCCGAAGCGGAGAGGACCAAGAAGAAAAAGGCGCCGATGGCCAGCAGTTCACCGTGGGCGAAATTGAGTACGCTGCTCGATTTAAAGATCATGACAAAACCCAGGGCGGAAAGGGCGTATAAAAAACCTATGGACAAGCCATTCACCAAAATTTGAATGAAAAATTCCATGAGGAACAATCCCTCCTTATGTGAGTGTCAATATCCGGACCGTTGTCTCAATGGTGCCGACGTGCCCATTGCGATATCGCACGTGACCCTTCACCGCCAACTCCTCCAGATCTTTGTACATGGCCTTGATCAACTTGCTATAGTGCTCATAGATGTACTTTCTGCGCACCTTGCCGGTTCGAGTCAACTCTTGATCATCGGCATCCAAGAGCTTGTACAGCAGCAGGAGCCTGCGAATCTTCATGTGCGAGGGCAGCTGTTCATTCACCGCCCTTACCTCGCCGCAAATCAACTCCTCCACGCCAGGTTGCTGGGAGAGATCGGTATAGGTAGTATAGGGAATGTGCCGACCCTCGGCCCAATCCCCCACGGTCTCCATATTGATGTTGATGAGAGCGGTGATATAGGGCATTCCCTCGCCGAAGATCACCACTTCCTTGATAAAGGGGCTGAATTTGAGACGCGTCTCTATAAAATCAGGGGAAAAGGCCTCACCCCCTTTGGTGCGCATGATCTCATGTTTGCGGCCGATAATGACCAGGTGACCATCCGGATCGAAATACCCGGCATCCCCGGTATGCAACCATCCATCGGTCAACGTCGCAGCCGTCTCCTTGGGATCCTTAAAGTATCCCATGAAGTTCGCCGGGCTCGAAACCAACACCTCTTGATCATCCGCAATCCGCACCTTGGTGCGGGGCAACGTCTTCCCGACAGTCTCCGGCTTCACCTCGCCATCGGGCTGGACCTGAAAAACCCCCCCGCCCTCGGTGAGGCCGTAGGCATGCTTCAAATTCAATCCAATGGCCCTGAAAAAGCGAATGACGTCGGGGCTCACCGGGTGACCCCCGGTAATGGCGGCCCGAACCTGCGAACATCCCACGCGGTCCAGGAGGGGTCGGTAGATGATCGAGTAAGCCACCCGATTGAGGAATCGGAGCCACAAGGGGATAGACTTCTGAGCGGACTCTCTGTCTACTATCCGTTCTCCTATACGCTGACTCCAATGATACAGTCTGCGTTTGATAAAACCGGAATCGTTGATCTTCACCCGAATTTTGGAGGCCAGGTCTTCCCAGAATCTGGAGGAGGTGATCATGATGGCAGGACCGATCTCACGCAGGTCCTCTGCGATCGTCGCCGGGGTCTCGGGGAAGTTCATAACCATACCCCCACAGATGGCCACTCCCACCCCCCACATTTGGTCGACGATCCACGCGGGCGGCGTAATGGAAATCCAGTTGTCGCCGACACCGATGGGCGAGGTCTCCAACCACTTCCGCGCCATATCGATGATGTTCTGATAGCTCAACATGGCAAATTTCGGAAGACCCATGGTACCGGAGGTCATAATCATCAAGGCGAGATCATCGGCTTTGCCTTTCCCTAATTCCTCCTCAAAACGCTCGTGTTCCTTTTGCCCCAACGCCGCACCCCGTTCCAATAATTCGGCAAAACTCAACAGCCACGGGTTGTCTCTATACGTCCTCATCCCCGTGCGGTCGATATAAATGACACGGCGGACGTGAGCGAGTTTTTTCTTGGCCTCCAATAATTTATCGACCTGCTCCTGGTCCTGGACGATCACATAGGCGGCCTCAATACGATTGAGTCCAAAGGTCAGCTCCTTGGTCACCGATGAGGTATAGAGGTTGAGCGTATGGGCCCCGAGTGATTGTGCCCCGAGCTCGGTGAAAAGCCACTCGGCGTGATTGTCCGTGATGATGCCCACATGTTCACCGCGCTTGAGCCCGAGCGATAACAACCCCAAGGCCACCTGCTTGACGTACTGTAGATAGTCGTGCCACGTATAGGACTCCCAAATCCCATAGTCCTTCTCCCGAATGGCAACCCGCTCGGAGCCCCATCGTTTCGCCTGGAGGGCCAAGACCTGCGGAAAGGTATGTTTGGAGAAAGCAGATAGAGTGCGCTTATCGATGTGCTCTTTGGTCGCCTTCATGGTACTCAGTGAATATCCCGTACCCCCTGTCTTACGCTGGCTGAGAAATAACGGTATCACCCAGGTAGGCCCTGATAACATCAGGGTGGTTTTGCACCTTTGTGGGAGCTCCTTCTGTAAGTTTTTTTCCAAAATCGAGGACAATAATTCGTTGTGATATGCTCATGACGACAGACATATCGTGTTCAACGAGGATCATGGTTTGCCCCCATGTCTCGTTCAACTCCACCAGAAACCGGACCATGTCCTCCTTCTCCTCCAGGGTCATACCGGCAAAGGGCTCATCCAACACCAGGAGCTTCGGCTCCAGGGCCAGGGCACGGCCGAGATCCACCCGCTTTCGCAGCCCATACGGGAGGGAACCTACCAACTCCTTCCTGATGGTTTGTATCTCAAGAAAATCGATGAGCTCCTCGACGACCCGCCGGTGACGAACCTCCTCCCGCTTGACCGAGGACCAAAAGAGCGCAGCCAATCCCACGTTGTATCTACAGTGCATGTGGCGGGCCAGAAGCATGTTGGCAATGACGCTGGCCCCGGGAAACAGTTCGATGTTCTGAAAGGTCCTCCCGATGCCGCGTTTCGTTATCTTATGGGGGCGCAACCCCGTGACTTCCTCTCCATTGAATATAAGCTGTCCGATCTGGGGACGATAGTAGCCGGTTATGCAGTTCAGCAGGCTCGTCTTGCCCGCGCCGTTTGGCCCGATGACGGCCAACAGCTCGCCCGTTTTGACGCTCAGATTGATATTTTGGAGGGCAACCAGTCCTCCAAAATTCAGACAGAGGTCTTTTACCTCCAGCTCAGCCCGACGGTCGTCGGGCTGAGCGGAGGCAAAAATCGTCGGTTGTCCTCGAAAGGCCTTCATGAACCTACTGGAGCTTAAGCTGGCCTTTCCCAGGAGTAAAAAAGTTCGTCATAGGGGTATAGGTGGCATTCTCGTGAATCTGCACGATCCTGGCTACGAACGACCCCTCATGGTTTTTCTTGGTGTACGTCGTAGGGGGAACGAGTCCTCCAAAGTCCTCGTCCTGGAAGGACTCCATGGCCTTATTGATGGTCTTTTTGTTGATCGTGCCGAATTTTTCGTGGGCACGCTCAAAGGCCCGCTCCATGATCATGCCGACAACCACGCCTTCCCAATAAGAGGTGTCGAATTGCTCAATGTCACTGTACTTGCCCACCTCCATCATGAGCTTGACCCCTGCTACGTCATCCATCGGAAGCCCGCCCGAGAATTGCATGAAGAGCCGATCCCGGATCCTGCCTTTTGCCAACCCGAAGAAATCCGGGTCTGTGGCGGTCCAGGTCCCGAAGAACGGCACCTTATAACCGATGAGATCCGCATCCCGTAGGGCATTGGCGATGTGGACCGGGAGAATCTGCATAAAGACGTACTCCGCGCCTGCCTTTCTCAGCACGGCCAGCGGGGTCCTGAGATCCCCTCCGGCCTTGGGGGGAAACTCCTCTATCGCGACGATCTCGACCTTGTTGTTCTCGGCAAACTCCGTGCACGGTCCATGAATGGACTTCCCGTAGGAATTGTTGTAGGTCAGCAGGCCAACCTTAGGGGCCTCCTCGCCTTTATGGATGGCCATGATGTACTCCAGGACGGCCTGGGAGTCTAAGATATAGCTCGCAAACGGGAGATACATATAGCCAACGGGAGCATTGAGAATCCCTTGGTAGGTGGAATAATTGATGCACGGCGTCTTGTACTTCTGGATGATCGGTTTGGCCTGCAACCCTGCACCAGCATCCCACGTGGCGAGCATGTCCATCTTGTCCTGGGCACAAAACTTCTTGACAAACTTATTGCTTTCATCAACCTTGTAGGCGTGATCAACCACGGTGAGCTTGATTTCTCTGCCTCCAACGCCGCCCTTTTTCTCGTTGACGTAGCGGAAGTAATCCTGATGACCTTTGGCGTGGAACTGACCCCAGGTGGAGGCTGGACCGGTCAAATTAATGATCGCCCCGACCTTGATAGGTCCGGTCTCTGGGGGGGCCTTTTTACACGCAACAAACCCGACACAAACAAACACCACAATAATCGAAATAGCAACTAACTTTCGCATAATGCTCCCCTCCTTTTTGTAATTTTTACCTCACTTCCCTGGTACGCTGGTAACTGTTCTCCCCCTCCTTTTCATAATTTTTTTAAACGTTATATATATATCAGCAGGTACACAGTTGTCAAGCAACAAGAAGTTCGTGGGGTATAAATCATCATGAGATCGGCGTAAGATAAAGTAAACTAGCCCGCCAAGGGCGGTACTGTAGGGGTCTAGGATACAAGGATTCGAGGGTTCGAGTGAAAATCGGAGGGGCTCTTTAGCGAGAAGATAACGCTTTACTTGAACCCTGGAATCCTCCCTCTTTGCGGGATCCCGCAGTCCATAAAATCTGAATTAAGGAGCGGGGCGGACCCCTTGAACCCTTTTACTAACACACCAAAGCCTTCACCGAAAGGGGAAGTTTTTCCCCCGAAATGGGACAATAACACATCTTCATTATTCCCACCGCCGCTCATCCACGATGGTCTGACGATCTTCCGGGATGGTCCCCGGGGATACCCATTCTATGCTATCCGGCCTCACACGGCACACCTGGGGAAACCGTTCGATCAGACGATCCGACAATGGATCTTTGTCTGTTGATTCATCCCTCAGTTCGATCCGCAGGACGAGCTCGTCCCGCTCCCCCGTGCGCCCCACGATCAGCTGGAACTGAGCAATAGGATCGAACTCGGCGAAGACCTGCTCCGCCTGCTTGGCAATGACGAACATACCCCTGACCTTGACCGCATCCGCCGTCCGGCCGACGATGCCGCTGATCCGATAGGCGGTCCTGCCGCACGGACACGGTTCGGTCATATACGCGGACATATCGCCGGTGCCGTAGCGTACCAAGCCCCAGATGGGATTGTGGATCGGCGTGGCCACGATCTCCCCCACCTCACCCGGCCCCAGCTGTATGCCCGTATCGGGATCGACGATCTCGATGACATACTCATCCATAAAGTGCATGCCCGCCTTCTCGCTGCATTCATAGGCCACACACCCACCGAGATCGGTCACCGCATAACATTGGTAGGTGTCGATGCCGTATCTGTCTTCAAGCTCCTTCCTGGTCGTCGGAGCGAGCATCTCGCCGGTAAACCAGGCGCGTGTGAGGGCAAAATCACGACGAACATCATGTCCCAGCTCCTCGGCCCGCTGAATAATGGTCATCAAGAAACTGGGCATCCCGGTATAGCCGGTAACCTGCAGGTCGAGCATCGTCCTGATCTGCGCATCGGTATTCCCCACGCCGGTCGGGACCACCGTCGCCCCACAGGCCCTCACCCCCTCGTGAAAGAGTATGCCGGCGGGAGACATATGATAGGAGGGGGTATTGATCACCACATCTCCCTGGCGAAACCCGGCCGCATAGATCGTCTTGCCGAACCAGCTGATGCCCTCGGCCTGATGAGGCCCATAGAGCGGGCCGGGGGTAATGAAGACCCGGTCGATCTCCGCGGGTGAACAGGCCACAAAACCGCCATAGGGCGGTTTGGATTGTTGCAGTTCGATGAGATCGCCTTTGCGAATAATGGGGAGTTGTTCGAGATCCTTTGCCGTGCGAATCGCCGAGGGTTTGATCCCCGCCCGATCGAAGACTTCCTTGGCCGAGGGGGCATGGCGGTAGGCATGCTCGAGGGTCTCTCGTAACCCTTTACGCTGATATTGTTCCCTCTCCTGAGGGGTCATCCCCTCCAGGTCGTCGAAAAAATCCCCTTGTGTTGCCTTGGACATGGCAGACCCTCTCTCTTCCTATCGTTGGTATGGCGAAAGAACAAGAACTGCCCTCACCATCCTCAACCTTCTATCACAAAAAAGCATCAAGCACCATACCCATCTGTTCAACACCTGCATCCAAAATGCCTTTTCGATCCTTTACATTGTATTGACGGCCCCCTTGTGAGATGCTATGAGGAGGCACAGTCCCGCTCTGTCGCACAGCGACATCTCCCGCTTGCTCCCCAACCTTTGGATTCTTGAAGAGGGGATGTGTCACAAAGCGACACAGGGACCCCGCATTCTGCCCAAAGGGGCACCTCCGGCTTGTTTTTTTGCTGTGGAGTGGGGCCATCATTAAGATTTCTATGAAAGCGGAGCGGGACGCTTTGTATAAATCAGAGAAGGGGGGATGTGTCGCCAAGCGACACCCCATCAATAAAAATATCCGAATGTGTCACTTTGTGACATCCTGCTTTCCTTAAACTTAAAATTTAAGGAGCAGGGGTAGGGGGTCGCAATGCGACAGAGAGAGAAAAAGTGACGAAGGAAAAGGCAAAGCAGGAAAACCCCCGGATACGCCCCATCGAGGCCTTCCCGGCCCAGATCACGGACAGGGAGATGATCGGGATCAAGGACCCTACGGGAATTTGTCCCGAGATCGTCTTCGTCTCCGCCGAGGCCTTTTTCCTTATCAGGCTCATGGATGGGACCAATGGCCTGCGCGATCTGCAGGAGGCCTATATGCGCCAATACGGGTCACTCCTCTACATGGATAAGATCGAGGACCTCATCGAGCAACTGAACTCCCGCTATCTCCTGGAAAACCACCATTTTCAGGATCACCTCCGCCAGCTTCGGGAGGATTTCAAAAAGGCGGCGACAAGGCAGGCCGTCTTTGCCGGCAAGGGGTATGAAGCCGACCCTGAGAGGCTCAGGACACAATTGCAGGGATACTTCACAGGACAGGATGGCCCAGGCCTCCCCCCAGGGGAAGATGAAAGGGGGGGTGAAAAAAAAGATCTCAAGGGCATGATAGCCCCACACATAGACTTCACCCGGGGAGGGGGGTGCTACGCCCACGCCTACAAGGCCCTGGGGGAATCCCCCCGGGGATCTCATGGGACTGACCTCTATTGCATCCTCGGCACCTGCCACACCCCTATGAGGAACCCCTTCGCCTTCACCTTCAAGGCGTTTGAGACCCCCTTGGGAAGGGCGGAGGTTGCGAAGGACTTGGTCGAGGATTGCGCCCAACACCTCCCCTTCGATCCCTTTCTCGACGAGTTCTCCCACCGCATGGAGCACACCATCGAGTTTCAGGTCATCTTCCTCCAATATCTTTTGGGAAAAAAAGATTTTCAGATCTTCCCCATCCTGTGCAGCTCCTTCCACGAAATGATCCTCGGCGGGGTCTCCCCGCTGGAATATCCCCCGTATCAAGATGCCGTCTCCATCCTCAGGGAAGGATTGGCCCCCCTCCCCTCCCCCGTGCTTATCGCCAGCGCCGACCTGGCCCATGTCGGACCCCAATTCGGCCATCAAGAGACAGTCACCCCCGGGGTCTTGGCCGAGGTAAAGACAAAAGATTTGGAGATGTTGCACTATGTGGAAGAACTGAAGGGGGAGGAGTTTTATCGATTCATCCTCCGCGAGGGTGACCGGAGAAACATCTGCGGCCTGCCCCCCATCTATACCCTGTTACAGCTGATAGAGGCCCAGAAAGGGGAAGTGTTGAATTACCAACAGTGGTCGGACCCCGCTGGCAAGGGGGCAGTCACCTTCGCCGGCATGGCCTTTTACTGAGCTATCCAATGGCGGAGGCGAATCCACGGGAGATGTCATGGAAATAGGGGAGGAGCTCTGGGAGGCTGCCGAGGACCTGCGCTACCTCCTGAACAGGGGCTACCCGAGAGACGCCTCCCTCCAAGTGGTGGGGAACCGCTACAACCTTACGCACGACCACAGACACCTCCTGCGCCGGGGGGTCTTCCCAACCGCCATAGCTGAGGAGCGGAGGGGGAAGCGGGTCTCATTAAAAGAGATCAGGGGAAAAGGCCTGGCTATTGACGGCCACAACTGCATCATCACCCTGGAGAGCGCCCTGAAGGGCAAGACCATCCTACTGGCTGATGACGCATTTATCAGGGACATCGCAGTGGTCTCGGGCGGATACCGGGAGAGCGCGGAGACGGGGCAGGCCCTGGATATGCTCATGGACCTCCTCGTGAAAGCAGGGCCAGCGGAGACCCGCTTCCTCCTCGACTCCCCCATCAGCGGGAGTGGGGAGCTGGCCAACCGGATCAGGGGCCTGATGAAAGAACGGGGCGTCCAGGGGGACGCCTCGGCGGAAAAGGTCCCTGAACGGATCATGGCCGACTATACCGGCATCTGCGCCAGCAGCGACACCGCCGTGATCGACCACGCCGAGGGGGTCTTCGACCTGGCAGGCCACCTCATCATAGAACACCTGAGAACCCCTTACATAAACATCACAAAACCACCTACCATTTCATAAGCGGAATGGCTTGAGTCCCGCCTGTGGCGGGATAGAATCCTACTCCTTCATTGGCCGCCCTGATCCTGAGCGCACATCTTCTCCTTGCAGGCCCATCCTCTCGTTGTTATATTCCTTATAATCCGAAGACCGAGGAAGCAGGTATGTGGCCGCTGGTATTGATATTCGGCAGTTCCTTTTTGGTGGGGCTCTCCGGGGCCTTGATGCCCGGACCGGTCCTCACCGTGACCATTGCCGAGGCCACGAGGAGGGGATTCTGGGCAGGCCCGCTTATCGTCCTGGGTCATGGGATCATCGAGTTCACCCTCTTCATCGCGTTGGTCCTTGGACTGGGGTCGTTCCTCAAGCACGACCTCGTCTTCGGGATCGTGGGTCTCGGGGGGGGCATCGTCCTGGTCGGGATGGGGGTGGGTATGGTGCGGGGGACAAGGCAAGCCACATTGAAACTCGAGCTGGATGAGGGGACACGGAGCAGGCCCGTCATCGCCGGTCTCCTGACCAGTATATCCAACCCCTACTTCATCATCTGGTGGGCGACCATCGGGCTCTCGTATATCGCCCTGTCCCAGCAGCACGGGATCATGGGGCTCGGCTCCTTTTATTCGGGTCATATCATGGCGGATGTCGTCTGGTACTTCGCCGTCGCCGCAGCCATAACGGTGGGGAAAAAAATCATGACGGACCACACCTATCGATGGATCATCGGCCTGTGCGGGGGCTTCCTCGTGCTCCTCGGCCTGTCATTTGGGTACTTTGGTTTATTAAAGGGCCTAAAGGCACTGATGTGAAGTAAACTACCCCGCCAAGGGCGGGGCTTTAGGGGTCAAGGATGCGAGGATTCAAGGGTTCGAGTAAAAAGCATTCAAACGTATTTCTAGAACCCCTGACCCCTTGGACCCTAGAACCCTTGTGGGTCAAAGATCAAACTAAATGCTTCGCCTAAAGGCTATGGTTTTACTCCCGGAATAGGAAAAAAATTAAGGAGGTATATCGTGATACTGAAGATGTTGGTAGTCGGACCGATTCAGGCGAATTGTTATATCCTGGGGTGTGAGCGCACCAAGGAGGCGGCGGTGATCGATCCCGGGGCTGATGTGAATCAGATCCTGGGGACCTTGGCCAAGGACGAGCTGCGCCTGGTCTCTATCATCAACACCCACGGGCACTTCGACCACACCGGAGCGAACAAGCCCCTCAAGGAGGCTACGGAAGCCGAACTGTTGATACACGCTGCCGATGCCCCCATGATCGCGCACCAGGGGAGCGGGGCGGCGGCCTGGGGCATGAACATAGAAAATTCCCCCCCGCCGGACCGCTATCTCGAGGAAGGGGACAGCATCACCTTCGGTGATATCACCCTCACGGTCCTCCACACACCGGGGCACTCCCCCGGGGGGATCTCGCTCGTCACCGATAAGATGGTCTTTGTCGGTGACACCCTCTTTGCCGGCTCCATCGGCAGGACCGACCTCCCCGGCGGCGACTACGAGGGACTACTCGAGGGGGTGCGCACCAAGATCTTCACCCTGGGGGACGATGTGGTGGTCTACCCCGGGCATGGACCGCAGACCACGGTCGGGCAGGAAAAGCAGTACAATCCCTTCTTTAGCGGCGGGGGTGTGAGCCTGTTTTAGGGCCTTCGGGCAACGCCCCGTGATCTCCTCGGAAGCAGGAATACGATCGGCAGGGCAATGACCTGCATGGTCACGGCAAAGCAGATGACCGACCCGATGGAATGCTCGTACAAGACACCGATCACCAGCCCCCCCACGAACCACG
>Ga0307437_1002676_pt1 | contig 10784 bp, 9 predicted proteins | sample SalMarWE160390MG_FD_202146 | JGI IMG/M metagenome (GOLD analysis project Ga0307437, IMG submission 202146) | Salt marsh sediment microbial communities from the Plum Island Ecosystem LTER, Massachusetts, United States - WE1603-90 | ecosystem: Environmental > Aquatic > Marine > Intertidal zone >...
AATGTGATGAACAAGAAGTAATAATACCCACAAGCAAAAGACTGATGCTAACAACCAGAACCGGGAGTAATCTCTTCACTGTAAACCTCTTTGAATTAGCTCAAACACTCTCATATCTGCACTGCCACTACCAGAGGTGTCCCCTCCTTCAAAGGAGGGGACACCTTTTTAGGCTTCTGCACTACTCAGTAGCCTGCTTTCCTCAAAACACCTGTTTCTAGTGCCCTTTACCTTTTCCCTTATCCTTGTCTTTCCCCTTATCCTTATCATAATTATAGGGGTGAAGTCCAAGGTCCTTGGGGGTGACTGCCGGTGGGACTAAGGCATTGTAAATCTCCTGAGCATGAGCCTGAGACCTGGTAAAGGATGTTGCCGCTTGAGCGTTGTAAAGCATTGCTTCATTTCCGCCGGCTGTCATGGCCTTATTAGACCAGTTGACACCTTCGTAGTACTCAGTATTTGCCAGAGTAAATAGCTCATTAAGTCCTTCAAACCCGACATCACCGTAGTTTAGCCACATCAGCTCCTGATATGCCAAGGCAACGTAGTGGCGAGCTGCATACTCAGCAGCAGCAACAAGATCATCCGCACTGGGGGCAAGAGTTAGCTCATAGAAAGAATGGGTACCGGCTATCTGGTAATAGTCTTCGACTGGACCTGGCTCAAACGGGTAGGATACCCGCCCCGCCGGTCCGGTGCAGATATACATTAGCCCCTCATCACCATCATCAGGCTGAGCAACCGCCACCTGGCAGTTACACAGGTTGCATATCGTCCCCCAGGCCTCGGCTTTAGTAGCGCGGTACTCCAAGATGTCGAAGGGGTCATCTGGCGCTTCACCGGTAAAGCGATACATCATCTTGCCAAAATCTGTGTCCAAGTCACCCTGGTAATTGCTTAACATATTATAAAGCATCAAGTTTCGTGCTACAGAAGACAGTTGAACATCAGCCGCACCACCAGGGTCCTCATCGCCGGTAGAAGGATCCAGACACCAGCCTCCATGCTCAGTAAACGTTCCTGACCCTTCCCACAGATTTGCCTCGCCACCCTCGTCGGTAAAGTAGTTATTGGTGCAATAGATAAAATCATCCTCACCAAAGTCCCCGGGGTACCTAACTTCTTTGAAGGAAGAGGAAATCAACTCAAGAACATAGGCATCACCACTTGTGTCTGCAATCAGCTTGTTCCAGGGAACTCCAAATTCGAAGGATAAATGCATATCCCTGGCTTCTTCAGCGGTGTCACAAAACCGAAGTACGTGCTGGTCTAAGCCTACCTCAGAGGTGTCGTAACCGCCAGCATAATCTGGCCAGCGCGTAGATTCCCCTAGGCTAACACTAAAAAAGACACCCTTGTTATTCATGCAAGCCCATCCCATCCCCAACATTGATCTGCCAGGCGTCCCCATAGTTATATAGCTATTACCATCATCAGGGAAGGCGACGGTAACTACATAGTTGCCGAAAATCCAATCATCACTGCAGCCGCAGAGGAGACTCCCGTCAACGGTGGTATCCCCCCAGGCTGCCCATTGGGAGCACGACGGAGGCAGTGTATCCGATTCACTCCCGGGAGGTTCAGTGCCGGGATATGACGCTATACCAAACCAACCCCCAACATAGTATGCCAGCACTTCTGTATATGAGAGCTCAACACCGGCGTCGGTTGCCCCGTCAGCCATACCCTTTAACATCTCTATCGCTTCGGGGGTCTGCTCCTTGATATACCACTGGTAGGCCTTTAGCGCCAGGATTTCATCATCAGTAAATCCCCACCCTCTCTGCATTTCCTCCAGCAGCGAGAGATCAAACAGCTCGGCAGTCTGCTGCGCGTACTGGTAGCCCATGTCGTAGTCCGAGCCCTGTAGAATAATAACCGGCATGATGCTCGGCGGCAGTAGCCCGGACTCAGACTCTGGCTCATCCGCGAACGCCGGCACAGCACAGAGCGAAACCAAGATTATCAAAGTCAGGCAAATACCACCAAATAATTTTGCCTTTTTCAAATTTTTGCTCCTTTCACTAAATTAACTGCTTAGGTTAATTCTTTTCTTCTTGGAGAAATGTTGTTCTACTGTGTTTTCTCCTTTAATGCTATCCCATCACCCCCCTTCAAAACACAAGAGCGGCCTTTTTAGGTCGCTTTCACTATGGGCTCCCCGCCATCCAAGTGCCCAGTTATAGCTGGCGGAGCATAACTCCCTTCTCACTAGCACAGGAGCTAACTGATTTTGCTTTTTTACTATGGAAGCTACTATAAATTCCTTTCGGGGCTTATATTATAGACTCTATACTGACATTGTCAAGGTTACTAAAACTTTCTTTAGATTACTATAATAGGATCACTCCCCAAGATAGGCTTTTTTTACCTCTTGGCTGTCTATAAGTTCCTTAGATTTGCCAGATAAAACAATGTTACCGGTTTCTAAAACATAGCACCTATCGGCAAGGTCAAGGGCCAGCTTAGCATTCTGCTCCACCAGAAGAATGGTTGTACCACCTTGATTAATATCGTATACTATTTGGCCTATCTCATTTACCAGAATAGGTGATAATCCTGAAGAAGGCTCATCTAGCAATAACAACTTAGGTTCGGCCATCAAGCCGCAGGCTATAGCCAGCATTTGCTGTTCTCCTCCACTTAGAGTTCCTGCTTTTTGGTGCGTTCTTTCCTTAAGTATAGGGAAGTGTTCGTAAACCCTTTCCAGACCCCTCTTTATTTCGTCTCGATCCTTTCTTAAATATGCCCCTATATTAAGGTTTTCTAGGATGGACATATAAGGAAAAAGTTCTCTCCCTTGCGGTACATGAATGAGACCCAACCTAACGATCTCATGTGGTAACATGTGGTCGATTCTTCTATCCTCAAACCATATCTCCCCGGCACTGGCAGCTTTTAATCCTGAAATTGTTCTGAGAATGGTCGTTTTGCCTGCCCCATTATGTCCAATAAGGGTGACTATTTCACCATCTTCAACACAAAGAGAGATGTCTTTAAGTACTTCGGCTCCTTCGTAGTGAACCTTTAAGTCCTTAATTTCGAATAGCATCTTGTTTTACTCCGAGATAAGCTTCAATGACTGCTGGGTCTTGAACAACGACGCTAGGCAGACCCTCAGCAATCTTTTGTCCGTAGTCAAGTACAACGACCCTATCGCAAAGACCAATAACTGCTTTCATATTGTGTTCCACTATTATGCTGCTAATTCCTCTTTCGTCTCTAAGTTTTCTGATCAGTCCCATCATGGTTGTCATCTCTTCAGCATTCATTCCGGTTAACGGTTCATCTAAAAGCAGTAGTTCCGGCTCTATAGCTAACGCCACCGCTAAACATAAAGCACGCAGGCTTCCATGGGGCAGGTTTTTAGCCGACTCGTTTGCTTGCTTCGACAATCCGACAAACCGTAATATTTCCATCGCTTTTTCATTTGTTGCCTTCTCCCGGTTCAAAGCACTAGCATTTTTATAGAATATTTCGGCAACGCTCTTCCTATAGCGTAAAAGTAAACCAGTAAGCACATTTTCCAATACCGTAGCGCTGTGAAAGAAAACATCCCTCTGGTAAACTCTACCTATTCCCCTTTTGGCTCTGAGGTAATCCGGTAATCTGGTTATGTCCTCACCTTTAAAAATTACCTTACCTTTAGCCGGGGGAAAGGTGCCCCCAATCACATTAATTACGGTGCTCTTACCAGCACCATTGGGTCCGATTATACCAAGTATTTCGTTCTGGTTTAATCTGAAGTCCAAATTACTAATTGCTACCAGACCACCAAAACGCTTTTCTAAGCTACGAACCTCCATCAAAGGTGATGTAACACTATCTGTCTGTTTCTGTTGAACCATCATAATAGGCTATCCTATCCTTTTATAACCTTTGTTTTAAATGTTTTTCTGTATAGTAGTTTAAGCATTCCAGGCAAACTGGTTAGCCCTTCAGGTATGAAAATAACAAAAACAACAGTAAAAGTCCCGATTAACATAAGCTGGTATTCCTTAAACGGCCGTGTAAACTCCGAGAATAACATAATGAAAAAAGTGCCCAATATCGGACCAGCAAATTTTCTTTCCCCGCCAACAACCAGATATATCAACATATACATGGATGTTAACGCGCCGAATCTGGAAACAGCGTCAGCACTTATATTATGCTGGAAAAAGGCAAACAACGCACCACTAATTCCAGCGAAGAAACCCGCGATAGCAAAATTCAGAATCTTATACCACGAAACGTTGATACCCGACGAGCGGGCAAGCTCCTCGGAATCTCTTATAGCGCTCCATCTGGTATTTAAATGGGAATGCTCCAGCTTGTACAGAATAAAAAGGGATACAAGGACTACCGCTAATACTATATAAATATAATTATCGACTCTGCTAAAATCCATTAGAACACGCCCCGCAATGACTATCGGCTCGGGAACGGGGATATTCGTCAAACCCAGAAAACCACCTGTCAAGCTTGCCCAAAAAAAGGCAACATTCCTTATGCTTTCTGCAGCCAGAAGGGTTAATATAGCAAAATACATTCCCTTCACCTTGAGGAACGGGTAGCCTAGAGCCATTGCCAGCAAGCCTGCCATCAAACCTCCACTTATTAAGGCCGCCCAAAAAGGCAATCCGGCTTCCATGGCCAATAGAGCTGCACCGTAGGCCCCAACCGCTGCAAAGCCAACCTGGCCCAAAGAGAGGTGGCCGATGAGTATAACGGTGCGTACACTACTAACTAAAAGGATGTTTATAAGGACTAAGGATAAAACCGACAGCCAGTAATAATTGCTGATTAATGTGGGTACTGCAAATAGAAAAATGACTAACGCAATAATACTAAAAAGGCTAATAATTCGCTTGCTATTCATGACCAAACAACCCCTGAGGTCTAAATAGTAAGAAAATAACCACGAGAATAAGGGGTGACAAAGCTGCCACTAACGGGTCGAACATAATAGGGAGAATACCATCCAAAAGTCCCAGAATCATGCCTCCTACGACGGCACCTGGAAGGCTACCCAAACCTCCCAAGACTATGATAACAATACCCTTCACCAGTGGTGGAGTACCCATAAAGGGACTAACGTTCAAGATTGCCCCGGTAAGGCCACCGCCAGCTGCGGCTAGGGCACAAGCAATAATAAATGCCAGCCTTGATACTTGTACAGGGTTTATCCCAGCCAGCATGGCACCCTCGCGGTTTTGAGATATAGCTACCATAGCCTGTCCGCTTTTGAATTTCTTAAGGAACAGGGTTACCATTAAAAGCAGAAATACCGTAATCGCCGTAACTATTACCCTGTCTTTGGGAAAAGAACCCCCAAAAACCTGAAAACTTCCGTCTGCAATCCTGGGGACGCTCCGAGTATAAAGTCCGAAGCTAACAATAGCGACATTGGTTAATATCATTGTTATCCCCATGCTGGCGATGATAGGGGCTAATAACTGATTCTGAAACCGCCTGAAGATAAACTTTTCCATGAAAATACCAAAGACCGCCATTATAATCATACTCAGTGGCAATGCCAGGTAAATATTTAGGCCAAACGCCGTGGTCAAATAAAAGACAATATAGGCTCCTATCATATACACCTCGCCATGAGCGAGCTGCAGGATACGCGCTATACTCATTATGAAGGCCAGCCCCAGGGCCATTAGGATATAGATCCAGCTAAGCGTAAACCCATTTATTAGCGCTTGAACCCATACATCAGCCGGTAAATCCAAAATATTCCCCCTCCGTTAAAGTACCTGTACGATACCGGATAAGAACACAAGATAAGCTGAGACTATCCGAAAACCTAACTTATGGGTAAATATCAATTGACTATTATAATAGTCCCATCCTATTATATCAACTACATCAACCCCGGATTCTCGGATAGCCCCAGCTACCATATCAAAGCGACAACTTTACCTCATTCTTCAAAGAAGTCTTCCGCAAGTCTCGTATTTACTTATAAGAACTGTCAAAGTACCCGATCAATTCCATTTCTCCATCCGTGATTTTGGTAATCGGGATTTTTTTGTATAACACCCGGTTGACCCCAAATCTCTCCATTCCTCCAATATAAGCCGGGCCAAAGGTTGTCTGAACATCTCCGGGCTGAGTCATACTCTCAAGCGCAGCCATCACATCATTGGGGTCAAGGCTCTGGGCTTTCTGGATACCCTGGATTAGTATCCAGGCTTGGTCATAAACTTGTGCAGCATCGGTCATAAAGGGGTCAGTATAAGCTGCGGTCCACCTATCCATCACTTCCTGCATGAGCGGAGTTAGCTCATTGATAGCCGGCCCATTACACCAGAAATTGGTTATGTTGGGTTCGGTATATAGATAGGCTTCAGCCCCCAGCGGGCAATCGTCCCACATCGGACCAGTAAAACCTAATTGGTTAGCTGCCCTCCAGTGGTCTGCCCCTTGCCCGGCACTAAGGACAAGGATAGCATCAGGATTATGTGCTAAAACTTTGGTATAGACGGCCATGAAGTCTGTTGTTGTTACATCCCATAATTCAGTGGCCAAAACTTCCAGGCCACGCTTTGCAGCCATATCAGGAACATAGTTAGCGTTTGGAGTATCCAATATCATGTTGGTGGCCATCATCACTATAGTTTTAACTTCCGGGTAGGTTTCTTGCAAATAGTCAAAATTGCATGAGTTAGCCTCGTCAAACGAGTATGCTGGTCTGAACAGGAGTGGTTTATCCGGGCTAACATCTGACTGGCTCCCGGGCAGGACAGTAGAACCGATGCAGAATATACCTGCCGGCCGGCCAACTGAGTAAGCACCGTCTACCTCCCAGTCGTTAACGCCGCAAAACAAGAATGTAGCGCCATCATCGTAAATGAGTTTGTTGGCGGCTATACTTGCACCTTCGGCCGTCATTTTGTTATCTTCGGCAATGTATTTGAAGATATATTGCTGGCCCCCAATATTTATACCACCCTCCTCATTAATCCTATCGAAGTATATCTGATGACCGCGTGAAAACATGATGCCGACAAAGCCGATTGGTCCCGACATCGGCAGAGTAGCGCCAACAACTATTTCCTTTGGAGCAGGGGGTTCCGTTGTGGCAGCGGGTTCCGTTGTGGCAGGGGGTTCTGTTGTGGCAGGGGGTGTGGGACAACCGCTTACCACAACCATCGCCAACAATGCTAGCAATGAACAGATTACTATTAAAGAATTGCGCATCCCCTTCTTATTTTTCATTTTAGAGCTCCTGTTTTTTATTTACATGGTTACTCACCATACCTGGTTAAGATATCTACAATACAACACCTCCTAGGAATATATTATATTAGCAACAACTCCATCTAAATTAAAATAACGAATGCCGCTTATGCTAACCATCGGTAGGAGTCTAAACATTACCCCACCATTCCTTAGGGTGTACAGGTACCTTTACTTCTTTGCCGTAGTATGCCGAATAGAATTTTCCCTGTTCTCTGGCACGCACCGTCTCCAGATCATGTTTTTTTGTACCTTTCTTTGCCAGTTCCGGGTGCATTTTCATCTTAGGAGTTGTCAGGTAATCATAAACTTCCGTCCTGCTTTGAGGTAACATGTTAGCATCCATAAGTTCCGTTCGGTAATGTCTTAGCATATCTAAATTAAATGTGGCTGCGGTTATTGCTTCGCCAGGTCCGTCTAAAATAGATAAAACTCTTCCCTTATAATCGACTATCTGACTGCAGCCGTTCAAACTGAGCGGTGGAAATTGACTTACTGTGCTGCCGCCATTAACGTAAAGACCGTAACACATGTTCTCAAACGATCTAATTTTGGTGCACGAATTCCAGAAGTCCAGGAAACGATCCCCGCCCGGGTAAAAATTGGCCGTTACGCCGACTAAAACCTCGGCGCCGTTATAGGCTAATTGCCGGGTAACCTCCGGGAAAAAGGAATCATAACAGATGAACATGCCTATATTACCAATTTCTGTTTCGACAACCGGAAAAATGGGGGTTTTATTAATATCGTAACCCTTATTAAGAAAGTCATGTGGAGATGCAACCCACTCAACCACAGGTACAGGGTTAACCTTTCGGTATTTGGCTAAAATACCTTCCGGGCCCACCAGAAAGCATGTGTTAAAAAGCGCATCGGCATAGTCCGGGTCATATTCGGTCCAGCTTCCCGGAACTATATATATATTTAACTCCCTGGCTAACTTAGCAAAACGCTCCGTCTCTGGCCCAGGAATTGTAATCGCCATCTTCTCCCAATCTGCCCGCGTGATGCCCGGTATACCCGTAATATTCAGTTCTCCGAAGGCGAAGAGTTTTGCCGGATCATTGAAACAAAAGGTGTATGCACCCCACCGAATCATGTCTAGCGCGTGATCGATATTTTTATTAAGTTCATCCTTGTTATGTGCAGAATCAAAAGCGCCCTGACACGCTACTGCTTGGTATGCATTCACGTTAAATCCCCCCCATTCAGTTGTGTTCGGGTAAATATAAATCATGGAAATTATAGGGCTCATCCACACCACTGTCAAGCAAGTTGTTTTGGTTCATCTATTCCCATAATTTAAGGTATAATAGCTTAAGAATAAAATTTTTGGGAGGGTGTAATAGTGTGCCCAACAGAACCATTTTCCTTTTATGCACCTACTAGAATTGAATATGGCGTCGGCAAAGTTGAACAGCAGCTTGGCGATGAGGTAGAGGCTCTCAATTCAAAGAAGGTACTCGTTGTTACTGATAGAGGTATTGTTAAAGCAGGTATATTAGAACCTGTAGAGGCACAGCTCAAAAAAACCGGCGTTGATTACGAGGTATTCTCTGAAGTTGAATCCAACCCCAGGGATACCACGGTAGTAAGAATAGCTGCTGTTGCCAAGGAAAGCAAGGTTGATACAATTGTGGCTGTTGGCGGCGGTAGCCCAATGGATGCAGCCAAGGCAGCTGGTATGCTGGTGACCAACGGCGGGGAGATTTATGACTACTTTGGCCTGGACAAGGTAAAGGCGCGTGCCTTGCCTCTTATAACCATACCTACCACGGCTGGTACTGCTAGTGAGATTACCTTCTGGTCTGTAGTAGATGATACCAGACAGAAGATTGTCGTCAAAGAGAGCATCGGTAGCGCCTTAATCTGCCCGACAGTAGCTTTAGCAGACCCATTGATGACGGTGGCTCTGCCGCAGCATTTGACAGCGTTTACTGGTATGGATGCACTGAGCCATGCTATAGAAGGCTATTTTGCCCTGTTGGCAGAACCAATCACAGATTGCCTGGCCTTGAGAGCTATCGAGTTAATCAGCCGCTACTTGGCGCCAGCAGTAATTAATGGAGATGACCTGGAAGCCAGGGATGGCATGCTACTTGGCAGTGTAATAGCCGGTGTTGCCTTTTTCAACTCAGATGTGGCCCTTGACCACTGTTTGGGAGAAGCTATCGGTGGTTTCAACGATGTCCACCACGGGCTTATAATGGGCATCCTCCTGCCCTATGTAATGGAGTATAACCTGGCAACCAGCTCGCAGAAGTTTACCGACATGGCCGTGGCTATGGGAGAGAATGTTGAAGGCCTCACATTACTGGAGGCAGCCCGGAAATCAGTCGATGCTGTAGTTAAGCTTTCTCGAACAATTAATATACCGGTACTGAAGGATATAGACCTCAGAAAGGAAGACTTCAAAACAATTGCCGAGATGGCTATGAGGAATGTCTCCATTGAGTCTAACCCGCGCAAAGCAAAGGTTGAAGACCTGGAAAAGATACTCCAGGAAGCTTACGACGATAAGTTCCAGATAGCTACTAAGTAGAATATAGCAGGGAGGGTTTAAAGCTGGCCGCCTCTTTTAGCTGCTTTTCTTGGTTAGAGAAGCTGTACAGCCACTTGATAGTGAGGACGATACCTAGAACTATCTGGGTCAGGAAAGGCCTCCATCCAACTATAAGCAACACAATGACCACAGCGAAGATGGCTCCATAAAAAGCCGTCCCACCTTGCCAGACCGCCAGGATGCGCCATGGCTCGGCAAGGTATGGCCCCAGAGGCTGCTGAATGACGAAGTACAGCCTAGCACCGACAAGGCCGGCAGGAACGGCCCAATAAACGACCTTCTCAAGCTGACTCTGAGTGAACCCTTTGGACCTGGCATAAGGCCATGCCACAAGCAAGCCGACGGTAATGCCCACTACATACATCAAACCATACCAGTGTACGGATATGGGGCCGACGGAAAAAGCTACCGGATTCATATTAAAAACTATCATTAGTTCGCTCGTGGAAGCGGTTTAAGACAAAAATGCTCCAAATCAAAAAATTATACTACCGGGGCGAAAGCTTTGTGGCAAATAGTAGCTTCCCCTAGCTTTTCTCCATTTTAACGGCGCAGAACTTAAACTCCGGCATCTTGGATGGAGGACCAGCGGAAGGTCCGGTCAAGACATTGGCACCGCTTTCGGAGAAATGCCACGGCATAAATATCGTTCCCTTTCCAATGTTATCACTTGGCCTGGCAACCGCAGTTATCTGCCCTCTTCTTGATTCTAGAGTTATCCTTTCCCCATTCTTTATTCCCTTCTCCTTAGCATCATCGCTATTTATTTCCACAAGTGCAGTTGGAACCTCGTTATTTAATCTCTCTGTCTTTCTGGTCATTACTCCTGAATGGTAGTGGAATATGACTCTTCCATTGGTGAAAATGTAGGGAAACTCTTCATCCGGGAGTTCGGCGGGACTCTTGTATTCCACTGGCTGGAGATGGCCAAGACCATCAGAAGTCCCAAATTTCTCCACAAACATTGTCTCGGTTCCAGGATGGTTTTCGG
>Ga0307437_1002678_pt1 | contig 10780 bp, 9 predicted proteins | sample SalMarWE160390MG_FD_202146 | JGI IMG/M metagenome (GOLD analysis project Ga0307437, IMG submission 202146) | Salt marsh sediment microbial communities from the Plum Island Ecosystem LTER, Massachusetts, United States - WE1603-90 | ecosystem: Environmental > Aquatic > Marine > Intertidal zone >...
GACTCGCGTTGAAATCCGGTGTTTGCAGGAAAGAAGCCCTAATCCTTTTGGGGGAACGGACATTCTTAAACTTCAAGTTATAGATATTATACGATGATGAGACAGATCGATTTCACGCAAAACACCCCGCATCGGATCGGGGAAAAAAAGTGTTTTTTTTGGATAGACCCGTTCGACTGCGCTCAGGGCGGACAAAAAAAGCCATTTTTTGTTCATTTTGCTTTTTACAAACATTTTACGAACGACATTCCATAATTGTTCTATCCTATATGTGAACATAAATTTGGAATATTGTTAGAAAGGAGAGTGAAAAATGAGGCTCAGATTCCCGCTGGTTCTAAATCTTGTTCTTATGCTCTGCCTTTCGGGCTGCCAGACACAACCGGGTGTCTGCGATTAAAAATCTGTGAAATCTGTGGCTTATAAAGCACTTTTATGTTCATTTTTTTGTTGGCTAAATCCTTTATGCTCTCCTTGTCCTGCGTAGCTCCAAAGGAGCGAAGCACGGATGTGCCTTTCTTGTCCTGCGTAGCTCCAAAGGAGCGAAGCACGGATGTGCATTTCTTGTCCTGCGTAGCTCCAAAGGAGCGAAGCACGGATGTGCATTTTCGTGGCTAAAAAATTCAGGGTTTTAAACATTTGAGGGTATTAATGGCTAATAAAGAATCCCTTTTTGCCGGCCTGCATATTCTTATGCGGGCCATCCTTGATGGCCCAGCGGACGTCGGCCGCAGGCTTTGCAGATACTGGTATCGAGAAAGCCGCTGCCAAGTCCGCACCGGCTGGCAAAAACAAAATCCGCGTAAATCCGCGTAATCTGCGTCTAATTTCTCTTTGTGCATTTTGTGCATTTTCGTGGCTATTTTCTTCGTGATTCTTCGTGTGCTTCGTGGTGAATTTTTTTATTAAAAAAGTTGTATTTTTATTGAACATTTTGGAAAAGTTTGGTATAATACAAACCGCAATTGAGAATTTAGAATGTAAAATTGAGCAGTTAGAGATCAGGAGTCAGCAGCCAATTACCATTAACCATTTACAATTAACCAATTTACCAATCATGAGTATCGAGAATCCAACTTTAGTTCACTTTAGGCACTTTAGACACTTTAGCTCACTCTTAACTAACTTGCCCTTTACAACTGTAGAGAGCGCTTTACAAATCAGTCCTTTTATGCAAAACGAACCCAATTTCCGAAAAAGTCAAATGAACGTAAAGCATTTTAATACAGTGGATTATGAAAATAGGACACTTGGTGAAAACGGGAAAAACGAACCCAAAACGAACCCAATTTATCCTTGCGTAGCCTCTGGCGAAGCAGGAACGAACCCAATTTATCCTTGCGTAGCCTCTGGCGAAGCAGGATCAAACCCAATTTCAAAGGCAAAAAAATGCTGCGTTTTCCGTTTGGGTTCGCCTTTCGGCGGAGGCTGCCGCCCTTAAAGCATCGAGTATCATTATTTATCCCGACGTTCCATGCCGGGTTTCTTTTCAACGGCAGAGAAGTTCTACCAGCAGGGGTTTTAATTTTCTGATTGCGTTGCCGCGGTGTGAGATTGCGTTTTTCTCTTCGCGGGTCAGTTGGGCGACGGTTTTTTCCAGGTTCGGGACGAAAAAGACCGGGTCGTAGCCGAAGCCGTTATTTCCGATTTCTTTTTCGGTTATAAGACCCTCCAATGTCCCCTGCGTTTCGATCAGGATTTCAACGGAACTTACCAGGCACAGAGAGCAGACGAATCTTGCTGTTCGTTTTTCAGTGGGCACGCCTTTCAGAAGTTTTAAGACTTTTGCAGTATTTTTATGGTCTATTAGCTTCCTATCCTCGCCTTTTTGGCCGCTGAACCTCGCTGATTCTATGCCGGGGGCACCATCAAGGGCATCAATTACCAGTCCTGAATCGTCGGCGATGGTCCACAGGCCGGTTGCGCTTGCGTAGCCGACAGCTTTTTTACGGGAATTTTCGATGAAAGTAGTGCCATCTTCTTTGACTTCGGGGATGTTCGGGAAATCGGCCAGAGTAAGCCACTTAGCATCAATGTCGAGCATTGCCTGCAATTCAGCCGCCTTGCCGGGATTGGTTGTAGCAACGAGAATTTTTCTCTTTATAGCAATGGTTAATAATTTTCAATTCTGTAATCTGTTAATTTCGTTTTTAATCTCATCAATTACTCCAGTGTTATATATTATTTTCTTTTTGCCGGACTTGATGGAATAAACAAAAAAAACTTTGCCCCCAAATTTCTCTTCAAATTTTTTATGATTGACTTCATGCATCTTATCCCACTGATATTGGTCTAAAGCCAAACCGGAAGATATAGGTTTAATTTGAAGCCCAATACACTTCTCACCAACCTGAATGTAAAAATCCACATTGTAAGTTCTGTCCCACTTATCCGGTGCAGGATGAATCTTAACTTCCAGAAGTGCCTCTAATTGCCCATACACTGTATCGATTTCCGATCTGTAACCTTCGTACGTTCTGTTGAGAACGAGATTATAGGCATAATCGATACATTCTTGCTCCTCGATGGATTCCAATTCGTTTTGTATGACTTCGGAGAGCTTCACATAAAGCCTTCGTCCCAAATCTGTGACATATTCCCTTGTTATCTTAATGCCGTTTCGTTTCTTTTGCGTAGCATTGTTGAAGTAAAAAGCCTCCCATTGCTCAAATGTCTTGGGGGTACATTGTCTTATCAACTCAGAAGTAGGCCCGACGCTATATGCCTTGTTAAGTCCCCAACGATTCATGGCCCAGTTTAGCAAAGTTTCCCTTTTGAATTTGAGATTTCTGCCTTCTCTGCCTTTTATCCATTCTTTTTCCATTAGTTTTTCCCTGCAGTCGTCAAAAACTTTTCCTTAAATTTATAATCCAGAGAAGTATCGACATCAGCCAGTCCCTTTTTTATCAGATGGGCGTTTAGAAAGGTTTTGTTCTGCAGATATAAATAGCAAAGTAAATTGTTATCACGGTCATGTTTTACTGCATCGAACTTCATAAAAACCTTTTGTCCATGTGTCTTATCCCTTAAGAACTGAATTGCCTGGATGCTCATTTCGGGTTTTTTTCTTATACCTAACAGTCTTACTTTCAACCCATCTCCAATAACCAATTGCTCTGGAGAAATTATGTCTTTTACAGGGTAATACTTCTCCCTTTTAGATTTATGATTGCTAATTTTTGAGCCAAACTGCAACTTCCGTGGGTCGACTTTCTTGTCAAATTTGATAGGGTCTTTGAAAATATAAGGCAGTTTTTTGGTAATTTCCTTATAATCTATATGTGGTTTACTCTGTTTGATTATCTCGAAATCAGCATCTCCGAAGAACAGCTTTTGATGTATATTCAGCTTGTCTTTTATCAACGGCAGAAATTCAGGATTTATCTCATATCCGATAGAGTTTCTCTCAAGTTTTCCGGCGGCCAACGAAGTCGTACCGCTGCCAAGAAACGGGTCAAGAACCGTATCATTTACAAAACTGAACATTTTGATTAACCGGCGGGGTATCTCTTCAGGAAACACCGCCAAATGCTTATCTTGTTTTTCTCCCGGAATATTCCAATGACCGGTAAAAAGCTGGTTCCATTCCTTTATTGCCATTTTTGATTTTTCTTTAATTTCTTTGCTGACCCTCGGAGCAGTACCATGCTTTTTGAAAATCAAAATAAATTCATAATCAATTTTGAGGATGCCATTTCTTGGGAAGGGGAACGAGCCCATTATTGTTGCCCCGCCAGTAGTATTACAGGTCGTAACCTTTTGCCAGATAACTGCTCCCATGTAGTCAAAACCTACTGTTTCGCAAAACTTTATGATCTCAGTTCTTATAGGAATAACCTTGTATCTTCCATAATAAACAGAGCGGGCAAACTGATCGCCAATATTCACACATAAACGACAACCATTCTTTAAGACTCTATGGCATTGACTCCAGACTATATTGAGGTTGTTGACATAGTCTTCAAAACTGTCATCAAAACCTATTTGCTCGCTTTTTCCATAATCCTTTAGCTGCCAATATGGTGGAGAGGTAATAATAAGATGGACGGATTCATCAGTAACTTCTATCATGCATCTTGAATCGCCAATAATTATCTTATGATGTGTCATTATCAACTCAATAGTTTCTTTAACAGTGCTCGCTGGAAGTGGAGTCGGTTTTCGGCCTGGTCGAAGATAATCGAGTTGGGTGACTCGACAACGTCATCGGTGATTTCAAGGCCCCTATTGGCCGGCAAACAGTGCATAATTTTGGCATCGGGCGGTGCGGATTTAAGAAGCTCGGCGTTTACCTGAAAACCAGCGAAGTCGTCGCAGCGTTTTTGCTTTTCCTGCTCCTGGCCCATACTGACCCAGGTGTCGGTATAAACGATATTGGCATTCTTGACAGCCTGGGCCGGGTCGTTTGTCTGGGTGACGGTGTCGGCTGCAATTTGATTTGCCTTCCGGACCGATTCGGCATCGAGCTGGTAACCGGGTGGGGTGGCAATAATCATTTTCATACCGAGCCTGGCAGAGGCAAATGCAAGTGAGCGGGCGACGTTGTTGCCGTCGCCAATGAAGGCGATTTTCAGGCCTTTCAGCTCTTCACAATGCTCCTGCATAGTGAGCACATCGGCCATTGCCTGGCAGGGATGGAGCCAGTCGGTGAGAGCATTTATTACCGGCACAGTGGCATACTTAGCCAATTCAACGATTTTAGAGTGCTCGAAGGTCCGCGCCATTATGCCGTCCACGTATCGGCTCAGGACCCTTGCCATATCTTTTATCGGCTCTCGTTTGCCGATGCCGCCGATGTCTTCGGGCTTGACATAGATAGCACTTCCGCCAAGGTCGGTCATAGCAACGTGAAAGCTGATTCTGGTTCTCAGGCTGGGCTTTTCGAAAAGCATTGCGAGGACTTTTCCTGTAAGACACAAGTCGTTTCCCCCGACGCTATACAGACTTTTCAGGCGGGCACTTGACCGTAATAATTCCCTGAGCATTTCCGTGGTATAATCATTTATAGAGAGAAAATCTTTCACTTTGCATCCTCCGTCAACACATTATCCAGGATATCGATTGCTTCGTCTACCTGGGTTTCATTTACAATCATGGGCGGCATAAACCGCAGGACAGCACCCTGTGTACAGTTTATCCTGAGGCCCTTGTCCAAACATTTATCAACAATTTGTGAGCCGGGGCTTGTTAACTGAACGCCAATCATCAGGCCGACGCCGCGGACATGGTCAATAATGGAGTGTTTTTGCTTTAACTGGTCGAGCTTTTCCTTTGTGTATTGGCCCATTTTGACGGCGTTTTCGAGCAGGTTATCTTCTTCTATCGCCTCAATGACTGCGATGCCCGCGGCACAGACCAAGGCGCTGCCGCCAAATGTGGTGGCGTGTTTGCCGGGGACGAGCGAGGCGGCGACTTCTTCTTTGGCCATCATTGCCCCTATTGGGACGCCTCCTCCGAGTGCCTTTGCCATTGTCATAATATCCGGGGTGACATCAAAATGCTGATACGCGAACCATTTTCCGGTTCTGCCTATTCCCGTCTGGACTTCGTCGAGAATCATTAAAGCTCCATTTTCATCGCAGAGTCGGCGGATTTCCTGCAGATATTCTTTCGTTGCGATATTTATACCGCCCTCTCCCTGTATAGGCTCTATCATAACGGCTGCCACCTCATCGGAGAATGCGGCTTCCATCGCGGCTATATCATTAAAGGGAACATACACAAATCCGGGCAGCAGTGGCAAGAAACCTTCGTGATGCTTCGGCTGGGCAGTTGCGGTCAGAGTGGCAAAGGTGCGGCCGTGGAAACTGCCTTCGCAGGTGATGAATTTATACTTTTGCTGCGATGTATGGAGTCGGGCAAGTTTCATTGCCCCTTCGTTGGCCTCGGCGCCGCTGTTGCAAAAGAAGGATTTGCCTCCAAAGGCCCGCTCGCTTAAAAGTTTTGCCAGTTTGCCCTGCGGCTCAGAGTAAAAGGTGTTGTCAATGTGCAGAAGCTCGGCGGCCTGGGTGCGGATGGCCTCGACGACCTTCGGATGGCAGTGGCCTATAGCGCTGACGGCCCAGCCGGGGAACATATCCAGTATCTTGTTGCCGTCGGCATCGAACATATAGCAGCCTTCGCCCTTCACAATAACCCGGGGCAAGCGAGGGTAATTAGCGATAACGTATTTATTAAACAAATCAATCGTTTCCTTTGTAGTCATTTTTCGTATCTCGTATCTCGTATGTCGTAATTGTTATTCCTGCAGCCGCTTTCGCAGTTGTAAACTTATCCTCGCGCAGGGTGACAGGAATCCTTTTTCCAATTTTTCTAATCTTTTCTATGTGTCCTCTGCAACTTCTCTTGTTCCTTTTACTCTTTAATTATCTGTGTCCCTATTCCTTTATCGGTATATATTTCGAGCAGCAGCGAATGCTGTATTCGGCCGTCGATAATATGCGCCTTTTTGACGCCGGCTTCCAGGGCGGTCAGGCAGGCATCGACCTTGGGCAGCATTGCATCTGTGATTATCTTCGAATCAATCATATCCTTGATTTGGTTTTCGTCGGCGCTCGATACTCTGCTATCCGGGTCTTCGAGGTCGGTCAGTATTCCGTGAGTGTCACTTACGACGACGAGCTTTTCAGCCACGACTTCGGCGGCGACTCTGCCGGCTGCGCTGTCGGCGTTGACATTCAACTTTCCGCCCGTCTTATCTTTAGCCACCGAGGCGATAACGGGAATCGTACCATCGGCACACAGCGTCTTTAGTAACTGGGCATTTATCTCGACAACCTGCCCAACCAGGCCAAGGTCGAGTTTTCGTCCGTCTTGGCCGGCCAGCCTGAGGGGTTCGGCAAACAATACACAACTGCTCAGGGAGTGCAGGGCCATAGGGCGGCAGCCAAGTTCCGTGAGAATCTCGCATATAGGCGTATTTATTTTGTGCACGAGGGTATGTTCGGCTATGGTCAAGGTGCGCTGGTCGGTATATCGGCGTCCCTGTACCCAGACGGGCTCAAGGCCGGCCTCTTTCATCGCTTTAGTGATGGCCTTTCCGCCGCCGTGTACGATAATCGGCTGCATACCGACGGTGGCCATAAAGGCGATGTCGGTCAGGAGCTCTTTTTGCAGAGCGGTATCTTCGAGGACGCTGCCGCCGAGCTTTACGACCACGATTCGGCCTCGGAAGCGGCGAATATATTCCATCGCCTCGATGAGCGCACCAGCTTTTGCAATAGCTTCTTCCACAATAAAAACTTTCGAAAAATAAAAATTAAACGAAGAAACGAGTTTATGAATACCAAGGCTATTCGTCAAGCCAAATTTGCTTCTGATAACGGTTAAAACAGGCGTGAGCTGTCGAGGAGGAAGGTTACGGGGCCATCGTTGGTGCTGGTTACGTGCATATATTCGCCGAAGAGACCTTTCTCGACAGAAACGCCCTGCTCGGCAATCAGGTCAGCTACTTTTTCATAGAGCTGCCGGGCCAATTGCGGCTGTGCGGCGGCGTCGAAGCCGGGGCGTCGGCCTTTTCGGCAATCGCCGTGCAGCGTAAAATTGCTGACCAGCAAAATCGCACCGCCGACGTCGAGCAGGTTCCGATTCATCTTGCCGGCCTCATCGGGGAAGATACGCAGGTTCACGAGCTTTTCAGCAATGAACTCGGCATCTTTGGCGGTGTCCTCTCTGCCGACGCTGAGGTAAACGAGCAGTCCTTTTTCGATTCGGCCAACTGATTGGCCATTGACTTCAACCCGTGCCTGTAAAACACGCTGACAAACGAAACGCATAGCTGTCCTTTCTCGTTATGCGTCGTGCGTATATAGTATTGCGTTATCTGCTAAAACCACGGTGTTGAGGTCGCCCTGCGGATGTGCAGCTCATCAATGACGGCATTTCCCTTGTGGGTAACAAGGTACAGTACTAACTCAGCGATTTCTTCCGGCTGCATCAGGTCCTGCTTCTTTATATCCGGACGTACTTTTTGCACCAGCTCAGTATCGACACCGCCGGGGCAGAGCAAATGCACTCGAATATTCGAGCTCTTCAGCTCCTCAGACAACGATATGGTCATTCCGCGAAGGGCATGCTTAGAAGCTGTATATGCGCTCTGTTGTGGATATCCCTTGACGCCTACAACCGATGCTATGTTAATAATGTACGCACTTTCGGCTTTTTTTAACAACGGCAGCGCTTCTCTGCAAAGAATGAACGGTGCGCGTGCATTTATACTCATGCAACGGTCGTAATCCTGGGTTAAGGTCTCTTCAAGCCATGCTGAGTGGGTGATACCCGCATTGTTGACGAGTATGTCGAGTCGGCCGAACCTTTCGCCAGTTTCTCTGACGAGATTTTTGATAGATTGCTCGTCTGTCAATTCTGTGGGGGCGATCTGTGCTTTTCCGCCGGCTGCTTTAACCTCATCAGCGTTCTCTTTCAGTTTGTCCATCGCGCGTGCAGCCAGGACAACCGCTGCGGCTTCTTTGGCCAATGCGAGACTAATGGCTCTGCCTATCCCGCGGCTTGCTCCCGTTACAATTGCGACTTTTCCTTCTAACCTTTTATCCATTTCAAATACCTTCCGAAAATTTAGCAGGGATTATAACCGAAAAATATGAAAAGCAAAAGTCCCTCTTTGTCGGACGTGTGTAGTCGGCGGCACTACTTCGGTGGGTTATGGCCGAATCTATTGGTCTATTATCGTGTTCTTGTTCGACTCGTGCGCTGCTCAGTGCGCTGCTCTGTGCGCAACCTCTTCTTCTCCTCCAGCATTGCCTTGTTGAGTCTTCCCAACCGCTCCTGCCTTGTTACAATCAAGCCGTCTGTCGCCACTGTCGTTTTTGCTGCATCTTCTCCGATGGCAAGCTTTCGTACGAAATTAAGCTCTACCGCCACCTGCTCATACACGGCTTTTGCAAGAATAGGTGAGGTTTCAAGCTGGTTTCGCGTCCATCCTCGCATCTCCTTTATTGCCATCCTGTCTATGGCTGTTAATTCTTTTTCCAGGCCTTCAAAGGCCTTTATGGAGGCCTTTACCTTGTTCGGGTCGGTAAACTGTACCTTTAAGGTTACTTTGGGCTGCGATGGTCTACTTGTCATATCTTCCCGGGACCTTCTTCTGCTGTTCTGCCTTGTATTATCCGTATATCTTCCTCTGCTATAGCTGCCGTTACTGGTACTTGTTCGACCCATTGTACCATTTCCTTCTACGGTACCTGTACGTCCCCGTGTGCTCCTTCGCGAGCCTCTGGCTCCTCTCCTCGACTCCAGCAACTCGCGGCGCATTTCATTCTCTTCCATTTTTTCGACAATTTTATCGAACCGCCCTTTTCTTTCTAACATCAAGCCATCGATAGCAGTTATTGTTTTCTCTGCTGATTCCTCAACAGCCTGCTTTCTTACGAAGTCATACTCGGCACCAATCTGTTCATACACGTTCTGGATTATTTCAGTTGTGCACTCCGTTAAGCCATTATTCCACCCTTCAATCTCAGTCCGGCTTCCAGTCTCAAGGTTTTTTAATGCTGCTTCGAGGTCTGTGAATTTGCTAAGCCTGGCCTTGACCGCATTTGGGTCCGTAAGCGGGTCTATATTTTTTATGGAGTTGATATCAATAAACGGTTTCGGCAGTTTTTGTGCTTCTAATATCCTATTTACCTGCCTATTATTTACCGGCCTCGTAGAGGTTTGCTGTCTGGCTCCGCGCCTTCTCAACAACTCAACGATTTGTGTCTGGCGTTTTACTTGTGCCCACCATAATGGCGACCGTCCATCGAGGTCTTTAGCATTCACATCGGCGCCTTTTGCAATAAGTATTTCTGCGACATCTCGTCTACCTGCGGTTGCTGCGAGGTGCAATGGAGTCCAGTTTTGATTTCCTTTAGCATTTACGTCTGCACCATTTTGTATTAGCAGCTCCACAACATCCTTGTGGCCTCTTTCAGCGGATGTATGCAGGGGGGTAAAGCCATCAACTTTTTCGTTTACATTTGCTCCATTTGCAATAAGCAACTTGACCGAAGCGAGGTCACCCTCTCCCGCAGCCTTGTGCAGTGTCTTATTCGCCATATTGGGAGCCTGGACGGCATAAGAGAGACTTATGCCGCAAGATACAACCAATAGCATTGAAATCAACAAAGACTTCACGATATATACTCCAAAATCACAGGTATGTTACGAAAAACCAATCTTTTTTCATAAACGTACATCTAAATTATACACTAAATTTCATTTATTCTTTATAAAAAAAATTCCCAAGTTCGACAAATTGGCCTATTTTCAAACCATATCTAACGACTCAATGCCCATTTTTTCCGCTATTCTATCGAACTCATCAAGTGTATGAAATTGAATGATTATTTTTCCTCTCTGACTATTCCTGCGAGTTTCAATAACTACATTTGTTCCAAGCTGTAAGCTAATCTTTTTTTCAAGGTCTATTATATGAGGCTGTTTTTCGTGTTTTGTGCCTTCCTGTTTTTTGCCTGTAAGATATCTACGAACCAATCTCTCTACTTCTCTTACGCTGAGCCTACCAGCCATTGCCCGATTTGCAAGCTTGCGCCTCAGCTCGTCTGTTGGTAAGGCAAGTATAGCACGTGCGTGGCCCATTGTAATCCGGCGTTGTGCTAACATCTGCCTTATTGCGTCCGGTAAGTCGAGTAGTCGCAAGTAGTTAGCGATAACGGAACGGTCTTCGCCGAGGCGTTGTGCAGCTTCAGCCTGCGTTATAGAGAATGTGTTTATGTAGTTTTGATAGCACTTTGCTCGTTCAATAGGATTTAGGTCAGTTCTG
>Ga0307437_1002689_pt1 | contig 10758 bp, 6 predicted proteins | sample SalMarWE160390MG_FD_202146 | JGI IMG/M metagenome (GOLD analysis project Ga0307437, IMG submission 202146) | Salt marsh sediment microbial communities from the Plum Island Ecosystem LTER, Massachusetts, United States - WE1603-90 | ecosystem: Environmental > Aquatic > Marine > Intertidal zone >...
GGTGCCAGACAAGGGAGTTACTGTCCCGTTACCGTTTACTGCCATGATTAGGTCATAGCTTATCTGGGTAAAAGTAGCGGTAACCGTCTTATCCTTATCCAGGGTCAGCGTTGTTGACGCTGAGGCGGGGTCGGCAATCTCAGTCATATCACCAGTAGACCAGCTATCGAACTCCCAGCCGGGGTCTGGGGTGGCGGTGATAGGCACATCTCCCTCAGGATAGGTGCCGTCCGCAGGCGTGGTTGTTCCATTGCCGACCTCTTCCATGGTTAGGTCATACTGGGTAACCCCCTCCTCGGTAAAGGTAGCGGTAACCGTCTTATCCTTATCCAGTGTCAGCGTTGTTGACGCTGAGGCGGGGTCGGCAATCTCAGTCATATCACCAGTAGACCAGCTATCGAAGTCCCAGCCGGGGTCTGGGGTGGCGGTGATAGGCACATCTCCCTCAGGATAGGTGCCGTCCGCAGGCGTGGTTGTTCCATTGCCGACCTCTTCCATGGTTAGGTCATACTGGGTAACCCCCTCCTCGGTAAAGGTAGCGGTGACTGACTTGTCCCCGTCCATGTTGATGGAAGTCGGGTTCGTATCACCACCTAAGTCACCACTCCACCCGTCGAACTGCCAGCCAGCATCTGGGACGGCTTCAAGGCCAACTTCAGTGGCGCAAGCAAAGGTGTATTCTGCCGGGTAGGCCCCAGGAGCCACATCGTTAACCTTAACATCGCCATTACCTGAAACATTAACTGTCAGGTATACTGAGGTTACCTGCAGATTAAGTTCTGTGGTACCATCCGGTATAAACAGGGCTTCCCCAGCCAGCCTTCCCAGCACCCAGAACTGCACAGGATCATCCTCAACTCCGCCTTCCTTTACGAGTGGGGTGGCTAGGTCATCAGGCGGGACATAGAACAGCCCGTTCCCGCCCGACTCAAAGGAGAAGCCATAGTTGCCGTTATCATCCACGATGGCGGTCCAATCCTCGGCTACGCCAGCTATTGTGGCGGTGACTACAGTTCCGGGGTCGGCCAGTGTGTCGCAAATTTTCACCCAACCCCCGAACTGGTGACTTTGAGGTATAGGTGGCGGTTCTTCAGCCAATGCTGGAATACCCAGGGTACCGATTAAAACCAGGGCTAGCAGGAGGCCGAGGCCTCCTGCTAGCTTTCCACTCCTTCTTAATCCAGTTTTCATTTTGTCCACCGTCCTTTCAGCCTAAGCTACAACTTTACGGGTAGATAGTCCCTGACTCGCCGGTCTTCATTGCGAGCCAGTAGCCAAAGCCGGGTTCGAGATATTCATGCCCCGGCGTGCCAACAATGAAGAAACTGCCATCATAGCCGTATATCATGGCATACTTGCCGGCTATGCCAGCCAGGTAATCTGATGCCAGCTTAGGAGTAGTGGACTTGAAGCCGATCAGGTTCCAGCCCTCAACTACATCGTACGACGGTGGCACACTAGGCGGATCTGTCTCGGCGACCAGTTCCCAGCCGTCAAAGGTAAATGAGCCACCAGAGCCGGGATCCTGCATCTTCACCCAGTAGCCATAGCCATCTTCCATAGTAAACAGGGTGCTCAATCCTGGGTATGACGCCGGTGGCGCGTTGTAGACGGGCCAATCCGCGGGCGGAGTTGCTCCAGGAACATACCGACGTATCTTTTCAAGCTCGGTAAGGCTTGCCGTCATGGTGTTAATGGCTGGATTCTCAGGTATCAGCGGCAGGGATATGAGGTTATAACCTTCGTCGACAGTGATTGTCCACTCCTCATAAGGTTCTGGAGGTGGCGCCGCCTCACCGGTAATCATTACCATGGCCGAGTTGTTGGTAGTGGTCGAGTCGGGCTGGTCGCAGGCAGTGATGTCGGCAATGTTGGAGATGTAGCCATCCATATTTACCGTGGCGGTGATATCCAGATCAACACTGTAACCAACAGCCAGGTCACCAATGTGCCATATACCGCTGGTTACATCGTACCAACCTTGGTCTGGAGTACTGCTGACGTAGCTTAACCCAACCTGCAGCAGGTCTGTAACCCTTACGCCGGTGGCATCGACTTCACCAAGGTTCTGTACGGCGATGGTAAAGGTTACCTCTTCACCGACGGTAAAGGTGTCATCGTTGGCAACCTTGGTAACTGCTAGGTCTGCCTCTGTAGGCGTCTCAACCTGCTTCACGGTGACACTGTCAGGCTCGATGAACCTCTCGGGTATGGGCTCACCAGGCAGCATATGCAGCTTGTAGTAGTGGATAGGCCACTGGATAGAGAACAAATCAAAGGTGCCGCAGAAGCAGCCTCCGAACATGCCCCCGAAGCTGCCCTCAAAGGAGCCATTGAAGTTGCCATTGAAGATGCCATTGAATTTGCCATTAGCAAAGGAGCCGTGAAACTCGCCATCAACAATGCTGGCAGAAAACTCGCCATTGACAAAGCTACCATCAAGGTCGCCGCTAAATTTGACATCATCAAAGGTGCCGCTAAAGTCGCCAGTAAAGTTGCCATCAATCGAGCCCGTAATGGTGCCACTAAAGGGGCCAGTAAGGGTGCCATTGTCGAGAGAATAGCAATTACAGTCATCCGGACATACAGTGCCTGTAATTTTGGCATTATCAAAGGTGCCATCAAAGTGGGCATCAACAAAGTCGGTTTCAATTACGCCATTAGTAATTGAGCCGCTAAAGCCGCCACTAATGGCGCCATTAGTAATCGAGCCCTTGAAGTCGCCACTATAGTCGCCCTCAAAGCCGCCACTATAGTCGCCGTTAAAGTCGCCACTATAGTCGCCGTTAAAGTCGCCGTTAAAGCCGCCGCTATAGGTACCGCTATAGCCGCCCTCAAAGCCGCCGAAATAGTAGCCATCAAACTCGGCGTGAGCGTGGGTCTTGTACAAAACCAGCTGCTTCATATGCCAGCCGTACTCATCGTAGCCTTCGGCGGTTATGGTGATGGTGCTCTCGCAGGCCTCCTTGCAGTGCAGCCTCCAGATGCCTTCGTATGTGCCATCTTGCCCGTGACCGGCAAGGGTTCCGATTTCCTGGGTGTAGCCACTATCCTCTCCGGCGACCGGGCGGACACTCCCGTCGGGGGTGGCCGATAGGGTGGCCATAACCTCCCAGGCATCAGCTTCACCGGTATTGGTCACCGTGTAATAGACGTCAAACTCAGTGCTGACAGGGAAGGTGTACGATGGTTCGGTCTCTCCAACAGGCACTATCTCCGTTATGTCTATCTCAAGGTGAGCCGCCGGATACTGGTAAACATAGGTGTATTCGGTGTCACATTTCGTGTCATTGCTGTTCTCATCCGTGCCGACTGCCGTCACCGAAATTTCGGTATCCCCGCTCTCATCACAGTGCAACGTCCAGGTCACCGTCTCGGAGCTATAGCCGGCAAGGGTGTCAAGGTCTATGGTCGCATTCGGTAGTGGCACCACTGAGGCGTTAGCACCGGGGTTAATGGTGACCGTGGTATTAAGGGAATCTGCCTCACCCAGGTTTTCCACCAGGGCGGTTACGGCAAAGTCCTGAGAGGTGGCAACAGCAGTTTCCACTCTTTCCTCAGGATCAGGGGACAGGATTGTCACCTCAATGTCGGTGGCGAACTCCTGATGAACGGTGACCGGCTCTGATATGGTGTATTGCTCTTGTTCTGTTACCATCCAGACCGTTGATCCCTTAACGGCGATGATGACATCTCCGGAGCCATCGCAGTGTACCGTCCACGCCACGTGCTGCGTGTCACACTCATTAACGCTGCCGATGGTCTTGGTTTCGGTCTCGCCTTGAACCAGTTCAGCGGGACCGGTTAGTATTATCGTGGCGTCAACCGGGCCGAGGTTTCCCATACCACCGGGGTTGTAAAGGTCAGCCTCAACACTGAAGGTCTGGCACTCGGAATAGGTAGGCTCCTCTAAAGGAGCAGTGATGGTGACCAGTAGAGGCATCTGGTACACGGTGGCGTGACCGGGGATTGGGTCAGAATAACCCGGATTGGCGTCATCTATCAGTTCGCCGGTGTTGGCGCCATAGCCTGCCGGGGTGATGGTGAAGTTGACGGTGCCCGGTGCTGTGCAATGGAACTCCCAGGTAACCGGCTCGGTAGCACCACCGGCAAGGGTGCCAATATCTACTGTTGCGTTTGGTGACAACAGCGTGACATCACTCGACGGACTCCAGGTTATGGTAGCCGTGGTATCGACCGAAGCCTCGCCGCCAGTGTTGGTTATGTCGGATGTGATTTCGAAGGTGTTGGATACACCGTAGCACACCGGGTCAGAGCTACTAGCCTCAAGCGCTGCCGGCGTATCCTGGTGGATAGTGATTGTATCCCAATTTAGGTGCGTGATAGCGTCTGTTGCTATCACCACTGCTACGACGTCAATGGTAACATCGCCTTCCGCCAGACAGTGCAAATGCCAGGGGAATGGCACACTGACCGTTTCGCCGACACCAATGGCGGGAAGCGATTGTGACGCCGTTGGTGGTGCGTAGATCTCGACATCTCCTCCATCGGTCCAGTATATCGTAGCCGTACCACCCGCCTGAATGTCCTTGTTATAGTTGTTGGTTATCGTCGCATTGACATAGAATTCCCGGCATTCGTTAGTACGCCAGCCATCTTCAGGCGCGGTGATTTCCACCATTAGAGGCTTCTGGTAAACGCTGGTTTCGTCAAAATCGTCTACATAGCCACTAGTTGAGCAACCATAGCCGTCGGCCCAAGCGACGATGTCGCTGTAGTCCACCGTGTCGTCTCTCGGGTCAGACGGTGTGCCACCATTATCGTCGATTGGGTCAGCACCGTCGCATTCGAGTGTCCAGGTCAGCGTAACATCTTCATCTTTCTCGAGGGTGCTGGGGATTGAAGGGTAGGTCACCACAAAGGCGTTAGCACCTGATAGATTCAGCCACGCGTCGACACCACATAGAGGCTCCAGGCCGGTGTTGGTAACGGTAGCCACGACATCAAATTGATCCTCAACCCCGACTTTCATCGGTGGGTCGTCCAGGGGAGAATCAATCACAATTTGAATGCCTGGCTCCCCGAGTTGCTGCACATCGACACTATCAGAAGCGCCGCCTGTAGCAGTGACGGTGATTGTTAGAGGATGACTAGGGCCCGTGCAGTGCAGTGTCCACTGGGCATCCTGAGTAGAGCCAGGAGAGATGTCTCCCAGAGCCTTGGTGTAAGAATCACCCCCTACCAGCTCGGCATCCCCATCTGGATCCCACGATATCACAGCGTCAATGCCGTACGCGGTCTCATCACCGCTATTGTGAACCGTGGCAACCACATTGAAAGTGTCGGATACTTCAAATTGATCGCCCGGTTCGGGTGACTCAATAGTTACCACCAGTGACTGTTCGGTAGCGCCTGTAGGTACGGCAAACGTCATCGCCAGGCTGCATATCAGAACCAGTGCCAGAGTCACCTTCCATATTGAACCAAATTTACTTTTCATCGAACTTTATATCCCTCCTAAAAAAGGTTTCATTTCGGTGGGTAACTTTTAACCTTCTCCAATAAATATCACCTCCCTTTTTTATATAAATAATTCGCTAAAAGGCGAGAAAGTTGGCAAAAATAAAGGGAAGATTTTTACTTGTTTTTCCTTATAGACATCACCTTCTTTCAACATTTACTGCTTGATAAAGCGAAAGCCAAAACCCCTTTGGTTACACAGGTCAAACCCTGGGTTAGGGGTCTTGGCTAGCTTCTTCCTCAGAGAAGAAATATGGAACTCAAGGCTACTGAGACTAATTTCGTTGCTCCCCCAGACCCCGAGAGCCAGCTCAGAATAAGGGACAGCCCGATCACCATTAAGGGTAAGACAGCTAAGTAAGCGAAACTCAGTAAGGGTGAGGTCAATCACCTCGTCACGCAAGCTTACCCGTTGTCGCTCACGGTCCAGCTTTATACCCAGAGGAAAGGTATATTCGTGACTCGTTCCATAACGGCGGAACAGCGAGCTGACTCTGGCCAAAAGCATTCTCCAGCTTGGCGGCTTGGCTAGGCAGGCATCAGCGCCCATCTCCAGAAATCTGGCTGCTGGCACTCCCTGTTCACTGCTGACTAGAGCAATGATAGGGATAGTAAACATACGGCTTATGTACGAGCAAAGCTCCTCACCATTCACCGGAGGCTGCTCCTCATCAAAGAGAACCATGTCTGGCCAACTTTCATACACTGCTCTCACCCCAAGAGAGCTATCTGGAACGCTTACCACATCAAATCCCACATCCAGCAAGGTTTCGGCTATAGGCCTTGTCAAACATCGGTCTTGGTCAATAACCAAAATTCTCGCCAAAGCTGTATCCCTAAAAATACTGTAACTAGTTCTAAGAGAACCAGGACTAAAGTACTGCCCTTGGCAGTGAAAAGTACTGGTAGCTTATAACACGAAGGTGGAAATTTAGGTGCCTAAGGTCGTCAAGAAGGTCGCGGTTTGGTAGAAATTTAGTGCGGGAATGGTACTAATTAGAAAAGGCGGGCAATTGCCCGCCTTTTCTAATTAGGTTCACTCAACTATTTTGGTTTCAGGAATTTATAGCCTATCCCCCGCTGAGTGAGCAGCATCGGCTGGGTGTTCTCATGGTCCTTTAGCTTAACCCGCAGGCGATAGATATATTTCTTCAAAGAGCAGACATCGTCACTGTAGTCCGAGCCCCACGTTTTCTCCAGCAAGAAACGGTGGCTAAGTACCTTGCCTTCATTCCTTATCAAGTTACCTAGCAGCTCATACTCAATGGGGGTTAGCCTTACCGGTTCTCCGGAGACTAAAATGTCACGGGTGGCAAAATTTACCGTCAGGTTGCCACTGACAAATGTTGAGCGGTGACTGTCTCTCAGTTGAGGCATGGTGGCACGGCGTAACACTGCCTTCATCCTGGCAATAAGGTCGACGGGGCTGAATGGTATGGTAACATAGTCATCAGCACCCATTTCCAGACCCTTGACTTTGTCCATCTCTGTTTCTTTGGCAGCAAGAACGATAATAGCGACATCAGAAAAGGAGCGAATCTCTTCTAATACTTTGAAGCTATCTGCACCACGTACTTCCAAGTCCAAAATAACTACATCCGGAGACTCAGTCTCTACCAATTCTATCCCCTTGTCCCCATCAGTAGCGACAGTGACGCTGGCCTGTGACCAAGCCAAACTCATACACAGTGAAATGTTCTCAGCTATGTCACTCTTATCTTCTATAACTAATACCCTCACAGTTCCTCCAACAAACAAAGAGCATTGTTATTATTGTACGCATAGGTACATTTTATGTGCCTAAAGGATACTTTGTCATTTGGCAAAAGTCAATACACTTGGCTTAACTTTTCTTCAGTTTTCCTCCCAAATTCCCTCATGCGGACTTATATATTACTCATACGCACACAATATGTCAAGGTAGCTTATCCTCACTTTACCTTACCATTTGCAGATTATTCCAGAAACGTCAGTAGAAACAGCTCTGGGTTAACAAATTGACGAAAAGTAAAACTTTTGACTATAATCAAATTCACCAAAGGAGTTAGTATATGGAGCTTCCTAGAATACCCAAGCGAACAACAACTGGCTTTGCATTCTCTATGGTTGAGAGAGCAATTAAGGAAGCATGTAGCAAAAGAGAGCTTGGGCAAGCTGAGATCCTGGAGATTATAAACTACTTTTGTAATGAAGAGTTGCAATGTGTTTATTGCGGCAGTCCTGAAGTGAAACGCTGGTATCACCTTTTGTCAATAAGTAAGGGTGGTGAAACTGTGCTCGGCAATATTGTACCATCCTGCCAACGCTGCGACGATTCAAAGAGAGATGAGTATTTTGAAGATTGGATCAAGAGCGATCAGGGACTACGCTGCCAAGCACGGGTATGAGATCGTCCGCGAATATACTGATGAAGCAGAAAGCGGAAGGAGCGCTTCCGCCCGGCTTTCAGAGAGATGACAGCTCTTGCCAAGACAAAGAATCCACCTTTCACTGCAATACTGGTTTGGAAGCTGAACCGCTTTTCCCGGAGCCGTGTTGATTCCGTCACCTACAAGACCCTTCTCAAGAGCAAAGGAATCAGAGTTATTTCGATCAATGAACATCTTGCGTGAAAGTAAGTACAAGTATTGGGGGCAGGCCACAAAAAATATCACAGCCCGCCTCTGGCTGTGATATATCTAGCACGGGTTCAAACACTCTAGTTGAGCTAGAGTATCCAGCGGTCTCTTGGTGGAAGTACTTAAATAAAAGGGGGTAAGTTATGACTTATAGAGTATACCATCTTATAACCTTGATATTGTTACGACTTGCAGGTGTCTCTATATTGTTATTGTTACTTGGCTTTGAATTAAGAAAACTCGATGTCGCGCCAGCCATTTGGTGGTCTGCGGTGGGACTTAATTGAAACTCTCTCTCGGTAACTGGTAAAAGCACATCGTGGCACTATAACCCTACTAGCAATCCCAAGGGAAGGTTGTTGAAAAGACTCTTTCGGACGAAGACCGAAGAGTTCTAGGTATCGTCCCCTTTGGTGGAGCTGAGGGGACTCGAACCCCTGACTTCCTCCTTGCAAAGGAGGCGCTCTCCCGGCTGAGCTACAGCCCCACCCATCCAAAGGCATTATAGCAATAAGGCTGCCCCTTATCAATTTGCCCCTTACCGCCAGCGTGTTAAAATAGGGCGATGGCTCTAGCTCATATCATTACTCTGCTGGCAACCGGTGTCGTCGTCGGCTTCGCCAGCGGTCTGCTCGGCCTGGGCGGCGCCTTCATCATGACGCCGGTTCAGTACCTAGTTTTCACCGCCATGGGCGTCCCCACCGATTTAGCCGTCAAGCTGGCTTTCGGCACCAGCCTTCTGGTGATACTGCCCCTGTCCGCCAGCGGCGCCTGGAGACACAGCATCAAGGGGGCGGTATGGTGGAAAGCGGCTTTTATTATGGGCGGCATCGGCCTGGTCTGCAGCTTCGGCGGGGCCACGCTGGCGGCTCACCTCCCCGGCGCCGCCCTCAAGATAGCCTTCGGCGTTATTGTCCTGCTCAGCGCCCTCAGGATGCTCACCTCCCGCCAACCCAAAATAGAGCAGGAGCCCCGGCAAAACCCCTGGCTCTGGGCGGCCTGGGCGGCGCCGGTCGGCCTCTTAAGCGGCATACTGGGCATCGGCGGCGGCGTGCTGCTGATTCCGGTGCTGGTGCTGGCGCTCCGCTTCCGGATGCATAATGCCATCGCCACATCACTGGCAGTAATGCTCTTCACCAGCATCGGCGGTGCCACCGGCTATCTGGTCAATGGCCTGGACGTTCCCGGGCTGCCCGCCTACTCTATAGGCTATATCCATCTACCGTCATGGTTCCTGCTGGCGGTTACCAGCGTGGGCATGGCGCAGGCCGGCGCCATCACCGCCCACAAGCTACCCGCCCGGCAGTTGAAATATATCTTCATCGTGGTCATGTTCTACGTGGGGCTGAAGATGCTCGGCGTCTTCGACTGGCTGGGCTGGCCGCTCTAAAGCTGCCTATATCGGGTAGGCGCCGCAGGTGCGGCAAAAGGTAGCCTTCTCGTCAACGCCGGCGCCGCACTGGGGGCATTTCCTGTCACCGCCACCAGCTTCTGAGGGCAGGCCCACCAGCTCCCGGTAGAGCTGGTAGTAGTGAAGGTGCTCCTTATCCCTGATGAACACCCCGTCCTCTTTAAGATAGTTATCCTTCTTCCGGCTAAACTCGGCGTCCGGGATTTTAGAATCAAAGAGCCAGGGCAGTATGGTGGTGCCGGTGCCCACCTCTATCGGCACCTTAACCCGCCAGGCTATTTCCCGGGGGATGAGCTTCTCGGAGGCTTTGCGCAGCACCCACTTGCCCCACACCTGCCCCTCCTCGCTCTTGACCTTCAAGCGCACATCCAGGTTCTCGGCAAGGGTCTTGAACCGGGGGTCAAGGAAGGGCAGCCTGGCTTCAACACCGAGGTCCCAGGCCAGGGGGACGGAAGCAAACCTCATGTTGGCCCAGAGCTTCTTGAGCTCTACCTCCAGCTCCGCCCTCTCCAGCCCGAAGAGGTAGCTATAGCCGCCGAAGAGCTCGTCGCTGCCGTCACCGGTCATAAAGGTCTTCAATCCCAGCTGTTTCCCCACCTTCAGGGCGACATAGAGAGCGGCGCTGTTGCGTATTTCCATGGGGTCAAACGACTTCATCACCCTGATTGAGGCGCGGAGGCCCTCGTTAAGCTCATCGTCGCCGAAATAGTGGACGCAGTGTTCCAGTCTCATCTGGCTGGCCACCAGCCGGGCGTAGCCGACATCCGGCGTCGGGGCGCCAAGCATGGCAACAGTGACACAGCTCGGCTTGGTCCACTTGGCCGCCAGGCAGGCCAGTATCGTCGTGTCCAACCCCCCCGAAAGCAGCAGCCCGTCGGTCAGGTTGCGCTTGACGCTCTCCTCCAGGGCCTGAACGATAACGCCGTAGTTAAAAGGCAGTGACTGATAGTTGGAAACCATCTATTACGGCCATCTTTCTAATAAACCTGCCCCACCCTCATATCCACTCCACCTTAAGAAAATCGTCGAGGCTAATCATAAGGCTATTCCTCCTCAACCAGCCTTCTCGACCAGAACCGGGGTTGGGTGGAAATGACCTGCTTCAAGGCAGCCAGCTTACTCCTGATATCCTCAGCCACCGCCTGGTCGGTAATTAACGCCTTAAGCTTGGTCGTATCCAGGCTGAGCGCCCGGTCCAGCAGCCCCGCCGGCTCCAGCAGGGCCCTGACCTCCTCCTCGCTGAAACCG
>Ga0307437_1002690_pt1 | contig 10753 bp, 6 predicted proteins | sample SalMarWE160390MG_FD_202146 | JGI IMG/M metagenome (GOLD analysis project Ga0307437, IMG submission 202146) | Salt marsh sediment microbial communities from the Plum Island Ecosystem LTER, Massachusetts, United States - WE1603-90 | ecosystem: Environmental > Aquatic > Marine > Intertidal zone >...
GTCAGGAATTTTGTATCCTAAATCCTCGCATCTCTTGAAAAGGTACGCGACATATGGTGATAAGAAACAGTCGGAACGCCAGCTCGTTGGCCAGAATTTGAATCCGCCGTCAGACTTTTGCATTAGAAGAATTTTTCTGATGTTTGCTTCTATTACTTTATCAACCGGTTTCACGGCTTCAAGTTCAAATCCGTATTTATCGGAAAGAAATTTGAGTTGAACGAGTGCGAGAAGTCTGCTTGAAGTTTGTTCCAAACATCCGTACGGGTATTCGACAAGGTATTTTGCTCCTTCGCCGATATTTGTTAGGGCTGTACTGGAAAGCGTGACCTCTAATCCGCCCATATCTTTTCGTACCTTATCGCCGATTTTGATCGCCTGCTCGGCTTTTTCTTTTGTTTCTCCGACTGCTACTACAGTCTCAGTGGCGAGCAATTCTTTAACCTGAAGAGTGGTTTGGACTGCGTCGGATTCTTTTATTTTTTCTCCGCCGAAAGTACCGGTAAAGTATGCGGTGAATTTTAGTGTCGATTCTCCTTTACGGGTGGCTTTGAAGGGAAAAAGAATAGTTGTCGATTGTCCTGATTTTATTGTCGTCTCATTCGTTGTCGATTCATTTTGATTGAGTATTATTGACTCGCCCGAGAGTTCGGCTGATACTTTAACTACACCTTCTCCTTCTGTTGAGTTGGTAATAGCGACTCCTGAAAGGAATTCATCACCGATTCTGGCAAATCTTGGTAGGACAGGGCGGAGAACGAAAGGTTGTGTGGCAACGACTTTTTCATCCTTATAACCGAACAAGTCGTTTTCTCCGACTGAGACAACCATTATTCTCCATGTTGTCAGGTTGTCGGGTAGTTTAAAACTGAAATGCGCTTTTCCGTTTTTATCGGTTACAAGATGAGGGTTATAATAAGCTAATTTCAAAAATTTCTTTCTTACCCGTGGCCCTGCGACCATTCTTTCTGCTCCTCCGCCATAGCCGTAACCCTTCTGTAGCAATTCTTCTTTTGTTATTATGAAAGGTCGATTGTCTGTGATTCTCGCGGAAAGGCCCCTGTGCGCGTATACTATTTTTACGAGATCGGGAGGAGTATATCCAGTTAAAGAGAGTACGGCTTCATCTACTATCATAACTGTCAATTCACTTCTATGTCCTTTCTTATCCGTTCGTGTGACTTTAATATCGACGTCTAATTCTTCTGCCGGTCTGAGTTTCTTACTTGATGGAGTAATTTCCACTTGCAGGTATTTATCGGATATTGATACTTTAAAGCCTTGAAAGCCAATCTTCTCCATATGCTTTCCCGTTTCTTCTTCCACGGGGACGATCGGGTCTCCCAGTCGGTAAAGCACGGCTCCTACATACGCGTTTGGCAGCATATCTTCGGTTACTACGAAATTGTAAGTAAAGCCTCCTCCCTTTATTTCCTTTGAGTCTTTCAGAAAAATCTTTTCCCTGCATACCGTTAAAAATAGTTCCGCTTCGGGGAAGGGTGATTTAATAAAAGCCTGGACTGTGTCTCCAACCTTGTATTCTTTTTTATCCATTATGATTTCCAACTTATCTTCACCGGTTTCTTCCCAGGGCACATAACTTTCTCCAGCTACCCATATTGAAGCTGCGGCAGAGGTACCGCTGTTTGGGTTGTCTCGTAGTTCGGCAAGAACAAAGTATGAACCTGCTTTTTCAGGGGAAAAGGTAAACTCTTTTGGTGTGTTAGTACTTATTATTTCTTTGGTACTGACTACCTTTTTCGCAAGCGTGTTTTCGACTTTGAATTTTCCTTCGGGAGTTTTTGTCTTAACTGAATGATATTCTCTTTTTATCAGTTTAACAGTTAGCGGTATTCCGCTTAAAGCTTCTCCTTCAGGTGACGATACGACAACCGATGCTTTCAAAATATCTTTTGCTGCAATTATCCAGTCATCGAGTTTTACGCCAATAAGTCGTTTGTCTGGTAAAACCGTAATACTTTTGTTTGCGGAGGAAGTTTGCCTTGAAACGTCCGTTACCTCCACATCGCAAAGATAAGTCATGTTGTAGGGAACGTCATCTCGCCGAAGAGTGATGATTTTGGAAGCTTTACCTTTATCATCCAGCTCAATGGTTTCCCTTAGGTAACTGCCGCTGATTGAAGATTTTTCCTCCTGCAGATAAGAGGGAACGCCAAAGGAGAATTCTTCCCAGCCTTCTGGTGTGAAATATGTTCTTCTACGGGTTATATTGAGGGACGAAGAAGCTTTTGCCATAGGTGCGCCGAAATAATAATTTCCTTCCCAGGAAATTTTAAATGGTTCTCCGGGTACGACTATTTTCTTATTGATATCCATTTTAACTTCGAACTCCGGCACTCTAAATTCAGCCAATCTGAAATTGCCGTAGAATTTTAGATTGTGTTTTGTATTTTCTGCAGTGATATTGTAATAACCAAGGGGTTGTCCTTCTTTTGTGGGTATTTCAAAATTGAAAGTACCGAATTCGTTCACTCTTACTTTTCCTATCTGTTTTTCTCCACCGTGCGGGTCCCGGAGTTTAATTTCAAAAGGTAACCCTTTTCCCGTTTGCAATTTTCCGTAAAGCAAATATCTAGAAACGCCTTTTAATCTTACTGTATCTCCCGGACGATACAAATGCTGGTCCGAGAATATCGTTCCTCTGCAGAGTGGTCTTTCTGCTTCCCAGGCTGAACTTATGCCGAAATTCCAGAGAGAGGGATTTCCTCCACTTTCTGTATGAATGAAGGTCCAATCATCATCCTTTTCGGCGACTATTAGAAGTCGAGGCGGTTCCGCGAATCCAAATCTTTCCTGGTCATATAGAATGTCATCAGGGTCGGCTTCCGGTGGATAAAGTTCATTCAGTATCTTATTGCTTATTCTTCTTTTTGTACATTTTAGCATCTGTGAGGTTGAAAGGAGAAGCATCCCTTCGGAATCCGTTACTCCTTCGAAACAAGGGGATATCCTGTTTATATTTTTATCGGTAATGAGGTCCCATATTCGCTCCAGTCTGGGCAGGTCGTCTTCTCTGTATATTTTGACTTTTGCTTTGCCGACTGGTTTACCGTCCGTAAGCCGATTTAACTTGACAATGCCGCCTGTTGGATGGAACTGGGTATATATTCCTATATCCGTTCGCAGGATAAGGCCGTTAAATTTTATGGGTCGAGAGTAACACTCTACTGTTGGAGAGCTAAATTTATAAGCAACCACGCCAAATTTCCCGCCTCGGAGATGTTCCTTTAGGTCAAAATAGGCTTTACCTACTTTTACTTCATTTAATTTTATATCCTGACGCAGTTCTTCCGTTTTTAAATTGTCGATTAGATTATCTATTGAGTAGTAATAATTTAGTCTTTCTCTAACTAGAATATCTTTAGGCTCTAATCCCTGTATGATATAAAAAGCTTTATTTATATTGACTGTTTTTATCCCGAGTTTCGGTTCTATATTGGGTGTTATAATTTGATATCCGCTTGGACCCCACATTTTTGGGGTTAATTCTCCTGTTTTGAAAGAAATTTGTTGAGGGTTTTCTACTTTTTGTCCGTAAATATCTATCAGCCCCTCTTTTAAATTTACTTTATACTCGGTGTTCGGTTCCAGCAAATGGTTTTCAAAGCCAAAGGAATATCCCATACACCCCGAATATCTACTTAACAAGTTTTCTTCACCTTCGGGAAAAACAGAAACATTTGTTTTAACACTTTCCCAATCAGGCGCATTTGTGAAAGTTACATAGGGAATCGTTGTGACTTTATTTCCGCATCCGCTGCAGAAACCTGACCCGGTAAATCTAAAAAGAGGATAGGTTCTGAAATTCGAAGTGTATTTTTGTTCTATCGGTCTGTTTCCTCTTTCAGTCATTACTCCCGGATTAATTATAACAGTATATCTGGTATCTTTTTTTAGTTCCCTTACCGGGTCTAGGATATAGTTATATCTCAAGCGGTACATTCCGATGTCTTGTTTATCTTTAGGGTTTCCTTCACTTTCCAGAAATTCGTATACCACTTTCCTTTTTGTTTCGGTTTCAAAGAATTCTATTTTATTTTTTAAGGATTTCAAATTTAAAGAGGTATTACTTGTTATATATACTTCCTGGTCTAATTTGATATGATCTGAACCATTATATGGATTAATGTTTATTTCTGGCAGAGGTGTTTTGAATTCCCAGCTTAAATCCTCTTTTAGTTCATTCCCTGCAATATCTTGTATTCCCTTTTTAACTTTTACGATATAATGAGTAGCCATGGGGAGGCTATGTTCCGGCTCGAAAACAACGCCAGAAGTACCGAGAATTCTAAATTTTCCTTTAATTGAAGGTTCAAGATTAAAATGGCTCAAAATCGAATCTCGCGACTCATCGCTTAAAGTGGTTAAAGGTATTATAGGATTGTTGAAGATTATTTTTATTTGAGCCTGTCCGCGAGTTTCATCTTTTGGACCGTAAGATATTATTTTGAGTTCGTCGGATGATACGTATTGTGTTGTGCTTTCAGCTGATGGTTCTTCATATTCATGTTGATATGTATAATCATATGTATCTTCTTTTATACGTATTCCAATGGGTTTTTTTTGTGAGTACAGCAAAAGGAAGATTAGAATTATACCGAGAACCGAAACTGTCGGAATCCAAACCCGTTTTTGTTTAACTTTTTCTAAAATCTTTTTTCTGTCTATTTTTATCTTAGTTATTTTTTTGGATTTTTTTGTCGATTTTTTAGAAGTCTTTTTATTATTTTTTTTCATCTACAACCTCCTTAAATTTTACAGATAAAAACTTTTATAATATTATATTAAAATATATTCTGCTCAGAGCTAATGTTTTATTAGTTTTACCGATATTCAGTATAATGAAAACAATCATTAGAGTCAAGGTGATTTTTTGTATAGTTCGCCCTATTTTTTGACAATGGCGCACATAGGATTTGTGTGTTTCGAGATTTTTACAGTTAGTCTGTTGATCGGTTAGTACGTTGGTCAGTTAAAGAACAAAAAATAAAAATCCTGTAAATCTAGTTAATCCTGTCTAAATCTTTTGGGGTTGTGTTAGGTCTTAATAAATAAAAAATACTTTTTAACCTGCTTTTATCTGCGTCCGATTATTTGGTATGGAGCTTCTCCTTGACTTTCTTTTAAAATTAATTTATACTCAAATAAATTTTAGAGAATAAAAAAGGAGTGTGGATTTTGCATGAATGGTCTTTGGCTGAAGCGGTTGTAAATACCGTTCTAAAATATAAAGAAGAAAAAAATCTTTTAAAGGTTAATAAAGTGCTTGTCAAAATAGGAAAATTACAGCAAATAGAACTCGATATATTTAATTCCGCATTGAAAGACATTTCTAAAATGAAAAATCTCGAAGGAAAATTTGTTGTGGAAGAGGAGGGTGTTTCTTTCAAATGCAGGATTTGCGGGAGAGAGTGGGATTTTAAAGAAGGCGTTAAAGAATTAAATGAAAGCCAGTCCGAATATGTACATTTTATTCCTGATATAATACGCGTTTATTCAAAGTGTCCCGGGTGCGGAAGTCCGGATTTTGAAGTTTCGAGGGGACGGGGTGTCTGGATTGAATATATTAAAGGGGAAAGCCTTTAATAATTCAAAAATAAAATATCAAAATGAAAAAATACAAATTAAAGTTCAAAAAGAAAAAACATTTACCACTGAGGACACAGAGGAATAATTGTGTTACAAAAGAAAAAAACACTGAGACCACAGAGAAAAAAATAAATAAAAACTCTGTGCTCTCTGTGGTTAAAAAATCCGGGGTTGAGAGAGGTGGGCTCTGTGTGTTTTTATTCATTTTGCTTTTTAAATTTTGATATTTCATATCTTATGGAAACTAAATTATGAAGAGATATCTTATTGTAAAAAAAGAAAGATTTACTGGTAATGCCATATAGGGGGTAAGTTAAGTTTTATGGATCCGAGGCTCAATGTAATCGATGAGAGATTGTCTGGTGTAAAAAAAATAATTGCCATTTCCGGAGGTAAGGGTGGGGTGGGGAAGAGTTCAGTATCTTCTATGCTTGCTTTAGTGCTAAAAGATATGGGGAAAAAGGTCGGGCTTTTAGATCTTGACCTGAGCGGTCCGACCGGCCATATAATCCTAGGTTTAGAAGATGTTTTTCCGGAAGAAGAAAAGGGTATTATTCCGCCTGAGGTAAATGAAATCAAATTTATGTCTATCGTTTATTTCGCGGGAAAAAATCCTTTGCCTTTTAGAGGAGAGGATTATTCTAATGCAATTATTGAGCTTCTCGCAATTACAAGATGGGGAGAACTTGATTGTCTGATTATCGATATGCCTCCGGGTATTGGCGATACTACTCTTGATGCTATAAGAGTAATCAAAAACATAGAGTTTATTATGGTTGGTAATCAATCTAAATTGACTTTAGAAACGCTGAAAAAAGTTCTACTGATGAGTAAGGAAGCAAAGAAAAAAGTAGTTGGAGTTATTGAAAATATGGCGGCTTCAGAAGTCAAAGAAAAAGAGAATAAATTGGCATCTCTCGGGGTCCCTTTTTTAGGTGGGATAGGTTTTGATGAAAAGTACGAATCTTCTCTGGGAAACGCAGATAAACTTTTAGAAACACAGTTTGCAAAAGATTTAAAAAATATCATTTCTAATAATTCTGAAGTTTTTTAATTTAGTTTGTTGGTCTGTTGGCCGGTTAGTCCGTTGGTCTGTTCAAAAAATCTTTATAGCTTGACAAAATAGTTGAAATCTATTATTTAATATATAAAGAAAAGTTTTTAATTTGTATAACTTAGTTTTATACTAATTTTAAAAAAGGGGGTAAAATGCGTATTTTTGGTATCTTTATTAAAGTAGTTTTCTTATTGTTACTTTTTTACTGTAAAAGCTCAACGGCTCCTGATCTTATACCTAATGTTACCTCTGTCAGTATTGGAAGTAATCCTCGTGGAATTTGCGTGAACACCAGTACAAATAGAATATATGTGGCAAATGCGGGTGATAATAATGTAACGGTGATAGATGGAGCGACGAATTTCACCACCAATGTTGATGTTGGAAATACTCCTTTTGCGGTTTGCGTAAATCCAAATACAAACAGGATATATGTGGCGAATAGAATAAGTAACAATGTAACAGTTATAGATGGAGCGACCAATTTAGTTATCAACACTATTGCCGCTGGAGATCGACCTTCTCAGATTTGCGTAAACCCCAATACAAATAAGATATATGTGGTAAATCAGAACAGTGACAATGTAACGGTGATAGATGGAGCGACAGATTTCACGACCAGTGTTGCCGTTGGAGATTTTCCTCTTGCAGTTTGCGTAAACCCCAATACAAATAAGATATATGTGACAAATAATGACAGTGACAATGTAACGGTAATAGACGGGACGGACAATTCAACTACCACTATTGACGTTGGAGATTCACCCGGAGCATTAAGCGTAAATCCGAGCACAAACAGGATATATGTGGTAAATCTCGGTGGTGACGATGTAACGGTTATAGACGGGGCGACCAATTCAATTACCGGTACTATTATCGCCGGAGATGGACCTGCGGCAATCTGTGTAAACCCCAATACAAACATGATATATGTGGTAAATAATTATACTGATGATGTAACGGTAATTGATGGCGCGACCGATTCAACCACCACTATTGATGCTGGAGATTACCCTCGTGCGATCGGTGTAAACCCCAATACAAACAAAATATATGTGGCAAATACTTCTGGTGATGATATAACGGTAATTGATGGCGCGACCGATTCGACCACCACTATTGACGCTGGAGATTCCCCGTTTTTGGTCTGCGTTAATCCGAGTACGAATAGGATATATGTGGGAAATACTAACAGCAGAGATGTAACGGTGATTTATTATACGGAACCGTGATAAATTTGTTGATTTTTTGAATTATAGAATTGCAAGGGTAAAAGAATAGTACGCAGATGAAAATAGGTTAGGAGTAGTAAAATTATGCAATTCAAGGAGTAAGTGTTAAGTGTTTTTACTTAATCCATGTTTCTCTAACTGGGTTTTTCTTCTAATCCTTTAATCCTTGCTCTTTCTCTTGCTTGACTGCTAATCCTCAATAATAGGCTTGACTTATTGTATAACATCGGTAATTTTTATATATGTTATTAGTAATTGTCGCGAGTCTACTTATTCCAATGGACGGAGCTCAGAGAGACCATCTGAAAGCTTATGGGCTTACCTACTGGGTTTTAAGCGAGGGGCTTAACGCCGAGTGGCTTCTTAATTACAGGGGCGGAAGTTTCCTTCTGCCCGGTCTTGAGGGAATAAAGCAAGAAGCGGACCAGAGAGGCGTAGCTTCCTTCTGGGTTAGTGAAGATCAGGTGAATGATATATATGCCATTATAGAAAGAGAAAACATGGAAAGAGTAAAATTGGAAAAAGCTCCCAAGGTTGCAGTTTATATACCGGAAACAGAAGGTCCATGGGATGATGCGGTTGCTCTTGCTCTTGAGTATGCTAGAATTCCTTATGAAAGGATATGGGATGACGATATTCTTAAAGGAGTACTGACCAATTATGACTGGCTGCATCTTCATCACGAAGATTTTACCGGACAGTACGGTAAATTCTATCGGAATTACGCAAATGCTGATTGGTACAGAGAGGTTGTTAATATTAACGAAAGGAAAGCTCGAAGTCTGGGTTATCCCAAAGTATGGCACATGAAACATGATGTTGCTCAGACAATTAAACGTTATGTGTCAGAAGGCGGTTTTCTGTTTGCCATGTGTTCTGCTCCAATTACGCTGGATATTGCGCTTTCTTACTACGGAGTTGATATTGTTCCTTCTCAAATTGATGGCGACGGCGTTGACTCAAAACTAAACATAAAAGCAGATTATAATAATACACTTTTTTTAAAGAATATAGGCATTATAACATCTTTGAATATTTACGAACACTCGGATGTAGATATAACATATATTGCCCTCAGAAGAGGGAAGAATAGTTATTTTTTTCTCCGAACTTTTATGGCAAAAAGAGATATTATTCCTGCTATTTTAACACAGAATCACACCGAGAGAATAAAGGAGTTTCTCGGTCAGGATACAGGTTTTAACAGGGATAAGTTGAAGATGAATGTTATCATTTTAGGTGATGTTCCAAATACAAAGGAAGTTAGGTACGTTTATGGAGAATGCGGGAAGGGGAGCTTTTCTTTTTTTGGAGGTCATGACCCCGAAGATTATGCCCATCTTGTAGGTGATCCGCCAACTTATCTGGAATTTTATAAAAATTCTCCGGGTTACAGGTTGATACTGAATAACTTACTTCTACCAGCCGTTAAAAAGAAGAAACTTAAAACGTGAAAACAAATTAACCACAGAGGACACAGAGAATTTAGTGTTATTAAAAAAAGAAAAACACGGAGATCACAGAGAAAAACAAAAAATTCTTTAGTTCTTTTTGGGTAATAAATGGATAAATTAATAGATAGTTATATTGAAGAATTAGTACGCAGAAGGTTTTCGGATTTTACAGTAAAAAGTTACAAGACTGATCTAGAAGAATTCTGTTCTTTCTTGCAGAAAAACGGAAAGGGAGATATTTCCGAGATTGACAGAAGAGATATTAGGTCTTTTATGGGAGAACTCCTTTCTTATGGGTATAAAAAATCGTCCGTGTCCCGGAAGCTTTCGGCGATAAAATCTTTTTGTAAGTTTCTTGAGGTAAATAAAATAATAAAAGGGAATCCTTCTGTTTCGGTTAAAACTCCAAAGACAGAAAGGTGCATTCCTTCATTTCTTTCCGAAGAAGAGATGAGAAAAATGCTTGATTTTCCTGCCCAGGAAAAAGAACTTGATATAAGAAATAAAGCTATTCTTGAAACACTTTATGCCACAGGTATTCGCGCTTCGGAGCTTGTAAATCTAGATCTATCGATGTTTGATATGAACAGTAAATTACTCAGAGTTTACGGTAAGGGTAAAAAAGAAAGAATAATTCCTGTTGCGAGGGCAGCTTTTGAATCTTTAAACAGGTATATATCCGAGGCAAGAGGATATAAAGAAGGCGCTCTTTTTCTGAGTAAATCCGGAAAAAGACTAACGCAGCGGGATCTCCAGCGAATCGTAAAAAAGGCGATAGTCAAAGTTGCTACATTAAATCAGATGAGCCCTCATACAATGCGACATACCTTTGCGACTCATCTTTTAAATCGTGGCGCGAATCTCCGTGCGGTTCAGGAGCTTTTGGGACACGAATCTTTGTCGACTACTCAGATTTACACTCATGTAAGCATTGAAAAGTTAAAAGAGGAGTACAAAAGAGCTCATCCAAGAGCATAACATAAAAAATTTAAAAATTAAATATAAAAATGGAAAATGACAAATCAAAATTAAAAAATGAATTCAAAAAACAGAAAAGTAACTCTATAGGCGCTGAATTTTTTGTAAGGAGGTTATTGTTTTAGATAAAGTAATTGAAATTGCAAGAGATTCCGGGGATTTAATTCGTGATTATTACGGTTCTCTTAAGAAGGGAGATATTCAGAGAAAAAGTTATAGCCATTTTGTTACTAAAGCGGACAAAGAAGCCGAAGAGTTTATAAAAAGTGAATTGCAAAAAAACTTCCCCGGTGTGGGTATTTGTTCCGAAGAAGGAGATGCTATTGCCGGTAAAGGGAGGTTTATTGTTGACCCATTAGACGGGACTCATAATTTTATGCATGGTATAGCGCGTTTTTGCGTCTCCATTGCTTATGAAGAAA
>Ga0307437_1002694_pt1 | contig 10746 bp, 10 predicted proteins | sample SalMarWE160390MG_FD_202146 | JGI IMG/M metagenome (GOLD analysis project Ga0307437, IMG submission 202146) | Salt marsh sediment microbial communities from the Plum Island Ecosystem LTER, Massachusetts, United States - WE1603-90 | ecosystem: Environmental > Aquatic > Marine > Intertidal zone >...
CATCAATTCAGAAATCCTGACCTGTGTACATAATTTCAACGTGATATGAAGATTTAGTCGTAATTTCAGATGCAAAAATTTGAACATCGAACATCGAACGTTCAACATCGAACGTCGAATGTGGAAGGCGCTTCGCTTTGTCTTTATTATAAATGTTAGAATACATTATTCGATGTTCAACGTTCGATGTTCGATGTTCGACGTTCATCTTTTATATGCCTTCAAGGTGTGAATTATTCATTAAAATATGTTGAATCTGAATTTATACCAGGTCGGTAGCCCTGAAATTATAGAAAAAAATGATACCTCTCAATAACAGATTGCTGAAAATACCCGCCGCCACATCATCCATGACAATGCCGGCACCCCCGGATAAATGTCTTTCCATCCATGGAATCGGATACGGCTTCCAGATATCCAAAGCTCTGAAAATAAGAAATCCAAAAACAACGGAGATAATATTAAAAGGAAGCCCTGTAAATGTTACCAGAATACCTGCAATTTCATCAATGACGATACAGCCCGGATCTTCTGCATTTAATATTTTCTCAGCCCTTTGAGCTATCCATATGGCAAAAAAAACAAAAATTACGGTCAAAAGTATCGCAACCGGCAAATCGATTTTACAAAGAAGAAAACAAAGCGGGAGCCCCAGGATAGATCCAAATGTTCCGGGAGCAAAAGAGATGTTCCCGATAAAACAGCCGGTCGCAAGGAACATGACCGATTTCTGTTTTAAATTCATGGCCCGTCTCTATAGCTTGGCATCATTTTTGTCAAGTGTAAGTTCCGATGCAGTCAGGGCAAACGCATTTTAACCCAATACAGGGAGAACGCTCCACGACGGCGTGCATCTCTTTCCAACCGACTGAAACTTGTGCTTAAGCACCCGTAAGCCCGAGCCGCGCCAGAGATATTAAGAACCATTCGTCGCTAAATTATCCCATTGATTTTTTAAGTCATAATTTCATTCGTCTCGGGCTAACGCGTGCTAAAGTCCTTCAAACAGTCAGTCGGTTTCCAAGAGAAACACGCCGTCGCTACGCTGCACCGAAATCAAATGCGTTTACCCTGCTGAGGCAGTCCCCTGCCCTATTCGGGAAGCGATTTTATAATGGTGTCGTATACCATCCGTATCGGAAGATTCTTTTCAAGCGCTATCTTTCTACAGACTTCATACTCCGGTACAATCCGCACGCCCCCGCCCGTCTCTAAAATACGTTTTACCCGGATTTCACCGTAGGCTGTTTTCATAATAACGGATTCACGGGGAAGCATGCACCGTTTCGCATCATAATATCTTACGCCCAGTGAACTGGTTTCAGATAAGATACAATTTATCAAAACGTCCTTGCGATTTCTCCGGCACAGAACCTGCACCATTGTACCGGGTCTGTTTTTCTTCATAAAAATGGGAATCCAGTAAACATCCAGAGCACCTTCTTCAAACAGGCGATCCATCAGGAATCCGAATACCTCCGGATTCATATCGTCAATACAGGTTTCCAACACCACAATGGTATCTTTATGATGAGCCGATCTGTGGCCGGTTTCACGACAAGAGTCTGTTCCTGTCATAACCCGCAACAGATTGGGAATCGATTCTATATCACGTTTTCCGGCACCATAACCGGTCTTTTCAATGATCATATCCGGCATTTCCCCATAGGACTCCGCCAGGGTAACAATGATTGCCGCACCCGTGGGCGTGACAAGTTCATGCGGTATTTTTGTGCCATAAACCGGAACGCCTTTAAGAATTTCAACGGTCGCGGGCGCCGGCACCGGCAGAGTTCCATGAGCACACGTAACAAACCCTTTTCCTAAAGGAATACTTGAAGAAACTACCTTTTTAATACCTAAATAATTGATACAAAGTGCCGTACCCACGATATCAACAATCGCATCGATACCGCCGACTTCATGAAAATGAACTTTATTTCTGTGACACCCGTGGATGTCGGCTTCCACATCAGCAATCCGTTCAAAGATGTCATGGCTAATCTGTTTAACATTCCCGGATAAGGGACTATTCTTTATCAGTGACCTTATTTGAGCATAGTCTCTCGATTTTTTGTCATTTTCTACACGGACCCGAACGCTTTTCGCCGTGATTCCATTCCGAATGACGGTGTCAACAGACACATCGAAACCGGCCAGTGGAATCCTGTCAAGATTTTCTTTCAGCCATTTCACGGGAACACCCAGGTCTATAAACGCCCCCAAGGTCATATCGCCGCTAATACCGGAAAAACAGTCAAAATATGCAATCATGTTTTTTTCGTTACGTTCGTTAGAATCGTTAAACTCGTTTACGAGAGACCGATAGAAGAAGGAAGACCGCTTCGCTAAGAAGAGGGACGACAGAAGGTATCGGCCTTTTTCTCCATTGAATTTAGCATTGCGAATATGTGCTCGTAACTTTCATCAAGCCGATTAAAAGTCTCTTCATTTATATATTTACAATGAAAGGAAAATTCCAACCATGTTTGGGTTTCGGCTGCTTCCTGTCCGGAATCGGTCAACTTGTTCAGAAAGACTGCCTTGTAACGCCTTTTTCTCCATCCTTTTTACCCTGTTAAATACGATTTGAGCCGCTTGTGTAAAAATCTTTTTCCATTATATGTCTTAAAATAACTCTCTCTTCTTGTAGCATCTTCCTTCTTTAAACAGACCCCAGATAAATACGCTGCGCTGTCTTTTGTTTAGAATTTAACGGGGTAAACTTCATAGTAGATGAGTCTTAGTGGTAATCTTCCTTTGGTTGATTCAACCTGGCCTTTTTGATGCTGGTTTTACCCTGTTAAATAAAATCTCATTACATGAAATAAGATTTTAATGCGAAGCATTATTTAACAGGGCAGGTCGTAGCTTGAGATCTTTGGAATAACCCGTATAAAATTGACCATCGACTTCACTTTGTAAAACATAGGTATAATACATGGTGATTCAAGCTATTTAACAGGGCAAGAATTCGAACAAACTGAGCGCGATGCTCGCCTTATCTGATCTGTTAAGGAATATTTTTCCTCTTTAGGGAATTTTTTGGTAAGTTCAAAAATTTCCATGGCACTATCGAAAGCCTTACGATAAACTTTCAAATCTCTTACAGTTCTAATCTTGTTTGTCTTCTTTTCGTCCATCTTCCCTCTTCCCTCTTCCCTCTTTTCTCTATTCTATTTTCTCTTTCCTTAGCTTTCTCCAATTCCAATCGAATGGAGCTTAATGATCTCAAGCAAAAGTTCCGTTGTACGAACCATATCATCAAGACCCACGGATTCCCGCACCGTATGCATATCCCGCATTCCTGTTCCCAGAACGCCCGTCATGATACCCTTTTCAAAGAAAATATTGGCATCTGCGCCGCCGCCGCTTGTTTTTGTAACCATTTTTCTTCCTAAATTATCCGCCGCACGACAGGCAAGTTTTACAACCGGGTGATCCTCAGGAATGCTTGTACGGGAAAAATCTTTTTGGATTTTAATTTCAAGACCCGGAAGTCCGTGATCGGAGGTCATCCCTTTATAGTTGTCCACAACCCCTTTGAAAGACGATACCATTGCATTTGTAATCTTGTTTAGCTTTTCCTCATCATGGCTTCTGACCTCACCCTTAACCGTTACCCGGTTCGGTACGATATTCGTGGCCGTGCCGCCTTCGATGACGCCTATGTTACAGGTTGTTTCATGATCGATGCGTCCGAGTTCAAGCCCTGCAATGGCCTTGCTCGCCAGTGAAATGGCGTTTATCCCTTTTTCCGGGGCAGCGCCGGCATGTGCATCTTTACCGTGGACCTTGAACTCAAGATGGTTTGCAGAAGGCGCCCGTGTAACGATACCTTCCGTGTTCGTAGCATCCAGGGAATAACCAAATTTAGCGGAAATTAAATCTAAATCAAGGTGCTTTGCACCCAGAAGACCGATCTCCTCACAAACGGTAAAAACAAGTTCAAGCGGACCATGCGCCAGGTCATTTTCCTGGATAATTTTTATGGTTTCCAAAAGAATGGCAATGGCACTTTTGTCGTCCGCTCCTAAGATTGTCGTCCCATCACTGGTAAAAACACCGTCCGAAAGTATGGCGGTCACTCCTCTGCCCGGATCCACGGTGTCCATGTGAGCATTCAGAAGAAGCGGCGGCGCCTGCCTGCTCCCCTTGAACTTGGCAATAAGGTTCCCCGTATCACCGCCGATCTTATCACCGGCGCCGTCAACCCATGTTTCTGCTCCCATTGACTCCAGTTTCTTTTTAATCTCTCCGGAAATCGTGCGTTCCTCTTTTGATATACTGTCAATTTCTACCAGAAATTTAAACGTTTCCGCCAATCTGTCTTTATTTACCATTTTTAATCCTTGAGACCTTTGTCCGTTATGTATAGATCAAGATTTTAACATTTTTATCAAGCTTTTGTAATCGCCAATGATTGCCGTTTCTTACCCCGTGATACTGTACACCAGTATTAAACATCCAGTACCCGGCTTCGCTTTACAGTTACATTCATCTCACCCATTAAAAGGATTGACAAAAATAGAATTAATATATTATGCGCTATCTTAATAATGGAAGTGCGCAGCTTACTGGTGAGGCTCCCGGACTTCAAATCCGGTGTGGGGCGCTAAAACCGTCCCGGGTGGGTTCGATTCCCATGCACTTCCGCCATATCTTATTGACTTCATATTATTTTTCTGCATATAGGATCTATTTTTTTCGACGTCTAGGTTACTACAAAATTATGAGTTTTACAACAGGCAAGAAGGAGGCTTATCAGGATAAACGCATTTGATTTCGGTGCAGCGGAGCGACGGCGTGTTTCTCTTGGAGACCGACTGACTGTTTGAAGGACTTTAGCACGCGTTAGCCCGAGCCGAATGATACTATCACCAAACAGTCAATGAGATAATTTAACGACGAATGGTTCTTAACAGCTCCGGCGCGGCTCGGGCTTACGGGTGCTTAAGCACAAGTTTCAGTCGGTTGGAAAGAGATACACGCCGTTGCGGAGCGTTCTCTCTAGAGGAATTTTTATGGATAATAGTTCAAGAGCACAACAGCTGATTGAGCAAATGCGAAGCAAAGGAAGTCTTCCGGCAATCAGTGAAAATGTCCAGGATATTGCCCGTATTACACATCAATCCCATACCTGCGCAGCAGATCTCGCCGCTATAATCATGAGGGATTGCGGCCTAACTTCGAACATCCTGGCTACCGCCAACTCAATCATATACAGTCCCCGTTATCCCATTAAAACAGTTTCTTATGCGGTAACGTTTTTAGGATTTGAAAAAGTCCGTTCCATGGCTCTGGGACTGTCTATTTTCAAACAAACAATGAAAACAGCCAAAACCCGGCAACTTGCTCAGCTGTACGCCAGTTCATATTTTTCGGGATCGTTTGCAATGTCTCTGGCAAAGCAAAACAATTATGCCAATCCCGAAGAAATATTTGTAGCCGGTCTTCTTTATCGACTTCCCTGGCTTGCACTGGCAAATACATTTCCTAACGAATTCAAAGAAATGGAAAAACTGATTATTGAAAAAAATATTTCCAACAATGACGCCTGTAAGAAAATCTTTGGTATTGAATATGATGAAATTTGTAAAGCCTTGACAAACATTTACAACCTTCCGGACAAAGTCGTAAAAGTACTCCGTAATGATGTTGACCCAAACGATCCCATTATATCTCTGGTAAGAGAATCCGGTCATATTTCCAATATGCTCTTCGGCAATAAACTTGGCGGAGAAAAGGCAATGAAGGAAACGGAAATGCGGATAAAAAAACATCTTGACATCGATGAATTCGACATTTCAGACTTTATTAAAGATGTCTGTGAGCAAGATGCAAATATATCAAGATTTTTTAATATGAAAAAAGATGATGTTGATATGATGGTAAAAGCTCTTGAATGGGGAAAAGGGAACCCCGTCGAAATAACCGGGAAAGTCACGTTTGGAGATGCGCTGAAGGAAGAAGAGAAACATGATGACCCTGATTTGCTTATCGGTCAATTTCTGACTGATTTGATGATCGCCTGTCGCAGCGATTCTGAAATCAACCAGATTTTAATGCTTGCCCAGGAAGCCCTCTACCGCTGTCTGATTAAAACAGAAGTTTTCACAGCATTTTTAAATAAAGAAAAAACAATGATAATCGGAAGATTTTATGCAGGAAAAGATTCTCTGGTTAAAGCCCAGGATTTTAAAGTCAGCATGGAACGTGTTAATTCACCAATTGTAAAAACAATAAAAAACAAGGAGACAACTCATTGGCATCATACGGAAACAACCCTTCAGCTTCCTCATTTACAAAAACATCTGCACTTTAAAACTGCAATATTTTCTCCCATTATTGCGTTAAATCAGGCAATCGGAATGTATTTTGTAGCAAGAACTGCCGATATTCCTTTCTCGGAGAAAGAAATTGCCTGGTTTGAACAAATTGTCACATACGTGGGACAGGCTTTCGAAAATTTTCAAATTCAAAAATAATTTTCTATTTGCCAAAACTTTTTTTATTTCACACTTTCTCACCCTTTGCCCCATGCCCTATGCCCCCTGAGGCATTTCTTTGCTCTGCCCCCAAATCTCCATCACCTATCACTGCACACAACGAATCGGATTCTATGCACGTTCTGCATCAACGCCCCTTATTACATGAAGCAATTTTGAATTCATATAAGCCAATTTTCAACAGTTAGTTTTGGTACTCTTTGAAAGTGTTTTAGGTTTCCTGTAATTAATGTCATATTCATGGATAAGGCGATTGAGGCAATTTGTAGATCAGCATGCACCAGAGGTGTCCCCTTTTTTTCCAGAAAGCTTCTGATCTCCCCATATTTTTTTTGCAGCCGAGAAGTCAAATGGCAAAATGGTCGCACGCGGAAGGAGAACAGCTTCAAAAAGTTTAAGCAATCTTGTCCTGTTTGAGGCTTTCATTAATCCATAGTAAACCTCCCCGATGGTAATCGTTGTGGTGAATTGATCTCGTCTGGGTATTTTTTTCAAACGATTTAACAATGTTTCTGAGGGGATCTTCCTCATAACATTTGTATAGATATCCGTGTCAAAAATAAACACTATATCTCTACCTCTCTGCCAAAGTCATCGGCCCTTCTATGATATCCCTCCATGGCTTTTTCAGCCACTTCTTCAAGCTCGGGTGCCATGCCAACGGCTCCCAATAAACCATCTTCAGGAGGCCCTGCTTTGATCCTCTCCAGCAATTCCAGATCTTTTACGGATATGAGGGCAACGAATGGCTTGCCTCTTTTGGTAATAATGATATGTTCACTCGTATACGCTGCCCGGCTCGCATATTCTGAAAAAGAGCTTTTAGCTTTTGCCAAGTTTACCTGTACCATGTCACACCTCCATTATGGTCAATATAGCCATTATGACTAATATATTACAACCGCATTGAGTCGTCAACCAATAATGTGATCCATTCCTCTTTTTCAATTGACATTTCATTTCGAAGGTTATACATTTTAATAAAATGTTTAACCAGTAAAGAGGAGTATCATATGCAATCCGTCAAAGTTTTGGCCAAGGGTCAGGTAGTAATCCCTGCTTCAATAAGAAAGAAATATGGCATTCAACCGGGATGTAAAATTCAGGTTTTTGAATACGGAAACCTTATTTATTTGGTGCCACCCTCTAAAGATCCCATAGAAGAGGCTATGGGCTGTCTTCCCTCAACTCCTTCGTTATCCGAGGAAATGCTCAAAGAAAGAAGGAAGGACTTCGCTGAATGACAAAAAGATACCTGTTCGATAGCCATGCACTTCTTGCATTTTTTCAAAAAGAAAGGGGAACTGAAGTTGTAGCCAAAATCTTGCGAAGAGCGCTGAAACAACGGCTGGATCGACTCATTTGCGTGATCAATCTTGGCGAAATCATTTATATGACCAAAAGGCGATTTGGTGACAGAAAAAAGGTGGAAATATTGGGCCGAGTTTATCAATTGGGTTTTAAAGTTCTCCCCGCCCCGGAATCTCTTGTGTATAAAGCCGCAGAACTTAAAGCAGAATATCCTATCTCATATGCCGATTGTTTTGCTTTAGCCTGTGCCCGGGAGCACTCCGCCTCCCTTGTAACAGGTGACCCTGAATTCAAGCAAGTAGCTCATTTAGTGAATATAGACTGGATTCGATGAGTTTCATAAGGGGATCTTTATACAACGAGCAACAAAAAACAGAATCCAGTTTCGGTTTTCAATTTTCCCCATTTTGTTTACGATCATTTAGGGTAGTGCTTAAAACAAAAAAAGCTTACAAGTTGATGAAAATGCTTGTAAGCCTTTCTTGCGTCTCACAGAGGCGGAAACCGGTTTCAACTGCTGAATAGCAATTATGGCATATTCAACAGGGGCGTTTTGCAAAGGTCTCTTTTACCTTCAGTATATAAGTTTTTTTAAATCCGGCATCAGGTCGCTGAAAGCTTTTTCAGTTTGGTTTTGACATGCCTGTTTTTAGGATCGATGATCAGCGCATTTTTATACTCTTCTTTTGCCCGATACAAAATGCCGATCTTTTCATACAATGATGCCAGTGCCACTCTCATTTTTACATTATCGGGCAAATATTCAATTCCTTTCAGCAAGATGTTTAATGCGTCATCATATTGCTTCTGTTTTATGAAATACGCGCTTGCCTTAAAAAAACAGCTTGAATTAACTTCTTCTTCATTATCAAGCCAGTTAAATGCGTTTAAATAGGTGCGCTCGGCTTCACGCAACATATCCTTGTCCAATAAAAATTCAGCGAAATATACATTCGGTTCCACTCGATCGGGAAGGGCATTTTTTATGTCATCAAAGCTCAAGCCCAGTTCATCCATAAGATCGATATAGGATCGGCTTTTTTTAATATTCATGGATATGGCTGTCCGCAGGGTGTCAATACCCTGATCTTTATGACCGTTTGACAGGAGCCATTCCGCATACGTCTTATATCGAACCGAACTGATCCGGTTATATTTTATTCCGGCCAGCAATAATTTTTCGGCAATGTCTTGCCGACCGATTTCGGACATGAACTTTCCAATGTCCTGGAGCAGATCACCGTACACCGGATTTTTCCGCAATGCCTTTTTAAAGTAAACTAAAGCCGTCTCATTATCTCCCATCCGAATGGCTGATTTTCCTGCAAACCAGGGAGCCAAAAAGTCCAGCAAATTATATTTTACAGCTTTTTGTTCGATCTTGAATATTTTCTCTGTATCGCTTTCAGAGCGATTTTCAACTGCCGATAGCCTTAATGCAGAAACGAGCAGGGATTCTCCTTTTATCTTACAAATGTTAAACCCTATAAAAACGGGTAAAAACGCGAGCAAACAGACAAAGCCGGTAACAAACCTTTTCGTCGCCTTTGCCGTCATGGGTTTTAAGAGGGTATTTCCCAGCCCGTTTCTCAATCGGGTATGAGATGCGGAAACCGCTAAACCGGCAAGAAAAAACAGATACAATCCATTGGCACCGATTTGAAGGTTGAAATCCGTAATGCTGTGGAGGAGAATAGCGAAAATGCCGGATATGCTCCCCATATAGACAAAAATGGAATACGGTTCCCTTCTTTTGAGAACCACCTTGTAGGTTTTATAAATGATGGTTGCCGGAAACCCGAAAAACAGCAAAAATCCAACAATCCCTCCGTTCACCAAAAACTCCAGATAATCATTATGGGCATGGTCTAGTCTTCCACCCATTGATTTGGACTGAAACCTGGGATAAATATTGACGAACGTTCCCATACCCGTACCCGTAACCGGGAACTCCTTGAAAGCAGGCACACTGTCTTTCCATAAAATAAGTCTGCTTTCGGTGATTTCGCCCTGTTCATTTCTTATCTTTTCAAATCTATTGAAAATCGGCTTCCACCCAAACCCGCCCACTGAAATCAGTAATATAAAAACCAGCAAAAAAACCGTGTTGCCGGCAGACCTGATTGTTCGCTGTTTCACGGTGATCATCAGAAAACAAAGCCCGGCCGATACACAAAGGCTGATGATTCCGCCCCTTGAAAGGCTTAAAAAAACAGATAACGCCACCAACAACGCCGAAAACCCCAGCAGAATGTGTTCACTGGTCCGGATGTGATTGAAAAATTCAACAACTTTTTCTCGAAGCGAGGAATACGACACACCGGGTTTATAAAACAGGAACAGGGAAAAGATCACGGGAAATATCATCTCCATGAGGCCGGCGTAATGGTTACGATTTAAATAGGGTCCGAAAAATGCTGTAGGGGTTTTATAAAACCAGTAAATTTTACCCGGAGATGTAAACCGCTGTAAAATTGCGGTTACGCTGAGAATGGCTGCAAAGATTACCAGATAATTTAAGGTCTTTTTTAATAAAGATCTGCGGGACAGCACCTGAACCGTAAGCAGGTAAAATCCTGCATAGGCGGTATAGCGGAACAACCCGGCAAGCGTGGCTTTTTTATTGATCGACAAAGAGACCCATTGGACCGGATCGATAATCCCGATGGTTTCTTTGTACAGGCTGTAGGTGGACGGCGAAATAAGCTTGACAACGCCTGCGGGCAGGGGAATCAATTGAACCAGGATATAGGCTGGAAAAAGTAATACCAGGAGGGTACCCGGGGCCTGGTAAATGGCTTTGTTATTCAATCCGTAGGAAATGAACAGCAAAATCACCGCTCCAATGGACAATGCCTCCATCAGGGTCAGAGACCATGTGGAAACCGTTCCAAAGGCAAGGGGAGAAAAGATCAACAGAAAAATG
>Ga0307437_1002699_pt1 | contig 10732 bp, 9 predicted proteins | sample SalMarWE160390MG_FD_202146 | JGI IMG/M metagenome (GOLD analysis project Ga0307437, IMG submission 202146) | Salt marsh sediment microbial communities from the Plum Island Ecosystem LTER, Massachusetts, United States - WE1603-90 | ecosystem: Environmental > Aquatic > Marine > Intertidal zone >...
TCCCCACCGACATCATGCTTTATCGTGGTAAAATAAATACGATTATCCGGTGTACTATCCGCAATCAATGTGCCCTGGACCGTAAATCGATGCCTCCCATCAAACTTGACCAGTACCCCAGGCTGTATGTTGAGAATAACATTTGCGTTGACTGTTACACTGCCTGTGACTACATAGGGACTTCCACTCACAGTCCAATTTGTATTTGATGTAATATTTCCGCTGACGTATGTTGCGGCAAGAGAGATAGCAGGAGACGATGCAAGAGCAAGAAAAAGTATAGAAAGCGATATCAATAATAGTTTGATTGATTTCATCTATTCATCCTTATCTTGATTCCCTGTCCCTCATATTTAAACCGATAGGCCTTTCCAATGGGGTTCTTTGAAGACTCCCCGATGACGTGCATGGCAATATAGCGTGACTGGTTCTGCATAAAGACCTTGCGTTGAGGGTCGGCTATCCTCCATGTCCCATCATCATAGAACTCGGCCCAATTGTGATAGGCATTGGGGCGCAGGATCGCATTGTCAGTGACGACATACCCTCCGATCCCCCTCGCAGGAATCTTATTGGCCCGGCTCAGGGCAACAAAGAGGTACATGAACTCGGTACAGTCCCCCTTTTTCTCCTTCAGGGCATAGAGGGCACCACGGGGGTTCTCGATGTACCCGGTGTACTGCACGGTATTGGCGGCCCAACGAAAGCAATTTTCCGCCGTTTTTTTTGTCTCTGAGGCCCGGAGCTGCTTTGCCTGCTGGATGATTGCCGGGTCATCGACCTCGCAATATTCTTCGGCCTTGAGGTAATGCTTTTTGCCCTTGATGGAGAGGCGATTTGGCTTATCGGCGAGTTTGAGATTTGCCTCAATGCTGATGATCTGAGTGCCATACGGGGGGATATCAGTAAGGGTGAAAAAGAGGATTTGGTTTCCGAGGGCGTCGGTGATGAGTTTATAGGGGTGTGATGCCTTTATTGTTACGCATTTTTGGGTCGGGGTTCGTTTTACCGGGGCATAGGTCCAGAAGTGTGCCTCTCGCACTAATCGGTTTGTCATGTTTTTGGCGGTATAGCTGTATCTGATGTATCGGGGGATAGGGTAGGAAGGCCTGGTGAGGAGGGCCCTGCTGAAGATCCCCATGATAACGACCAGGCAGATACCAGCGATAATGAAGACGCGTTTGCGCTGTGCAACATCCATGCGCGCGATGCCCTCACGGGCTTTTTTCCACGTGAGTTTAGAGAAGAACGCGCGTGCCACGGTTGGGATCCCCGTGACTATGCGGACGACGGCTTCACGCATATCGGCCCACGGGAGCTGGGAGAAAAAGGAGACAACTTGGCGGGCTGCGGTTTTTAAGATGGTTATTATTCTCACTATGACATCACGCATATGTTTTCTCACACAAAGCCACAAAGTTCACTAAGATCAGTTTTTATTGTTCTCACACAAAGCCACAAAGTCCACGAAGAATAAATTGTGAGAATATAAAATCTTAGTGCCTTTGAGACTTTAGTATGATTAATCCTCCAGTCAATCTATCTCTCCGTTTATGATTCTGGATATTCCGTCTTTCATAAAGGCTTCACCAAAATTCAGCAGATATCCGAGCTTGCATCCAGTCAACCGTAAATAAGTCAAAACTTGTTTCTTATGGGCTTTGCTTACGGATTCAACAGATTTCAGCTCAATAATCACCTTGTTCTCAACGAGAATATCCGCTCGGAAACCCTCATCGAATTTTATTCCCTGATATTCTATCGGAATGCTGACTTGTCGTTTGACTGACAAGCCGCGTCTTTCAAGTTCATGAGCAAATATGACTTCATACACAGTTTCAAGCAATCCTGGTCCAAGTTCCTTATGCACCTTAACCGCAGCATCAATTATGATCTTTCCTATTTCATTTTCATTCAATATTTTTCTCACACCAAGACACAAAGTCACTCAGTTCAGTCTCGTTGCTCACACAAAGCCGCTAAGTCCACAGAGATTTTAAATATTTATGTTTTCCTAAGATATTTCTTTGTGTTCTCCGTGTCTCCGTGTGATTATTTTTTTATGGGCAGTTGATGCACCGCTTGATCGTCCGCTTTGCGTTTTCTCTGGCCTGCCTGATCAGGGCCAGGTTTGTTACGAATCTGTTATAGGCCTCAAGTCCTCCCTTGAGGAAGAAGACCTCATAGTCCGCTTTGTGGAGGACCCTCTCTACGGTGTCATAGCCTTCACCCTTTTCATTGAAGAAGATGAGGGAGCGCAGGGGGTTACCCTTGCGCTGCGCTATGGTCTTTTGCAGTGTTGCGGTAAATACAGCCGTCTTATTGGAAAAGGGTATATGGGTGGATCGGGGGATCAGAGAGGAGGCCTTTGCGTTCTTGGTTGGGGCCATATCGATGATGATCCAGTCCTCATATGCCCGTTCGGTAAAGAAGATGGGTGGAGGGACCTTGTTGAGCTCTCCTTGTTTAAAGTGGTCTCCCTGAAGGAGACCTCCCTTTTGTCTCCAAGAGTAAAGTCCGCCGAAGAGGATCCATGCCTGAAAGCCGGCCTTTCTCAGGTAGGCGCACTCCCGCTCAAGGGGTTCGTAGTGATATCCCTCATTGATAAGGATCAGGGGCGTTGATTTGAGATAGGTCTTGGTCTTGACGGCATAGAGGGGGATGTTGATGGAGCCAGGGATGTGCACAGCTTCAAACTGATCCTTCCCCCTGACATCGATCAGGGTGATGGATTGGTTTTCTTTGAGCTTATGGAACACAGCCGCTGCTGAGATGGCAAAGGCCGGATTGCGTTTTTTTACCGTGCTTGAGAAATCTTTTTTGTTAAGAGATTGGGCTTGGACAGAGAATATCACCGTAACAAACAGTACAAAAAATACCAAAATAGGAGTAATGACTATACGCTTTTTCCGCATGACCCTCCTACCCTATCGCCGCTAAATAATACAAAAGCCTCCCTAGGTGCTCTACGGCACCCCTGAAGGCCTCATTTCAAAAACAAAATACCTTCTGTTGAATCCCCACTTCTTCCCCATATTTGTTCCAGAAGGTTGTATGTGATGGTGCCCTAGACCTCAGGCACGAGGATGGTACGCCCCTTTTTAATAATACCAATGCCCCTTTGTCAAGCCTTTTTTTGTGAAATTACCAGAAATTTGACGGGAATTCAGATAAATGCGAGACAAAAAGGAACGGTGGGGGCTAAGCGGTGTGCTTACCCTGGATGGAAGCGCTCGGCAGCCAATGGCCTGATCACGGCAATTTTCTCAAAATCCTGATCCTGGTGAAGGAGGAGCGCTCCTGCCTCCATGGCTATTTGAGCTATACAGCAATCTATGGGGCTACCCAGGGTGATGCCCATTCTTCTCAGATCAAAGTAGATTCGCGCCGCTTCCGGCCAGGTATCTTCTGTCGCCTCGAGATAATATTGAGTTAAAAGGTACTCATCAAGTCGGCTCCATTCCTGTTCGTCTCTGGCACCCTGGAGGAGTTCTAGCTGGGTAAACCGATTAAAAACATCGATATTCGCACCGATCCTTTTGCGAAAGGCTTGAACTATCTTCCCTGTCTTATCCCTGAGGACCTCAACCCAGACTGAGGTATCGACAAGGATCATTCTCCCATCTTCCTCAGTTCTTTATGATCATAGCCCTTATAAAACTCGATAGAACCAGCCAATTTAGTCATATCCTTGCGCCTTTTGATACGGATCAGTTCCCGCAAGGCCTCGTGAATGAGATCTTTTTTCGTGCGTGCCCTGCTCACTGAAAAAGCCTCTTCCAGCAATGCGTCATCAATGACGATATTGGTCCTCACAATCTCCTCCTCCTGATATGTATGCTATACACATAATACACTGGTTGTGTGTAATGTCAAGGCAAACTGTGAGCAATCAGTACCTCCTTGGCAAAGGGGGTGTCGAACTAGTTTTTAACGAACAAGGGGAACTTCAGCGCACGAGTTGGTTCATCTCGAAGATGGGGAGCAGAATGGAGATGACGATAAACCCCACCACGAGCCCCATGGCCAGGATAATGATCGGCTCCAAGATGGAGGTGAGGGCGGTCACCTTGGTCTCCACCTCTGCCTCATAGGCATCGGCCACCTTGGTGAGCATCTTCTCCAAATTCCCGCTGGCCTCGCCGGTGGCGATCATGTGGGTGACGATGGCGGGAAAAAGCCCGCTGCGTTTCAGGGGTGAGGCTATATCCCCCCCCTCCCGCACCTCCACTTTCGTCTCCTCAATGGCCTGGGCCAAGAGCTGGTTGTTCACCACCGTCTTGACGATCTCCAAGGAGTTCAGGATGGGGAGGCCGCCCTGCAGCAAGGTCGCCAGGGTCCGGGCGAACCGCGCCACCGCCCCCCGCAATATAATCCCGCCGAAGAGGGGCAGTTGCAGCTTGACCCCGTCCCAGCGCAAGGCGCCCCTGGGGGATTGAAGGTACTTCCTGATGCCTACCATCACGAGGATGAACCCTAAGAGGATCGCCCACCAGTACCCGCTGAACAGGTTACTCACGGCCATGAGGATTCTAGTGGGCAGGGGCAGGGTGTGGCCCATTTCCTGAAAAACCTGGGTCACGGTGGGTATGACAAAGGTGAGCAGAAAGATCATGACCCCGGCGCCGATGATGGTCATAAAGAGGGGGTAGGCCAACGCTGCCCGGATGCGGTTCTTGAGCCGGATCTGGTTCTCGGTGAAATCGGCCAGGCGCAGCAGGACCCCCTCGAGGGCACCGCTCTCCTCACCGGCCCGGATCATGTTGACGTAGAGGTCTGAGAAGGCCTTGCGGTGCTTTTCAAGGGCATCGGCAAAGGAACGTCCTTCCTTGATCTCCTCGCGGACCTGAGCGATGACCCTCTTCAAGGCGTGGTTTTCCGTCTGCTCAATGATGGCATCGAGGGTGGAGACCAAGGGGGTACCGGCCTCCAAGAGGGTGGAGAGCTGACGGGTGATGATGGAGACATCCTGAGGGCGTACCCGCTGGAATAGTTTGGTCAGGGGATCTTCCGTTATGTGGGGACGCTGGAGCTCTTCCCGCAGGTCAACGGGAAAGATCTGCATGGCTCGCAGTTTGGTGCGCGCTATTCGGGGGCTGGCGGCGTCGATGATCCCCCTGATCTTTTTCCCCTCTGCGCTCAGGCCGCGGTATTCGTAGACAGGCATCCTACTGCTGGGTGACCCGCAAGACCTCTTCGATCGTCGTGGTCCCTTCCAAGACCTTGCGGATGCCGTCATCGCGCAGCGTCGTCATGGCCCGCTGGACCCCTTCCGCCCTGATGGTGGCGGAATCGGAGGTCTTGAGCACAAGGCTGCGGATGGCATCGTCCACCTTGAGGATCTCATAAATACCGGTGCGGCCTCGGTAGCCGGTGTCGAGACACTCAGGACACCCCGTGCCCCGATACAACATCTTTTTGTTCGTGCGCGAAGAGGTGAGCCCCACCTCCTGGAGGAGGGCCTGCTCCGGTTTATAGGGTTCCTTGCAGGAAGGACAGATCACCCGCACCAACCGTTGGGCGATGATGGCCACCACGGAGGAGGCCACCAGAAAGGGCTCGATCCCCATGTCGATGAGGCGGGTGACGGCTCCGGCGGCATCGTTGGTGTGCAGGGTGCTGAAGACCAGATGGCCGGTAAGGGCGGCGTGGATGGAGATCTCGGCCGTCTCCAGATCCCTGATCTCCCCCACCAGGATCACATCGGGGTCCTGCCGCACAATGGAGCGCAACCCATTGGCAAAGGTGAGGCCGATCTTGGGGTTTACGTGGATCTGCCCGATCCCCTGGAGTTGGTACTCCACCGGGTCCTCGATGGTGATGATGTTCTTGTCGGGGGAATTGATCTTGTCCAGGGCGCCGTAGAGGGTGGTGGTCTTGCCGCTGCCAGTAGGGCCGGTGACCAGGATAATCCCATTGCCCCCCCGGATAAGGCGGTTCATGACATCGAGCTTGTCAGGGGAGAGCCAGATCTCCTCCAGGCTGTAGAAGATGCTCCGCTTGTCCAGGAGCCGCAGAACGATCCGCTCACCGAAGGTGGTCGGTATAACGGAGACGCGAATATCCACGTCCTTATCCGCAATCTTGATCATGATCCTACCGTCCTGGGGGAGGCGCTTTTCAGCGATATCCAGTTTGGCCATGATCTTGACCCGGGAGGTGATGGCGGATTGAAATCTCCGGGGCAGTGTGTGCATGTTGTAGAGGACACCATCGATGCGATACCTGACATTCACCTCTTTTTGGTAGGGCTCAATGTGGATATCACTGGCCCGCGCCCTGATGGCCTGGGAGAAGAAGAGGTTGACCAGTTTGATTACCGGGGCCTCGCTGGCATCATCCAAGAGGTCCTGCACCTCTTCCAGTTCGAGTAAGAGCTTACCCTCTTCATCTTCACCGGCCAGGCCCTGGACCACCTGCTCGGGATTATCGGTCTCAAGGTCATAGAGGAGGTTGATGATCCGCAGGACTTCATGTTCTGGAGCAGCTATCAGGCGGATCTTCTTCTTCAAGAGGAAATGCAGCTCATCGATGGTCTGGAGGTCGAGGGGGTGGGCGGTGGCCACGACGATGGTATCCCCTTTCTGCTGGATAGGGACGAACTGATACTTTTTGGCCACACCGATGGGAATCTGAGCGACGAGGGAAGATTCTACGCCATCGGGTTTCAACTGTTCCTGAAAGGGTATGCCCAGTCGGGCGCTGACCTCTCTCAGGTCCACTATATCGCCCAGAGTGCCCTTTTCTTCTGCGTACTCTTCCTGCTCATCCATGGGACTGTTCATAAATAAAAGGGTCCGATCCCGCATCCTATAAAATCTAAATTGCGGAGCGGGACATTTTTAATCGTCATCCTCAAAGAGAGGGAATATCTTCTTCTTCTCTTGGCCGTGCTCTTCGATGTATTTCTCCCGTCGCTCCTTCTCTTCCTCAGTGATCTTTATGAGGTCCTCGGCCGAGGTGACGATGCGCGGCGTGATGAATATGAGGAGGTTGGTCTTAATCTTGGTCTGGCTCCTCGACTTAAAGAGCCAACCCAACAAGGGGATATCACCCAGCAGCGGGACCTTAGAGATGCCCCCGGTCTTGTCATCCCTGATCAGGCCAGCAATGACAACCGTCGATCCATCTTCGACGATGACCGAGGTGGTGGCCTGTCGCTTGGTGGTAATCACGGCCCCGGCCAGATCTGCAACCTCCTCCACAAAGCTCTTGATCTCGGCAAAGATCTCGAGACGTAACAGCTTTCCCTTGCTGATGTGGGGGGTGATCTTCAAGGTGATGCCCACGTCCTTGTAGTCCCACGTCTGCAGCGTCGACCCCGCATCGGACAACTGAGAGGATTTGAGGAAGGGTCGTTCCTCACCCACGATGATCTCCGCCTCCTCATTGTCAGTGGTCAGCAGCCGCGGGGCGGAGAGAATGTTCACGTCTGAGTCGCCGGTGTACAACTGCATAAGGGCCTTGATATCGGGGACATCGGTGCTCCCAATAAATCCCTTGGTTACCCCCATGAGCAAGCCAGCCACGGCCGCATCTTGTAAAGCATCAGTCATATTGAAGTCCGTCCCCCCGTATCGTCTATATCCCCCTTCTTTCGCTTCCTCGGTCCAGTTCCACTGAACCCCTAACTGCGTCACCTTGTCGAGGGTCACCTCGGCGATGAGGGCCTCCACATAGACCTGGGCCCTGACGATATCGAGCTTTTTGATCACCTCCTCGAGGACGGTATAGTCCTGCGGCGAGGCGATGATGATGAGGGCATTGGTGGTCTTGTCAGCGGTGACGGAAATGTTCTCCCCCAAGACGGGGAGTTTCGTCGTAGCGGGGGCTGCTCCGGCCTTGGCACCCTCTCCCGCCTCTTTGGCAACACCGGTGAGGATCGTGGCCAGGTCCTCGGCCACGGCATGCTCGAGGTAATAGACATGGATGTTTCCCTTGCCCCGGGGGATTTCTCCGTCCAATTTCTCGATAATCCCCTTGATCATCCGAATGGTCTGGGCAGTAGCCAAAACAATGAGGGAATTGGTCCTCTCATCGGGAATGAGCTTGAACCCTTCCGGGGCGCTGATCTCCGCCACCTCTTGCCCCTTGGGCCGTGGTGTCCGAGGGGCCGTTTTCTTGGCCTCAAAGAGGGTCTTGAGTTCCTGGGCCACTATCTTGGCAGATGCGTACTGCAAGGGGACCACCACAAGCTCGAGCGCGTAACCGGCAATGTCCACCTGCTTCAGTATCGTCAACAACCGGTTGATATTGGACAGGACATCGGTCACGATGAGGGTATTGGTGGGCTGGTAGGCCACCAGGAGGCTGTTTTTGGAGACGAGGGGGGTAAAGAGGGCCTTCACGTCGTTGACTGTGGCATAGCGTATGGGGATGACCTGGGTAATCATGGTATCGGCGTCAGGCAGGGCCTCGGTCCCCACCCTGGTGGTGAGGCTCTTGCCCCTGGCCTCGGTGGCAGGAACTACCTTAATCACCTTCCCTGCCGGCACGGTGGTGTAGCCGTGCACCTCCAAGATGGACTCGAAGACCTTGTAGGCCTCACTCACTGAAATCTTGGTGGGGGAGATGACTGTCACCTTCCCCCGCACCCGCTCGTCGACGACAAAGTTTTTACCGGTGAGCTCTCCGATGAACTTGACGAGGGTACCGATCTCAACCTCCCGGAAGTCCATGGTCACCAGCCTGCCCTCTTCCTCGAGGACCTTCTCCGCCAGCTTGGCGGCATGGGAGGTGTTGCCTAAAAAGGAAAGGAAGATAAATAAGACGAGAAATGGCCGCAGCCTTCGGGAGATCACCTTGTGACCTCTTTTGAATCCTCTTTGCTAGGTGAAGAAATCCCCAACAGCTCCTGAAAGACCACATCGCTCCTGAGCCCGTCAAAATCCTCATCCGTCATGGCCCACAACTTCACCCGCGCATCCCGCTTCAGGGCACGTTTGAGGTAAATAAGGGCCTCCACCTCCATTCCCTTTCGGCAATAGAGACAGGCCAGGTTGTAGTAGGGGAGGACCGAAGCGGGATCTATTCTCAGGGCATCTTTGAACTCCTTTTCAGCCACGTCATACTTTCCCGCTTTGAGATAGACAAAACCGAGGTTGTTGTGGACCTTGGCAGATGAGGGGTTCTCCTTGGCGACCTTCTGAAAAAGCTCCTCAGCCTTCTGGTACTTTCCCTTCTGGGCGTAGAGGACCCCGATATCCAAATAGTCATCTGAGGTGTTGTCCACCTCCATCTTCGGTGAAAGAGCAGGAGGGGTGGTGATCTGCGGTTGCGGGGTGCTCGAAGGGGTGCTTTCTTGAGGTTTCGTGGTCCTTGCAGGGATGCGCACCTGAGGCCTCTCAGTGATCGCAGAGATCCTCTTTTGTGGTTGCTGTCGGGCCGGTGTGGCCGATGCGCTGTTCTTGACGATCCGGGCCTTAGCCGTCCTGGCCGCTAATATGGGGTGTTTGGGAGGAGGGATTCGCTTCTTTTTTGCACTCTGGGGCTGTTGGCGGTGAACAACACGCCCCTTCAACTGCAGGAACCAAGCGGGTTTGATCGTAAACACAACCCAAGAGGCAACCACCACGATGCTCGTTCCAACGAGCAAGCCGAGAAGGATCTTCTTCCACCGAGGCTGAGCTCCCCCTCCCACAGCAGCTGGCTTCCTCCCTCGATTTCCTCGCCGCCCCTCAAAGGACCGCTTGAGGGCTGCAGCTGCTCGGGTGATCCCGTTTTTTACGTGCATCAAGCCTTTCATCTCTTCTCCCTCACGCTAAAACTGAGGCGGCTTTTTTGGAGAGGGGGGTACCTGTACCGGCCTCCGCATAGGCCTTCTCTTGATCTGCCTCGACCTCTGCACGGGCCTTACCGCAGTCTTCTCTTCCTCCTCAATCACTTCCACAACCTCTTCATGCCCATCTTTGTCCACAATCACCTTATTACGCAATATTTTGACGATCTTAAAGCCCTGTACCATTTCATTTTCGTGAAAGAGCTCTTGCTTTCTGGTTGCAGGGTCTTCGATGATGGCAGCGGAGATCCCCGGGCTTACTACCACTGTCCCCTTGAGCTTGAATGGAACGGTGGAGGCTGAGGCAGCACCATTTTCCGTCTCTGCCTTCTTCTCATTACCGGATACGGCCGAGGTGAAGAGGTCACGCTGAAATATGACGGCATAGTGGTCGAGCGTGGGTCGGGATTCAGACGTATCAGTTGTGGCCTCCTCGCCTTTGGAGATCGAGGGTGGGGTATAGCGGAAGGCACGATACATGGTGTGAGCCGTACTGACACCTATCAAGAGGATACCCCCTACAAGCGGGGCCATCACCCCCCATGGATATTTTTTTATTATGAGTTTTAGAACCCTCATAAAAACCGCACCTTCTCACCAGAAATAACCCGTAACAACAGGGGCTTTCAGATCCGTGATTACCGTGAAACGCTGTTCTGATAACAGCTTTTGCGTGTACTTGGAAATTTACCAAAAAAAGATGAATTAGTCAATAAACGTTGAGTTGAGAACAGAGAGAATCGCACTCGATGATTTCCCAAAAAGCCAACTATTTCCCACTCGACAAGCTGAATGTCAACACCTCTAAGTCAACATCGAGCCGACCGGCGGCGCGGGCCGTTGGTTTGATCTTGAGCCGTTTAATCTGAAAGGGCACGGAGGCGTTTTCGATCTCATAGAGATAGGCGATCACCTCTTGCAAACCCGCCCCCTTAAACCTCAGCTGCACGGGGG
>Ga0307437_1002710_pt1 | contig 10706 bp, 6 predicted proteins | sample SalMarWE160390MG_FD_202146 | JGI IMG/M metagenome (GOLD analysis project Ga0307437, IMG submission 202146) | Salt marsh sediment microbial communities from the Plum Island Ecosystem LTER, Massachusetts, United States - WE1603-90 | ecosystem: Environmental > Aquatic > Marine > Intertidal zone >...
CATGCTGAGCCTCCACACGTGTCCCAAGGCGGCGCTGGGCGGCAAGGAAACCGGCGGCATGAACGTCTACGTTCGAGATTTGAGCCGCGAACTAGGCCGGCGAGGCTTCACCGTTGACGTTTTCACCCGTTCTCAAGACCCCGACATCCCACCCGTCGGCAGGCTGGGTCCCAATGCGCGCGTGATCCACCTGAAGGCCGGTCCAGAGGCACCCTACGATAAGAACCTGGTCCATGCCCACATAGACGAATTCACCGACAACCTGCTGGAGTTCGCCAGGTCCGAGGGCATAGCCTATCACGTCGTCCACAGTCACTACTGGCTGTCTGGCCTGGTGGCCATGCGTCTTCAGAAGCAGTGGCGAACCCCCGTGATGCACATGTTCCACACACTGGGGAAACTCAAGAACCGCGTGGCCAGAAGCGACGACGAACTGGAAACGCAGCTGCGTGTGGACTGCGAGCGCCAGATCATCAACTCAGCAGATCGCCTCACGGCGGCCAATCCCCTGGAGAAGGCTCAGATGATTTGGCTGTATGGCGCCGACCCTGCAAAGATCGAGGTGATCCCCTGCGGGGTCGATCTCGAGCTCTTCCACCCTCGACCTCAAGCCGAGGCCAAAGCCCACCTTGACCACGAACTGCCCAAGGATCACAAGATGGTGCTCTTCGTAGGCCGTGTCGAACCGCTGAAGGGTATCGACGTCTTGCTGAAAGCAGTAGCCCTTGTGCTTGGAGAGCACGAAGAACTGCGCGACGGAATCTGTCTGTGCATCGTCGGGGGCGAACCTGATGCAGACGCCGCAAACATGAATCGCGAGATGGCACGCTTGCATGAGATGCGTGAGAAGCTCGGTATCTCCGATGTGGTAACCTTCCTTGGCAAGAGAGAGCAGCAGGCACTACCCTACCACTACTCTGCGGCAGAAGTCTGCGTAGTGCCCTCGCACTACGAGTCCTTCGGGATGGTTGCCCTGGAAGCTATGGCCTGCGGCACTCCTGTCATCGCCTCCAGGGTTGGGGGCCTCACCTTCACGGTGCAGGATGGCTCCACCGGGTTCCTGGTTCCCAGCGACGATCCCGAGGCACTGGCGCGCAAGCTCGCTCTCTTGCTCTCCGACGGACAACTGCGCCGGGACATGGGGCTGCGAGCGTCGGAGCTATCCAGGCGCTATGGCTGGCCAATAGTCACAGTGCAGATCGTCGCTGCCTATCGAGACCTGGCTACGCGCGGCCGCCCGCAGGTGTGCTGTAGAGACCATCGGGACGCAGCAGCCTCCACAGCCGGCTGCTGCGAGTAGGCACTCTCAACAACCAGACCCTCGCTGTAAAGCAAAGCCCCCTGCCGTCCGGCAAGGGGGCTGTTTTTCCACACACCAGGCCGAGCTAGGCGGTTTCCGACCAGTAGTCGAACTCCGGTTCGGCGTCTCCCGTGATCACCTCTCTCGTGATCTCGCACCTGCGCACATTGCGAAGCGACGGAATTTCATACATGGCATCGAGCAGAACCTGCTCGATAATGGTCCGCAGCCCTCTGGCCCCGGTCCGATACTCCAATGCTTTCTCCGCAGCCGCCTCGAGCGCATCGTCGGTGAAGATCAGCTCGACGTTGTCCAGAGCCAGAAGCTTCTTGAACTGCTTGACCAAGGCATTCTTCGGTTCGGTCAAGATGCGAACCATGGCCTCCCTGTCCAGCGGATCTACGCTCACCACCATGGGCAGACGTCCCACGAACTCTGGTATTAGCCCGTACTTGAGCAAGTCGTCGGCGATCACCATGCGCAGCAGTTCGGCAGAGGTCAATTCCTCCTTGCCATGGCTGTCTCTGTCCCTGAAACCCATGGGCCTACGTCCACCCACTCGCTCTGCCACGATGCTGTCCAGCCCCTCGAAGGCTCCGCCGCAGACGAACAATACGTCCGTGGTGTCGAGCTGGATGAAATCTTGATGGGGGTGTTTCCTGCCCCCCTGAGGAGGCACGTTGGCCACGGTGCCCTCGATTATCTTGAGCAGGGCTTGTTGAACGCCTTCTCCCGATACGTCACGCGTGATGGAGGGGTTGTCGCCCGCCTTGCGAGCAGTCTTGTCAATCTCGTCTATGTAGACGATCCCCTTCTCGGCGCGAGCCAGGTCGTAGTCAGCCGCCTGGATCAAGCGAAGCAGGATGTTCTCCACATCTTCGCCGACGTAGCCCGCTTCGGTCAGTGAAGTCGCATCTGCGATGGTGAAGGGCACGTCGAGGACCCGCGCCAGCGTGTCGGCAAGGAGTGTCTTGCCGCACCCCGTAGGTCCAATGAGCAGGATGTTCGTCTTCTGGAGCTCCACGTCATCGACGAGAGTGCCCGCGAAGACCCTCTTGTAGTGATTGTAGACAGCGACAGACAACACGCGCTTGGCCTGGTCCTGCCCGATCACGTATTCGTCTAGTCGGCTGCATATCTCCTGGGGGGACAAGATCTTGCCCACGGGAGCAGGGCTCCGGGCAGCGGAGGGCTCTTCCTCGGCCAGGATCTCGCGGCAGAGCTCGACGCATTCGTCGCAGATGTTGACCGATCCGGGACCAGCAATCAGGCGGCCCACCTGATGTTGGGGCCTGCTACAGAAGGAACAGTAGCGCACGTGCTCCGACGCTATGTCGGACATCACCCGTCCTCCTCCTCATCTGAGCGTGTCAGTATCTCGTCTATGATACCGTACTCCACGCCCCCTTCCGCGTTCATGAAGTAGTCGCGGTCGAAATCGTGCGAGATCTTCTCCACGCTCTGTCCCGTGTGGTTAGAGAGGATCTCGTGGATCTTGGCTTGCATACGCAGCAACTCACGTGCCTGTATCTCGACGTCGGGTGCATACCCACGCACACCTCCGCCAGCGGGGTGCATGTGTATCGTGCAATTCGGTAGACCGTATCGCTTACCCTTCGCCCCAGCAGCGAGGAGCACGGTCGCTAGGCTGGCCGTGGACCCGACGCAGATGGTGGACACGGGCGCCTTGATCAGTTGCATGGTATCGTATACGGCCAACCCCGGATAGATCATGCCCCCGGGGCTGTTGATGTACAGGTGTATTTCTTTGTCAGGATCCTCCCGCTCGAGGAACAGCAACTGGGCGATGATGAGGTTGGCCACGCTGTCATCGACGGCCGTGCCCAGGAAAATGATCCTCTCTTTCAGCAGAAGAGAGTAGATGTCATAGGCACGTTCGCCTCTACCGGTGGACTCTATGATCATGGGGATGAGACTTTGCATCGTTATACCTTCCTGTGGCTCCCTCGAGATTCCTGGCGCAGCCGCACCCTACTCGCCTGCGGCTGGCTCAACGGCTGCCTCTTCACTGCCAACATCCGAGGAGGGCTCTTCTACCGGCGGCACCTCAGAATCCGCCTCGGGGGCCTCACTGTCAACCACACCGGAATTCTCCAAAAGGCGCTGCACCACTTTGCGCCCGTACAGTTTGCTGCGTATGTCTTCCCTGATCTGCTCGTTCCCGAGGAGAGCGTCGCGCAGAATCTGCCTGTCCTGTCCGTACGCGCGCGTCATTCTGCTCACTTCTTCCTCTATCTCCGAGTCCTCTACCTCAGCCCCTTCCTCCTCCACCAGCTTGGCCAGGAGGAGCGACTTCTTCACCCTCGTGTCCGCTGTCGGCCGGAACTCGGCGACGAGATCTTCGGCGGTCCTGTTCGTGGTCTTCAGGTATCCCTCCAGGGTGAACCCCTGCTCCTGAATCTCATACCCCAGGCCTCTGATCAGGGCCTCCAACTCTCTGTTGACGAACACCGGCGGCGCATCCACCTTGGACTGCTCCACAAGGGCATCGAGGAGCCCCTCGGCTAGGTCATCCAGCTGCTTTGCTTCGCGGCGCGCCTGCAGATCCTGCTGTATCTCGTTTTCCAGCTCCTCGAGGCTCTCGAATCCACCCGCCATCTTCGCCAGTTCGTCATCCAACCCAGGAAGATGCTTCTCCTGTAGTTCGTGCAGGTGTGCCAGGAAGGAGACCTCACTCCCCGCTAGTTCCTCATCTTCGTAGTCGTCGGGGAACGTGATGTCGAAGCTTCTCTCCTCTCCGGGTGACATCCCTAGCAGATGCTCAGCGAAACCGGTCACGAGGTCATCCTCACCCTGCTCCAGTTCGTACTCCTGCTGTTCGAGCTTGAGCACTGTCCGCTCACCGATAGTCCCCTCTATGTCCACCACGGCGAAGTCGGACATCTCCAGTGGCCGGTCCACAGGGACCCGCTCTGCATACTGCTCCTGAAGCCCCTCCAACACCTCGGCCACGTCTTCCTCTGTGACAGAGATCTCTTCGGCCTCCAGCGGTAAGCTCTTGTAGTCTCCCAACTCCACAACCGGTGGCAGGGAGACCGTCAGGCGCAGAGTGAGCGGTTCCCACTCGGCGATCTCAAGATCGTCCAGGTGCATGGGTTCCAGCCCGCTTTCCTCCACCGCCTCCTCGTATGCTGCCTGGCCCACGTCGTCTATCACTTCCCGCACGAGGGCCTCCCTGCCCAACTGGCGCTCAACCACACGGTGAGGAGCCTTGCCCTTCCGGAAACCAGGTATGCTGATCCGCGCTGCCAGGCGTCTCGAGGCGGATCTCATGTAGGGATCCAGCCACTCATCATCGACCTTGGCAGTGAGTATAGCCTGCCTGTTGTCCAACTCCTTCGTGGCGACTTCCAACTGTCCTATCCACCTTCCCAGTGTCGATCAGGACACCATCATACGATATCTCACGTTCTCGTCCAACAACGCCGTGCCGGACCGTCGTCTGGCATACAGAGAGCGGGCGATGGGATTCGAACCCACGACCTTCTCCTTGGCAAGGAGACGTTCTACCAGCTGAACTACACCCGCTCGACTAGGACTCTGGTGGGGAAGGTGGGACTCGAACCCACACGGATTGCTCCACGTGATCCTAAATCACGCTCGTCTGCCAGTTCCGACACTCCCCCCCACTGGTCTATTATACCACGAACCTTCCCTCTGTTCAAACTTCGGGTCGGAGGATTACGAGGAATAGTGTCAGGCAGACATAGCCTGGGTATGACCCACAGCGGGTTTGGTCGACAGCCGCCCCGGCACTCATCCGACATGCAATGCGCATCGCAGACTGGCTCCCGGTCGCCTCAATGGCTCCTCACAAAACTGAAGAAGTTGCTGAAGATGCGATCCTGACTGCCGTCATCCACCTCGTATCCAAGCTTGGCCATCCCCTGCGCATCGACGCCCAGATCGGCCAGCCACTCTGCACCCAGCAGGACACTATCGGCAAGAGATGCATCGTATTGCGGGTTCGACTGGACCCCCCACACCGGCAAGTCCCCGTACCGGAATGCCTGAATGGCACACAGATCAGAAGAGCCCAGGTTCACCCCTCCGGGCGGCAGCTCCGTCACCTCGTCCCAATGCCATAAGAAGGCATGGAATTGCCGGTCTATGCCATCCAGGAGAGGATCCTCGAGGCCCGCATCGCTGAGCGTGACCACCAACCACCCCACCTCAAACTGCGGGCTCCACTCCACGCGCCCCCCAAGCCAGTGGGCCAGCAACTGGTGTCCCAGGCAGATCCCGAGGACCGGCACACCCTCGTCGATGGCCTCCAGGACACGGTCTCGCTCCTCCTGCAAGAACTCCACCTTGTCGAACTCCCTCGGCGGATACTCGCCGCCGGACAGAATGACGGCATCGAAGATCCTCAGGTCCGGAATCGCCTCCCCTGAGTACGCGAGCACGGGCACGGAGGACACGTCGTTCTCCGCCAACACCTGGTCAACCTGAAGGAAACGTGAAGGACCATGCAGAATCACCGCAACTTGCAGGGGTCCACGCGGAGTGGGAGTGGGTTCTGGGGTGGGCGTCGGCGTGTCGGTCGCCGTGGCCGTGGGCGAGGGGTTGGGGGTCCAGGTGGCCGTCGCGCTGGGGGATGGTACTCGCGTGGCCGTCGCCGTTGGCGAAGCAACAAAGTCGAGGGGTGCACAGGCCACCAACAGCAGGCATAGCGCAATGCATCCCAGCACATCGCAGAAACCTCTCACCCCCTTTCAGCCTCCCACATCAACGAACCTGACTCTTCCCCATTGTATCATACGGGTATCCCGCTCACAAGCCAGCCATCAGATCGGCAGGGCACGAACGAGAACCTCAGAACATCGACCCGCTGGCGCGTCTGAAGCACACCACAGCCACTAGAGAGACGCTGATCCAGCCTGGGTGACATCTGCCGGCCACGTCCCGCGCTCTTCGAGTCTGCACTTCCCGCCAGCCGGTGCCGCTACCACAGACCGCGTAGCAGTTCGAACAGTGCCGGTAGCTGCGCCAGACAACCCGGTGTCTGTGAACCATCCTCAGGCAATCGTCTCTGCGCTATCGCCGCGCCCGCGTCTCCCCGCCCCGCCCCTTCCGTGTTCTCTTCGAGTCCCAGATCGACGGCCGTGGCCATCATCAGTTCCTTGATCTCACCCGGCGTAAGGCCGGGATCGGCCTCCAGCAGCAGGGCGGCTACACCACATGCGTGAGGCGTGGCCATGCTCGTTCCGGACATCTCACTGTATGCGGAGTTCAGGGGACTGCCCAACGAGGTCTCCTGCGCCCGGCAGGATACGATGCCTGTGCCGGGGAAGAGCACGTCCGGCTTGGCGCGCTCATCCGAGGTCGGCCCCCGCGAAGAGGCCTCCATGACCGTGTCCTCGTCGGTAGACGCGCCTACCGTGATGACCTGTCGCGCGCAGCCGGGTGGTCCAATGCTGCTGGGCTCAGGCCCCGAGTTACCGGCGGCCACGCACACCACGAAGCCACGCTCAGCCACTAGGTCGCAGGTCTCGGAAAGGGCATCACTGCCGTCGCCAGGAGCGGGGCCAGACAGAGAGAGGTTGAGCACGTGCACATCTTGCTGGACAGCCCAGTCGATCCCGGCCATCACGTCGCTCATGTACGCCGCACCGCTTCGATCCAGCACTTTCGCTACATACAAGTCAGCACCGGGCGCGACCCCTCTGTATGCACCGTTGTCAGCCCGTCCGTCCCCGCACGCGATGCCAGCCACGTGGGTTCCGTGACCGTTAAGGTCGACTACGCCCTCGCCGGTGAAATCGGCCATACCCGCGATTCGCCCCGCGAAGTCCACATGCTCCGGGTCTATCCCCGTGTCAAGGACAGCTATGCCTACGCCAGCGCCTGTATACCCCTGGCTCCAGACCCATGGTGCCCCGATCAGAGGTACGCTCACATCCAGGCAGGAATGCACACGTAGGTCCGGCCATATCCGTTCCACGTCGGGCTCTCGACTGAGTGCCTCGATCTGCGTCGCCGCCGCAGCTAGAGCTACGACCGGCATCACGCTGAGCACTCGCGACGGTGCTTCAGGCAACCTTGCCGACTCGATCGCTCTGGCCTTGGCAATGTGTTCTCTGTACTTCACGATGACCCGGACGCGAGATGCACCGGCCCGCGATGTCAGATCCTTGGCCAGTGCCTGGTGTATCTTGCTTGCGCGCACTGCGAACCCCTTCCACAGAGCCCGGTACTTCCCGGCTCTCGGCGTCTTTGAGGGCGGTGAGTGATGATCCGTGGGCTCTCCCTTGCAGCCAATACACGCCCCAAGGAGCGCGAATGCAGAGCTAGGCCCGGCCCACTCTTCTATTGCATCGAGGGCAGAATAGCGCTGTACAAGCCCGAAGCGGTGCCGATGAGCACACGACTATGAGTTACGTCAACGGCGAAAGCCGTCATCTCCCCGAGATGATCTTCGTCGTCCAACGATGCGCGGTATTGCCTCACGAACTGCCCTTCTTGTGTGAACTCCACGATCCGGCCCTCCGAGGAATCGGCTACGAACACAGACGAAGAATCCGGAGAGGCGCTGATGACCAACGGCTCCTCCAGGGGAGGATACAGCCCTTCCTGTGGGAAGGCCTGAGCTTGTCCGCCGGCGAACTTCACGATGGACCCATCCGAAAGGAGTAGATAGATGGCCCCATCTATGGCCATGTCAATCACCTCAGGCCATCGGACATCCGCGGCTGCCTGCACGTAGTCCACGGGGTCGTGCTGATAGTCGTCGCCATCGGGCACGTACTTGATGATGTTCTCGTGGTCCGGATCCAGCACATAGAGGTTACCTGAGTACGTCGCCAGTGCGCAGGGGTTCTCCCACGGCAGGAGCTGAGAGACCGCCACGGTCCTCAACGAGCCGCTCGCACCCAACTCCAGCACTGAACCTTCCGTAGTGAGGATCAGCAGGGCGGGCGTAAGTCGACCGTTGGCGGCTTCCACCCATTCGAAGTCCGCGATCTGCTCGGCCGACAACTCCCCCTCTGGCCCGGGAAGCTCCCACTTTAACGGCTCCTGGTCCGCCAGCAGTCGCCCCCTGTCATCCAAGGCATACTGGTACACGAACGCGCCAGCCTCGTCGACCAAGTACGCATGGTCCTGGTGGACTACTATGCGCTGTGCGCTCTGTTCAGGGGCAGACCAGACTAGCTCCTGCGTTAGTGGCAGCCGCACCGCGCCGGTCAGCCCGTCCCAGTGCTGCGCCAGCTCTCGGCTCAGTAGATCCAATTCGGCACTTTCCACCTGCCCTTCAGCCGGTTGGTCGAGCAGGCCTTGCGCCTCAGTCAACAGTGCCATCCTGGCTTCCGTGTCATCCTCTGCGTCAGCCTGCGTGAGAAGTTCCCCCACCTCAGCCGCCAATCTCTCGATGTCAGCCTGCTCCAGGCGAGCTTTGATGCTGAACACGGAAGTACCGACGAGGATAGCGGCGCCGAGCAGAATGACCGCGCCGAGCAACGCACGGGTACGGCGAGATGGATGGAAGACCAGGACCTTGGCTCTGACCATAGGCCTAGCTGACGCGGCGTAGGTCCTGCTCGCTCCCTGTCGCTCGGGAAGAATGCCCACCACCAGGCCCTTGACCGCGGCCCACACAGCCATGATAGCCAGGCCCATACCCCGGACCAGCCGTTCCAGGATCCGATACCGCCCCATCCAGCCCCAGCTCCGTCTGGCGAACGCTGCCGATGATCTAAGGAGCCCCAGACCGCCCGCTGCCAGGCCCATCAGCACCGACAGCAGCACTGTCCCACCCATCCGGCAGGCCTCCACTCCCCTGTCGACAGCTTGGCTCGGTGGCAGCCCGGCTCTTGTCTTCAAGGAGTCCCCCCTGAGATAGGAATCCACGGTACTCCTGCGGGCGGACACCTGTCTTGCCATCAGTACATCCACATCGGGGATGTCTACGTCAGGGGGGCCTTCCGGCTCCAAGGCTGGTGCAACCCTGCCCTGATCTTCATGCCTCTCCGCTCTTCGCCTCCACGCGCGGGCGAAGGCTCGCGATGGAGCGACCGCGCTCTCGCTGACCCTCTTGGGCGTGGACGTCGAACCGCTCTCCGCCCACATACTCGGCGTCACCAAACGGAGCAGCAGGGCTGAGCCCTTCATCTCCGCCCCCAGCAGGTCGCCCAATTGCCTGGCCGCCGCTTCGACACCACAACTCTTGAGCAGTCCAGCCAGTTCGTAGGCCCGCTGCTCGAACAACTCCACGCCGTCCCCGGTCACAATCACGAGCAGGTCACCAGGGACGATCTGACGGTACGAGAACTTGGGGTCAGACAGGGTGGCACTCTGGCCAAGTGCATGGCCGTTCTGTTTCCATGTCTCCTCGCCGTCTCGACCTGCGCGTGAGATGTGATTCACATAACCTCGCACTTTGCCCTGGCTCAAGACGAAGATGCTGTGCGCACCCACGCCGCAGGCGTAGACATCAGTGCCACGGACCGCAGCGCAGCCCAGGGCGGCAAACAGCGCCTGTCGCTGTCCCCGGACCCGGTTCCTCAGGTACATGTACCTGTTGGCGTTCCTCACTGCCTGACGGAGCCGGTTCGTGACCCCGCCCGGCGACCGCCGATAGGTCTCCTCCGCTACACCCTCGACCCGGTCACGGATACGCTCCACTGCTGGTCCCTCAGTAACCACGTGGGAGACCGCATAGAGGGTACCCCAGTTGCCGGCCTCACCCTCCGAGGTGGCGCCAGAATCTGGCAGCTCGCTCACGAAGAGCCTGCCCTCCACCATCTGCAGTCTTGCGGCTTGCACCTCCAGTTGCTCATTCATTGTCCGCCTCCTGACCGCCTGTACGCGGATCCTTTCACTGACCGCGGCGCTATCTCCAGTATAGATTACAGAATCTGTTTGTCGTTCGTGAGAATGGTATGGTACAATTGCCTTGAGAATGGCTCACTGGACGGGTTGATATGCTGAAGAAGATCCTCCTGGCCACCATCGCTTGTTTGGCGGTGATCCTCCTCTTGGTGGCTGTCCACCCCGGGCTGGCGCAGCAAGACGCGGCCACGTACTTTCCCGAGAGTGGGCGCTATGTAGATGAGCCATTCCTGACCCTCTTCCAGGACACAGGCGGCCTTCAACTCTGGGGTCCCCCGATCACTGAGGCCTTCGAAGACGACGGTCGGCTCGTTCAGTATTTCGAACGCGGTCGTATCGAATGTGCCGCTGGGGACCAGGGTACCTGTGAACCGAGTTTCAGCCCGTTGGGTCAACTGCTGGGACGGCAGATGCCCCGGGTCGCTTCGGTTCCCGAGCCCATGATCCGAGACGCGTTGTGCCGCTACTTCCCTGAGACTGGACACAACGTCTGCTTCAGCTTCCTCACCTACTACCTGGCCCAAGGTGGTCCCGAGATCCTGGGGCCTCCGATAAG
>Ga0307437_1002717_pt1 | contig 10701 bp, 8 predicted proteins | sample SalMarWE160390MG_FD_202146 | JGI IMG/M metagenome (GOLD analysis project Ga0307437, IMG submission 202146) | Salt marsh sediment microbial communities from the Plum Island Ecosystem LTER, Massachusetts, United States - WE1603-90 | ecosystem: Environmental > Aquatic > Marine > Intertidal zone >...
ACAACCATATGTCAAATTGTGCCCCCCATCTTTACCCCCAGCCCTCCACCAGTTATAATAGGGCGGTACCCCTTTTAAGCCCCTATATATAATGTAGCTGGAGGTGCAACTTGGCGGCTTTATATGTGACCTCGTTACAGGCGGGTGTGGGCAAGACGGCGGTCTGCGCCGGGCTGGTAAAGTACCTGGATGGCGAAGGCAGGAAGGTGGGCTACTTCAAGCCGATGGTGGCTGATATTAAAGAGAAGGCGGCGGTGGATAGCGACGCCGCGTTTATTAAAAAGGTGCTGAGGCTGAAGGATGCGGCGGCCGACCTGAGCCCGGTTATTGCCGGTGGCGCTGGCCTGGCCGGCAGGATAAAGAAGGCATATGACAGGGTCGCCAGGGGCAAGGATGTGGTCGTTATCGAGGGCGTCTGGCGCCAGAGGCCGGGGGCCAGGCCGGTTGAGGCGGCTTACGAGGTGGTCAAGGCGCTTAAGGCCAGGGTTATTGCCGTCGAGCCGTATTCCGAAGAGCTGGTGGAAGCCGATTTATCCGCCAGGTACCGGGGTTTCGGCGAAAGCCTGCTGGGCGTCGTGGTCAACAAGGTGCCGGTAAGAAGACTGGAGATGCTCTCGGAACAGCTCTCCTCCGGGGCGGGCGGGGTGGCGGTGCTGGGGGTGCTTCCCGAAGACAGGGTGCTCTTCGGGCTGACAGTAGGGGAGATTGCCGAAAAGGTCGAGGGCGAAATCTTAAACGATACCGCCAGGTCGGGAGAGGTGGTGGAGAGCTTTATGCTGGGGGCGATGGTTGTCGATGAGGGTCCCCTCTATTTCGGACGCAAGGCTAACAAGGCGGCGGTATTGCGGAGCAACCGCCCCGATATGCAGCTGGCGGCGCTGGAGACGTCAACCAGGTGCCTGGTCTTAAGCGGCGGCGTGGCGCCGACCTACCCCGTCATCACCAGCGCTAAAGACAAGGGCATTCCCATAATCTTAACCAAGGGCGATACCGGTTCCGTGGTCAACAGCCTGGAGATAGCTCTGGGCAAGCCCCGCTTCAACCAGCCCAAGAAACTGCCCCGCCTTCTCCAAATCATGGAAAAGCATTTCGACTATAAGGCGGTAGAGCAGGGGCTCGGCCTTAAATAGCTTGACATAACACCAATCAGTTAATCAGCAAAGAACCTTCGCCGGAAGTAGAGTGCCACATTCACCAGCCCGATGAGCACCGGCACCTCCACCAGCGGTCCGATAACGGCGGCAAAGGCCTGCCCGGAGCCGATTCCGAACACCGCCACCGCCACGGCAATGGCCAGCTCAAAGTTGTTGCTGGCGGCGGTGAAGGCGATGGTGGTGCTCTTGGAGTAGTCGGCCCCTATCTTCCTGCCCATATAGAACGATACCAGGAACATAACCACGAAGTAGATGAGCAGGGGAACGGCGATGCGGACCACGTCCAGCGGTACTTGAATGATTGTCTCGCCCCTTAAAGAGAACATCACCACGATGGTAAACAGGAGCGCGCCCAGCGTGACCGGGCTTATCTTTGGGATGAACTTACCCTCGTACCACTCCCGCCCTTTAGCCTTGATGAGGGCAAATCGGGTGAGCATGCCGCCGAAGAATGGGATACCGAGGTAGATTAGCACGCTCTGGGCTATCTGCCCGATGGTGACCTGTACCGCTGCCCCCTCCAGCCCGAACCATGCCGGCAGCACGGTTATGAAAACGTAGGCGTAAACCGAGTAGAAGACTATCTGAAAGATGGAGTTGAGCGCCACCAGGCCGGCGGCATACTCGGTGTCCCCCTTGGCCAGCTCGTTCCAGACGATAACCATGGCGATACAGCGCGCCAGCCCGATCATAATCAACCCCACCATATACTCGGGATATGGCCAGATAAAGCCGAGGAAGAGAATGGCCAGGAAGAACATGAGCACCGGCCCGATGAGCCAGTTCTGTATTAGCGATAGCCCCAGCACCCGCCAGTTGCGGAACACCCGGCCCATTTCCTCGTATCTCACCTTGGCCAGAGGCGGGTACATCATCAGGATGAGCCCTATAGCTATGGGGATGGAGGTGGTATCCACCTGAAAGAAGGTGATGAAATCGGCTACTCTGGGGACGAAATAGCCCAGCCCTACCCCCAGCCCCATCGCCAGGAAAATCCAGAGGGTCAGGAAGCGGTCCAGCGTTGAGAGCCGGCCGGCTATGCCTCTCGGTTCAGTGTCAGTCATACGTTCTCTTATATTCTACTATTTTTCAGCCGTGCCCCGCCAATGTTATAATGAACTAGATGGATATTCTGGCTGAGCTTAACCCGGCGCAGAGGGAAGCGGTAGAAGCGATTGAAGGGCCGGTGCTGATTCTGGCCGGGCCGGGCAGCGGCAAGACCAGGGTTATTGCCCACCGGGTGGCTTATCTTATCAAGGTTTGCGGAGTCAGCCCCCACCGCATTATGGCGGTTACCTTCACCAATAAAGCAGCTAAAGAGATGGTGGAGAGGCTCAAGCGCCTTATCGGGGAGAGGATGGTGGGCGACCTGACCATCGGCACCTTTCACGCCATCTGCGCCCGCATCCTGCGTCAGGCGGGCCGGGCTATAGATGTTGACCCCCGCTTTGTCATCTACGACGACGAGGACCAGCTCAGCCTGCTTAAAAGGGCTATCCAGGAAATAGAGCTCGACCCCAAGCAGTATGCCCCAAGAGCCATATCCTCGGCTATCTCCGCGGCTAAGAGCGGTACGGTAACACCATCGGAGTACGCCAAGAGCACCAAGAGCTATTTTGAGGAGGTGGTGGGGCGGGTCTATGAGCGTTATCAGGCAACGCTGACCGAGAGTAATGCCCTGGACTTTGACGACCTGCTGATGAAAACGGTGCAGCTGTTCCGGAGCAGCCCGGAGACGCTGGCAAAATACCAGTCCCGCTATTTGCATATCCTGGTTGATGAGTTTCAGGATACCAATCTGGTCCAGTATGAGTTGATAAAGCAGTTGGGCGGGAAAAGGCACAATATCTGCGTCGTCGGTGACCCCGACCAGTCTATCTACTCCTGGAGGTTTGCCGACCTGCGCAATATCCTCAGCTTTGAAAAGGACTACCCTGAGGCTAAAGTGGTGCTGCTGGAGCAGAACTACCGCTCCACCCAGCTTATACTGGAAACGGCCTCTCACGTAATCTCGGCCAATCAGCAGCGCAAGCCCAAGAAGCTCTGGACTGACAACGAGCCGGGTGAGATGATCAATATCATAGAGACCTACACCGAGCAGGAAGAGGCTCAGTTCGTCGTCAGCGAGATAGAGCGTCTGGTGGAAGGGGGTAAGGCTAAGCTGGGCGGCTGTGCCGTAATGTACCGCACCAACGCCCAGTCAAGGGCTTTGGAGGAAGCCTTTATCCGCTACGGGACGCCTTACAAACTTGTAGCCGGCACCCGCTTCTACGAGCGGCGTGAGGTCAAGGATATCATCGCCTACTTGAGGTTTATCCAGAACCCTCAGGACAGCGTCAGCCTGCTCAGAATAATCAATGTGCCGGGACGCGGTATCGGCCAGCAGAGCCAGAGCCAGCTTTCCAGCTGGGCGAAGTCCCTGGGCATCTCTCAGTATGAGGCACTGAAGCTTATCGCCGAACCTAAAAAAAATGAAGAACAGAAGCCTCCGTTTAACTCGCGCATAGTTAAAGCGCTGACCGGCTTTCTGGAGTTGATGCAGGAGCTTATCGCCCGCAGCCGGGAGCTTGACCTGATTGACCTATTCGACCTGGTTATAAAACGAACCGGCTACGAAGAATACTTATTGAATGAAAAGGACGGCGAGGAGCGCTGGGAAAACATACTGGAGCTTCGCGCCGTTGCCCAGGAGTACCGTCAGTTTAAACCCGATGAGGGCCTGACCATCTTTCTTGAGGGAGTGACCCTGGTATCCGATGTCGATGGTCTTGACGAGACGGTTGATGCGGCAACCCTGGTCACCCTGCATCAGGCCAAGGGGCTGGAGTTCCCGGTGGTGTTTATCGTCGGCGTGGAGGATGGCATCCTGCCCCACTTCAAGTCACTGACCGACCCGGCCCAGATGGAGGAGGAAAGACGTCTCTGCTATGTGGGCATAACCCGGGCTAAGCAGCTGGTATATCTGGTTTATGCCTTTCGCCGCAGCCTGATGGGTTCCAGTATGGTGAGTACGCCGTCGCGCTTCTTAAAAGACATACCCCAGCACCTGATAAACAAGGGCGACTTATGGCAGAGAGAGGAAAGCCAGCTAATGCCCTCTTCGTCTTCCTGGAATAAGGCTCCAGTTTCTCGTGCTGATACCCCCGAGCTTAAGCCCGGAGACCATGTCCGCCATGCCCAGTTTGGTAATGGGGTGGTAGTCAGCTGCAAGCCGGTAAGGGATGATAAAGAGGTATTGGTGGCTTTCACCAGCGGGGTGGGGGTCAAAAAACTGCTCCTGAGCTTTGCCAATCTGGAGAAGACGGAGAAGACCAGGTAACCATGTCCATAAAAGCCTTAGAGCCTAAAGTGGTTGCCCATCCAATCAGTTGAAAAAGGAGTTTGGCCGAACCTGAAGGCTTACAGCTGCTTAAACTCGCTAAAGAGTTCGGGGCAGAGGTTATCGGGTAGGGGAGACAGGGGTTTATTGGCGTGGCTGGTGAGCAGGGGTGAGATGGAAATATTGCCCTGCTCTATTGCCCAGGTGTCGGTGTTATCATCTACTGCCTTGTTTACCCTCTTGCGAACAAACCAGTAGTACTGGCGCCCGTTATTATACCTCTCTTCAATAATATCAGTATGGCTGTAGCGGGCAGGACAGGTAATCTTTACCCCGGTGATTTTTTCCCGGGGCAGGTTGGGCAGGTTTACATTGAGGCAGATATCAGCCGGCATAACGCCCGATTCAGCCCTTTTGGCTAACAAGGCGGCAAACTTGGCGGCATCATCAAAGTAAAAATTATCCCCCCAGCTTGCCGAGATAGCCAGGGCGGGAAGCCCGTGCAGGCTACCCTCCAGAGCCGCCCCCACCGTCCCCGATATTAAGACATCATCACCCAGGTTGGCCCCCCGGTTTATTCCTGAAATTATCAGGTTTATCTCGTCCTTGAACAGCTTACCCAGAGCCAGTATAACGCAGTCGGCGGGGGTGCCCTCCACAGCGTAGCTTTCCACCCCTGCCGCCAGCGGTGTTGCTTTCCTTGCCCTTACCGGCTGGTGCAGGCTGACGGTGGTGCCCATAGCGCTCAGCTCCCGGTCCGGGGCTACCACCACCACCTCGGCTATACTCTTTAGCTCCTTGACCAGGGCTATAAGACCGTCGGCAAAGATGCCGTCGTCGTTGGTTACCAGTATCTTCATATAGGGTTTCCTTTCTAACCCTGAATTTTATCACGATAGGGCCGGGAACGACAAATTTAAATCGTTTAACTTGTTGGGGCAGGCTGATTTATGATAGTATTTAGCTGTAGAACGGAGGTCAATATGGAACCCAAAATCGGCGTCTATATCTGCCACTGCGGCAGCAACATCGCCGGTACGGTTAACACCGAAGAAGTCTCACAATTTGCCCGGGGCCTGGAAGGGGTGGTCGTCGCCCGAGACTACAAGTTCATGTGCTCCGACCCGGGTCAGGAGCTTATCAAGAAGGACATCAGAGAGTTAGACCTCAACCGTATAGTGGTTGCCTCCTGCTCTCCAGCTATGCACGAACCAACCTTCCGCCGTGCTGCGCAGGATGCGGGGGTGAACCCCTATCTCTTCGAGATGGCCAATATCCGCGAGCAGGTCTCCTGGGTGACCGAGGATAAAGAAGAAGCCACCGAGAAAGCAAGGGCGCTGGTCAGCGCCGCGGTGAGACGAGTCTATTATCACCAGCCGCTGGAGACCAGGGAGGTGCCGGTCAATCCTAATACCCTGGTGGTAGGCGGCGGCATCGCCGGCATCCAGGCGGCACTAAAAATTGCCGATTCCGAACACAAGGTCTATCTGGTGGAGAAAGACCCCAGCATTGGGGGGCATATGGCGCAGCTGGACAAGACCTTTCCCACCCTGGACTGCTCGGCCTGCATCCTTACCCCCAAGATGACGCAGGTGGGTTCCCATCCTTATATTGAGCTGCTGACCTACAGCGATGTGGAGGAGGTCTCCGGCTATATCGGCAGCTTCAAGGTTAAAATAAGGAAGAAGGCTCGTTACGTAGATGAAGAAAAGTGCACCGGCTGCGGCCTGTGCCAGACCAAGTGCCCCTGGAAGGTGGACAGCGAGTTTGAAGCCGGGATGGGCAAGCGAAAGGCAATCTATACCCCCTTCCCTCAAGCGGTGCCCAATATACCGGTCATTGATAAGGAGCACTGCGCCTATTTCCAGAGCGGCAAGTGCCGTGCCTGCGAAAAGTTCTGCGAGGCCAAGGCTATAGATTTTGAGCAGGAGGACAAGATTATTGAGGTGGAGGTCGGCTCTATAATCATGGCTACCGGATTCCAGGTATTTGACCCCACCCCCATCTATTCCTACGGCTATAAAAGACTGGATAATGTCATCACCAGCCTTGAGTTTGAGCGGATGGTCAATTCAGCTGGCCCCACCGAGGGCGATATCGTACTCAAGGACGGCTCGGAGCCGGATAGCATTGCCATTATCCACTGCGTGGGCAGCCGGGATGAGAAATACCACGAGTACTGCTCCCGGGTCTGCTGCATGTACTCCATGAAGTTTGCCCACCTTATCAAGGAACACACCAGCGCCAGGGTCTACGAGTTCTATATTGATATCAGAAGCTTCGGCAAGGGCTACGAGGAATTCTATAACCGCATCCTCAACGAAGGAACGACCTTTATTCGGGGCCGCCCCGCCGAGATAACCAATGTCGCCGAGACGCCTGAAGAAGAGGGCAAGCTTATCGTCCAGTTTGAGGATACGCTGGCGGGAAAGCAGAGGCGGCTGCCGGTGGACATGGTCATTCTCAGTTGTGCTTTGGAGCCGCAGTCGGACGTTGAGGCTATCGCCCGCCTGTTCAATATCAGCCGCAGCGGCGATGGCTTTTTCCTGGAGAAGCACCCCAAGCTGGAGCCGGTTTCAACCATGACCGACGGCATCTTCCTGGCCGGCTGCTGCCAGGGCCCCAAGGACATACCCGATACCGTAGCCCAGGCGTCAGCGGCGGCGGCCGAAGCCCTGGCCATGATTAGCCGGGGCAGGGTAGAAATAGAAGCCGCCACGGCGGTGATTGACGAGAGAATCTGTTCCGGCTGCCAGGCCTGCCTGGAGGTCTGCCCCTACAGCGCTATTGACTTTGACGAGGAGAAGAAGGTCTGCCGGGTCAACCAGGCCCTGTGCAAGGCCTGCGGCGCCTGCACCACCGCCTGCTTCAGCCATGCTATAAGCCTGGAGCACTTCACCAACGAGCAGATCGTGGCCGAGATGGAAGGGGCGCTGGTTTAAGCCTTTTCTCTAGTATTCGCTGGAGACAAAGTCTTTAATCTGGGCGTAGCTGAAAACCGGCCCGTCGCGGCAGACATAGATATTGCCGATATTGCACCGGCCGCACTTGCCGATGCCGCACTTCATCCGCTTTTCCAGCGTGGTCAGCATCTGTTCCGGCTTAAAGCCCAGCTTTTCCAACACCGGGAAGGTAAACCGTATCATAATCGGCGGCCCGCAGACGATAGCCACCGTATCCTTGGCCGGTGGGGCTACCTCCTCTAATATCTTGGGGACCACGCCCACTTTGCCCTTCCAGCTATCATCGCCCCGGTCCACGGTAGTTACCATGTTTACCGTTTTGTCCTTGCCCCATACCTCCAGGTCATACTTAAAGCACAGGTCGGTGGGAGTGCGGGCGCCATAGACAATATCTACCTTATTATATATACCCCGGTTGTCGATGACATTCCAGATGAGAGACCTTAAGGGGGCCAGCCCGATGCCCCCGCCGACGAAGACCAGGTTCTTACCCTTTAAGGATTCAAGGGGGAAGCTGTTGCCGTAGGGCCCTCTAAAGCCTATCTCGGCGCCAACCCCGAGCCGGTTCAAAGCGTTGGTGACCTTGCCCACCTTTTGTACAGCGAACTCCAGGTGGTCGGGGCGGGTGGGGCTGGAGGAAATGCAGAAGGTGGCCTCGCCGGTACCGAGGACAGAGTACTGGCCAAACTGCCCGGACTCAAAGGTGAACTCCTTCCGCAGCTTCTCGTCCTTGAAGTTAAAATGGTAGGTCCTGACGCCGGGCGTCTCCTCAACTATCTTCTCGATTACGGCGATATGGGGCACATAGACATTGCCCTGGGCGAAGAATTTTGTAGCACTAACGGTCATTTTCTGGCCTCTGTCTTGTCTGGCACGCTCTCTATAACCCGGGTAATATCCCAGTTCACCGGGCACAGCCGGATGCACCGTCCGCAGCCGGTACAGGCGATGACATCAAAGGTCATCGGATAAAACTCATACTTGTGGCATACCTTCTGCCTGACCCGCCGCCATTTCTCCTGCCGGGGGTTCTCCATGGGCATCTTGGTATAGTTGGGGAAGCCGCAGCTATCCCAGCTCCGGAATCTCGTTCCCTCCTGTTTGACCATCTCGTCATTGATATCAAAGCAGTAACAGGTGGGGCAGAGCAGGGTGCAGATGCCGCAGCTTATGCACTTGGCGGCGGTCTTTTCCCAGAACTCCTCGTCGTCAAAGCTGGCTAACAGCTTGTCCTTGATGCCTTCGGTATCCAGTTTTCGGGTAACCCTGTCATAAGCTGTTTTTTTAGATTGTGTGGCTTTAGCCTCGTCCTCTTTAGTCGCCTCTTTTAAGCCTTTAGTCTTGGCGATTAGCTCTTTACCCTTATCTGTGACTTCCTCAATGAGGAACTCATCACCGATATCGATGAGCATCAGGTCAACATCGGCTGACTCGGCCGGACTGACGCCCATTGAGGTGCAGAAGCAGCTTTCACAGGGGTTGGTGCACCCCAGCCCCACCAGTACGGCATCTTTTCTCTTAGAAAGATAGTAGGGGTCTTCGTAGGCGTCTTTAAAGGTCATATCCAGTATGGCTATGGCTCTGGCGTCGCAGGGGCGGACGCCGAAAAGCAGCCGGTTACGTTCATCTTTCGGCGGTGTCTTAATATTATAGCCCTCCTCGCCCTTCTGGAAATGGAACATCTCCTCCATGGGGGGAAGGAAGCTGGCCTTGGGGGGAACAATAGTATTTCGGTACCAGTCCAGGAAGCTGGTATCCTGCCCGTCCCACTCGGCCATAGCCGCCACGCCGCTATCTTTTGACGGGGCGAACACGGCAAACTGCTGGCCCCACTGTTCGAGGAGCCTGGCGATATCTTTTTTGCTTATTTTTTTATCAGCCATCTCTACCTGAATAAATCCTCGGCCTCTTCCTGCTCGTAGTGGGCCATCAGCGGCAGGGCTTCCTTATCCATACCCGACTTAAACTGGAACAACTCATCCACTATACTGTACATCTCCCGGGTCAGGCTTCTTAACGGGATATTCACCGGGCAAACGCGCTCGCATTCACCGCAATCGGTACACCTTCCGGCAACGTGGATATTTCTCACTATCTGAAAGATGAGGTTATCCTGCCACCGCGGCACCGGCATTACCCACTGCGGCTCGGTCTCCTCGACGAAGCAGCGCTGGCAGAAGCAGGCGGGGCAGGCATTGCGGCAGGCGTAGCACCTTATACAGCGGCTGAATTCATTCTTCCAGAACTCCCATCTTTCTGCCGGGGGCGTCTCTATCAGCTTGGCTATATTTTGCCCGCTGAACTCCAGTTCGGGCGCCGGTGGCCTGGGCTCGCCGAGGAGAATGTCGTATTCCTGCGGGGTAGGCAGCTCACAGGCAAGGCAGTGGTCAAACAAGACCTGGGGGGCGGCAAATTCCTTTTTCTTACCTTCAACCTTTACGGCTACTTTATCCCCCTCCCGGGTGATGTCATCCAGCTCATCCCGGTCTTTGCCCACCAGCCGTTCTATTTTGGCCAGGTCAATAAGCCCCGGGCAGGGGACACCCAGAATCACCACATTCTCCCTGGCCAGCTTATTATCCTGTATCAGGCTGACGATAGAACGGCTGTCGCAGCCTTTAGCCACGATGCCCACCCGCCCCTCTATCCCGGTAAGGAAATCGGCCAGATTATTGACCATAAAGGGGCTGATTATCAGGCGTTCGGTATCGTTTTTGTCCCGGGTAATCAGTGGGGTAGCGGTGAATTTAAGGCTCCCCGGCTCAAAGCCGATAATCCAGTCAACCTTGTTCTGCTCTAGTAGCGCTTTAGCTTCCTGCCTTAGCTTTTGTTCCATCTAACTTTCTTTCGGAAAACAGCTGGTTAGGGCCGACTTCCTTTAAGCCCCCGGTCACCTCGGTCACCACCTCGGCGAATTTCCCACCCTCTGAAGCCGATACCCAGCTCGCCTGAAGCCTCTCCGGCTCAACGCCCAGGTATTCCAGGAATTTTTTGGTGATGGCTATCCGGCGGCGGGCACGGTAGTTCCCCGTCAGATAGTGGCAGTCGCCGGGGTGGCAGCCCGAGACCAGCACACCGTCAAAACCCAGGCGCAGGGCCTTAAGGATAAACAGAGAGTCAACCCGGCTGGAGCAGGGAACCTTGATTACCCTGATGTTGGCCGGATATTTCTTGCGGCTGGTTCCGGCCAAATCGGCGCCGGCATAGCTGCACCACCTACAGAGAAAACCGAGCAGTTTGGGTTTCCAATCCGATTGCTGTGTCA
>Ga0307437_1002718_pt1 | contig 10689 bp, 13 predicted proteins | sample SalMarWE160390MG_FD_202146 | JGI IMG/M metagenome (GOLD analysis project Ga0307437, IMG submission 202146) | Salt marsh sediment microbial communities from the Plum Island Ecosystem LTER, Massachusetts, United States - WE1603-90 | ecosystem: Environmental > Aquatic > Marine > Intertidal zone >...
TATCTCAAACAACACCCTGTGCCAAATCCTTTTTCACTCGGCCTCTTGGACCGGGCCGGGGGTGGCAGGGGCCTCTTGCTGCGGTACCTCGTCTACCAACGACGTAGTAGGGGGACGACCGGCTAAAAAGGCCAAGAAGAGGGACGTCAGCATAAAGAAGACGGCTACGGCCGTCGTGAGCTTATTCAAAAAGCCGACCGGCCCGGCACTTCCGAAGATGGTCGAACTGGAACCACCACCGAAGGCGGCACCTATCTCCGCCCCCTTCCCCGTCTGTAAGAGGATGATCATGATCATCAGCACACAGACAATAATATGCACAAACGTTAGAATTCCCCACATACGACTACCTCCTATCTCATTTCAAATCTCACAATCCTGGCGAAGGCATCCACAGCGAGACTGGCCCCTCCCACCAACGCGCCGTCGATATCGGGCTGGGCCATCAATTCATCGACATTGTCCGGCTTAACGCTCCCCCCATATTGGATCCGGATCACCTGTGCTCCCTCAGGGTTGAAGATTGCGGCAAAGAGTCCCCTGATGAATGCGTGCATCTCTTGGGCCTGCTCAGGGGTAGCCGTCTTCCCCGTCCCGATGGCCCAGAGGGGCTCGTAGGCGACCACCATCTTCTGGACCGCAGCTCCATCCAGCCCCTTCAGCCCCTCTTTCACCTGCCGTTCCACTATCGTAAAGGTATCCCCCCGCTCCCGCTCCTCGAGGGATTCACCCACGCAGATGATGGGGTGCAGGTCGTGGGAGAGGATTGCTTGTACCTTTTTATTGACTGTCTCATCGGTCTCGGAAAAGTATGCCCTCCGCTCGGAGTGACCGATGATGACATATCGGCACCCCACACCTCGTAACATGGGGGCTGATACCTCCCCGGTATAGGCCCCCTCCTCCTCCCAGAAGCAGTCCTGGGCGGCCAGGGCGATCTTGCTCCCGGCGAGGCGTTCGGCTACCGGTGCCAAGGCGACAAAGGGTGGGGCTACCACTACTTCGGTCCGCTCCCAATCCCCCAGTTCCTCCTGCAGACGGGTCACGAAATCGACCGCCTCCCCCACGGTCTTGTGCATCTTCCAGTTCCCTGCCATGATGGGCCTTCGCATCATAAACTCCTTTGCTTACCCTATCGGTCCAGAACGGCTATGCCGGGGAGGGTCTTCCCTTCCAAAAGCTCCAGGCACGCTCCTCCCCCTGTCGAGATATGGGTCACCTGGTCGACTAACCCAAAGGTCTTAAGGGCTGCCACGGAATCCCCGCCGCCCACAATGCTGAGGGCCCCGGATGCGACCACCGCCTTGGCCACCCCTTCGGTACCCTTGGCAAAGGTCTCAATCTCAAAGACCCCCATGGGGCCATTCCACACGATGGTCCGCGCACCCCTGATCACCTCGGCAAAGGCCTCGATGGTCTGGGGACCGATATCCATGGCCGTCCAGCCGGCCGGAAGCTCTTTGGTAGTAACCACCTTATATTCGGCATCGGGGGTAAACTCCTCGGCCACTACATGGTCCAGGGGAAGGCGGAGGTCCACCGTGCCCTCCTGAACCTCTTTCAAGAGACCCTTGGCCAGCGGCACCTTATCATCCTCCACCAGAGACCTACCCACCTCGTATCCCTGCGATCTCAAGAACGTATAGGCCATGCCACCACCAATGAGGATGGCATCGACCGTGCCCATTAAGTTCTTGATCACCCCTATTTTATCGGAAACCTTGGCCCCGCCCAGGATGGCGACAAAAGGGCGTTCAGGGGAGGCCAGGGCATTGACCAGATATGCTATCTCCTGTTTCATAAGAAACCCGCAGACCGCCGACTCCATGTGATGGACGATCCCCTCTACGGAGGCATGGGCCCGGTGCACAGCCCCGAAGGCGTCGTTGACATAGATATCACCGAGTCCCGCTAATTGCTGGGCGAATTTCGGATCGTTCTCCGTCTCTTCGGGGTGAAACCTGAGGTTCTCCAGTAAGAGAATCTCTCCCTCTTTCATCTTCTCTACGAGGGCGGTTACCTCCTCGCCGACACAATCGGGGGCCATCACCACCTCCTGGCCCAGGAGGTTAGAGAGGCGGCGGGCGACCGGGGCAAGACTCATCTCCGGCACCACCTGACCCTTGGGACGCCCCAGGTGCGAGGCAAGGATCACCCGGGCCCCTTTCTCCACGGCATACCGGATGGTAGGAAGGGCGGCGGTGATCCTGGTATCGTCTTTCACCTCTCCGTCATCGCCCAACGGCACATTGAAATCAACCCGGACAAAGAGCCTCTTGCCTGCAATCTCGATCTCGTCGATGCACTGAATAGCCAAAGCGCCGTTCCTTTCGGGAACCCCGGTTAAGAAGAGATAAATCGGGCCAAGTCCACCATCCTGGCCGAATACCCCATCTCATTGTCGTACCAGGACAGGACCTTTATCATCCGCTCCTCGAGGACGGTGGTGCTGAGGGCATCCACAATGGAGGAGAGCTCATTCCCGTTAAAGTCCACCGATACGAGGGGTTCCTCTGCATACCCGAGGATACCCTTCAACTCTCCTGCTGAGGCCTTCTTCAGGGCGGCGTTCACCCCCTCTACACTCGTCTCCTTCTCCACCTCCACCACCAGATCGACTACGGAGACGTTGGGGGTGGGAACCCTGATGGCCATCCCATCCAGCTTACCCTTGAGTTGGGGTAAGACCAACGAGACGGCCGCCGCCGCCCCGGTGGTGGTAGGAATCATGGAGAGGGCGGCCGCTCTGGCCCTGCGCAAATCCTTATGGGGGAAGTCCAAGATCATCTGATCGTTGGTATAGGCGTGGATGGTGGTCATCAATCCCCGCTGGATCCCGAAGTTCTCAAGGAGGACCTTGGCCACCGGGGCAAGGCAATTGGTGGTACAGGAGGCATTGGAGATAATATGGTGTTTATTCTGATCATACTCCTGGTGGTTGACCCCCATGACGATGGTGATATCAGGTTCCTTGGCGGGAGCGGAGATGATCACCTTTTTCGCCCCTGCCTCCAAGTGCTTGGCGGCCTTTGCCTTTTCCCGGAACAATCCCGTACATTCCATGACGACCTCCACCCCCAGGTCCTTCCACGGAAGTTGGGCAGGATCTTTGACGGCCATCACCTTGATCTCCTTCCCATTAACGAGGATGGCGCTGTCCTGTACCTGCACCTCACCGGGGAAGAGCCCATGCACAGAATCGTATTTGAGCAAGTGGGCGAGGGTCGGAGCATCCGTGAGATCGTTGACCGCAACAAAATCCAGATCGGCACCCATCCGCTGGGCAGCCCGCATGATAATCCTGCCTATTCTGCCAAAGCCATTAATCCCTATCTTCACTCCCATTGTTTCTCCTCCCTCTTGGCTAAATTAAAAGGGGGAAGGGCCCTCAACGCTCAATCGGCATCCTCCTTCGTCCCCTCCTCCTCCTTTTCCACGAGCTTTACCTGGGGGCCTTTTGCCTCCGTCCCCTTTCCTTCGGGCTCGTATGTATACGTGACCTTTCCAGCGGCTATCTCCCTCAAGGCGATGACAATGAATTTGTTATCGGTGTCCACTAAGGGGGGGGCTTCCTTCAGGAGCATCTTGACCCGCTTGGAGGCCAGGTTCACCAACGCAAAACGGCTCTCCACCCGCTCCAGACAGTCCTCGACCGTTATCCGTGCCATATTATCCTCCTATCCTTCAGGCAATACCCTGGCGGTCTTGCACCGCTCAGCGATGATGATGGAGGCCACGTGCCTCGTCGCCTCCTCGATCTCATTGTTGACTACAATATAGTCGTACCACGCTATTTGATCAAGTTCCTTTTGGGCATTGTGCAGACGGGCCTGAATCGCTTCTTCGGAATCCCCACCCCTCGACCGCAACCTCCCCGTTAAAATCTCAAGGGAGGGTGGTCGGATGAAAATGAGGACTCCGTCGTTAAACTCCTCCCGGATCTTTTTCGCCCCCTGTGTATCTATCTCCAAGACGAGGTCATCACCGTGCTGGAGCTTTTCCAAGTTGGCCCGTGGGGTGCCATAGAGGTCACCGTGCACCTGAGCCCACTCGATGAACGTCCCCGCTCGCTCCATAGCGTTGAACTCATCGTGGGAGATAAAAAAGTAATCAACTCCCTCCTGTTCCCCCGGCCGAGGGGCCCTGGTCGTGCAGGAAACCGACAGATGTACCCCACGAAGCTCTGAGATGACCTTGTGCACGAGCGTCGTCTTCCCAGCCCCTGAAGGGGCTGAGACGACAAAGAGGATCCCTTTCTCTCTTTTTCTTACCACCCCTTTTCCCCTTACCTCCCCTCCTCGCCTTACTCCATGCCAGCGGCCAATCGTTGTGCCAGGGTATCGGGCTGGATCCCCGACAAAATCACATGATCGCTATCAGTGACGACGATGGATCTGGTCTTGCGCCCCTGGGATGCATCGATCAACTTGCTCAGATCCTTGGCATGATCCTTCAACCTCCTCATGGGAGCCGAGTTAGGATTGACGATAGCTACAACGCGCGCTGCGACCACAACGTTGCCAAAACCGACGTTCAACAATTTTGTCTTCATGGTATTCCCTCTCATTCAATATTTTGTACCTGCTCTCTCATTTTCTCCAACTCACCTTTGATCTCTATCACCTTATGGGCGATATCGACATCGGTGGCCTTCGCCCCAATGGTATTAGCTTCTCTGTTCATCTCCTGGAGGATAAAATCCAACCCTCTCCCAGCGGGCCCCTCTTCCTTGAGTTTAGTTTCAAACTGGCGCAGGTGACTTTCAATCCTGATCACCTCTTCGGAGACATCGGATCGTTCGGCGAAATAGGCCACCTCTTGATGAAATCTGCGTTCATCGAAGTCGCTCCCCTCCAAGAGGGCTCGCACCCGTTCCCGCAAGCGCTCCCGATAGGCATCGACCACTACGGGGGCCCTGCCCTTGATCTCCTCCACCAGCTTTCCGGCCGCTTCCAACCTCCCCATCAGGTCCGCATCAAGGACCTCTCCTTCCCTCCGCCTGGACTCATCCAATGCCTCCAATGCCTGTTCCGTTACTGATGCGATCTCCTCCCCATAGAGCTCTGTATCTTCTTTCACTTCGAGGAAGGGCACGATCTCCCGCACCCCTGCGATGTGATCCACCGTCACCTCCCCCTTGAGACCGAACTTCTCCCTTAAGGTGTTCAAGAGGCGGATGTATTCCTCTGCCAGGCTCGTATCGGCCTCCAGGCGATACCGGGGGACCGTAGAGGCGGACGGGTCGATCCTCATGATCAGATCCACCCGACCCCGGGAGATCCATTTTTTTACAAGGTCGCGAACCGTGGGCTCGAGGGTGAAGAGGCCCCTCGGAAGCCGAAGGGAGATATCCAGGTACTTATGGTTGATGGACCGCGCCTCCACCGCCACCTTCCCCAAGGGGAGATCCCGCTCCGCTGTGCCGTATCCGGTCATGCTCTTTATCATCCTCCACCCTCCTGCAGTTCCTGCAGATATCGCTTCCTAATCCCCTGCATGATCTCCCTGATCTGAGGCGAGGCGTAATCAGGGTATGTCCACTCCAGGGGTCGGAATGCTCCATCGCGGTAGATCAAGGTGAGGTCTGCGTGGATTCCTTCGCCGAGATAAGGTCGGTGATTATACCCTTTCGTCGTGGCTAAAATCAAGTGCTCCGCACAGACATATCCAGGATCGATGTTTATCCTCCTTCTTCCCTCAACGGCGCATTGTTCCTCAATCTCATTGGTCTCCCGCTTGATCCTCACCAAGGCATCTCGGGGGATGAGGGGGGCAAAGGTGCAAAACCGCCGAAACAATCCCTCACCCATCTCCGGGGTATAGTAAGCGGTACGGTCAAAGGGAAGGAGATCACTCTCAAAATCGACCTCACCATATCTGCCCGCCAACGTCTCCACCGTCTGATGTAAGAGAAGGTCATCGGACGTAATGAGGCTCATCATCAACTTACCCGGCTTTGGTATCCCTGCCCTTCCCATGAGGACACTCACAGTAGAGAAAAAATTCCCTGTTCCCTTTGGGGCCCTGGAGGGGAGACTCCATGACACCCCGGGGGACCAAACCTTCACCCTCGGCGAACTGGATGATCTTCTCCACAACCCGCCTATGTTTCTCCTTGTCCCGCACTACCCCTCCTTTTCCTACCTCTCCCTTTCCCACCTCAAACTGGGGTTTTATCAAGGTCAACAGACCGCCCCCCTCCTTGAGAAAGGAGAGCGTGGGGGGTATGACCAGCTCCAGGGAGATGAAGGAGGTATCGGCGACGGCCAGATCCACCTCTTCCCCCACCTCCTCCCAGCCCAGGTAGCGGATGTTACTGCGCTGGAGGTTGACCACGCGGGGGTCTCGCTGGAGCTTCCAGGCAAGCTGTCCGTATCCCACATCGACGGCATAGACCCGCCGGGCGCCCCGCTGCAGCAGGCAGTCGGTGAACCCACCAGTGGACGCCCCCACGTCCATGACGACTTTTTCCCGAGGGTCGATGTGGAAAAAATCAAGGGCCCGCTCCAACTTCATCCCACCGCGGCTGACGTACGGTTGGGGATCATGGGTGAGGCGGATGGTTGCCTCAGATCGGATCAGGGTCCCCGCTTTGTCTTGCCGTTGTCCATCGACCAAGACGGTACCTGCCAAGAGCAGGGATCGCGCCCGCTCTCTGCTCGGGGCCAACCCCCGTTGGACCAATACCTTATCGAGCCGTTCCCTTTCCATGATTCAAGGCCGCCCGCACCTCCTGAACGATCCCCGCAGAGTCAAGGCGGTACTTCTTCCGCAGTACGGCCTGCGGAGAGTGTTCCACAAAGCTCGCCGGTATGCCGAGGCAGTGGGCACGGGGGGGGGAGGCCCCCCTGGCATGGAGAAACTCCAAAACAGCGCTGCCGAAACCGCCAGCCACCACATTCTCCTCAACAGTCATCAGCACGCGGTGCCTGCCCACCAGATCGCCGATCAGTTCCTTATCCAGGGGAACTACAAACCTGCTGTTGACCACGGTAACCCCGATCCCCTCTGCATCGAGAAGGGCCGCTGCCTGGAGGGAGGGATAGACGGTGGAGCCAAGGGCCAGGATGAGGACATCCTTCCCCTCCCGCAGGACCTCTCCCCTGCCGATCTCCAGGGGCCTGATCTCCTCTTCCAGAGGCACCCCATATCCCGTGCCCCGTGGGTAGCGAAAGGCAATGGGACCATCCTCATACTGGATGGCGGTTAAGAGTATGCGGCGCAGCTCATCTTCATCCTTGGGGGCCATTAAAATCATCCCGGGGATATGGCGCAGGTACGAGAGATCGAAGAGGCCCTGATGGGTAGGCCCATCCTCCCCCACGATTCCCCCGCGGTCCATGGCAAAAATCACGGGGACCCGCTGGAGACAGACGTCGTGGACGATCTGGTCATAAGCCCGCTGCAGAAAGGTGGAATAGATAGCCACCACGGGGCGCATCCCCTCCATAGCCAATCCCGCGGCAAAGGTCACGCCGTGCTGCTCGGCAATGCCGATATCGTAAAAACGCTCGGGAAACCGCTTCGAGAATTCGGTCAACCCCGTGCCCAAAGGCATGGCAGCGGTGATGGCCACCACCCGCTTATCCTGTTCTGCGAGCTTCACCAAGGTCCTGCCGAAGACGGCGGTGTACGTCGGGGGGGCGGAATTGCTGTAGATCCTGCCTGTCTCCTTCTCAAACTGACCCACCCCGTGATATATGTCGGGGTTTTCCTCGGCAGGTCGGTACCCCTTTCCTTTTTTGGTGAGCACGTGGACGAGGTTCGGCCCCTTGAGCTTTCTGACGTTCCGAAAGGTCTCGATGAGATGATCGAGGTGGTGACCCTCCAAGGGACCGAAATACTGAAAGCCGAGCTCCTCAAAGAGGATACCGGGTACCATCAAACCCTTCAATGACTCCTCGGCCTGTTTGACAAATTTTAGGACGGACGTGCCGATGCCGGGGATCTCCCGCAGAAATTTTTTGATCTCCTCCCGAAAGCGGTTGATATGATGATCTGCCATGATCCGGTTGAGATAGGCGGACACGGCCCCCACGCTCTTGGAGATGGACATCTCGTTGTCGTTCACCACCACGATGAGATCCCGCTGTTGCTCCCCGGCGCAGTTGAGGGCCTCAAAGGCCATGCCCGCCGTCAATCCGCCATCCCCGATGATCGCCACCACCTTGTAGTCATCCCCCCGCAGGTCTCGGGCCTCGGCCATACCCAGGGCCGCCGAGACGGAGGTGCCGCTGTGGCCTGCCCCAAAGGGGTCATAGATGCTCTCTATGCGCTTGGGAAAGCCGCTGATCCCCCCTTCCTGCCTCAAGGTCTTGAACCGTTCCCTCCTGCCGGTGATCAATTTGTGGGCATAGGCCTGGTGCCCCACATCCCAGATGAGCTTGTCCCGAGGGGTATCGAAGACATAGTGTAAGGCCAAGGTCAACTCCACTACCCCCAGGCTCGGAGCCAGGTGACCTCCGGTCTGAGAGCAGACAGAGACGATCTCCTCCCTGATCTCCTCGGCCAGACGGGAGAGATCTTTGCGCTCCAATTGTCTCAGATCGGCCGGCGAGTCGATGCCGTCGATGATCCGCTTTGTTCCCACCGGCTGTTCAGGCATCCTCTCCACCCTCCGCCGGTTCAAAGGGGCGTGTCGCCATCTTTCCGCCCTCGTCCTTGAGGACAATCTCTACCCGCTTCTGCGCCTCATCGAGCTTGGTGTGGCAGTAGCGGGAGAGCTTTACACCTTCCTCAAAGAGCTGGAGGGCCTCCTCCAAGGGCAGATCCCCCTGTTCCAGGCGATTCACGATCCCCTCCAACTCCCCTAATGCCTCCTCAAAGGCCTTTTCTTTCTTCATATTCCCTACTTAGAAAATAAATTCATTTCCTCCCCCCTGCCCCTGTCGAAGATCTGGCCAAAGGGCCACCTTCGGCCGCCGTCTTTGTGGCGCGGGGGGGAGAGGGGGTTATATATACCATGCCCATGGTGCGTGGGCGACGAAGCAATCATGGAAATTATTCTCTGGGAGGCACAGCCTTTAAGAGGGAATAGGGATCCACCCGTGCCCCCAGCAACCTGATCCCCCAGTGCAGGTGGGGTCCGGTGACTCGGCCGGTGGCACCCACCAGGCCGATGCAATCACCAACCCCTACCTCATCTCCCTCTTGGACCTGCGTCTCTGACAAATGAAAGTACATGGAATAAAGACCGTACCCGTGATCTATTATAATGGTCTTCCCGCATAAGTACAACTCCTGGACAAAGACCACGATCCCGTCGTTGCATGAAGCCACCTCGGCCCCCTCAGGGGCCCCAATATCCACCCCGCTGTGGGGGGAGCGGGGTTTATCGTTGAGTATCCTGTGCAGGCCAAAGGAGCTCGTTATCGGTCCCTCCACGGGTTTGATAAAGGGATGGTGCCAAAACCACTCAGGTTTGACCTGGTTAAAGATCCCCTTGAGCTTCCTGTTTTCCGCCAGGACCCGCTGCAGGGCCTCTCCCTTCAACGTCACCAACTCCTCGGGCAGCGTCAAGCGCTGCACCTCAAACCCCCCCGCCTCCACCTGCACCTGAAAAATCCGCTCAAAGGAATTTCCCTCAGGGTCCGTGGCCTCCACCCTGAGGAAATGCCGACCCGGCGAGGTCGCCAGGTCCACCCCCACGATGCCGGCCAGCCTCCCTCGTTTCTGCTTATAGAAGTAGATGGGGGTTCCGTCCAGATCACCTTTGACGGAGGTGACTTCTGCCTCAGGCCGCACCATCACACAGAGGACCTCCCCTTGCCTCAACTGCTGGGGGGACCAGCTGACCTTGACCAACCCTCCCCCAAAACAGGGCAGGGCGAGGAGGAGGAAAACCAATATCCACCAGGGCGCGATGCGCAGGTACACCCTCATCCCTTCCCCTCCACCCGGCAGATGAGCTCACCGCGATGAAGCCGTACCTGCACCTGTCCCTTCATCTCCACCTCATCGGCTGTCCTCAGGATCCGGCCGTCGGGCAGACGCCTGGTGATACTGTATCCCCGCCTTAAGATGGCCAGGGGGCTCAGGGCGTCGAGCCGCGCTACCTCCTTTTCCCATCCCTTCCGCTTGGAGTCCACAATGGCCGCCATGCCCCCCCTCAACCCCTTGACCAACTGGGCGATGCCTTCCCGATAGGACCGGATCTCATGGCAGGGGTCCTGGGCAAAGAAGAGCCGTGAGATCCTCTCGGCCCGTTCACGGTTCTCGCGCCACGTCCTGGTGGTTGCTTGGGCGAGCCTGCCCCAATACTCATCGAGCCTCAGCCGGAGATCCTCTGTCCTACGGCGGGGGTCTCTGATCTTTCCCTGCACCCCGATGACCTGTTCCCGGCTGCGGACCAAGAGGCGATCCATCCCCCTGCCTATCCGTTCCGCCAGCACGTCAATCATCCTGACCAAATCCCGCTTCTGTTGCACCGCCAGCTCAGCCGCCGTCGACGGGGTGGGTGCGCGCACATCCGCCACAAAATCGGCGATGGTGAAGTCCGTCTCGTGCCCTACCGCCGAGATGACAGGAACCGGGGAGGCGAAGATGGCCCGGGCCACGGCCTCTTCATTAAAGGCCCACAGGTCTTCCAACGACCCCCCTCCCCTCCCCACGATAATGACATCCACCTCTCCGTGCTCGCCGAGGTATTCGACCCCCTCGGCGATCTCCTGTACCGCCCCCTCACCCTGG
>Ga0307437_1002721_pt1 | contig 10677 bp, 8 predicted proteins | sample SalMarWE160390MG_FD_202146 | JGI IMG/M metagenome (GOLD analysis project Ga0307437, IMG submission 202146) | Salt marsh sediment microbial communities from the Plum Island Ecosystem LTER, Massachusetts, United States - WE1603-90 | ecosystem: Environmental > Aquatic > Marine > Intertidal zone >...
GGAGACATTGTCGAAGTCAACCAGGGATACGCCAGAAACTACCTGCTGCCTCAGGGCATCGCAAAGGTTGCAACCGATGCGAACATAAAAGCTATCGCCAAAGAAAAGGCCAAGCGTGCTGAACAAAGGATCACAGAGCGTAAACGCCTTGAAGAAGCCACCAAGGCTGTCGATGGCGCCGAAGCTGTCCTCGCAGCCAAAGCCAACGAGCAGGGCGTTTTGTTTGGCTCGATTACCGAGCGTCAGATTGCACAAAATCTACGCCATCAGGGTTTTGAAGTGGCTGATGAAGTTGTATATCTACCCCATCACATAAAGCAGCTTGGTACTCACTCAGTAACACTAAAGTTTGAAGATAATTTAACCGCTACCGTTAATGTCGTTGTTGTTTCTGAACAGGGCTCTGCTGCTGATGTCGGAGGCGAAGCCACTTCGCCTGACACTAGCACAGCACATAGTGCTGGACAGCAATAAATACTCTTGATGCCCGATTGTGCTTTTTCTTTTTATCGGGGTGTAGCTCAGTTTGGCTAGAGCGCCTGCTTTGGGAGCAGGAGGTCGCTGGTTCGAATCCAGTCACCCCGATTTTGATTGATTAAGCTCGATAAAAGGTAGAGGGCTAACAAGTCTGAATTAATCCTGCTCACTGTCGACAGAGACGTAGCCTCGCTGGCCCTCGCTTATATGATCCCCCGCTTTGCGACCCTTCTGCAAAATAGGCTCACTATAGACGGTATCGGATGCGTTGTCCCTGTCGGCATCTTTATAGCCTGCGTCAGCCCCGAACTGGCTTCGGGGCTCCATCTGCTCACGAAGTCGCTCGTATTCTTCAAGTGTCATCATCACTTCGCGTGCCTGGCTGCCCTTGTATTCACCGAGTATACCGGCGCCGGCCATCATCTCAATCATCCGCGAAGCACGAGCATAACCCACGTTGAGCCTGCGCTGAAGCAGCGAAACACTTCCGCGATGTGTCTCAAGCACAACATGGACAGCATCGTCGAAAAGCTCATCTTTTGCCATCTCCGAGGTGTCAACCTTTTTCAGTTGAGTTAATTCAGGATGGAACTGGGGCTCGGCGATTTCTTTGAGGTGCTTTACGATCCGTTTTATCTCGCTCTCATCGACAAAGGTTCCTTGGGCTCGTATCAAATCGCTCGTTCCAGGCTTTAGAAACAGCATGTCACCCTCGCCAAGCAACGTCTCGGCGCCATTCTGATCCAGAATGATTCGACTATCGGTCTTCGCCGCGACACGAAAGCCGATCCTGGTAGGCATATTGGACTTGATAAGGCCGGTGACAACTGTTGCCTGTGGCCGTTGAGTTGCCAAAACGATATGAATCCCGACTGCCCGGCTTTTCTGCGCAAGGCGGACAATGTAGGCTTCTATCTCCTTGGGTGCGGTCATCATCAAATCGGCAAGCTCGTCAATCACGATCACAATATACTGCAACCTCTTGGGAATTTTAGCCTCCTCTTCAGGTGTGCTCGGATCGAATCGCTTTATAACTTCTTGTGTCCCGAGTCTATTGAATTCGGCAACGTTCTTGACTCTGGCCTCAGCTAAAATGGCGTAGCGCTCGTCCATTTTGACGGTAGCCCACTCAAGTATCTGCACGGCTGTCTGTGTTTCCGTGACGATCGGGCACATAAGGTGCGGGATAGTATTGAAGGCTGTCATCTCGACCATTTTAGGATCGATGAGAATTAACTTGACCTCATCGGGCCGTTTGGTGAGCAATATACCGGTGATGATGCTGTTTATACAGACGCTTTTGCCTGAGCCTGTGGTACCGGCGATGAGCAGGTGCGGCATTGTTGTAAGGTCTGACACAAGAGCTTCACCCGACGAATCCTTTCCCAGAAAAAGTGGAATCTGCATTCGCTCAGGCTTACTGCCGGCCAGCTCCATCATGCTTTTTATGCGTACCCTTTCCTTCTCACTATTGGGTACCTCAATGCCGATAGTGTGCTTACCGGGCAAAGGAGCTACGACACGAACAGCCCCAACGCCCAGCGCACGCGCTATATCGTTGGCCAGCGTCGCTATTTGACTTACCTTGACGCCGGCTGCGAGCTCCAGTTCAAACATTGTCACGACCGGGCCGGTCTCAGCAGCAACGACATGTGCGCTTATATTGAACTCCGCTAACAATTTTTCCAGAGCGATAGCTTTGCCCTTAACGACCTTTTCCTGTATAGCAGCGAAGCCATATTCAGGCTCAGCTAAGAGTTCCAACGGTGGTAAAGTGTAATCATCGTAGGATGGTTGCATAAAAGTTTGCTTGTCAGGTCTGGCTGGCTGCTGCTTGACTATCGTCGTATCCGGTCGCTTTGATGCCACAGCATCCAATCTCCTGTCCGCTTCAGTAGTGCCTGCTGCAACCCCGACAGCTCTGACGCGAGTCGATTGAGCGTTAACTGCTCTTGCTTTTTGTTTGGCACTTAGTTTTTGCCAGATTTTGCTGAGTGCTTCGGACCGATGCTTCGCAGCCGAGAATGCAGGTGCTGTCAAGCCGACTATTTGCCTGACTCCAATTGTAAGAACACCCAGTACAACTAAAATAAGACTATCAGCTAAGAGAACAAGCCCAACTATCCAGGTGGCTACAATAAGGATTAAGGTACCTAGCGCGGCAAAGTTATTGCGCAGAAAAGTTGTCGCAGCGACGCCGAGTACGCCGCCGGAGCCCATCGGAAAAACATAAATGTGGTAAGGCCAAATGCAATAGAAGCTGGCCGATGCTGCGATGGTGACGAGCAACAGGCCGATCGAGCGAAAAAGTAGCTGGCCTATTGGCCGATTAGCCAATCTAAAAAACAGAAAGCAAATTGCAGAACTTAATATTACAAAGACACCAGGTCCAATAAAGTACATCAGGTAATAGGCACAGAAGGCCCCAACCGACCCACACCAATTAGCAGAAGGCTTATTGTGCGGATAGGCGAATTTACTTGGCCAATCCCTGATGTCAAAACTAAGACAACTGCACAATAAAACCAAACAGACAAGAATACCAAAACAATAAAGAGCCTTTCTGGCTCCGTCATTGCTGAGAGAATCTTTGGTATTATTGTTACGTATTTTCTTTTTTCTTTTCACGACGTTTTATCCTGCGTCCTATAAAAATATAACTCCAAAGGGCAATTCATCCTTACGTCCGGTGCAGGACATAATCTATATCGGCAAGCGGGCGATCTGTTCTGCACAATTGCGGAACATAGCTTTGGTTGTCCGGTAGATTGAGTGTGAAATCAGGTTTCTACGAATCCTACATTCAGAAAAGCAACAAGAGCAACTGGCAGATACATCTCAGTTGCCATTTTTGTTTTCAATGGACTCTGACGCTTTGAGATTGCCAATCGTTCCTAAAGGCCCCCCTAATGTTGAGCGCCATCAAGTGCGCATGATCAATGGATTAATGTGCCGTTCGTAGATATTTTCCGTCACATTATGTGCGATTACGTCCTCAAATTTTTCCACCGCTTTAAGAAAACGAGCACCCATTTCAGCGGCGATTTTGTATGCAATGTGCAAGAGCTGGCGAAAATTCGGATTGTAATCCTTACACGATTGGTCGTGATGTAGAGCTGCAACAAAAGCCTTTCCATTCCAGCTATCTACCTGCTCAGGATTTGGCAGTTGCTCAATATCAATATCAATAACCGTTGCATAAGGACCACAAAGCTCATCAATCCGTGAAAAAGCTTGAGCATAAATTGCCTTTGCGATAGCAAGGCCATCTCCGCCTGCCTCAGCCAGGCTGGCCAATTCCTCCAGCCAGGTTGTACCAGATGTTTTGATATGTAAGCCTGCATTGAATTTCTTTAGAACCCGATTGATGGGCTTGTAAAGTGAAAACTTGTCGCTGCCGGAATGCACGCTTAGCTTGAGATTTTCCGGCAGCCCAAGTTCTTTAACCGCAAACTTAATCACTACAATATCTTGTCGAAACTCTTTTTCAAACTTAGTAACATCACCGACATAATCAACGCCTTTATTAAACCGGCCTGTAAATCTCGGCGCGATTGTTTGAGCTGGTATACCTTCGTCCGCAATAGCGGCCAAAATAAAAAGCAACTCAACCGGCGTCTGCGGCTGGACGGTCTCATCCATCGAGACCTCGATCACGAAATTAGTTGCTCCTTTCGCTGCCTCGATATGACGATAGACTTTGCTGGCGTGCTTGATCGCCAAAAGATATTTACTCGCTGCCGCTGCAGCCTGGTCCTGAGTAATCTGCAATGGTTCATCAATGCCTTCGATTTCGAGCGAACCGATAAATCTATTGTGCCTCTGCACAAATGAATCTACATCGGCCCTATCAGCCCTTTTGCCAATAAACTCAGCTACATCAAGCGTGAAAAAGTCAGATGAGTTAATAAAGGCATCGACAGTCGAAAGGTTAATATGGTCGGCGTCGACAAAATAAGGCTCCTGCCATTTGAGAGCTGCGACGGCGTTGTCTGCTTCTTTGCGAACATCGACGGGCTCTGTCCCTATTATGGTATGCTCTCTATGGGATTTGTTCCATACAGGCGTAATATCTACGCCCTGTTGTTTCGCTTTTTCCACGGCGGAAAGTAGAGCCTTTCCCTGCCTGCCGAATCTGTCACCCAATCCAAATGAGTATTTTCCAAGAACCACAAAGCACCTCCTTATTATGCCGAATCAACAGCTAATACCAAATGCGATTAAAATTTGCGCCTTTGTCATTTCGACCGTAGGGTTGCGAAGCAACCCGAAGTGGAGAAATCTATTAAAAAGCAGATTTCTCGACTCCGCTTCCCCTTCGACCTCGCTCAGAGCCTGCCCTGAGCTTGTCGATGGGGCTAAAGGCTAAAGCGCTCGAAATGACATGAATAAGCGCATTGATTATTCACAATCAGTATAACCTGCATTTCTCTCGTTATTTTAATCTGATGCTCATAAGGCTGACAAATATAAAAGCTTAAAAACCTTGCTGCAATGTGTACAATAGCAGTCTGTAATCTGGTTCACATGACTTTTATTATGAGACTTCTGGATTTGTGGTGGTGAGAAATGCGGATTAGTTTGAATCTGCATATTAAATTAATAGCTCGAACTGACCGTTTTTATTGTCATGCTGAGCCGAAAGGCGAAGCATCCGGCTTTAGCAAAAGAAAATCCATATTTTCTCTGGCCAGATTCTTCGCTTCACTCAGAATGACAAGGCGATACATATCTTTGCAAATAAAAGACTTATCAATAATAATGTTAGTAAATAAGTCAGTTTGAGTTAATAGAAATAGATTACTTGTAAAAGGCTTAGTCTTAAATCGAAAATAAAATACCCCGCAGCGCATCCTTTCGCCACGGGGCAATGAAAAAGCGAAAAACTTTAAAAGCTGAGTTCCTTGATATTAAAATTCTCCCTTTTCCTATTCTATCCTCTCATCTCCTAACTGATTGTTTTCATCTGACAAATTTTAATCATCACTATGAACATAGCATCGTCGCTACCCTGAAGACTCGGACTATATCATTTTTGTGCTGTACTCATGTTGGCCCGCCCGATTTTTTCTCCTGCTTTATAGGCTTGCGTGGTACTTCAACTGCGACACCAAGTCGGCCCAAAGCCCCTGCGACATCCGGTTGATTTGGATTAAGTTGAAAACTTCGAGTTAGGTATTCCTTTGCGCGAGCCTTGTTGCCCTGGTTCATATAATAATATCCAAAGTATTTACTAACCTCAGGCAAATTTGGTCCGAGCCGAAGTGACTGCTCGTAGCAGGTCAATGCATATTCATATAATTGTTCTTGCTCAAAAGCTCGAGCGAGTTTCAATGATTGCTTCGCTGAAATAGCTACCTGGTTCATATAAGCCTTGGCGAACTGCTCAGCTTTGGTTGCATCGCCACTGTCAGTGAGCATCTTTACCATTGCTGCCTGTGCAGCCCTATGCGAAGGATCAAAACTTAGAGCAAGATTGTAGTGGTACTCAGCTTTGGCCCAGCGGCCTTGCTTGTGGTATATACCGCCTAACTGATAATGCGCATCAGGATTTTCGAATTTGAAGTGGAACTCCGCCAGCAACTCATCTTCCGTCTTTTCAGCTGGTGTTATCTTTAGAGTCTCAACGTCCCCAGAGGTGGCCTGTTGTTCGGCGCAGCCTGAAAAAAATAAAAGGGCGAAAATCAAAAACACGCAAGCCGAAAGTGCAACATTTACTTTCGTCGCTATGTCCTTGCTTTTGCCCGTCATTTCGCGCCTCCAAGTTGCAGGCTCCAGATTAGCCTTGTCAGCTAAGGTAGGATACAGTTGATATATTTTTATAACTTGCAAAAAACTTTGCAAGGAAAAAATCGAAACTTGGCTGATAAAATATCTTTTTTTTTGTAGTACCCTAATTGGTATACTTCTTCTAATCAACAAATTTGTGCCTGGCAGATTCTTTGTAATAAAGGATGGTTGTATACCGACTATTTTTAGTAGAAACACATAAGTTTGTATTGAATGATGGGTTTAGAATGGTCTGATAATGAGGTTATGGCGCGTCGCTCAGTGTTCAGCCAGAGTGAATTAAAACTTCTTTGCCGGGAGAACTGATTGCAAGTATTTGACTGGCAGGTAATTATTAAAAAACACGGCCCGATTGTATGGCAAACGGCATACAGGTTGTTATGTAATCAGGCTGATGCCGCGGACTGTTTTCAGGAAACTTTTCTTGGCGCAGTGGAAATTTCTCGGCGTCAAAGCATACGAAACATGCGGGCTTTATTGGTCAGATTGGCTACCACGCGGGCAATAGACCAACTGCGCCGGCGATTCCGGCAGTCGCATCATAATACTGAACAGGCTGAATTCGCGCAAGTGTCGTGCTCCGATCCTGATCCTGTACAACGATCGCAGGTACAGGAACTCGTTGAGAAATTGCTCGAAGCTGTAAGTCGGTTGCCGTCACAGGAGGCTAAGGCTTTTTGTTTGAGGTACTTAAGTGATATGAGTTACAGACAAATTGCAAACGAACTTGACGTGAATACAAATGCGGCTGGCGTTTTGCTTCACCGTGCCAAGTCGAAATTGCGTGAAGCACTTATGCCGCAATCAATTGATAATGATAGGGTTATATCATGAAAGAAAATAATGAGGACATTCTGGCTAAAGCGATAGAGCAGCTTAAAGATCGGCAGATTCCACCTGGTCCGCCACAAGAGCTTGCAGGAGCGACTCTTACAAAAATGAGGGAGATGGCCGGTGAACCTGAGATACAAAATCACAAGCACATAAATCTTGCTGAGAGAATAAGAAGTAACAAAATCTTCTTACAGTTCACGACAAAGGTCGCTGCAGCGGCGGTCCTTCTGCTTATCGCAGGCTACGTCGTAGGTCGGATTTCAGCACCTCGCTCCCCGGACATTGGAGAACTTAGCCGAAGCCTCGAAAATTCGCTGACAGCCTCTCTTGAACCGGCCATCCGGCAGAAACTGCTTGATGAGATGAACCGCCGCTGGCAGCTGGCCTTAGCAAGCAGTTATCTCAATCTAAAAAACGAGCTTAGCGAGCAATACCGCAATGACTTAAATGACTACGCCTTGCGAACCCTTGCTGCGTCCAGTGCGCTAACCAATCGGCGACTTGAAGAGCTTATCGACGCTGTCAACACAGCCCAGATTCAGGATCGCCAATGGGTTACGGCAGCATTAAGTGAAATTGAGCTGAATCGGCGTCAGGACAAAAACCAGCTCGAAAGTGGCTTAGAGACCTTGGCTTATCAGACCGAAGACCAACTGCAGCGAACAAGGCAGGATATGGTGCAACTGCTGGTTGATACTCAACCTGATAAATCTGTATTGAACAATCCTGAAAACTCTAATTGAAAGGGTGTAAAAAATGAAAGTCTCCACAAAAAAAATCCTTATAACTATTTTTTTCACTATATTTGCGCTGTCCAGCTTAGTCTTTTCACAGACTGAGGTGCTACCAGAAGTAACCGCACAAGGACCTGAGATCGACGAGCCCACGGCCGTTGCTCCCGTCGAGCCGGTTCTTCCTATGCCTCCCACACCGCCCGTGCCTCCTTCTACCGGCGTAAATGTAGTAGTGCCCACACCAGCGCCGCTGGTCAGACCTAAACCTGTAAGTATGATAGGCACCATGATGTCAGACTCGGATAAAGATGGAGCCATCCTTGTTATCCCTACCGCAGAGATGAAACCAGACGAAATCGATGCAATCAACGAAGATCTAAGCATAATGGCCCGAATACTCGATAAGAGTATCGGTCAGCAGCGTACACTTAGAGATAGGCATACGGGAATGATGAATGGATTTTTTATTGGCATGTTTTATACAGATGGAAAAAGTCCAACCGAGGCTCTGTATCTCCGGGATTACGGAGCGTTATTTCTGACTAGCGTGAACTTCCCGCTTTCACCTCCGCCGGACGCTGCCGAGGAGGAATCCGAAGAGGATGTAGATTCAGTTTGGACGCAAACGAAACAAGAAATTTATACGCCATATGAGGATAGGCTAGCCGATTTAGAGCAAATCGGGCGCAGAGGTTACTCTCAGGCAGAAAAATATAACAGTGAGAAAGTTGAACAGCTCAAAAGAAGCATTACAAGAACACTTAAACATGCAACAAATGTTAGAGGCCTACAAGTTGATGAGTCAGTAACTGTGGTGGTCAGAAGTTTAACACAATCGCAAAAATCTGAAGTCAAAAATGCAAAGGGTGAAATTGTCGAGGTCGACTCAGGGAAATTCATGACAGTTAGCGCGGAAAAATCAGACATTGATGCCTTCGCAGGAGACAAAATCGACTACGACCAATTTCTCCAGGAGGTCCGGATCCTAATATATTAAATTGTCGTTGGTTCATTGAAAAATAATGGACCATAAACCTTTAACCAATTTTAATTATGGAAGAAATAAAAATGAAAACTCTTAAACAAACAATCATTACAATTATCGTGATTAATTTAGCTACGTCTGCAATGGTTTTTGCCCAAACTGAAGCTGAAGAGCGAGCCAAAGCTGCTAAGCAAGCTGTAGAGGTTGCGCGGGAGAACGCTGAGGAAACGAAGCAGGAGCAAAAAGAGATAGAAGCAGCAATGAGAATGGCGAAGGACAATCTCGAAAAGGCAAAAGCTAAGCTCGATAAGGAAAAAGACAAGCTCGAAAAAAGAGTCGCACTCGAAATGGCCCGATTCGAAGGCTTGGACACTGATCCGCTCGGCTACGGTGCTATTCTCTTAGTACCCACAGAGCAGATCGAGCCAGAAAAATCCTCTATAATCACCGAGGACCTCAATGTTATGGCTCGTATATTTGACAAGAATATCAATCCAGGGGATAGCAACTTTCGGTGGGTTCACTGGCCGTTCCGGCGTAATGACGAAGCAACAAGAGCTATCTATATACAAGGATACGGAGTGCTGTTCCTTACGAAGGTCGACTTTCCGCTGGCTCCGCCGCCGGAAATACAGGTAGAAAAAGCAGATTCGGGCATCGACCCTGTCTGGCAAAGAGCAAAACAAGAAATATTCCCTTCACAAATCGGCCTTAAGAGTAGCGGAACAACAATTGTAAAAAATAAGGAGCACGGTACGTACACATACCTTGTATCCAAGCATCCGTCTGCAGTGACAGAGTACGAGCCAGATAGGGTCGACGAGCTTAAACGAAAGCTGCTCAAGCTACTAAGATATGCAACAAACATCAGAAACATAAACGACCAGGAGTGGATTATACTTGCTGTTACAGGGGCTTCCCAGCCGGTTATAATAAAGCAGATAATTGTGACCAGCGACAAGAATGAAGGTACACCTGTAATTCAAAAGACCGAGCAAGCCTCTTCGGTCCTGACTATTCGCGTGAAGAAGGCAGATGTCGATGCCTTTGCACAGGATGAGCTTGACTTCGATAAGTTTCGCGAAAGAGCCGAAATCATAACAATGCGCATAAGTCCACAACAACAGGTTTTGTCTTGGGCAGATGAACAATATTAACAACGAACTATACAAAAACTGACTGTAATTAGAGGCACATTCTTACCCTATCAAAACGCTCAAGGCGAACTAATAACGAAGCTAAAAGCCGGGGACTTTAATACAGGTATAGAAATAATATCAACTATTCACAATAAATTATGGATAATAAAAGTTACTATCTTGCCTCAGCCCGTACGCACAATGGCTGCATAAAAACAGACCTGCCTCTGGTAGTCACTACAAGAGCGTGCAAGAAAAAACTCGAACAGGCCATATCTCCAGGCCAATTGCTTTGTACAGGTAAAGTGTATTTAAAAACCCAAAAAGGCCTTGTCAGAATTAAATAATAAAGACCGAGGACAAACATAATCGCTGTTGTTGTATGGAGGCTGTTTAAAAAAGTTCCAGCGATTAATACGCTCCATCGAACGCTTCCTATTATACCTGTCTTCGCAGAAAGCCACGAGCTATCCCTATGTGACTGCACAAGTCCAAATTTGTGGACTAGTTTATTTACATTGTAGGTTATTTCTGTTAAGCTCATACTATATTAGGCCATTGGGCAGGTAGCTCAGTCGGTAGAGCAACGGACTGAAAATCCGTGTGTCGGCGGTTCAATTCCGCCCCTGCCCATTTGTTAAGTCTTTAGCTGTCAGGCACTTATGTCTGGCAGTTTTTTTGTAACCATTTAAAATGGGCTCGCGGTGTCATTTTGGTG
>Ga0307437_1002730_pt1 | contig 10651 bp, 9 predicted proteins | sample SalMarWE160390MG_FD_202146 | JGI IMG/M metagenome (GOLD analysis project Ga0307437, IMG submission 202146) | Salt marsh sediment microbial communities from the Plum Island Ecosystem LTER, Massachusetts, United States - WE1603-90 | ecosystem: Environmental > Aquatic > Marine > Intertidal zone >...
ACCCAAAAGGAAATGGCGAGATTAGAAGAAGAGCGATTTGAGCGTTTACCCGGTTTGGAAAAGTGGTTCGTACGCATCTCGCCTGCCCCTCAGTGCCTTTTGGAATGATTATTTTCCTGGAACTCCCATATCAAGCTCGATTCTCGGCCCAGCGACGCCATTGCCCTGGCCGTCAGAATGAAGGTGCCCATCGTTGTAGATGAGACGGTTATGAAGAGAGCAGCTATTACCGCTCAGCCTGAATCCAAGAAGATACCCGTGGAGGAAGAAGACAAGCTGATAGTCTTCCGTGATTTCATTGATAGCCTCGATCTCGACGATTCGTAACGAGCGAGATTAGCTGACGGAAGAGGAAGTACGAAAAATGTGACCGGAAGGGAACACGAACGATGTTTTCAGTTGGCGATAAAGTGGTACACCGCGTTCATGGCGCGGGCATCATCACTGGGAAGAAAGAAATGCAAGTGACCGAGACACCGCATCGTTACTTTGTGATCGAGATGCCCGAATCCGATTCAACCCTGATGGTGCCAACCGATACGGCTGAGCAGCGCTTACGGCCCGTCTCTGAAATGACGACCCTGCGTCATCTTCTCACGGACATATTGACAGGACAGCCAAACAGGTTGCCCAAGGACTATAAAGAGCGAAGAGAGCAAATCAACAAGAAGCTGAAATCTGGAGAGATAAGAAAGTGGATTGAGGTCGTCAGAGATCTGACCCACCGGCGAGAGCAAGGTCGGAAATCCAAAGTGGATAAGCGGCTGTTAGAGAGGACCACGCACCTTTTGGCCGGAGAACTTGCCCTGGCACAGGGAATTGATCCGGAGAAGGCTGAGAGTCGTCTTGCGTTCATTGTCGAACATCCGAACGAGTTCAAAGACCAGCAAGCCGGCACGGGATGGTTGCGAACACTGGTACAAAGGATAATGAGGCCATTCACAGAGAGCGGAGACTCAAGGGCCGGTAGATGCCAGGTAGAGTTTCGCCGAACAGAAGCAAGCCTCTTTCATGGCGAGATGGGCACAGAGGTCGAATAAGGTGAGTGATCATTGATGCGTACCAAGAAACAATCTGATCGGCGTGAGACAGCAAAGCGGCAACTCGTAAGAATTCTGGATGAAGACACGATAGACCTGCACCTTGTGTCCGCTGAACAACATACTGTGCAGCATGGAGAGTGTAATAGTTATGACACCCAAGTTAAGAGCACAACTTGCAACACTGATAGAAGATGATTATGACTACACACGGCCACGACGTGGACAGGTCTACGAGGCCGACATTCTCTCAATCACGGAGAGCGACGTGATTGTTGATCTGGGAGCCAAGCGAGATGGGATCGTTCCACCTAAAGACCTGGGCTTTCTGGACGACGAGTACCGGGACAGCCTGGAAGTGGGCGATAGCGTTCCAGTTGTCGTCCTGAGAACCTGGGGCAATCACGACGAGCTCGTGGTCTCGCTGAACAAAGGCCTGGAGCAGCAGGACTGGCTGCGCGCGCAGGACCTTTTCGAGAGCAAGGGGGTCTTTGAGGCCGAGGTGACAGATTTCAACCGTGGCGGAGTCCTCGTCTCGTTCGGGCGCCTGCAAGGCTTCGTTCCGAATTCACACTTGACCTCGATACCGAGGGGCTTACGGGGGGATCGCTTGAGGGAGGCAAAGGCCCAACTGGTGGGGCAAACCCTGTCCCTGGTGGTGATCGAGGTGGACCAGCGACGACGGCGTTTGATATTGTCCGAGCGTGCCGCAGAACGCCACCAGCGCCAGCAACTGCTCGAGGAACTGACCGAAGGGGAAGTGCGAAGCGGGGTCGTACGAAACCTGGTTGACTTCGGTGCTTTTGTGGATTTAGGCGGTATAGATGGCTTGATCCACATTTCAGAACTGGATTGGACGCACGTAGACCATCCCAGCGGTGTACTGAGCGTGGGCGATGAAGTCGAAGTGTATGTCCTGAGCGTAGATCGGGGACGCGAGCGCATCGCCTTGAGTCGCAAGCGGCTGTTGCCCAATCCTTGGCAGCGCGTCATTGCGGATCTGCACGAGGGCGAGGTTGTCGAGGGAACGGTGACGGGCATAGTGGAGTTTGGTGTCTTCGTAGACCTGGGCGAGGGCGTGGAGGGATTGATCCACACCTCCGAAATACCGGAGGGGGGAGCCACCCTCTCAGATCTGGAGCCAGGTTCTCCGATCAGGGTGCGCGTGTTGGAGATTGACGAATGGCAACGCCAGATTGCGCTCAGATTGCAAGACATTGGTGAGGTTCAAGCAAAACTAGATGAGTGAGACCCTCATACTCAGTAGATCCAAAATTCATACTCCCAAGGGCGCTACATCAGCTTCGATGAAGGAGACCACTCCATAGATTCTCTCAATCGCGCGGCGGAGGAAAGCGCGCATGCGCTGCAGTTCAAATCGCTGGGTGTCAATTCGCCGGGGCCCATGCGGTTGTTTGATCTGGCAAAAGCGCCAGCGGAGTTCTAACCATAGATTAACCAGGATGAAGCCCAAGCCCATCAGTAAGAACCGCAAAGCGGCATTGAGGGAGGTGGTCCAGGCCCGGACTTGGCGCATACAGCGATAGCTGGTTTCCACGCCAAAGCGACGCCGATAGCACTTTCTGACGCTGGCGGGGGTCAAGGTGCAGTTCAGGACCACAAAGACCAACCATCTGGGCCGGCGGCCCTTGCGTTTGCTCCGCTTATGGGAAGTATAGGTGCGGGCCACCGTGATGGGGGCAGTGTAGGCCCCGTATTGTTGGCTCTTGAAGGTGTGTGTGGTCTGGTAGCTGGCTCGGCCGTGACATAGGCCTCTGGTGCCGCCCTTCTTGCCACGAATGGGACACGCCAGGATAGCAGGCCAGCCACTTTTTTCCACGTACCGCAACACTGGCGTGGTGCAAAAGCCCTTATCGAAGTATAGGCGCTTGATCTTCAGACCCAAAATGCGCAGTCGGCGCAGTAAGGCGGCTACCAACTCAGGTAACGCATCCTCAGGATGCACAAAGAGAATCGCCAAAGTCACCCGCATATCCTTGAAGATGACATAGGCAGTGGCTGTCCGGAAGAACCGCGTGGTACCCTTCTTGGCTGGCCCGCCACAGGTAAAACTCGCCAACTCCGGAGTGTGGCCATAGAAAGGCTCGTCGTGCAGGTCAATGGCTATGTGCAATCGAGATTTCCACAAACGACGAGGCAGACCGGCCACCAATGCTTGATTCACTCGTCGTTCCAACTCCTGTAACCCGTCGACCTGGATTTGCTCATTGAGATAGCCGCGAATCGTTTCGCCATCGACCATCTCATCCAGATCGTTGCACACGCTTTCAATGGTTTGGCACGTGACGGCGGCCTGGATCAACACATTGAGTACGGTCTCCGTGGTGCAGGCATAACCATCTACCTCCAGAGGGAGGTAAGTTGCCAATCGCTCTGCGGCCGCATCGCGCGCATCTCTATCAGTCAACTTCAACGTAGTCTCTGTACCTGGCATCGGCATCCTCACTAAACGTGATTGGATCGAGCCATAGAGTACCACGTATCAGCTACTTTGGCAACTATCTTGACTCAGAATTTGGATCTACTGAAACTGGCTGACTCAAACCATGCGTATGGGCCTGAGAGCTTGACCATTCAGGGCAACGAGATCTACGACAACGAGAAGAGCGGGATCTACATGGGCCCGATGAATAAGGACTATACCATCACGGGCAACAAGATCCACGACAATGGGTACGATGGGATCATGCTGGACTTGGAGGCCCGTCACTGGAACGGCACCTTCGAACCCGCACCTGACCCACCCGACAAGTACGCCAGCTATGACGGTAGCACAAACATCGTAGCCAACTCCAATGAGATCTACGATAATGCTCAATACGGTGTTCGAGTTGTCGGTACACCCACCAATGGCTTCGTGTTTGACGCCGAGAACAACTGGTGGGGCTCTGCCGACGGGCCCGAGGATACCGATAGCGGCACGAACGAGGTGACCCTCGCTACGTGCGGCAACTACACGGTTGCTGACATGTTGAACGCTGTCGGCGAAAGCACGGGCTCGTTGGGCGACGAGGTCAGCGACAATGTGGACTATTGCCCGTGGCTGGGCAGCTCGCCGCTCGAGTCCGTCTGGAACCGCTATGCTGGCAACCCGGTCGTCACCGGCAGCGCCGCCCTCGACCCGGTGGTCGTCAAGGATGGCTCCACCTACCGCATGTGGTACGCCCACAGAGACGGCGCTGGCACCTGGTCTATCTACTACGCCGACTCACCCGACGGCACGACCTGGACCCACCAGACTCAGGTGTTGACCGGCGGCGGCTCTGGAGCCTGGGATGAGGAACTGCGTGAGGGTCCAGCGGTGATCAAGGATGATTCCAATTGCCAGGTAGCTGGGTGCCAGTGGAAGATGTGGTACACCGGTCGCAACAGCGCTGGGGTGAACCAGATCGGCTATGCCGAAACTTCGGATGCAGAGGGCGACACTGGCTGGACCAGGTACGGCAGCGACCCCGTCCTGAAACCCGGAACGTTATCTACCGACTGGGATAACCAGTTGGTCCGCGAGCCGTGGGTGATCAAGGACGGGAGCACGTACAAAATGTGGTACAGCGGCACCCAGCAGTGGCCGTACTTCCGCATTGGCTACGTCGAGTCCACCGATGGTGTCACGTGGACGACGAGCCACCAGCAAGTGACCGGCCTGGGCGGTACAGCAGCCTGGGATGAGGCCCAGCAGTACGCACCCAGCGTGGTCAAGATAGGCAGCACGTACTACCTGTACTACTCCGGTACGGACGGCGGCCCGGGCCGGCCCAGCAGCTACCGCTGGTCTACCGGCACCGCTATGTCATCGGACGGCAAGGCCTGGACCAAGGACAGCCGCAATCCCATCTTGATCCCCGCACCAACCGAACCGGACTCTCTGGATTTCGTGAGTGCAATGTACGACGGCGGCTGGAAAGTCTGGTTCTCCTATGTGCCAAGCGGCGAATACGCCATCGGCCTGGCGACGCTGGGTGCGCCGACGATGGAACTGTACCTGGACCCGGTCTCCCAGGGCGTGCTCCGCGACGGCTCGAGCACCGTGACCTACGATATCCGCCTGGCCAATGCCAGTGGCGTGTACGGCTACAACTTCGAGCTCACCTTCGACGCCACCTACGTCCAGGCGACCTCGGCCGTGACAGTGACAACGTTCTTTGACTGTCAGGCCACCACTCCGGACTGGAACGGGGCCATTGACAACGGCGCGGGCACGGTCCGCTTCGCCTGCAGCCGCACGGCCCCACAGAATCCTGTATATGGCAGCGGTCCACTGGCACAGGTGACCTTCGAGGCCAAAGCTGGCGGAAGCCTGGGCACCAGCGTGCTCGACTTCTCCAGCGATACTCAGAAGCTCAAGCTGGTAGACCGAGACGGCTTCCGGTTAACGACGGAGACCCAGCACGGCTTCATCAGGACATGGGGCGCCGGCTCCCTCAGTGGCTCGGTGACCCTGCAGGGCCGCACGAATCACTCTGGTGCCACCGTAACCATCCAAAACGATAGCGGCTATGTGGATACCACCACCACCAATGCCGCAGGAGCGTGGAGCTTCACCGCGGTGCCGGCTGATACCAACTACCAGGTCAACGTAGACATGAACCGCTATCTGGATGCCCAGAAGGGAGACCTGAACACCTACACCAACCTGGTCACGGTGAGCGACGAAGGGAGCACCGCGCTCAGCAACGTCAAGCTACTGGGTGGTGACATCGTCGCGCCGCCTGAGGACGGGGATGATATAGTGGACATCTCGGATATCGCGGTCATCGGCTCCGCTTACGCTCCGCTGACAGTCATCGACCCAGCGTTGGAGAAGGCGGATATCAACTACGACACCTATGTGGACATCTCCGACTTCGTCATCGCCGCTGGCAATTACAACAGCAGCAGCCCGGTGACCTGGCCGTAGCATCACGCCAGGTATCATCACAGCGTCTGACGGGGTGCCGTCTCTGAGGAACGCCACCCCAACACCGCTGCCAGAGAGAGCATGATGACGCCGTCCAGGGTGTACGTTGTTGCCATCGTGGCAGTGTGCTTAGCGGATGGTTCGTAACGCCTTGGGTTGAGCTACAACGGAGGTGGTGCTGCCACCCAGGTAGCACCACCTCCTTAACCTTAAGCTCTGTCCCTGAAAGGTGGGGTAACAAGGAGCATGATCTGCACTTCGAGAAGACAACTAAATGACCTGGCACGACGGGCGCTTCTGCTCCTGGTGAGCGCGGCCTTGTTGAGCTTGTGGCCTGGCAATCTGGCCATGGTGGTAGGGCTGGCTCAAGGGGAAACAAAGGTGCGCCTCAATCCCCCCGCCTCCGAAGTCCAGGTTGGCGATGCCATCAGCGTGGACATCGTGATCGAAGACGTGGCCGATCTCTACGGGGTTGACGTTCGACTCTCTTTCGACCCCGCTTTGCTGGAGGTGCAAGACGCCGATCCCGGCACGGCCGGTGTCCAGATCCAGCAGGGCACCTTTCCGGCTCCAGACTTCGTCGTCAAGAATGAGGCTGATAACAGCGCGGGGACGATATGGTACGCTGTGAGCCAAATGAACCCGACCGAGCCAGTCAGCGGCAGCGGAGTAGCGTTCTCTGTCACCTTCAAGGGCCTGGCCGAGGGGACGAGCTCGGTGGCCTTCACCTATCAGAAGATAGTCGAGAGAGATGGCAACGAGATCCCCGTTACCACCCAGAACGGTCAGATCGTAGTGGGGTCTGGTGGGGCTGCGCCGACATCAACGCCTACCTCAAAACCGAAACCGACAGATACACCCCAGGCCACGCCCACCACAGTGCTGCCCACTACCGCACCACCCACGGAGGCCCCTACCACAGCTCAACCAGCAGCCACACCGACACCCAGGCCCACCTCGACACCGACGACCATCACGGAAACGACGGGGACGCCTCCGCCTACGCCCACCTCGAAGCCGCCCACCACCGCACCACCCACAGAGGTCCCTACCGCAGCTCCACCAACGGCCACGCCGACATCCAGCCCCACCTCGAAACCGACGACCATCGCGGAGGCGACGGAGGTGCCCTCAGCCACGCCAACGAGCACGGATGTTCCAGTGCCGACAACGCAGCCTGAGGCCACTGAGGGAGAGGCCCCTTCAAGCACACCGTTCCCCACAGCATCGTCCTCCGGCACATCGGGCATGTTAGCAAACGGTTTTCCTTATATCGCCATCGTCTTTCTCGGTGCGATAGCAGTAGTGGCTATCCTGGCCGTCATGCGGCTGCGAAACCGATGATTACCTGACAGAACTTCAACTGATCACCATGTACTGAAAAAGGAGAAAAAATGTCTGCGAGAATATCGAATACGTCAGACATTCTGGGCCAACGCCTGGGCTCGGTGATCCTTCGGCTAATGATCTTGCTGATAGCCGTAGCCTTGTTGGGGGCAATACTTCTGGTGAGCCTACCGGCCAGCAGAGGATTTACCCAAAGCACAGTGATACTTATCCAACCATCGTCATCCGATGTTGATGTAGAAGATACAGTCACGGTTGATATCAGGATCGAGGACGTGACCGACCTATATGGGGTTGACGTTCAGCTCTCCTTTGACCCCGCTTTGCTGGAGGTACAGGACGCTGATCCCGGCACGGATGACATCCAGATCCAGAAGGGCACCTTCCCGGCTCCAGACTTCGTGGTCAAAAACGAAGCCGACAGCAGCGCGGGGACAATATGGTACGCCGTGAGTCAAATGTCCCCGACCGAGCCGATCAGCGGCAGTGGGGTGGCGGCCTCTATCACCTTTAAGGGGCTCGCTGGAGGGACGAGTTCGGTGGCCTTCACCTATCAGAAGATAGTCGAGATAGACGGAGAGCAAATCCCCGCCACCACCCAAGATGGTCAGATCACGGTAGTGGGAACGGAGACCTCGACCCCCACCTACCTACCCATCGTATTCAAATAAACCCTGAACTTCTCGGTTCATGCGCACTCTGTTAGCGAGAAGACGGAACGAAGAGTAGTAGAGACGACCATTGATTACCTGGCAGAACTTCAACTGATCGCCATGTGTTGAAAAAGGAGAAAAAATGTCTGCGAGAATATCGAACATGTCAGGCATTCTGGGTCAACGCTTAGGCTCGGTGATCCTTCGGCTAATGATTGTGCTGATAGCCATAGCCTTGTTGGGGGCAATACTTCTGGTGAGCCTGCCGGCCAGCAGGGGATTTGCTCAAAGCACGATGATACTGATCCAACCGTCGTCATCCAACATCAATGTAGAGGATGCGGTCACGGTTGATATCCGGATCAAGGACGTGACCGACCTCTATGGGGTTGACGTTCGGCTCTCCTTTGACCCGGCGCTGCTGGAAGTGCAGGATGCCGACGGCAACCCCGCCAACGGCGTCCAGATCCAAGGGGGTGGCTTCCCTGCCCCAGACTTCGTGGTCAAGAACGAGGCCGATAACAGCGAGGGGACAGTATGGTACGCCGTGAGCCAAATGAACCCGACTGAACCGATCAGTGGCACTGGGGTGGCGGCTTCCGTCACCTTCAAGGGTCTGGCTGACGGTACAAGCTCAGTAGACTTCACCTATCAGAAGATAGTGGAAAAAGATGGAGACCCAATCTCTGCCACCACCCAGGATGGTCAGATCACGGTGACATCGGGGGCGTGGCCATCCGGCCTCTTTGGCGACTTTGATGGCGACTGCGACGTGGATATCGTGGACATCATGAGGGTGGCCTGCCGGTGGCAAACTTCTTGTGCAATCCCCGATCCCGATGACAATGATGACACTCCCAATTATGATGCTTTCTACGACGTCAATAAAGACTGTGTTATTGATATTGAGGACATCATGCAAGTAGCAGCGCGCTGGGGTGACACTTGCCCCTGAGTGAGATAGGAGGCTGAAGAAGATGCTAGTCCATTTGAACCTTCCAGGCTGGCGTTTGGCGACTCTGCGGCGAACGATGGGCTTGATGATAATCGCCTTCTGGCTGGGGGTCATGCTTTTGGTGACTCAACCGGCCAGTACGGGACTTGCCCAAGGCACGAGCACAACAATATGCCTTGAACCTTCATCCCCCCTCATTGACGATGTGGGAGACACAGTCACGGTTGAGGTCCGTATCAAGGACGTGACCGACCTCTATGGGATTGACGTTCGGCTTTCCTTTGATTCGACGCTGTTGGAAGTGCAGGATGCCGACGGCGACCCTGCCAACGGCGTCCAGATCCAGGGAGGTTCCTTCCCTGCCCCAAACTTCAGGGTCAAGAACGAAGCTGACAACGGCGCGGGGACGGTATGGTACGCCGTGAGCCAAATGTCCCCAACCGAGCCGATCAGCGGCACCGGGGTGGTGGCCTCTGTCACCTTCCAGGGCCTGACTGCTGGGATCAGCCCAGTGGAATTTACCTATCAAAAGATGGTGAAGAGAAATGGCGATCCGATCCCCGCCACTACCGAGGATGGCGAAATCGAGATCGGAGCCGCCGGTCCCACCGCCATTGCCCTCTCCTCCTTCACAGCCAGCTCGGGAGTCTCACTCGCCTGGCCGTGGCTGGTCGGGGCAGCGACGCTGGTGGGCGGTGTCCTCTGGGTGAGGCGGCCGTCGAATAGGCAGCGTACACCCAACTCCGAGTAGGAGAGGAGGTAGTTATCCACTTGCTCCCGCTGGACCCTAGTCCAGCGGCCTCGGCAGCCCATTATGACCCTGACCAGGTAGGTTCAACGATTTCCGTCGCTCGACCGCGCGCTCAGGGCAGCGGACTAGGGTCCGCTGCGAGCACAAAGTGAATAGTTGCGAAGAGAGATATAGGAGACTGAAAAATATGCCAGTTCATCTAACCCCTGCAGACCGGCGCTTAGCGATTTTGTGGCAAATTCTGGTCTTGACGATAATCGCCTTTTTGCTGGGGATTGTACTTTTGGTGACTCAGCCGGCCAGCCGGGGATTTGCTCAAGGCAGTACAACCATACTTATCCAACCATCGCCATCCGATGTTACTGTAGGGGATACAATCACAGTTGAAATCCAGATTGAGAACGTGACCGACCTCTATGGGGTTGACGTTCGACTCTCCTTTGACCCGGCGCTGCTGGAAGTGCAGGATGCCGACGGCAACCCCGCCAACGGCGTCCAGATCAAGACAGGCACCTTCCCGGCTCCAGACGAAGTCGTTAAGAACGAAGTTGACAACGCCGCAGGGACGATATGGTATGCCGTGAGCCAGCGCAGGGATCTTCATCCAGATCCGGTCAGCGACAATGGGACATTGGCCTCTGTCACTTTCAAGGGCCTGGCTGAAGGGACGAGCTCGGTAGCCTTCACTTATTGGAAGCTAGTCGAGATAGACGGGACGGAAATCACCACTACTACCGCCCAAGCTGGCCAGATCACGGTAGTAGCGGCCTCCATCGGCGACTACGTGTGGAATGACGGTGACGGCGATGGGATTCAGAGCAGCGCATTCGACGTGGGCATCAACGGCATCAAGCTCGAACTATGGCTGGACAACAACGGAGATGGCAATGTCTCAACCGGAGACGCGGACATGGGAACCACGACCACGATAACCAATACTGTCACTGGCAAGGGTGGTTGGTACCTCTTTGACGGTCTCTCTGCAGG
>Ga0307437_1002736_pt1 | contig 10630 bp, 12 predicted proteins | sample SalMarWE160390MG_FD_202146 | JGI IMG/M metagenome (GOLD analysis project Ga0307437, IMG submission 202146) | Salt marsh sediment microbial communities from the Plum Island Ecosystem LTER, Massachusetts, United States - WE1603-90 | ecosystem: Environmental > Aquatic > Marine > Intertidal zone >...
CTTCTATCCCCTCAGGCAGCAGGACAATCTACATGTATTACGGCAATAGCACTGCCAGCAGCGCCAGCGATGGGGATGCCACCTTCGAGTTCTTCGACGACTTTGAGGACGGCGATATCTCGGACTGGTTCCAGTACGGAAACGGTACAGTTCAGATCGCCTATGACGGCGGCAACTACGTCCTTCTTAAAACGGCCTATAATGACAAGAATGGCGGCTATTCCCTGTTTAACAACGGGGCGTTGAGCGACTTTGAGGTTGTTTTAAGGACCAAGAGGATAAACGAAAACGGCGGCTCCCAGAACCGGTATGGGATAGAGAATGGTAGCTTCAACGGCTATGGCCCCAGAATGTACGATTTCAATACCTTGCCTTCAAATTTCGCCATAGAAAGAAGAAACGGGGGTGGGGGCTCTAACCTGGTTTTAAAGAGTACCTCAGCCTACCAATGGAATACCTGGATGACAGTCAAGTTTAGAAAATCCGGTAGCACCCTTGAATTTGAGCTATATAATTCCTCGGGAAGTTTGGTTGAGTCTATATCAACTTCGAACTCTTTATATAACAGCTTCGACAGGTTCTTGGTGCACGGTGGATGGCAATTCTATACTGACGATATAAGGGTTCGTAAGTACGTCCAACCCGTTTACACATCTTCAGGCACCATTGCCTCCCAGGTTCTGGATACAGGGATTAATGGAGACAGATGGGATGCCCTATTCTGGGATGAAACACTGCCGGCTGGTACCGACATAACCTTTGAGGTCAGGGCATCCGATAGTTTGAGCGGTGGTTTTCCTGATACCTCCTGGATCCCGGTGGGGGGAACCTCCCCGGTTAGCTCGGGACTACCTTCAGGGCGATACATGCAGTGGCGGGCGACCCTGACCACTTCGGACCCATCTGAAACTCCGATCTTACACGAGGTCAGAGTCTATTACGATTAAGAGGTTGAGGTACATGTTATTCGGGACATTGGCTAAATATAAAACTAGAGTGGCTCTAGGCTTGATTTTGGGGTTAGCCCTAATCGTGTCTTTGCCCACACCGGCACAGGCTCAGGGGCCTGTAGACCTGGAGCTGGGTGGCGAAGGGGCTACCAGCTGGGATATTGGCAATATTAAGCCTGGCGACAGTGGCACCGAGACCGTTGAGCTACATAATGCCGGCAGCAGTCCCGGGTCGGTTACCATCTGGATAAGCGATATTGAAGAGGTCGACGGCGGGGGAGGTGGCGCTGCGCTTGATGACTACGTGCGGCTCAATCTTTCCTGTGAGCGGCTAAGCACCAACATAGCTTTACCAGCTACAATTCACCAGTTGCCACAAAGCGCCTCTGATCCGCATTATCTTAAGATAAGCACGCTCTACGCCGGTGAAACTCTCACCCTGGTCTGGGAATGGGAATTCACGGAAACGGGAGAGCCTCAAAATGATGCCCAGGGGGATAGTTTTTCGTTCACCATAAACTACCTGCTGGAGGAATTGCCAAACGGGGGTGGCGGGGTACCGAGTTACCAACAGCTTAAGATAGACATCCTGGGCAAAGTGACCGTGGTTAACGTCAGCTCCTCAGGGAGACTCCTTAATTCCTGCGTCGCCACTGACCCGGACAATAAGCACAGCCTGGAATTCACCTTTGGTACTAAAATCACCTGCGCTAATGGCAAGGTCCCAAGAATAATAGAAATGAGGGTATGTGAGGAATCACCCGCAGTTCCCGATGGTATGGAAATGATCGGCCCGGCCTATGACCTCAATGGCTACACTAGTGATTCAGTGCCTTGCTCACTCATCTTTGATAAGCCAACCGCATTTACGCTGAGCTATGACCCTAGCTGGCTACCGGAAAATACCTCTTCAATAGTGATTACCTGTTATGGACAGGAGCAATGCTGGACGGAGCTCGAACTGGTTCATGGCGGTGCTGCCCAGGTCGATAAAGCAACCGCCCTAATAACCCACGCCTCAATATTTGCCATCTTTGCCAGGATAACCCCATCATTTTCCTCAGCGCAATTCGAGCTAAGTGAGCTTGCCATCAATCCGGCTCAGACGAAAGCTGGGGAACCGGTAACTATTTCTACCATTGTGCAGAACACCGGTGACCTTGCTGGCAGCTACGAAGTGACCCTCAAGATAAATGGTGTGGTGGAAGCCACCAGCGAGCTAACCCTCGACGGCGGTGCCAGCGAAAGCGTCACCTTTACGGTGGCTAGAGAAGAAGTCGGCAGCTATAGCGTCTCCATAGGCGGGTTGAGCGGTAGCTTTACCGTAACTGCCGCGGCAGGCGCTTCAACAGATGGAACAGCACTAGAAGACGCAGACTGGGTCACCTGGCACACAATCGGTGGGGTCATAGCCGTGTTGGTGATAATAGGGCTGATTTTCCTCTTTAGGGCGAGAAAAAAAGCGGCACAAAGCCGGCGGTGGTGAAGGGGAAGGCGAGGTTGATCAGCAGTCTGGCATTGCCCAAAAAGCCAGCTAGTACAATCTAACATAGCCCATGTCCTTAATATATAGGAATAAGACTTTGGTCGTGGGGTCAAATCCCTCCGCTGGGGCAGATTAATGCCCTGAAACTTCTGCGACAAGAAGGTGGCTCTCAGGTCCAGGGGCGGTTTTTCCTTCCGGGCAAGCCTGACCCTTTCCGCTTAATAGACTTCCTCCCCGTACACCATGTGATAGCCTTCCTGTTTTATCATAGGCATGACTTCCTGCATGAACTTCTGGAACTCGGGGGTGGTGGTGCCCTTCTGGTAGAACTCGTCCAGGTTGTCCGAATGCAGGATGCCGACGTAGGTATAGGGAGACTCCCCTCCCACCACCGCCCCCTTTATCCTGACCAGCTCGAACTTCTTGACCGAGGGCAGGCTCTCCAGGAAAGGCCCCTTCACCTTTTTAACGTACTCCAGGTACTGCTCATCAGTCACACCATCGGCCAGGTTATAGATAGAAATTTCCTTGCCCATTTTGCACCTCCTGCTTTAATACTCTATCTTCAGGTCTGATTCAAGACCAGTTTTTAAGGTCATAATACCCCCGGGCGACGCGATAGCGGCAGATTTGCTGTCCCCCCAGCCAGAGCTGGGTCACCTTGGCATCCCTCAGGCATTTCTCATAAGGGAAGTCCTCGGAAATCGCCAGCGAGCCCAGCAGCTCGGCACCTTTATTAACTATCTCCACCGCGGTGTCTCCAGCAAAGACCCTGGTGGCGGCCGCCTTGGATACGAACTCCGGTGACCACGGCGGGCCATACACATCAAGATGGTCCATCATGGCACTAAGGTTATAAATGCTGGCCCTCATCATATCCAGGCCAACGGCCATATCGGCGATTACCCCGGCCACCATGCTGTGCTGCCTTACCGGTTTAAATCCGCCCTTACGAGTTCCGGTGTACTCCAGCACAATCTCAAAGGCACGCTCGGCAATGCCCAGAGCCATCGTTGCCGAATGCCAGCCGGTCCCCGATTCGAGGAAATGGTAAATATTGGCATCCATACCGGGACCGGCCAGCCGATATTCCTTGGGCACCCGAACATTATCGTAGTGTACCGAGCTGTTTATCGATGTCTTGAATAACATCTTTTTTTCCGGTTTGCCAAACGAAAGCCCCGGGGTATCCTTGGGAACATAAATCAGGGCAACACCTTCGTCTCCGGCACTGGGGTCGGTGGTACAGACAGTCAAATAGCACTCCGCAATCCCGCCGTGAGTCGGCCAGGACTTGTTTCCGTTTATGACGTATTCATCGCCCTCAAGCTTGGCGGTGGTCTTAATCCCGGCACCCGCCAGCAGAGGATTCTCGGAATCAGCACCCCCAGTTTCATCGGTCATGGAAAGGCAGGCATAGGCTAGCTTGCCACTACAAAAACTGGGAACGAACCTGTCCATAAGCGTCTTGTTTTTGACCACTATGGCCGGTTTAAGAATAATGCCCCAATTGATACCTGCGGATAGGCTTATACCCCCGTCACCTTTGGCCAACTCCTCACAGATAATGCCCAGGGCGGTATTGGTGCCATCCCCCCCGCCGTACTCGGCGGGATATCCCGATGCCTGAATCCCCATATCAACCAGCTTTTGATGTACTGTCTCAACCAAGCTGTAGTCTGCTTCCAGTTTCTTGGCATTGGGTATAATTTCTTTTTGGGTAAAATCCCTTACTGCCTCCCGGATTTGGCGGTCTTCATCGGTTAATAGATGCTCTAGATTCATGATGGCTCCTTCCGCTTTAAGCTTTGCTTCGCTGCCGTGATGGTACTATAAAGACCTCGGCTTGGCAATAACTAAGAACCTTTCCCTCCCCTCATTGCGCATCAGACAATTAACTGCTACAATCAGGCAGGCTCGCCCGGAGCCAGACAAACAACCAGAATAAGGGGGTTGCCATGACTGTCAAACCACGCGATTACTCCATACTCGACAAACTCAACCTGGAGAGGAAGCCCGTCGGCGTCAAGTTCCTCTCCATCAAGCCCGAGGGCATCCAGAGAATCGATAAAAGCCTCTCCTTCTGCGAGATGTTTAAGGAAGCCCAGACCAGCCGTCCTTTCTACGTGCAAAGAGAGGACCTCCACTGTATCGAACCGCTGTTGCTGGGGATGGAAGACCCCGACCCGATGCTGGTCGGGGGGCTGGTGGGGGAAGCCGACGACCTCTTCGAGGAAGCCCGCGCCAACCGCAAGGTCTATCAGTACCTGCCCCGGATGCTCAAGGGCTCGGTCAGCTACGTCGTCTTTTCATCATTAGACCAGCTCACCTTCGACCCCGACGTCGTCGTCATTACGGCCAACGCCGACCAGGCCTACCACGTGCTGCGCGCCCTGAACTACTCCTCGGGAGAGATGTGGTCGGCCAGGGGAACGTCGATAGCGGCCTGTGCCTGGATGTATATCTACCCCGTCTTAAGCGGCGAGATGAACCTGACCATCACCGGCATCAGCCTGGGCATGCGCACCCTGAAAGTGCTCCCCGAAGGCTTGATGATAATCTCCATACCCTGGACTAAGCTGGACGATACCCTGAAAAACCTGCGCAACATGAGCTGGAAGCTAATCTTCGACGAAATAACCGGTGAAGAACACAAAAAACGCTTTGAAAAGCTCTCAAAAGAACTGAGACAGAAAATACGCCAGAGTTAAGAAAAGGAGGTTTTTTGACGATGCTCGACTACTCCGTATTCGACAAATTCAAGTTCGAAAGAAAGCCCGTCGGCGTTAAATACTCGCTGACCAAACCGAAGGGCATCAAGCCGCTGGAAGGCAGCCTGGCTATTTGCGAGATGTTCGCCGCCGCCCAGACCAGCCCACCATTCTACGCCACCAGAGAGAACGTCCAGTGCGGCGAGCACGTCGTGGGTTTTGTCGACTTTCCCCCCATGATGTACAGCGGGCAGCTGGGCTCGATGTTCTCCATGTTCAAGACTCCGGGAGCCAACCGCCGTGTCTACGACTACATTCCACTAATGCCCAAGGACTCGGTGAAATACATCATCCACTCCCCGGTGGATAAGCTCACCGCCGACCCCGACTTTGTGATTATCACCGCCAACCCCACCCAGGCGGAGATTATACTGAGGGCCAGCAGCTACGCTGACGGCAAGATGTGGTCGTTCAAGGGCACGACCTGCCTCTCCTGCGCCTGGATGTACGCCCACCCCTACGTCAACGGCGAGCTGAACCTGACCGTCAGCGGGCTCGGCTACAGCATGAAAGCCCGCGGCGTGCTCCCCGAAGGCCTGTTGATTATAAGCGTCCCCTTCGACCTGCTCGCTGGATTGATTGAAAACCTGAACGAGATGGAGTGGGAGCCTTACTGGTTCAAGCTGGGCCGGGACGGCTTCGTCAAAGAGGTCAGAAAGCGAGCCGAAGAGATGGCGGAGGCGCTGGAGAAAGACTGAGGGACGGCGGCAGGAGGTGGTCAGTTTCTGGTGTTTTTCACCACTGCTATCGCCTTGCGGCGGGGGCTGTCCATAAACAGCTTGACGGGGATAAAGACAAAGACGGCTACCGCGTAGGCTAACAAGAGCCACTGCTGGCTCGCCGCCAGTATCCCCGCGATGACGGCGCCGCCGATACCGCAACTCAGGTTCGAACTTTTCGTAATTAAGTAAAACCCGCCGTAAAAAACCAGCCCGGCCAGGGTCGGCAAAGGAAACAAGACCGCCATCGTCCCCAGCGAACTGGCCGTCCCCTGCCCGCCTTTAAAGTTGGCAAAGACAGGAAAATCGTGCCCCAGAATAACCAGGACACCGGCCAGAAACTGCCAGCCCAGCTCCAGCCCCAGAAGATAAGCCAGCAGGACGGGCAGCGCGCCCTTAAAGAAATCGATTACAGCCACCGTGAAGCCGAACCTGGGCCCAACGGCGTGAAAGGTGTTGCGCGCCCCCATGTTGCCGTCGCCGATAGTGCGTATGTCCACGCCTTTAAATCGTCTGGAGACTATCAGCGCCGTGGGCATCGAGCCCAGAAGATAGGCAAAAACCAGAACGGCCGCTATTTTTATAACTTCGCTCGGCTCCATCGCTCCCCCGTCATATACATAGGAACCCGATGTATTCTACCACGCTAAATAAAGTTTGACTATTGTAATGTGCCGGCAAATGGTCTAGAATTTGTCTATCCCACCGTGTACCAGAGCCTGAATATCAATAATCGAAAGGGGAAAGCAATGGCCACAAAATACGGCAAATACTTTTTTTCGGGTCCCGACCCGGAGCGCGAGGCTGCAAAAATTATCGCCGACTTTAATGGCGATTCAATCCCAGGGAGCAACCGATATCTGGTTAACTGGGTGTTCCCTTCCCCGGCTGAGCTCTTCGGGGTGGACTCGTGGGACCAGATTTCCCACGGCCCCCACATCCATAAAAGCGCCGAAATCCTGATGCATATCGGCACCGACCCCGACAACCCCTACGACCTGGGCGCCGAAATCGAACTATGCATGGGCCCGGAGATGGAGAAACATATCATCACCAAGTCCACCGTGATCTATATACCGCCGAATTTAGTGCACTGCCCCTGGACCATCAAGAGGGTGGACAGGCCCTTTATCATTATACAGGTCAATCAAGAACCGACCCACAGCGAAAAATCGATGAAGCACCTGGTGGACGAAAAGGATATGGACAAGATGATGTTCATCGACGAAGGCTACGACACTAAGGAGGCAGTCTGGCAGCTCCCCAAGGCGTCGAATATGAAGCGATAAAAAAACTAGCCGCCCCTCTCGGGGCGGCTACTAAATTAGCTAACGCAATTGGCAGGCGAACGTCTGTCGATTAAATAAATTTCCCCTTCTTCAATGCCCCCTTGAGGTAGCCGAGGAACTCCTCCGCCTTCTCTTTAGGTGGTTTGGTGGCTAAACTGACGATAACGAAAAGCGGCAGGCATACGACGAAGCCCCACACCCCCGGCCACCACCCCATTGGCTTCCAGCCCCCGAGCTGCAAGACGAGGACGATAATAGCGCCGGCTATCATGCTGACCATAGCCCCGAAGGCGGTCCCCCGCTTCCAGAAGAAGGCGCCGAAGATAGTGGGCACCGCCATCAACAGCCCCGCCGAAGCCGCCGAGGAAAGCGGCGCAATCATAAAGTCCAGACCCGGCTTCTCCGCCACCCAGAGGGCGAAGAGAAAGGCGATGACAGCCATAATGGGGATAACCCACTGCCCCACCCTCAGTTCTCCCTTCTCCGAGACCTTACGGTTAATCAGCCCCTTATGGATATCGCGCGCCCAGACCGAGGAAAGGGTGAGCAGTATAGAATCGATGGTGGAAATGGCCGCCGCGGTGATGCCGATCATGACCACGATGGCCAGCCCCGTTGGTATAAAGGATTGGGTCAGCAGGGTAGGCGTGGCCAAATCGGCGTTCTCCAGCCCCGGCACCAGCAGCCGGGCGCCGAAGCCCCAGAGCACTGAAATTATGGTGTAGATAAAGCCGAAGATGAGGAAGCCCCCCAGCATCTGCTTCATGGCGCTCACCGACTTGGGGATAAAAAGCCGCTGGCTCACCTGGGGGTTGGAGATTAAAAAGAAAAGCCAGGGCAAAGCCAGCCCGATAAACATGTTGATGTTCCAGGAGCCGCCGGCGGTAGGCACGGTGAGCAGCCCCGGCACCGAGGACTCCAGCTTGTTGAAAAACTCGCCGAAGCCGCCCAGAGCGTTGATGACCACCCCCAGCACCGCCGCCGAGACCACAATCATCAGCAAAGCCTGGAAGGCGTCCGTCCAGGCTACCGAGCGCAGCCCGGCAATGCTCGACCAGGCGATAGCGCAGACCACGGCGATGATGATACCGGCCACTACCGGCACCGCCCCACCGCTGATACCGTTCATCAGGTAACCCACGCCCATCAGCTGGACGGCGCCATAAGGTATTAAGAAGACCAGTGCCAAGATGGCGGCGGTAGCCCCCACCCCCCGGTTCTGATAGCGGTCGCTCAAAAGCTCCATGGGCGATACGTAGCCGTATTTTTTGCCCGCCAGCCAGAAACGGGGCAGGAAAAAGACCATCATGAACATACCGCAGAGATAGGTCAGCTCGAAGCCGAGCGCCCCTACCCCACTCAAATAGGTCAGCCCCGCCAGACCTATCATCATAAAGGCGCTGTAGGTGGTGGCGCTGTAGGTCAGTGCGGAAACGAAACCGCCCAGCGTGCGGTTAGCCAGGAAGAACTCGCTCACACCTCCCCCCAGCCGCTTCCGCGCCATCAGGGCGATAACCAGCCCGGCGACGATGTAAATAGCGATACCGAACCATACCCAGAATGCGCTCACGGCTTCACCTCCCGCCACTTAAGGAAGATGATAAAGGCGCTGGCGATAGCCGCCAGAACCCATATCGTCCAGAACAAAAAGGCGGCGCTCACCTTCTCCACACTGGTGAGCACGTACCAGGGAATGGCGATATCCAGCGCCAGTAGCAATCCGAACCAGACCCAGGCCCAGGCCGTCTTAGTCATTTCGGGTACCCCCCACCAAAATATTTAACCGCCATTTTACCACAAAGGAACAGCGCCGTCACCATTCGGGGGACGAACGGCTAGGCAAAAGAGTTAAAAAAGGATTAAGCCTCTCTAATGGCGACAATCAAAGCCGCCGGGCCTATGTGCACTCCCAGCACCGGCCCTAGCCGGCTCATTATGATTTTCTCTTTATCAAACACAGAGCCGAAGCGCTCAGCCAGAGCCTGGGCTTCGTCCGGGGTAGTACTGTGCACCACGGTCAACTCCTGAATATCAGCCGTGCTCTGGACGAATTCGAAGAGCCGGTCCATGCCCTTGGCGCGGGTGCGCACCTGCCCCGCGGGCACCACCTCGCCGTCCTTCAGCGTTAATATCGGCTTCACATTCAGTATCGAACCCAGCAGTGCCTTGGCTTTACCGATGCGCCCGCCCTTTTGGAGGTATTCCAAGGTATCAAGAAGGGCCAGTAAACGTATCTTAGGCATGGTCTGCTTGGCCACTGCCACCACCTTGTCCATACTCTCCCCGGCCTTAGCCGCAGTGGCAGCAGCTATAACTACCAAGCCTAAAGCCATGCTCAGTATCTCTGAATCAACCACCTCGATAGGACAGGTTGCCTCCATCGTCTCTATAGCCTGCAAGGCCGAGTTACAGGTACCACTCAACTTGGACGAGATGTGGATGGAAACAATGCCGTCGGCGCCCTTGCCCACCTTCTGGTAGAGCTCGACGAAATCCTGCGGAGTCGGCTGAGTGGTGTTGGGGTGGACGGGGTCATGTTGCAGCCTTTCGTAAAACTCGTCCTCACTGATGTCCACCCGGTCGCGTAAGACCTCGTCGCCGAAACGGACGTACAACGGTATTACGGTAACCCCCAGCGCCTTAACCACCTCGTCGGGCAGATCGGCGCTACTATCGGTAACTATCTTTACAGCCATAATTCCCCCTTAAATTAAGCGCCCTCGCGGGCTGATGCTGCATTATAATAGAGACCTCTGCCACCGTCAATTCCTATCCAGTCTAGGTATGTGTTAAAATGTCTTGAAAATAAAATGACCGTCGTTCTCTCCCGGCAGGAAATCAAGCGGCTAATGAAGAAAAAGCCGCCCCTTATCGAAGGCTATATCGACCTTGAAGAGCAGGTGCAGCCCAACGGCGTTGACCTCACCCTGCGCGAGATAGCCCTGCTTCAATCGTCGGGCAGGATAACCGCCCAGAACGACCAGAGACAGGTCTCCGACCTGTCGCCGCTTGTCTTCGATGGATTAGGCTATATCGACCTCGTCCCCGGTGCCTATATCATCACCTACAACGAGGTCGTCCACCTCCCCAAGAACATCATGGCTCTGGGCCGCCCCCGCTCCAGCCTCCTCCGCTGCGGCGTCACCGTGGGCACCGCCGTCTGGGATGCCGGCTACGAAGGCCGCTCCCAGTCATTGCTCGTGGTCTATAACCCCCTCGGCTTCCGCCTGCAAAAAAACGCCCGCGTCATGCAGCTCATCTTTATGCGCTTAAGCGAAAAGACACAGGGGTACAAAGGCACCTACCAGGGCGAGAATATAGAGTAGCCCCCCCGATTTTATTTTACCCCCCCAAGTCTCTCTTCCCACACCAGCCCACCCACGAACGTCTTTCCAAGGGGGGCTTCGCCCCCCTT
>Ga0307437_1002744_pt1 | contig 10615 bp, 7 predicted proteins | sample SalMarWE160390MG_FD_202146 | JGI IMG/M metagenome (GOLD analysis project Ga0307437, IMG submission 202146) | Salt marsh sediment microbial communities from the Plum Island Ecosystem LTER, Massachusetts, United States - WE1603-90 | ecosystem: Environmental > Aquatic > Marine > Intertidal zone >...
AAGCACGCTGGCAGAACAAAGAGGGTCTCTTCCATTTGCCGGGTAAGGAAGAAGGAAGCAATCGTTTCCATTTCTCCCGTATTAGGTACATAGGTAGAGACGCGTGCCTTAGGCAGCCCTTCGTTCTCATCCAACTGAATGACTGTAAGAGAGAGCTTGGAGGCTGCGGGCCGATAGCTAAGAACGTCACCAAGCAAACACGTATCGGTATTCTCTATGCGGTCATGGAGCATGAGCTTGCCAGATCTTTCTTCATCAAAGAGCAGGTATGTAACGTTACCATCCGCAGTGAACGCTGCATCTAGTATTGGCTCCGTGGAACTGAGGAAGGTTAGAGGCTCAGAGTCTGCTTGTGCGTCTGTCAGAGATAGGTTCCAAGCGTTCGGTTCACCCCACTCGCTGACCTCAGTCTCCACAAACAAGAGCTCATCACCGTCCAACGACCAATCCAGTACACCGGCTGGATTAGCAGGGTTTACCCTCTCAATCTGTGTAATACTGCCATCGTGCAGAAGGGTGAGTACTGCACCCTCAGGGAGAAAGTCATATGCACCAGTCTCATCGAGAAAAACAGCGATTGTTCCGTCTGGTCCTACGGCTGGCTGATTTAGAGATAATCCACAGCCAGACAAGAATAACACAAGCAAAAGCAGAAAAGCACGTAGCTTCGTTGACTTCATTCTACCCTACCTCCTAGCTTTGCGATTTGATTGTGAAAGACTATAGGTCATAGGCTGATATGTTTCCATGTACCCTGATGGAATTTCCAATTCATGACTACTGCAAGAAAAATCCAGTAGATATACTCCCCTGACCACGCTCCTGTGATTCCCAGGCCCAGCTTGACTCCGAGGAAATAGGCCGTAGGAAGATACAAGACGCCACAGACCACAAGCTCAGCAAGCATAACAAAACGAGTGTTTCCTGCTCCTTGTAGTGCCCTACTAAGAACCACGCCGATTCCACCAAATGCCTGGATAACTCCAAGTAGGATCAACGGAAGCCGACCCAAGGAAATCACAGTTGCATCGGATGTATAGATTAAGAAAATCTGCTTAGGAATCGCGACGAATAGGATCCCAATGGCAGCCATCAGGTATGCTGCTAGTTTTGCCGCTTCCCAGGCAAATCCTTCCGCTTTATCCGGATCCCTGGCGCCCAGGTTTTGGCCAACCAAGCTTGCTGCGGCAACAGCAATCCCGATTGCTGGCATAAGAGAAAGGCCAATCACAGAGCGGAGTACGTTGGTTGCGGCCAGCTCGGCAATTCCAATGCGAGAGACAATTGAGAAGAAGAGAAAAAAGGTTCCGTTAGATAGGACGCGCTGTCCCATTACGGGTAAAGACAGTCGGAAGATAGCTCTGAACCAAGACAAAGCCGGCTTGAGGCCCCGGTAAAGATGGTATCTTGCTCGATAGGGTCCTAATGTACCTACCAATGTGAAGTAAATCATTCCCGTTCCAGTCGCAATTACTGATGCCACAGCTGCCCCAACCACCCCCATCTGTGGGAAACCGGCGTGACCAAAAATCAGCAAGTAATCAAAAAGAATATTGGCAGCAGTGATTAGGATAGCAGAGGTCATCTGCCGTTTGGTGTGGCCAATTCCATTGAAGAAACCAACATATACCTGATTAGTCAAGAGGAAGACTGCGGCAAGGAAGCGATATCGTAGATACATCTTCCCAAGGAGCATTACCTCTGGATCGGCGGACAATAGGGGAGAAACGGCCTCTGCAATCCAAGGCGCCGCAACAAGAAGCGGAATTCCAGTGATCAGGGCCAACAGCAAGCCTGCGTTCAATACCTCGCCACAATCCCCGTGATTTCCCTCTCCATAGCGACGGGATACAAGTGTTTGAACGCCAATCCCGATGCCCGCTATCGAGAAGACAATAGCGAAGTAACCAACACCAGAGATTCCTGCAGCGGCAAGGGGAACTGAGCCCAATCGGCCGAGCATCGCTGTATCGACTACATTTAGCAAAGTGATAGAGAGCATCCCCAGGGCAACTGGATAGGCAAGGCGAATAACAGTGCGCGATTGCGCAGGATGAAGCCGTAGTCTTTCCCAGCTAGCGGAAAGGAAAGCGAGATAGACGGAGACTTTTCTTTTACTACTGTGCATAAGTTCCCCTTTCACCGCCCTCTAGTTAAGATATAGCTTTGCATTGTCCAACCTAGGAGGGGCTTCCGCAACCTTTAGCGCAAGATGGCTTAGAGAAAGACTCAACAACTTGGACTCTCGCAAAGCCGCAAAGATCGCCAGGAAAAGCAAGAGACAGAGTGAAAACAAAGGTACTAGGCAGGTCTGCCTGGCGATCCTGGCGGCTTGAGTGAGTGAAACGAACGGGCGAGAGAAAACTTTATGTCAGTCGGAGCAGTTCGTGTTATCATTCCGTAGGAACAAGAAAAGTTATGGCAAAAGGAGAGCGTGATGAACCGAATTTGTGAGATGCTTGGTATTCGTTATCCTATCTTTCTCGGAGGCATGGCACATGTGTCACGTGCTCCGCTTGTTGCAGCCGTGTCGGCAGCCGGGGGATTGGGGATCATTGGCTCAGGAGGGATGTCAGCTGAAAAGCTTAGAGAAGAGATCGCCGCTGTGCGGAGGAAGACCGATACAGTGTTTGGTGTGAACTTACTGCTCTTGGACCCGCACATCGATGAACAGGTTAATGTTGTGCTTTCTGAACACGTTCCTGTAGTGACAACTGGCGCTGGGAATCCAGCGAAATACGTGGAATGTCTTGGGAAGGCTGGGATCAAGATTCTTCCGGTTGTTCCAGCAGTAGCACTTGCTCGACGCATGGAACGGGCAGGAGCTGATGGAATCATAGCTGAAGGAACAGAGGCTGGTGGACATGTTGGTGAGGTGACAACTATTGTGCTTGTCCCGCAGATAGTGGATGCGGTCTCTGTGCCGGTCGTCGCTGCTGGTGGGATTGCTGATGGGCGTGGATTTGCTGCTGCTATCATGCTAGGCGCGGAAGGAGTACAAATGGGGACCAGATTCCTTGCTTCAGTAGAGGCACCGATTCACGACAATTACAAGAATGCAATCCTAGCGGCCAACGAGCGTTCAACGATGGTTACTGGGCGGAGCCTTGGAGCGCCGGTACGTACTATTGCCAACCAAATGACGAAGCAGTTTGCCAATTACGAGAAAGAAGGTCGTTCATTCGAAGAGTTCGAAGACCTGGCTGTAGGAGGTCTGCGACGCGCTGTCTACAAAGGAGACGTTACATCTGGTTCACTAATGGCTGGACAGATAGCGGGGCTTATTGCAGAAACAAGACCTGTAGAAGCGATCATCAAGGAGATGATGACAACGGCAAACAAGCTTCTGCCGGAGGGAGTGCTATAAGCAGATGACAGTTGCCAGCCTCAAGACATTACACAATCTTGAATATGATCGCGCAAAAGAACTGTTGAAGAACTTCTCCTTTTCATTGCTTGCCAAGCAAGCAATCGATGTTCTAGAGCCAACGGACGATCCAGTGGTAATTAGGCAAGGGATAGCCGAGGTAAGAGAGGCTATGTCATTTCTCGAACAGACGAGCAATTTCTCATTTGGCGGGGTGCGTGACCTTGCTCCCATGTTCCATGACATCAAGGAGCAAGTCTCGTTGAATGGAGAAGAACTACTCGTGATTCTGCGAACAATCGAAGCCACGCGCGGAATTCGGGACCAACTTACCTCACAAAAAAAACTCGTTCTTCTGTGCGAATTGGCTGAACGCTTGTCTATTCCCAAAAGACTCGCCCAACAGATCTATGACACAATTGATGAAAATGGTGAAATTCGCATGGATGCGTCACCTACTCTTGCGAGGTTGACACGAAAGAAACAAACCCTTGAGGGAGAAATCCAGCACAAACTTCAGTCGCTGATTGACCATAATCCTGATTTGATAAGTGAAGCAGTGATCACCCGTCGCTCTGGCCGGTTGGTCATCCCAATCAGAAGCGGAGCAACCGGTGCGATGAAATTCGTAGTACACGATCGCTCCGCTACTGGGCAGACGCTGTACGCTGAACCGACTTCACTTGTGGGAGACAACAATGCCGTTGCAGAGTTGGAGAGCTCAGTTCGTGAAGAAAGGCTGCGCATCTTGCGCGAGCTGACGCAGGCAGCCAGAAGCGCGGAGCGCCTTCTCTTGCGGAATCAAACAATGCTTACTCATATTGATTTCCTCTTCACCCGTGCATCCTATGCCGCTGTTCATAGGTGCGCATTCCCCAAACTTTCGGATTCCATATCCCTGATCAACGCGCGTCATCCTCTTCTTGCGGAAGAAAAGGTAGTCCCAATTTCCCTCTCCATTGGAGATGATGCTCGAATGGTAGTTATTACGGGTCCCAATACCGGAGGGAAAACGGTTACGTTGAAGACCGTCGGCCTGCTGACGCTCATGGTGCAATCGATTGTCCCTATCCCTGCTTCACCAGATAGTGAACTTGTCATTGTTTCCAAGATACGAACCGATATCGGTGATGAACAATCACTAGAGCAGAATCTTTCCACTTTTTCCGGGCACATGCAGAATATCGTTGGCGCGTTGAGCGTTGCCGACAGCCACTCATTGATTCTCCTGGATGAATTAGGGGCAGGGACCGATCCACAAGAGGGCGCGGCGCTAGGGCTGAGTATTCTGGAGGAACTGTTGGAAAAGAAGGCATTTGTTGCTGTCTCTACGCACCTCACAGCACTTAAGTACTTCGCCATTCGCCGAGCAGCGGTAAAAACAGCTTCTATGGAATTCGACGTTAGTACACTGTCTCCAACCTTCCGGGTAGTTGAAGGAATTCCTGGTCAGAGCAACGCTTTTGTCATTGCCCGACGCCTGGGGCTTGATAACGGAATAGTGCAGCGTGCTCACCGATTTCTTTCACAAGAACAGATCAAAACAGAAGATATCATCAGGGATCTTCAACGTACCAGACAGGCGATGCTCCATCATCGCAAGGAGCTTCAGAGAGAACTGTCTTCTGCGAAAGAGTTGAAAGAAACCTACAAAGAGCGACTTGCGTCTTTTGAACAGACGAAGGTAGAGGAACTTCCCGCACATGTGAGAAAGCTTGATTCCTTCCTTCGTCAAGGGCAAGAACGTATCGAGAAACTGCTTGGCGCAATTAATGCAAATCGCCCTGAACAGGAGATAAGGGACGGGTATCAGCAGATTACGGGGTTACGCCAATCTCTTAAGCGGGGAGAAGAAGAATTCAACGTTTGTCAGAAAGAATGTGAGCAGATCGCACCTGGAGACCTGCAAAGTGGTGTTGTTGTGTATGTTCGTAGTGTACGAGCGGATGGTCGGATCATCCAGGTTTCCCAAAAAGGAAGGGTCACTGTGGAAGTTGATGGGATCAAGCTCCTTACTGATCTGTCGGACGTTGCGCCAGCAAGAGGAACTCTTAAGACCAAGCCACGTAGTTGGAGCCTGCAGTTCCCCGAACAAGATCATATTAGCCTACAGCTCAACATACGCGGGATGACAATTGGCGAGGCATTACCCAAGGTGGAGATCTATCTAGATCGTCTCCTTCTTACCGATATTAGACGGGCAAGCATCCTACACGGAAAAGGGACAGGTGCCTTGCGTGATAGCGTGCGTGATTACTTGTCTTCGTGTTCTTTCGTCAAGGGTTATGGCCCGGCAACGCCACGCGAAGGCGGGGAAGGCGTGACCACGTTCGAGTTTGTAGAATAGGGGCAATTGCCGATTGAAAGCCTCTAGGATTTTCGTTAAGATGAGCAGGTTACTATTTTTTGTATAGGGAGAGATCTCAAGCGTGGAAATAACTAGAGTAGAAGTACGGCCAATGCGCAGCGAGGGAAATTTGAAGGCCTTTTGTTCCGTAGTCTTTGATGATGTGTTTATTATCCACAGCGTAAAAGTCATTCAAGGGAAAGAAAAGCTGTTTGTCGCCATGCCGAGCAGAGAAATTAAGAACGGGGAATTCCGAGACACAGCACATCCCATCGACAACCAGTTTCGGCTAAGAATGGAAGAGATAATTCTTGCAAGGTACAGGTCTGTCGTTGGAGAAGAAGAGCGAGCACCCTCGACCGACCTTCCTACAGAAGATCTTACCTTTAGGGCGTAGCCAAGCGGTAAGGCGGCGGCCTTTGGAGCCGTGATCGGAGGTTCGAATCCTCCCGCCCTAATAGTTTAACTATGAGTGCAAAACCGATCAAAGAATTGGCAAAGCAACTGCGTCTTACAATAGGCGCAGACGAATTAGAGCGTGCCTTTCTGCATAGCTCGTACGTTAACGAGCGAGAAGAGCCGCGCGGTTCGAATGAGCGGTTGGAATTCCTTGGTGATGCTGTGATCGGCCTTGCCGTCACAAGTTACCTATACAAGCACTACCCTAACGCAGATGAGGGTAGGCTCACCAAGGCAAAATCTGTTGCTGTAAGTCGGCCGATGCTAAATGAGAAAGCAGAAAAACTTGGCCTATCCTCATTTCTCCGCTTAGGGAAAGGCGAAAAGGCAAATGGCACACAAATACGTTCATCCATTCTAGGGAATGCGTTTGAAGCACTGGTAGGTGTTATCTTTCTTGAGCGAGGTTTCTCTTATGCTGCTAAGTTCGCGCTACGCTATCTCAGGGACGACATCGAGTGGTTGCTGGCTGAGCAATCAGCAGGTGGTGACTATAAGAGCATGTTGCAGGAAACAGCGCAACACATGTTTAATTGTAGGCCGAAATATGCCGCTGTCAGCACTAAAGGGAAGGAACATGACAAGACCTTTGCCGTCACTGTATCGATCTGTGCCCATAGAGGAGTAGGCCGGGGTCGAAGCAAGAAAGAGGCAGAACAAGCAGCGGCTAAACAATTATACTTGATGCTAGAAGAATTCTGAATGCGCCCGTAGCTCAGTTGGACAGAGCAGCGGTTTCCTAAACCGCAGGTCGGAGGTTCGAGTCCTCTCGGGCGTACCAGCTGCCTCAGGCCATCACGACAGGTGAGAAACCGCAGGAACCTGAGGAATTCCAGGAGCACAAACCCTATTTCATTAACCACGGATTAACACTGACATACGCTGATGGATGCAGGTACTAGGTGCCAGGTATCAGGTATTAGGTATCAGGAAGGGAAGTTGTGAGGAAGAAAGGCAGTTGTCAGACCGTTCGTAGCGTCGGGTCTTGCGCCCGTCATTCCGGCGCACCCTGGATCGGGGTCCAGGGCAGGGCCCGGAATTCCCCCACTTCGTCATTCCGGCGAACCCTGGATCGGGGTCCAGGGCAGGGCCCGGGAATCCAGTCAAATAATGGTTGTATGCAAATCCTGCCAATCCTCTGGATGCCCCCGTATCAAGTACGGGGCAGGCTTATCAAGTCCGGCATGACAGTATGCGCCCGTCATTCCAACCTGCCTCTCAGAATGGTACGGCAGAGAGATCCCCACAATACGTAGACCGTTCGTAGCGTCGGAAAATGGGGACAAGGGTGCGGAGGTGGGGAGGAGCAGGGGGAGCGGAGGAGCACACCCCAGTGCAATAGGATTGCACGGGACAGGTAAGCTACTCGGGGGGTGTAGTACGTCCCTAGACCAACTACTACACCCCCCAAGCTACACAAGCACAACCCTGGTCTCTTGGGTTGTTTGCTTTTCCTATTCAACTATTCAACTGGTTTTGGCTGCCGACTGCTTTTCGACTCCTGACTGCTGACTGTCTTTTCAACTCTATGAACTCCACAAACTCCTGCCCCGTGGAATCTCTTGCCCTGTGAGGCAACTCATACCTCATATACTTCGCGGAGTAGATGCTACTTCACCGGCGTATTCCTATGGGGCTATGAACTCTATAAACCCTCCCCATCCGTGTATATCTGTGTGCATCCTTGGTTAGTGTCTCTGGGATTCGTGCGCCTAGGTGTCGAATTCAAACCGGCCTTCGGAAAACAGACGCAAACAGGCAGCTGTAGCTGTTGGGTCGTACAGTGTTCCCTTGTTTTTCTCGATCTCCTTCAGCGCCTTGTCAATCCCTAACGCCGGCCGATAGGGCCGGTGAGAAGACATCGCCTCCACCACGTCAGCAATGCCGAGGATGCGTGCCTCAAGCAGTATATCCCCATCCTTAACCCCCTTGGGATACCCTGACCCATCCAGCCGCTCGTGATGCTGAAGGATGATGCCGGCCACCGGCCAAGGGAAATCGATTGACTTCAGGATGTCGTACGCGACTTGGGGATGGGCTTTGATCAGGTCGAACTCTGCCTCACTTAGCTTGCTTGGTTTGGCGAGAATCTCAGCGGGTATTGACATCTTGCCGATGTCATGCATAAGCCCAGCTACACGGATTCCGTCAATTTGGTCTTGCGGAAGATTCATCTCTTTGGCAATGGCGCAGGCCAGTTGGGTTACGCGCCGTTGGTGAGCCGCAGTGTAGGGGTCTCTGGTTTCAGTTGTTCGCCCAATTGCTTGAATAGTACCGTTCAAGGTTGTACGTAGCGCTTCTTCTGCCCTCTTGCGCTCAGTGATGTCAACAAAGGAAGCTAGTCGGCAGACACGTCTACCGCCTGGGTCTCTAACTACACTCGCTGCCGCATGAACATCAAATGCTGAGCCATCCTTTCTCTTGGCGAGGAGTTCACCTATCCAGCCTCCTCTTTTCGTGGCTACTTTCATTACCTTCGCGGCGTCTTCTTCTGCCTGCCAGAACTCTACCACGTTCCTTCCCACAACATCCTTCTCATCATGATAGCCCCACATTTCGAGAAAGGAATGGTTTGCATAGGTCAGATTACCTTCAAGATCAGCAATAGCAATACCGTTGATGGATGAGGCAATAGCATTGTCCTTAACTCTCATCTCCTCCTCTGCACGCTTGCGCTCGGAGATATCTCTTAAAACCCCCTGAATACTGACAGCACGGCCTTCTGAATCACGTAAAAAGGTTACTCTTATTTCCCCCCAAAAGGTGGAACCATCTTTACGTATATATTCGTATTCCATGGGGGGTATCTCAATATCCTTTTTTGTCTTAGCTAAGGCTGCTGCCTTTTGAAAGCTACCCATAGCTTTTGCAAAGGAATCTGGCGTCATGAAATCTTTCATTTTTTGCTTTAATGCTTCCTCCACGCTGTAACCAGACAAAGGCGTAACAGAAGGACTTACATAGGTCATATTGAAATTCATATCCTGCACAAATATAACATCAGTTACATTTTCAGCCAGCAGACGATATTTCTTTTCACTCTCCCGTAGTGCCTCCTCTGCCCGCTTGCGCTTGGTGATTTCTTCTGCTAGCGTCAGTATCTTCCGCTCCAGCCTTGTCACCAGGCGCTCACTATATAGCCTGAACACCTCTTTTTCCTCTTCCAAAAGAGGTTTCTTGTTGGTTATCTTACCCCTCTCCGCATCTCTAACGACGCCTTGTATCATCTCCATGAACTCATCCGGCTCCATAGGCTTGCGGACGAATCTGTCTCCTCCAAGCGATAGGGCAAACGCCTCGTCTTTCTCATCCGTATATGCGGCCGTGTAGAAAACAAAGGGGATATCCTTAAGTTCCTCGTTCTCTTTGCACTCCCGGCAAAGCTGAAAACCGTCCATGCCCGGCATTAAAATATCGGAGACAATTATGTCAAACCCGTCCGCGCGTAGTTTTTCCAAGGCTTCGATCCCATCCGTTGCCGACACGACATTGTAACTACTCCCCTTCAGCATGATCTCTAATAGGCGGATATTATCTTTATTATCGTCCACTACGAGTATCTTCATCGCCTCATTCCTCTAACTGCAGGGTTAAGAGAGCTCATAAGTATTTCTCTATCTCTGCGATGAAAGTCTCCGACTCGATGGGTACCCCAACAGTCGCTCCAACAAGTCCGGTTTTGGCATAAAAGCGTGGGTGAGCAAAATAGAGTTCCCCTTCCTCAAATGGAATGGTGAAATGAGGTTGGTCCGCATAGCTCTCGGTGGCATGCACAGACAGGTTATCCGCGCTTGCTTCAACGAACCGCCCATCGGCGTTCATCACGAAAAGGGACTCGAACCGATATGAGCTATGGGCAAGCGCCTCAATAAGGTCGTGGATGCCGGCAAGATCCATGCTGCGAAACTCGGGCTGCTTGGATAGCGCGATTAGCCTGTCCTTGGTCTGGTTCAGATCCCTGGCCAGTTCACGGGCAAGGTTGAAGGCGATCACTTCTTGGTGGATCTGAGTTGTTCGTATCGCATGGTTTTGGCTGTGTGGAATGACGAAGAACACCTGGAACAGTACCGATGCCCCCAAAACTAGTACAAAGAGACTGGTCAGTTTCACTCGCCAGCTCAGATTGCACATGCGTTCCTCTCTTTACGCTCTTGTATCTTCACGAGCACGATCTTCGCTAAGCGGATGATCTCGATCAGGACACGTAGCAATTTACCCCATCTATATCTCTATTATAACTTATTATACCGTGTTTGCAAGCGTTTATACCGTATTATACCTTTAGATTCCAAAGAAGGAGATTGGAAGTGCCCATCTGTAATAGGTTACGTGCGATCTCCGCGTTCCGCATCAGAAGACTCTCTTGTTGAGAATCGTCGCGCTGTGCGTGGCGTATCTTATGCTTGATGAGCCTTCTACCAGAGGCTCTGCCTGGACGCAAC